>Ga0055526_1003102_pt1 | contig 10784 bp, 9 predicted proteins | sample AraplaCol_mMF_r2_FD_55013 | JGI IMG/M metagenome (GOLD analysis project Ga0055526, IMG submission 55013) | Arabidopsis root microbial communities from North Carolina, USA - plate scrape MF_Col_mMF_r2 | ecosystem: Host-associated > Plants > Roots > Endosphere | place: USA: North Carolina... | reverse complement strand
CGCTCGGCCGGTGCAGCCAAGGAGATCAAGGGGTTGATCGACGAATCCGTGTCCAGCGTGGCCGACGGTTCGGCACTGGTGCACAAGGCCGGCAGCACCATGGGCGAGATCGTCGCCTCGGTGCAGCGCGTCACCGACATCATGGCCGAAATCTCGGCCGCCTCGCAGGAGCAGTCGGCCGGCATCGAGCAGGTCAACCAGACCGTGGTGCAGATGGACGAAACCACCCAGCAGAACGCTGCACTGGTGGAAGAAGCCACCGCGGCTGCCCGCGCGATGGAAGAACAGGCCACCCAGCTGGCCGACGCGGTGTCGATCTTCCGCCTCGACAACCAGGTGGCGGCCGCCGTCAGCGCGGTGACCGCCCGCATCGCCGCACCGGCCCCGCTGCGCAGCGTGAAGCCGGCGGCGCCGGCCAAGCCCAGCACGGTGAAGCCGGCCCCGGCCGCGCGCGCACCGCGCACCACCGCCGATGACGGCAACTGGCAAGAGTTCTGAGCGCCGGCGGCGGCCGCGCGGCCGCCGCCTCCCTTCTTCGATCGAGTTCGCCCGTGACCACGCCTACCGCACCTGCTTCCGCTGCCTCCTCGACCGGACGCGAATTCGAGTTCGCCGACCGCGACTTCCGCCGTATCTGCGACCTGATCTACCAGCGCGTCGGCATCTCGCTGGCGCCGGCCAAGCGTGACATGGTGTACGGCCGGCTGTCCCGGCGGCTGCGTGCGCTTGGCCTGCGCAGCTTCCAGGAGTACCTGGACCAGCTGGAAAGCCAGGGCGGGGATGAGTGGCAGGCGTTCACCAACGCGCTGACCACCAACCTGACCGCGTTCTTCCGTGAGCCGCACCACTTCGAGAAGCTCGATACCGAACTGCGCGCGCGGGCTGGCAATGGCACCCTGCAGCTGTGGTCGTGCGCCGCCTCCACCGGCGAAGAGCCCTACTCCATGGCCATCACCGCCTGCGAGGCGTTCGGCACCCTGAAGCCGCCGGTGCGCATCCTGGCGACCGATGTGGACACCCAGGTGCTGGCCACCGCCAGCCGCGGCGTGTACGCCATCGATCGCGTGTCCGGTCTGGATCCGGCCATCAAGAAGCGCTACTTCCAGCGCGGCAGCGGCCCCAATGAAGGCCAGTGCCGCGTGCATCCGGCGCTGCGCGAGCTGATCGACTTCCGCCCACTCAACCTGCTGGCTCCGCGTTACGACGTCGGCGGCCCGTTCGACGCCCTGTTCTGCCGCAACGTCATGATCTATTTCGACAAGCCCACCCAGCGCGGCATCCTGTCGCGGCTGATCCAGCACATGGGCGACGATGGCCTGCTCTACACCGGCCACTCGGAGAACTACCTGCACGCCGCCGACCTGATCCAGCCGTGCGGGCGCACCCTGTACAAGCGCGCGCCCGGAGCCCCGGCATGAACCTGGCCGCCCGTCCTGANGACGTGATGCGNTACTTCGACAGCCGCTTCAAGGTCACCGCCGCCAAGCTGCTGCCGACCCAGTACCTGGTGGTCGACGACGAGACCGCNCTGACCACCACGCTGGGTTCCTGCGTGGCCGCGTGCCTGCGCGACCCGGTGTTGAAGATCGGTGGCATGAACCACTTCCTGCTGCCCGAAGGCAATGTCGGCGATGGTGCTCCGGCGCGCTACGGAAGCTATGCCATGGAACTGCTGATCAACGACCTGCTCAAGCGCGGCGCGCACCGCAAGCGCCTGGAAGCCAAGGTGTTCGGCGGCGCCAACGTGCTCAAGGGCTTCACCAGCAACCCGGTGGGCACCCGCAACGCCGAATTCGTGCGCCAGTACCTGCAGGCCGAACATATCCCGGTGCTCGCCGAGGACCTGTGCGGCATTCACCCGCGCAAGGTGTGGTTCTTCGCCGACACCGGCCGTGTGGTGGTGCAGCGCCTGCCGCATGCGCACGAGGCCGAAGTGGCCGCGACCGAATCTGCGGTGCGTGCCCGGCTGTCCAAGGCCCCGGTCACCGGCGGCGTGGAGCTGTTCGAATGATCAACGGTTCACCCTGCAGGGTTTTGATCGTCGACGATTCGGCGGTGGTGCGGCAGATGTTGAGCGAGATCCTCGCCAGCGACCCGGCCATCGAAGTGGTCGGCACGGCGGCCGATCCGTTGCTGGCGCGCGAGAAGATCAAGCGCCTCGCCCCGGACGTGATCACGCTGGACGTGGAAATGCCGCGCATGGACGGACTGGCGTTCCTGGAAAACCTGATGCGCCTGCACCCGCTGCCGGTGGTGATGATCTCCTCGCTGACCGAGCGCGGCGCCGACACCACCCTGCAGGCACTGGCGCTGGGCGCGGTGGATTTCATCTCCAAGCCCAAGTTCGACGTGGCGCGTGGCCTGCAGGGCTATGCGGAAGAGATCATCGGCAAGGTCAAGATGGCGGCGCGGTCGCGCGTGCGCACCCTGGCCCGCCCGATCACGCCGCGCATCACCCTGGACGCCGTGCCGCCCTCACCCGCACGTTCGATCCAGTTCCGTACCACCGACCGCCTGATCGCCATCGGCGCCTCGGCCGGCGGTACCGAAGCGCTGCGCGTGGTGCTCGAAGGCCTGCCGGCCGATGCCCCGGCGGTGGTGCTCACCCAGCACCTGCCCGCCACCTTCAGCACCGCCTTTGCCGAACGCCTGGACCGCCACTCGGCGATGTCCGTACGCGAAGCCAGCGACGGCGAAGCCGTGCTGCCGGGCCATGCTTATCTGCCGCCGGGCGGCAAGCACCTGCGGGTGATCCGTGACGGTGCGCGCTGGCGCTGCCGGGTGGATGACGGCCCGGCGGTGAACCGGCACAAGCCGGCGGTGGACGTGCTGTTCCGTTCGGTGGCAGAAAGCGCCGGTGCCAACGCCATCGGCGCGATCCTCACCGGCATGGGCGACGACGGCGCACGTGGGCTGCTGGAACTGAAAAACGTCGGCGCGCCCACCCTGGTCCAGGACGAAGCCACCAGCGTGGTCTGGGGCATGCCCGGCGCCGCCTTCAAGCTCGGCGCCACCGAGGAGCAGGTACCGCTGGAGCGGATCGCCGAACGCCTGATGGCGCTCGCGCGGGGATAACACCCCGACGCTGCGCGCCGCCGCACGACCAACGGTCGTGCGCTACCTGGCTCGACCTGGCCGCACGACCAACGGTCGTGCGCTACCGGGCCTGACCTGGCCGCACGACCAACGGTCGCTGCCGAACCCGACTTGGTAGGTCACGACCGTTGGTCGTGACGCTCTCAACCGTCACGCCCAATACAACCGCATCGGATTGTCCACCAGCAGCTTCTGCTGCTGGTCGGCGGTGACCGCAATCCGTGGAATGAAATCCACCAGCTTGCCGTCATCGGGCATGTGCGATTTCAGGTTCGGGTGCGGCCAGTCCGTGCCCCACAGCACCCGGTCCGGGAACTGCTCCACCAGGTGCCGTGCGAACGGCACCACATCGTCATACGTGGGCGGCCCGGACTGCGACAGCCGCTCCGGGCAGCTCACCTTGCTCCACACGTTGGAGTGCTCGCGCATCAACCGCACGAAACGCTGGAACTCCGGCCCGTCCACCGNCTGGGTCACGTCCGGCCGGCCCATGTGGTCCACCACCACCGTGGTCGGCAGCGAGGTGAAGAAATNCCAGCGCTCGGCCAGGTCGGNNGCCTCGAAGTACACGACAACATGCCAACCCAGCGGCGCGATCCGTTCAATGATGGCGTGGTAGTACGCATCCGGCTTCGGATCNACCAGCCGCTTCACGAAATTGAAGCGCACCCCGCGCACACCCGCCTCATGCAGCTCGCGCAGTTCCTCATCGGTGACCGTATCGCGCACCGTGGCCACGCCGCGCGCGCGGCCGTCGGCACTGCGCAGCGCATCCACCAGTGCCCGGTTGTCGGCACCGTGGCAGGTCGCCTGCACGATCACGTTGCGCTCGAACCCAAGATGATCGCGCAGCGCGAACAGCTGCGCCTTGCCCGCATCGCACGGCGTGTACTTGCGCTCGGGCGCATACGGGAACTGGTCCCCCGGCCCGAACACATGGCAATGCGCATCCACCGCGCCCGGCGGCGGCACGAACACCGGCCGGCTCGGGTCCGGGCAGAAATCCAGCCAATCGGCATCTTTCACGAAATCCGCCATTACAGCCCCCTCGCCTTCAGCTGCGCNTCCAGCCGCGGGTACACCCGACGCGCGTTGCCCGACAGCACCTTGCTGCGNTCCGCTGCCGACAGCCCCAGCGCTTCCACATAGCGCAGGGTGTCGTCGAAGTACTGCCCGGTTTCNGGATCGATGCCGCGCACCGCGCCGACCATTTCCGAGCCGAACAGGANGTTGTCGATGTCGATCACCTTGAACAGCAGGTCAATACCCGGCTGATGGTAAACGCAGGTGTCGAAGAACACATTCTTCATCACATGCTCGTTCAGCGGCGGCTTGCCCAGCATGTCGGCCAGNCCGCGGAANCGACCCCAGTGGTAGGGCACCGCGCCGCCGCCGTGCGGAATGATGAAGCGNAGNTCCGGGAAGTCACGGAACAGGTCGCCCTGCAGGAACTGCATGAACGCGGTGGTGTCGGCATTGAGGTANTGCGCGCCGGTGGCGTGGAAATTGGCATTGCAGCTGCCCGACACATGCACCATGGCCGGNACGTCCAGCTCCACCATCTTCTCGAAGAACGGGTACCAGGCCCGGTCGGTCAGTGGCAGCCCGTTCCAGTGGCCCCCGGAAGGGTCCGGATTGAGGTTGCAGCCGACAAAGCCCAGCTCGTTGACGCANCGCTCCAGCTCGGCGATCGAGTNGGCGATGGGCACGCCGGGCGACTGCGGCAGCTGGCACACGCCGATGAAGGTCTCCGGGTACAGCGCCACCACCCGCGCGATCAGGTCGTTGCAGCGCCGGGTCCATTCCGCGCTCACCGCCTCGTCGCCGATGTGGTGGGCCATGGTGCTGGCACGCGGCGAGAAGATCGTCATGTCCGCGCCGCGCTCGCGCAGCAGCCGCAGCTGGTTGCCTTCCACGCTCTCGCGCAGTTCGTCGTCGCTGATCACCGGGTACACCGGCGCCGGCAGCGTGGGGTCGTTGAAGTGGACCACCTGCGCCTTGCGGAACGCATCGTGGCTGGCGGGGGCGGTCGTGTAGTGACCGTGGCAATCGATGATCATGTGGGGCCTCGTGGGGGAGGAATCACCAGCCGAACAGCTGGGCGAAGTGGACATCCACGCGCAGCCCGACGATCAGCGCGTCGGGAATGTCGGTGGTGCGGGTCGGCGCGTAGATCGGGTCCGGGTTGATCACGTACTGCAGGTTGGGCATCAGCCGGATGCCCTTGTGCACCGCCCAGCCATAGCTGAGCTCGGCGATGATCTCGTCGGCATTCGGCGCGCCGCTGCCGCCGTTGCGTACGCGGCGGTCGCGCAGGAACGCGATCTGCTCGTCGCTCAAGTGGGTGTTGGACACGAACATCGCCAGGGTGTCCTGGTCGCGTCCGGCGAAGGTGCCGGTCTTGACGAAGCCGGCCGCGGCGAACTGGTCCACCGGCGCTTCATTGCCGGTGTTGACGTAGGCGCGGGCGAACAGCGCCAGGTTGCGCTTGCCCTCCCCGCGCCATACGGTCTGATCGGCCATCGCGTACCAGCCCGCGCGGGCGCCCTCCTGCATCGCCGTCGGCTTGCCGGTCAGCGCGGCGGAGTTGCCGTTGGCATCGAAATAGGAGCTCTTGCCGCCATCGGTGTTGCGGTACATGCCCACTCGGTAGGTGCGCGGCAGCGGGTCGTTGGCGAAGCTGGTCTGGTAGCCGGCCTCATAGGCCGTGATGGTGCCGGTGCCTTCGCCCACCGAGAAGTCCAGGCCGTTCTTGCCGGCCTTGTTCAGCTCATTGTTGTAATCGAACGCGCCGCCCTGCACATACCAGCGATCATTCACGTCGTAGCGCAGGATGCCGGCCCAGGACGAGTTCGGGAACGCGGTGATGCCCAGGTCGGTGATCGCGCCATACGGGGTGAGGCACATGGCGTTGCTCATGAACACACAGTTGAGCGCGGAGTTGTTGAAGTAGCTGTTCACCGGCGCGCGGCCGGCGGTGATGCTCAGCCCGTTGTCGAAGCGGTGGCGCACGGTCAGCCGGGTCAGGCGGCCACCGGCCACCGGCCGCCAGGTCTGCTGCGCGCTGATCGAGTTGCCGATCTTCTCGCGCGCCAGGTTGCGCCCGGCGAACCAGGCCCACTGCGCGTCCACATCGGTGTTGTGCACGCCGAACAGTTCGTCCAGATCGAACTTCGACTGGGCCATGATCCAGTACGAGCCTTCGGTGCCCTGCTCCACCCCGCCCACGGGGTTGGAGGCGACGTTGCCGACGAAATCCAGGGTCAGGTCGACGCCCTTGGGCACGGTGCCCTCGGCGGCGGCCGGTGCGGCCAGCGCAGCGCTCAGCAGCAGCGCCAGCGGGGTGTGACGGAGGATGGACATGAAATCTCCCTCCCCGCTGCCGTGGGCAGCGGGTTCAATGCATTCGGGGGGGGGCGCCGCGGGCAGCCCGCGGCGCGTCGGTCAGGCTTCGCGGACGCCGAGATGGCGCAGGCGGGCGCGGCGGGTTCCGATCTGTTCGGCCATCACCTTCTCGTCCAGCTTGCCTTCCCACTTGGCGATCACCAGCACCGCGATCGCGTTGCCGACCAGGTTCACGAAGGTCAGGCCTTCGGCCAGGATGCGGTGGATGCCCAGGATCAGCGCGATGCTGGCCACCGGAATCGTCCCGGTGGTGCCCAGTGTCGCCGCCAGCACCACGAACGCCGCACCGGCCACGCCGGCGGCGCCCTTGGACGTCAGCAGAAGTACCGCGATCAGCCCCAGCTGGTGCCACACGGTCAACTCGGTGTTGGTCGCCTGGGCCAGGAACAGCGCCACCGTGGTCAGGTACAGACAGGTGCCATCGAGGTTGAACGAGTAGCCGGCCGGAATCACGAAACCCACCACGCCCTCCTCGCAACCCAGCTTCTTCATCTTCTCGATCAGGCGCGGCAGCACCGTTTCGGTGGAAGTGGTGGCCGCCACGATCACGATTTCATCGCGCAGATACGCCAGCAGCCGCCACAGGCTCGCGCCGGTCCACCAGCACACCGCGCCGAGCACGAACACCGTAAATGCCGCGCAGACCACGAAGAACTCGATGATCAGCTCACCCAGCGACAGCAGCGACCCCGCGCCGAACTGGCCCACGGTGAAGGCGATGGCACCGAACGCACCGATCGGAGCGAAATACATGACGTAGCCGATGATCTTGAACAGCACCGACGACGCGCCTTCGATGACCTTCATCACCGGCGCGCCGCGCTCACCGACCGAGGCCAGCGCCACGCCGAACAGCACCGCCACGAACAGCACCTGCAGCACGTGCGCCTCGGTGAACGCGCTCACAAGCGTATTCGGGATGATCGCCATGATGTAGGACACGATCGACTGGTCGTGCGCGGTATGCACATACCCCTGGATGCTGGCCATGTCGATGGTGGCCGGGTCGATGTTCATGCCGGCGCCGGGCTGCCAGAGATCCACCGCGACCAGCCCGACGATCAGCGCCAGGATGGTGATCACCTCGAAATAGATCAGCGATTTCAACGCGAGACGGCCCACGCTGCGCATGTCGCGCATGCCGGCGATGCCGTGCACCACCGTCACGAAGATGATCGGGCCGATCATCATGCGGATCAGCTTGATGAAGGCATCGCCGAACGGCTTCATCGCCGAACCCCAGTCCGGCTGCAGCCAACCCAGCACGACGCCGATGATGGTGCCGGCCAGCACCTGGAACCACAACTGGCCAAAGACGCCGAAGCGGCCCTGCCGCTTCTCAACAACAGTCATAACAACCCTCCCAGGTCATAAGAATAGAGACGTCGCGCGTATTCAGTCGAACAGCACGCCGTCGAACAGCTTTCGGGCGGTGCGCAGGATGGCCGCCGCGGCCACCTGCCCGTCTGCATCGCGTTCCAGCACGCAGCCGGTGCTGCCGCTGGGGTGTTCGATGTCCAGCTGCNGGCGGCTGCCGTCGGGTACCACCGCCANGGCGCTCGCAGGNGAACCNGGCAGCAGGCAGGCCGTGGCCACGGTGACCGCGCCCANCACCCCGATGGAGGCGTGGCAGCGGTGAGGTATGAACGAACGCACGCAGATCGCGCCACCGTCGCGCGGGGCAGCCACCAACATCATCTTGGGCACCGACTGCGCGCTGACATCGCCCAGGTTCATCAACGGCCCGGCCTGCAGGCGGATCGCCTCCAGCCGCGCCTTCAACGTGTCATCGGCATCCAGCGTGGCGCGGTCTTCGTACCCGCTCACGCCCACATCGCTGGCGCGCAGCACCACGCAGGGCATGCCGTTGTCGATCAGGGTGAGCTCCACCCCGTCGATCACATCCACCGCGTTGCCGGTCGGCAGCAACGCGCCGCAGCTGGAACCGGCGATGTCGGCGAAGGTCAGCGGAATTGGCGCCGCCGTGCCCGGCACACCGTCGATCCGCGCCGAACCGTCGTAGCGCACCTGGCCGCCGGGGGTCTGTACGTTGGCGATGGCTACCTTGCCGGTGTTCACCATGAAGATGCGCACGTCGGTGCTTTCGCCGGTGGGTTGCACGAGCCCCCGTTCCAGGGCGAACGGCCCGACCCCGGCGAGCAGGTTGCCGCAGTTCTGTGCGTCGCTCACCACGGCCTGGTCCACGAACACCTGCAGGAACAGGTAATCCACGTCCGCACCGGGGTGGCGCGAGGGCGACACCACCGCGACCTTGGAGGTCAGCGGATCGGCGCCGCCCATTCCATCGATCTGGCGTGGGTCCGGCGAGCCGTACGCGCGCAGCAGGAATGCGTCGCGCGCGGCCGCATCGGCCGGCAGGTCGGTGGCCAGGAAGTAGCCGCCCTTGGAGGTGCCACCGCGCATCCACATCGCCGGCACGCCGTTACTCATAGCGCAGGCCCTTGGCCGCAAGGCGTTCGCGCATCGCGTAGATGTCCAGGCCCAGCTCGCCCTTGGCCAGGCGTTCGCGCTTCTCCGCCTCGCGCGCCTCGCGCGCCTGCGATTCGGCGGCGACACGTGCCGCATCGGCACGCGGCACGATACACACGCCGTCATCGTCGGCGATCACCACGTCGCCGGGGTGGACCAGCGCGCCGCCGCACACCACCGGCACGTTGACCGAGCCGAGCGTCTCCTTGACCGTACCCTGCGCGTGGATCGCCCGGCTCCAGACCGGGAAGCCCATTGCGGTCAGGTCGCGCACATCGCGTACGCCGGCATCAATCACCAGCCCACGGCAGCCACGCACCTGCGCCGAGGTGGCCAGCAGGTCGCCGAAGTAGCCGTCGGTACAGTCGCTGGTCGGCGCCACCAAAAGCACATCGCCTTCGCGCAGCTGCTCGATGGCCACATGCATCATCCAGTTGTCGCCGGGGGGCACCGACACGGTGATGGCGCTGCCGGCGATGCGGGCGCCGCTGAAGATCGGGCGCAGCCGCGGGTGCAGCAGGCCACTGCGGCCCTGCGCCTCATGCGCGGTGGCCACGCCTGCCTGGGCCAGGAGCTGGAGTGCGCCGGCAGCGGCGCGTTCGACACGGGTGACGACGCGGGACATCCATCCATCCTTCTATGACGATGATGAAGTCTTGTCCGCCAGCGCCCAGCCCCTCAAGATCGATTTCCGCAACAGCCATTGGGTTTGGTTATAGTTGATCCATGAACCGGCCCTTTGAGTTGAACCTGAAGCATCTGCATGCGCTGGTCGCCGTGCACCACCACGGCGGCATCAGCGCCGCTGCGCCGCACGTGAATCTTTCCCAGCCGGCGTTGACCCAGGCCATTGCCCGTCTGGAAACCCAGCTGGATGCAACCCTGTTCGACCGCCAGCCGGGTGGGATGGCGCCCACCGAAGCGGCAGAGCTGCTGGTGCCCCGCATCGAGCGCGCATTGGGATACATCGCCGATGGCGTGCGGGTGGCAAGGCGTGCACAGCGCCTGCCTGCGTTGCCTGCCGTTGAGCGACGCGTCACGCTCGGCCAATTGCGCGCACTCGTGGCGGTGGATGACGCCGGCAGCTTCACCCTGGCTGCCGCGCGCGCCGGCATCTCACAGCCAGCGATCTACCGCGCCGTGCATGAGCTGGGTACCGCCATCGAAACCCCGCTGACCGAACGCCACGGCAAGACCGTGCAGACCACTCCGGCCGCTACCCGCATGCTGCGGCTGGTGCGGCTGGCGCTGTCCGAACTGGCAGCGGGCCTGGACGAAGTGGCCCTGCTGCGCTCCGAACAGGGCGGCAAGGTAACGCTCGGGGTGATGCCGCTGGCCCGCGCGATCCTGCTGCCGCAAGTGCTGGCGCGCTTTGCCCGCGCCCACCCGGGTGCATCGGTCAATGTGATCGAAGGGCCTTATGCGGAACTGCTGGGCGATCTACGCGCCGGCAGCCTGGACCTGTTGATTGGCGCGATGCGCGACACCCTGCCCGTACGCGATGTCGCGCAGGAGGGCCTGTTCGACGATGACCCGGTAATCGTCGCGCGCAGCGGGCACCCGCTGGCCGGCAGCGACCCGCTCGACTTCGACCGGCTGCTGGCGTTCCCGTGGGTGATCGCCGCCACCGGCGCGCCGGTGCGCGCCCGNTGGGAACGCATGTTCCGCCAGCATGGCCANGAACCGCCGCGNCTGCGCATCGAATGCGGCTCGGTGCTGATCACCCGCGGCCTGCTGCTGGAAGACGACTGGCTCACCCTGATGTCACGCGACCAGTTCGTGATCGAACGCCG
>Ga0055526_1003082_pt1 | contig 10825 bp, 14 predicted proteins | sample AraplaCol_mMF_r2_FD_55013 | JGI IMG/M metagenome (GOLD analysis project Ga0055526, IMG submission 55013) | Arabidopsis root microbial communities from North Carolina, USA - plate scrape MF_Col_mMF_r2 | ecosystem: Host-associated > Plants > Roots > Endosphere | place: USA: North Carolina... | reverse complement strand
CGCCGGATGCAGGCGGCGCTGCGTCACCGCGGGCTTGTCGTGAACCACAAGAAAATCCGGCGCCCGATGCGCGAACATGGTCTTCAGCCGCGGCGGCGCCGGCGCTATGTCGCCACCACCGACGGCGATCACGAGTTGCCGATCTTCCCGAACTTGGCGAAGGACATGGTCCCGGACGGGCCGAACCAGCTCTGGGTGGCCGACATCACCTATGTCGCGATCACCATCGGCTTCGTCTATGTCGCGGTGATCCTCGATGCCTGGTCGCGCAAGGTCGTCGGCTACGCCATCGGCCGCTCGATCGACGTCCGGCTGACGCTGGCCGCCCTCCGCTCGGCCATCGAAAGGCGAAAACCGCCGCCCGGCTGTATCCACCACACGGACCGCGGCTCGCAATACGCGGCCGGGCGCTACCGACAGGCCCTCGCCGAAAATGGTCTCGTCGGATCGATGGGGCGCCGCGGCAATCCATATGATAACGCCAAGGCCGAGAGCTTCATGAAAACGCTCAAGGTCGAGGCCGTCTATCCGATGGCCTACGAGACCTTCGATAACGTCGCAGCCGACCTTCCGCGCTTCATCGATCAGGTCTACAACGCCAGCCGATTGCACTCTGCGCTCGGTTATCTCAGTCCGCAGCAGTTCGAGGATCAACACGTCCGGCAAACGGTCAAAACCGCAGCCTGATCCTGTCTACCCGCAGGGGCGCACTCCAATCCCCCGCCTCACGGGGTCAAACTTGCACGCCGAAACACACCCAATGGGTTATCAGTCGCGGGAACGCAGCAATGCAACGCCTCTACTTCCAGTTGGACCTGAACGCCCGTCGCAAGCTCGCCCGATGGGGCGCGGCAGGGGATCGAGCGTCGATGTCATCGCGGAGAAGCTCAGCCGACATCGCTCGACGATCTTCCGGGAGCTCCGGCACAACGCCTTCATCGACGAGGAATGGCCGGAGCTCGACAGCTACCATTGCGTGACCGCGCATGACATGGCCCGCCAGCGGCGCACCAGGCTGAGGAAGCTCGTCCGCTTCTCCCATGTGCGCCAACCGGTGATCGACCGGATCCAGCACGGCTGGTCGCCACGATCGCGGGTCGGATGCTCCCGCTTTGATGAGAACGCCGGGCCTTATCGTCCGCCCGTTATGTTACAGGAATAGAAGTGGCTGAAGGACGGGAACCGCTGCCGCATCGGCGCGTTATGCCTGCGGCAAACGCGGAATACTCGGCCCCGTCAGCTCCGGCTGGCGGGTTTTTTTGCTGGAACCGACTCCGCGATGTGGCGTTCGTCAAATAGTAGCCGAGGAATAGTCATGCCGGGATATCGTTTCACCACTGACAACGGGGTCAAGGTGGACAAGGACGATGAGCCTATGGCCTTCCCCGACGATAAAGCCGCCGCGGACGCCGTGCAGGAAGCTCTCGCCGACATGGCCAAAGAGGAACTTCCGGATGGTTCGGCGCTCGATCTCAGCGCGTCCGTCGAGAGAGATGATGGGAAGCCCGTTTACCGCGCCTCTTTGAAGTTCAAAGGCGAGACCGCCGAGGAAGCCGAGGCTGCGGCTGCGGCAGATGACGCCGCGACCGATGAGGCAGTCGAAGCCGTTCAGCGGGCGCTCGATACGAATAAGACGTGAGCAATGCCCCTAAGAAGCAAGCATCGCCTTATCCAGCGAGACCGAAATCACGAGACCTGTATGCTGCCAGTCGCGGGTAATTGTTGCGCCCAACGCCGCTGAAAGGCCTTGTTCCAGCCGACTGCCGAAGCCAGCGGCTGTGCCGGTGATTGGGGGTGGGCCGCCGGCTTCGCCCCAGACGACGTGAACGCGGTCATCAGCCGAGATGATTTCGATGTGGATGCGGCCCTCGTCGACCGAAAGAGATCCGTGCTTTGCCGCGTTCGTTGCCATTTCGTGGAGCAGCAGCGCAAGGTTCGTCACCGCCTTGCCCCCGACTTCGCAATCGTCGCCGCCGATTCTGATCCGATCGGCCACGGCATAAGGGGCAAGGATCGTCTGAAGAAGCGAGCCGAGTTTCACTCGCTCCCCATCCGGTCCTCGCGAACGGTCGGAAAGAATGAGTTCGTGCGCTCGCGCTAGGGAAGAGAGCCTCGCCTGAATGTCGGAAATGACATCCCCCTGGCGTGGCCGAGATTTGGCGCTGAGTGATACGATTGCCTTAGCCAGCGCAAACAGGTTCTTCACCCGGTGGTGCATTTCGCCGATGAGGAGCTGCTGCTCCTCTTGAGCTCGCAGTCGCTGGGTGATGTCGCGGGCGATTTTTGATGCGCCGACGATTTTGCCGGCCTCATTGCGGATGGGCGAAATTGTCAGGGAAATATCGATCAGTGAGCCGTCCTTGCGTCGACGCTTGGTCTCGAAATGATCAACCCGGTTGCCCTTTTGGATTTCCGCCAAGATCATCGGCTCTTCGTTCAGCCGGTCAGGCGGAATCAAGATGGTGACGGATCGGCCTATGACCTCATCGGGCTGATAGCCGAACAGACGCGTCGCACCACCATTCCAGCTCTGGATAATTCCGTTCAGGTTCTTGCTAACAATCGCGTCATCCGAACCGTCGATAATGGCCGCAAGCCAGTCTCTAGGATCAGGCGCAATCGCCCGGGCTAACTCTGGCCGCAGCACTGCTGCATCCCCCCCGCTAACCATCAATTCAGTCTTCTCCATCTTGGCATAAAGCAACGCTACCGAGTGAGACCGCTACGTCGCTTCGCCCTGCGCGCTATCCGGTCCATCAAGACCCGAAGACCTTTCGGGCGATTCGTCTTGTCCAGCACGGGTGTGTCAAGTTGCGCACGGGGAAGGGAGCGATAGTGTTGCTCTGCTTCAACACTGAAGTTCACCTCGCCGCCTCGTCGCTGGGCCGTCGTTTGAGCGGCTTGGACCACCTCTCGGATATGGAGCGAGTGGCCATAGGTCGCCCCGGTGACATCACGGTAGGCCCACATTGAGCCAACCCGGCAAACCACAAGCTTCTGCATGCACGTATTCCGAATCAAGGTAGCGAAACGCCGGGGATTTCCAAAGGTTCCGTCCCTTATGGTTGTGCGCCCCGCTCGTATCCAGGACTGCGGGTTGAAGAGAGGACGGGAATCGCGGGGGCTATGAAGCCGCCGGGGGCGAAACTCTTGCGGGCCCGCGTAAAAAGGCGCTTTCTCGTGTGCTCACTCAGAGGGCTCGCGTCATGCCCTTCTCGTGCCTCCACGATCCCGCGGATATCGCTCGTGCGCAAGGAGCGCTCGACAGCACATGGAAGCGCATAAAGCCAATCATCGATCAACAGGATCACGAGCGGGAGCACGCTCGACTTGTGTACATCGTGGCAGCGTTGGCGCAGGTCGCCCTTGACGAAGACGATCTAGCCGAGCGCACCTGGAAGCGGTTCTGGCAGAAGTAACGAGGCCCGGTCTCCGAAAAGGGCGTCGGACCTTTGATTTGCCAGTTGACTGGGGCGCTGGCGTTGTTGCGATCGGCCGCGGTTAGGCGCCGGGAACTTTTAATCAACGCGCCAGGTTCCATTGGCCTGTCTTGCCCGACAGAATCCTCAAACTGCCCCATTGGCCTCGGTCAGTGGGGTTTTTTCGTCACGCTAGATGTTCGTTAGCGGACGTGGAGCCAGAACCAATAACCGAACGCCAAAGCCGCAGCCAACCACACGCCGATGACAAATCCAGCAGGCACTACGCTGCGAGGGCAGATGCTTCGAATGCCTGCTTCTCGTCTGAATTCGATCATGAGCGCTGGGGGAATGAGACGGAGGGCGACTGCGATGCCCAGCGGGACAACGAGCAAGTCATCCAGATATCCCAGGACTGGGATAAAGTCCGGGATCAAATCAATGGGACTACTTAGGGCATAAGCCGCGACGAAAGCCGCGATGCCTTTGGCGAGCCAAGGGGTGCGTGGATCGCGCGCGGCGATCCACAACGCCACCACGTCCCGTTTCAGGCTCTTCGCCCACAGCTTAATCGTCTCGAACATAAGGCCTTGTATCAGATGGCACGTGTTCGCAACGGGTCGGAAGCGGACAATCCTCCTCCCGCGACAGCAGCCTCGTTCCCCGCGGCCCAAGGCCCCGCTGTTGAGCCAGCGCTGTCTCCATACGTTCTTCAGGCCACTGCTTACGATACACCGGCCCATGGCTCTTGAAAGCGTGCTTTGGCGGTCTCCAAACTGTCGACGAGGCAAAATCCTGTGCGGTCGCAACAGCCGGACCCCGCGATGCTAAAAACCCAAACGACTCCCGCGTGCTTGTGGTCGCTGGCCTGACCGCGCTGGCCTTGGCTGCTGCGCCCGAAGCTATGGCGGCCGGCGGAGGCGGAGGGCGGCAACAGCGGCGGCGGTGGAGGGAATGGCGGCGGCAATGGCGCGGGCCACGGCGGCGGTCAAGGGGGCGGGCGCGGCGGCGGCCCAGGCGGGACCGCGGGCCGAGATGCATCCTCACTTTCGCCCAGGACAAGAGATGCAGACCAAAGGCAGTGTGACCGGCCGTCGCGGAGCGTCGGGATACGCTACGGGACGCCAGATGCAGGCAAAAGGTAGCCTCAAAGGCCGTCCAGGCGCATCCGGCTATGCGCCTGGGCAGCGGGCAAAATCGCTCTGAGAATGAGCGATGCTCCTGCCGGCTTCGGTCGCCGGGTTCTTCATCGGTTCAGTGCAGCGGTCCTCCGAAGCAGCTACGAAAAGCTCCAGTATCTTCCGCATCGGGAAATTGCGGCTGATGCGGGATTTTAATGACCGTGCGGACTATAAATCGCGGCACGCGTAACCCACGAAACACATGTCCCGGTCCTGGCTCTTAATGAAGGCGGGAACTGCTCGTTCAGTAGGGCGACAAAAACTCCTGTCTCTTACAAACCGTGCTTCAAGTTCTTCTCGACTGAACAGCATCGCTTCGCCTTTTCGAGCAACTTCGCGACGGCTGTCTTCACAGTTCCGGAGCTGTACATCCCCTGCGCGGCTAGGGAGCGGAACCGCTGCGGCAGCCGACGCAAGAACCAACAGATAGCGCAGGCTGGAGCGCCGGTTTCTCTGGAATTGGCAGGAATTCAAAAAATGTTCTCCTGGCGCTAGAAAAAAGCGTCCCATTCTCGGTCAGCACGATTCGGGCGGTGCTGGTGCGCTCCGCCGGCCAAGGCGGACCGAGCGCATTTCGCGGGCCATTATTCGATCACGTCCACGATGCGCCTCGATTGAGGATCGACTATCAGCACGTCGTCGCCAATCAATGTGTACTGCATCCCACGCAGTTGCGGCTCACGCTTCTCTGCTTCGGAAGGCAATGGCCTGATTGCGACTACTCGGCAGAACCGCGCCCTTGAGACCATCGACGCTCTGCATCTCTCTACCGAGATGTTTGAGCAACGCCTCGGCCATGATCGATCGAGCGGAATTGTGGGTGCAGAGGAACAGCACGTTGTGAACGCGATCAGGCATCGGTCGTGATCTTCGGTGGGCAGCATGGCGTGAGTTCGGCCAGGAGTGGCGCACAGATCTCCGGGCGGCCGCCGCAGCAATCCTTGAGGAGGAACGCGATGGCCCATCGAAGCGCGTCGAGATCGGCTCGGTAGACGATCGAGCGACTGAAGCGCTCCGAACGAACGAGCCCCGCCCGGCTGAGAATGCCCAGGTGGGACGACATCGTGTTATGAGGAACTTCGAGACGGCGAGCGATCTCGCCGGCGGGAAGGCCTTCCGGCTCCGCCGTCACCAGCAAGCGGAAGACGTCGAGGCGGGTGCTCTGCGCCAGCGCCGCCAGGGCGAGGATGACTTGTTCGCTTTCCATATGTCGAGACTTATCGACGTATGGCGGGCGCCGCAAGGCTCATTCTACTGGAGGCCCGTACTCAGCAGTTTGCGCCAAACGTCCGCTTTCTGGCGGCGCTTAGCCGACGTGCGGCGCGTCCGCTTTCCGGCACTTAAATTTGAGACCTGACCCGCAGGACAAAACCGGGGCCGCTTCGGAAGTCTGCAGCGCCCGCATCAGGCCGCCCGTCAGATGGTTGTCCATGTCGAATCTTGCCGCTGAGCAAGTCGTTTCAATGGCTGTTCCAAAACTCCTCATTTTGAGTTGCGGCTCCTCCCTGACATTGGGGAATGGCCGATCAAAGTGCCTCTTGGACACACGATTTCTCCGTTGTGTGTCCGTTACGCCGGGCGTATGGTCGCGTCTTCTGCAGCTGGGGCCAGCATTGTGCAGAAATCGGGGACGCCTCAGCTTGGCCTGCTTGCACCTGAACCAACTGCGGTTCGTGGGCAGTTGGCGCGCATCTTGACGAGCACGGATTTCAACGCACCGCAGCGGATCAGAAGCTTCCTGACCTTCGTCATTGAGGAAGCGCTGGCCGGACGCGGCGACCGGATCAAGGCCTTCTCCATCGCGACGCATGTTTTCGGAAGGGGCGAGGATTTCGATGCCCTGAACGACCCTGTCGTGCGGATCGAGGCGGGGCGGCTCCGCCGCGCGCTCGAGCGCTACTACCTTCTCTCGGGCCGCGACGATCCGGTCGTTATCGATATTCCTAGGGGAACCTATGCCCCCTCGATCCGCTTGATCAGCGCCCCCGTGCTTGCGGGCGCCGAGGCGGTTGCCAAAGCCCAGCCCGAAGGGCTACCCAAGGGCGTCATTCGGCTGACGGGATCGCGCTGGCGGCCCCATACTCTGATTCCGGCCCTCGCGGCAGCCGTCGTCCTGATCCTAGCCGTGGCCGGCGCGCTGTTCGGCTTCAGGACCGACCGGACGCGAATGGCGCCGACACCGGAGGTCGTGCTCACGGTGACGCCATTCGCGAACCTGTCCGGGCCGGATGGCGCCCTTTACGCCGCGGGCCTCTCCGACGAATTGCTCAGCCAGCTCGCGCGCTTCCGGGAATTGCGGGTCATCAGCCGGGATGCGATGCCGCCACGCCAGCGGCCCGATGCGAGCGCGGGGGCACAATATGTACTAGAGGGTGGCGTTCGCGCCGCCGGCCAGCAATTGCGCGTCTCGGCGCGGCTCCTTGAAGGGCGCAGCTCCCGGATCATCTGGAACGGCGTCTACGACCGGGACCTGACCACTTCAGGCAGCTTCGCGATCGAAAGCGATATCGCTGCCAAGGTCGCGATGGCGGTGGCGCAGCCTTACGGGGTGATCTTCACGCCGGTCTCGTCGGACGCCTCCTCGCAATCGCCGGACAGCGCCGAGGCCTATGACTGCACGCTGCGCTTCTATCAATATCGCAAGATTCTCGATCAGGAAGAGCATGCGCTGACCCGCCAGTGCCTTGAACGGACGACAGCGCGGTTTCCGAACTACTCCACCGGCTGGGCGATGCTGGCCTACCTCTATCTCGACGAGGAGCGGTTCGACCTCAACAGGCGGCCGAACGGCTCTGCCGGACGTTTTCGGGCACGCGATGCCGCGGAGCGGGCCATCTCTCTCGACCCGGACAATGTCCGGGGCCACCAGGCGTTGATGACGGTCCTCTTCTTCAGCCGCGAACCGGAAGCTGCGTTGCGCATTGGAGAGAAGGCGCTGGCGCTCAATCCGAACGATTCCGAGATGCTCGCGGAACTGGGCGCCCGGATCGCCCAGGCTGGCGATTGGCGGCGGGGCACCGCGATGCTCGAAGATGCGCAGTCCCGCAATCCCGGGCAGACCAGCTACCATGTCGGCCTCATCGCGCTCGGCCACTACATGCAGGGTGATGACAAGAAGGCGCTCGAATGGATCAGGCGCGTCGATCTCAAGCGGTTCGCGCTCTATCATCTCGTCGCGTCGCTGATCTTCGCGCGATCCGGGCTCGACGGCGAGGCGAAAGCCCGCGCCGCAGAATTCATGCGTATGCGGCCGCGCTTTTTCGACGACCTCGACGCCGAACTGTCGATGCGGAACTTCAATGCGAGGGACCGGGCCATCCTGATCGCCGGTGCAAGACAGGCCGGGTTCCCGGTCGGCGCCGGGGCGCAGTGACTAAATATCGGCCGAGCGATCTAACCGGATGCAATGCCCACCAAGACTGCCAGCAAGGCGGTCGCAAGGATCAACCGGACGGATCGCGTCACGGATCGCGCCTGTCGGGGATGCCGAAGCCGCGGCATCAGCCCCGCACAACGCACCCGTGAGGTGTATTGCCCCTAGGGACAGACCGCAGTTTGACGATGGCTATTACCTTTCACACTCCGTCTTTCATTGCCTGCCAGGTTTTCGACCCATGTCGCTGCGACGAACCTTGTGTCATGCTGGAGCGTTACTGTTAGCCTCTGCGCTTGCCGATTGTGCCGGTGACGTCCTCGACACACTCATGCCAGTGTCCGCATCGGCGACTGGCACCAGCAAGGTCACGATGCTGGTCGCGACGACGCGCGCGGCCGATCAGGATCGCGGCATCCTGTTCTCCGGCGAACGCGGCGCCCCATCCTTTGCGGAGATCACCGTGTCGATGCCGCCGGACTCGGCGCGCAAGGTCGGCGAGGTGCAATGGCCGAGCCGATTGCCGGGTAGCCCCGAGACGGATTTCATCACGCTGAATGTTGACAGGATCGACAAGGCCGAAGCGCTTACCCGGTTTCACAGGATGGTTCAGCGCACGCCGAAGCGGCGCGTGCTCTTCTTCATCCATGGCTTCAACAACCGCTTCGAGGACGCGGTCTATCGCTTTGCCCAGATCGCCCATGATTCTCGCGCCGGTGCGGTGCCCGTGCTGTTTACCTGGCTCTCGCGCGGGTCGGTCTTCGCCTATGGCGATGATCGCGAGAGCGGCAACTATTCCCGCAGCGCGCTCGAGAACCTGTTCCAGAGCCTGGCGCGGGACCCGTCCGTCGGCGAAGTCTCCGTCCTCGCGCATTCGATGGGCAATTGGGTGACGCTGGAGGCCCTTCGCCAGATGGCGATCGCAACGGCCGAATTCTTCCGAAGATCGCCAATGTGATGCTGGCGGCGCCCGATGTCGATGTCGACGTCTTCCGCAGCCAGATCGCGGATATGGACGGCAAGCGGCCATGTTTCACCGTCTCCGTCTCGCAGGACGAATCGGAGCCTCGCGCCTGACTGCCAATGGTACGGTCTATGGCCTGACGCGGCTGGAGGACTTCACCGGAGCGTATGTCCAGCTCCGCGAAGGCTGGGCTGTCGGCGATGCCGGGCGGGGCCGGTTCTGGCTGCGCAATGCCAAGGGCGTGATCATGAAGTTGGCGGCAAGGCGCCAGGGACTCCAGCTGTCGCTCGGCGCCGACGGCGTCCTGATTGGCTTCAAATAGGCGCCAGCATTGCCGCCGCCTCGCGGGCGTAACGCCCTATTTCACAGCGTTGCCGGCATTGTCCCCAAGGACAAGTTACGGACCGGGAATTTGCGACTATCCAGTTCGTTGCGAGGGGTATCATGTCTCTGCGGATCGCACTTGCGAGCGTCATTGTCGGCGGTTTTGCCTCTCAGGCCCTCGCGCAGGCGCCTGCGCAGTCACTACAGCCGCAAACTGCCGCTGCGGGGCAGGAGCAGCAGCTTTTGTCCAGCGTGCAGCTCGATGCGCTCGTCGCGCCGATCGCGCTTTATCCCGACGATCTGCTGGCGCATGTCCTGATGGCTTCGACCTATCCGCTGGAAGTGGTTCAGGCGGATCGGTGGGTCGCGGCCAACAAGAAGCTCGGCGCAGACCAGCTGAAGGCAGCGTTCGACAAGCAGCGCTGGGACGCGAGCGTGAAATCGCTCGTCGCGACGCCCGCCGTGCTCGAGATGATGAGTAAGAATCTCGACTGGACCAAGAAGCTCGGCGATGCGGTCCTCGCCCAGCAGCCCGACGTCATGGATGGCATCCAGAGGATGCGGGCGCGGGCCTACGAGGCCAAGAAACTTGCGCCCAGCGCGCAGCAGAAGGTCTCTGTCCAGCAGGTCAGCGGCAAGCAGACGATCCTGATCGAGTCGGCGAGCCCCGACACGATCTATGTGCCCTATTACGATCCGGCCGTGGTCTACGGCCCATGGCCGTACCCGGCCACACCGCCATATTACTTCCCCGCCCCCAGCCATGTCGCGACGGGCATCATTGCGACCGGCATCGCGTTCGGCGCCGGCTATGCGCTCGGGCGCTGGGTCTCGGGCGGCTATTGGGGCGGCAACGTGAACTGGGTCGGCGGCAGCATCAATATCGACCGCAACCGCGTCACGCATTGGGAGCACAATGCGCTGCACCGCCATGGCGTGCGCTATGGTAACGACGCCGTCAGGCAGAAATTCTCGAACGCCAGTATCGGGGCCGGCAGCGAAGGCCGGATGGATTTCCGTGGCCGCAATGGCGAAGCGGTGCTGCAACCGGAAGGCGGACGTAGCGCGGCGGGCGGTGCCGGGCGGCCTGAGCAGAGGCCGACGGATCGCCCCGGCGTCGGCGACAGGCCGGATCGCACGGGCGGTGACCGGATCTCCCCCGGCAATCCGCAGGAACGGCCGGCCGCCGATCGCGGCCGACTCGTGTCCCTTCCTCGCGCGGCGACCCAGCCACAGCGTCCGAGTCCGGGCGCCGAGCGGAACCGCCCGACGCGAGACAGCCCCTTCAATGTCCAGGCGGGCCGCGCTGCTAACCTGCAATCCCAACGCGGCCATGCCAGCATGTCCCGATCGGTCGGTGCTGGCCGTGGCGGCGGCGCGGCGCACATGTCGCGCGGCGGCGGAGGCGGTCGCGCCGGTGGTGGACGCCGCTCGGAGCTTCCCTTCGAGAAGCATGGGATTCTCATGGCGCGGATGGAAAACGAGCGCGGCTATCACGGCTTTGTGGACGGCACCGCTGCGATCTCCGCGTGGAAGGTGGTGGCCCCATGATCCCGACCGCACC
>Ga0055526_1003075_pt1 | contig 10842 bp, 8 predicted proteins | sample AraplaCol_mMF_r2_FD_55013 | JGI IMG/M metagenome (GOLD analysis project Ga0055526, IMG submission 55013) | Arabidopsis root microbial communities from North Carolina, USA - plate scrape MF_Col_mMF_r2 | ecosystem: Host-associated > Plants > Roots > Endosphere | place: USA: North Carolina... | reverse complement strand
CCCTTTAAAACCCACGGCGCAGAGCAGGTGTCTGCCACGCCGTGGCAGACACCAGGGTTACGCCTCAGGTTTTGAATTAGTCGTCCAGCTCGGCCTCATGCGGCCGCGCCGACAGCGCGACAGTCGGATTCTCTTTTTGCAGCGCCTGGTCCAGCAGCAGGTGAATTTCATTTTTTGCATCGCTGGACAGCTGTTTCGCGCCGGACTTCGACTGAATAGTCAGCTGCGCCGGCTTGTCGAACTTCAGCGTCACGCCTTTCAGCGTCGGGAAGAACATGCGCGCCAGCCCGGCCAGTTTGCCGATCGCGTTATTCGATTGCGGCACGCTGTCCATCAGCGTGTTGTACTGCCATTGCAGGCCATCGGGGATCACGGCATCCATGCCATGCGCCAGGCTGACCTTTTCACCGGCGGGCTGGGTAGTGACGATCTTGGCATCCTCGTCCAGCCACTTCATATTAGGCACCAGGTGCATGCGGCCATCGGCGCTGACCGGCAGCGGCGTGCGTCCGCCCGCGTGCACGATGGTGAAGTTGAAATCCGAGCCTTTCAGCGCCTTGTTGGCGGGCTTCACCAGCAGGTAGAAGTCCAGCTTGTCGCGTTCGGCGGCGGGGAGGGAATAGTATTTATCGAGCCGCATGGACTCGACCAGTTTCTTATACGGCGCCCATTCGCGTTCTTCCGCGTGGGCTGCACTGGCGAGCGCCAGCAGGGAAATCAGCAGCAGCTTTTTCATTGTCAAAAAATTAAATGATAATTGATGCGCTGCTCTTTGGCTAATGTTGTCCGCAGCGCTCGCCAACTACGGTAAAATCGCGCACATGTCCTATCAAGTCCTCGCTCGCAAATACCGTCCCCGGAACTTTGAAACGCTCGTCGGCCAGGAGCACGTCGTGCGCGCGCTCACGCATGCGCTGCACACGGGCAGGCTGCATCACGCTTACCTGTTCACGGGAACGCGTGGTGTCGGCAAAACCACGCTGTCGCGTATTCTAGCGAAATCGCTGAATTGCGTTGGGCCGGACGGCCAGGGTGGCATAACTGCTACGCCTTGCGGCGTGTGCGAAGCCTGTACCGCCATCGACGGCGGCCGCTTCGTGGACTATATCGAGATGGACGCGGCGTCCAACCGCGGTGTCGATGAAATGGCGCAGTTGCTGGAGCAGGCGGTGTATGCACCGTCCAATGCACGTTATAAGGTCTATATGATCGACGAGGTGCACATGCTTACCAACCACGCCTTCAACGCGATGCTGAAGACGCTGGAGGAGCCGCCGGAGCATGTGAAGTTCATCCTCGCAACGACGGACCCGCAAAAGATTCCCGTGACCGTGCTGTCCCGCTGCCTGCAGTTCAATCTGAAGCAGATGCCACCGGGTCATATCGTCGGGCACCTTGAAAATATCCTAGGCCAGGAAGGTGTTCAATTTGAACAACCGGCTTTGCGCCTGCTGGCGCAGGGCGCGCATGGTTCGATGCGCGATGCCTTGTCCCTGACCGACCAGGCGATCGCTTATGCCGCCGGCGCTGTGACGCTGGATGCGGTGCAGGGCATGCTCGGTGCGCTGGACCAGTCTTATCTGGTGCGCCTGCTGGATGCGCTGGCCAATCGCGATGGCGCTGACCTGATGGCGGTCGCTGACGAGATGGCGACCCGTTCGCTGTCTTATAACGGCGCGCTGCAGGACCTGGGCACCTTGATTCACCGGATCGCGCTGGCGCAGACCGTGTCGTCCGCGGTGCCGGCCGACCTGCCTGAATATAACGATATCGTGCGTCTGGCGTCGCTGTTCGATGCGGAAGAAGTGCAGCTGTATTATCAGATCGCTGTTCACGGACGCAACGAACTGGGACTGGCTCCCGATGAATACGCCGGGTTCTCAATGACCCTGCTACGCATGCTGGCCTTTCGGCCCGGCGTCGGCGGGGCAGAAGGCCAACCGGCCAGCGCCCCGGTAGCGGCACGTCCCGCCGGACCGAATCCGGCCCGCGCGGCGGCTGCAGCGGCAGCGGCGGCTTCCGCTGCGTCGCAAGCTGCTTCCGCTGCCGTCGCCGACCGCGCCAGTGTCGCTGTACCACCCGCCGCCGCTGCGCCGGCAATGTCCGCGCCTGCACCCGCGGCACATGCCCCGGCAATGTCTGTTGCCACGTCCTCACCTGCGCCCGGCGCGCATACGCCTGCAATGCCTGCGGCAACGTCCGCGCCCGCATCCGCCGCGCAAGCTCCGGCAATGTCTGCGGCAACCTCGGCACCTGCGGCCGGCGTGCATACGCCAGTAATGTCTGCGGCGACATCCGCAGCTGCGCCCGCCGCGCAAGCGCCAGCAATGCCTGCGGCGACGTCCGCACCTGCGGCGCATGCTGCGGCGCCGATGCCTGCCGCCGCACCGAGTGCTCCGGCTGCCGGTGGTAATGATGGCAAACCATTGAGCCCGGCGCGCGCTGCGATCAATGCCGCGCTGGAAGCCGCCCGCGCCGCTGCTGCCGCACGTACCGGTCAGCGTCCAGCCGCTGCCGCGCGCCCGGCGCCGGATGGCGGGGCAAGTGCGCAAGCTGCTGCATCGGCCGCACCAGCCGCACCGATGGCCGCCGGATCTGCACCAGCTGCCGCCGCATCGGGCCAGGCAAATGTGCAAGCCGCGATGCATCGCCCTGCGCAGGCGCCATCTGCCGCGCATGCCGGCAGCCCCGTCGCGCAAGCGTCGTCGCCACAAACGACCGCTCGTGGTCCGGCACCGTGGGAAGATGCCGTACCGGGCATGGGCGACGCCGCCGTGCTCGAAGCCCCGCCTCAAGTACAAGTGCAGCAGCGTCCCGCCGCCGCACAGCCGGCCGCGCCGGCCCAGCAGTCCGCGCCACAAGCGCGCGCCGCCAAGCCGGCCGCCGATGACGATCTGCCGCCGTGGGTGACCGAATTCTCCGACGACTCCGCAGTGCCGGCCGGCGCCGGTCACATTGGCGGCATGGATGCAGGCCAGCCCGCAACGCCGGGCGCACATGCCGCGCCCGCGCCGCAAGCCCCACGCGCCGCTGCAGCAGCAACTGTCAAGCCGCCATATGAGTATGTGATCACGCCAATTCCGGAACTGAACTGGGACGGCAACTGGCCGCTGCTGGCCGCGCACCTGCCGCTGCGCGGTGTGTCGCAGCAGTTGGCCACGCAGGCCGAATTGGTCAAAGTCAGCTTTGACGGCAATATAGCCGTGTTCCGAATCCGTTGTCCAATCGACACCTGGAGCACGCCGGCCAACGTCGAAAAACTGACCGTGGCCCTGACCGAACGCTTCAACCATCAAATGCGCGTGGAGGTAGAACTGGGCAAAGCCTTCTACACCACCAGCGCCGAAGCGCAGGCGCACCGCGAGGTCTGCCAGCGTGCCGCGGAAGATACGGTGGCCAACGACCCATTCGTGAAATCCATGGTGCGCGACTTTGGCGCCTTCATCGTGCCCGGCTCGATCGTAGCCCCGATGACGCCCGCGCATTAACGCTATACTTACCCAAATACGGAGAAACACATCATGATGAAAAACCAACTGGCAGGCCTGATGAAACAAGCGCAGGCTATGCAGGAAAACATGAAGAAGGCCCAGGACTCGCTGGCCAATATCGAGGTCGAAGGCCAGTCCGGCGCCGGCCTGGTGAAGGTTGTCATGACCTGCAAGAACGACGTGAAGCGCGTGTCGATCGACCCATCCCTGCTGGCCGACGACAAAGACATGCTGGAAGACCTGGTTGCCGCCGCCTTCAACGACGCCGTGCGCAAGGCCGAAGCCACCGCCGCCGAGAAGATGAGTGGCCTGACCGCAGGCATGAATCTGCCAGCCGGCTTCAAGATGCCGTTCTAAACACCATCATGTTTATCATCACGCTCACCTATCTCAAACCGGCCGAGGAGATCGACAAGCTCCTCGCAGCGCATCGCGAGTATCTGCGTGAGCAGTATGATAATGGNATGTTCCTGATGTCCGGCCGACTGGTGCCACGCACTGGNGGCATCATCCTCGCCACGGCCGACAGCCGCGCCGANGTTGAAGCGGTGATCGAGCTCGATCCCTTCAACGAAGCCGGTGCGGCCAGCTACACCATCACCGAATTCGTGCCGACCATGACGGCCGATATCCTGAGCGCCTTCAAGCAAGCCTGATTTATGGCGAAGTCACTCGAATTCCTCACGGAGGCATTGCGCCGCCTGCCCGGCGTCGGCCCGAAGTCGGCGCAGCGCATGGCCTTCCACCTGCTGCAGCACGACCGTGAAGGCGCAGCCATGCTGTCGCGCGCCTTGTATCAGGCGGTAGAGCAGGTGCATCACTGCGCGCTGTGCAATACCTTCACAGAGGAAGAGATCTGCGTTACCTGCTCGGACGAAGAGCGCGACCGCAAGCTGTTGTGCGTGGTCGAGACGCCCGCGGATCAGGCCATGATCGAGTCCACGCTGACTTACAAAGGCTTGTACTTCGTGCTGATGGGGCGCCTGTCGCCGCTGGACGGCATTGGCCCGAAGGACATTCACCTTGAGAAACTGCTGCACCGTGCCGCCGACGGCGTGGTGCAGGAAGTCGTGCTGGCCACGAACTTCACCAACGAAGGCGAAGCCACGGCCCACTACATCAGCGAAATGCTGAAAGCGCGCGGTTTGTCGGTCAGCCGCCTCGCGCGCGGTGTGCCGGTCGGCGGCGAACTCGAATACGTGGACGCCGGCACCATCGCCCGCGCCATGCTAGACCGCCGCAGTACCTGAGCCGGCGCGGCTCAGCATCCTGGTAATCGAATCGTGGTGCGAAGGACGGCCGAGGAAGAAGCCCTGAGCCATGTCGCAGCCGAACTGGCGCAGCAGGGATAGCTGCTCGCCGGTTTCCACACCCTCGGCGACAACGATCATCTTCAGGCCATGCGCCATGGCGATGATGGCGCGCGTGATGGCCGCGTTTTCGGAATCCTGCGGCAGGCCGGAGATGAAGGTCTTGTCGATCTTCAGCGCACGCACGTCGAAGCGTTTCAGGTAGTTCATGGACGAATAGCCGGTGCCGAAATCGTCGATGGACAGGAACACGCCGATGCCCCGCAGTTGTTCCAGCGTGGCCAGCGTGGCGAGGGCGTCGTCCATCAGCGTGCCCTCGGTCAGTTCCAGCTCCAGCAGGCGCGGTTCGAGGCCAGTGTCCTGCAGCACCGCCAACACGATCTGCGCCAGATTCTCGTCCTTGAACTGGCGGGCGGACAAATTGACTGCCATGCGGATCGAACGCTCGCACTGCTGCTGCCAGGCGCGCGCCTGCAGGCAGGCCGTGCGCAGCACCCATTCGCCGATCGGCACGATCAGTCCCGTTTCCTCGGCCAGCGGAATAAACTCGTTGGGCGGAATGATGCCGTGCTCGGGATGGCGCCAACGCACCAGCGCCTCCACGCCGACGATTTGCGTTGAGGGCACGTCGACCTGCGGCTGGTAGAGCAGGTACAGCTCATCGTTCTGCAGGGCCTTGCGCAAGCCGACTTCCAGCTTCACGTGGCTCATGATCTGCATGGTCAGTGAGGAACTGTACAGCTTCGCATTGTTCTTGCCGCAGTTCTTGGCGTGATACATGGCCGTGTCGGCGTACTTGAGCAGGGAAGTGCAGTCCTCGCCATCCTCCGGATAGAGCGAAATGCCAATGCTGGCGGTGACGAAGATCTCATGCCCCTCCAGCATGAAGGGACGCCGCATGGCATCCTTCACGCGATGCGCCACGTTCAGGGCATCTTCGGCGCGGTCCAGCTCGGGAATCAGGATGGTGAATTCGTCGCCGCCCAGCCGCGCAAGACTGGACTGGATCTGCGCCACATGGTCGCCGGGCCGTATCGTTTCGTGCAGGCGTTCCGACACGATGCGCAGCAGCTGGTCGCCGACATTGTGGCCCAGCGTGTCGTTGATGCGCTTGAACGAGTCCAGGTCCATGAACAGGATGGCGAACTTGCGCTGCTCGCGCGCGGAGCGTTCTAGTTCGCGTGCCAGCGTTTCAAGGAATGCCTGGCGATTCGGGATGCCGGTCAGGCTGTCGCAATAGGCCAGGCGGCGGATCTGCTCTTCGGTGCGTTTGCGTTCGCTGATATCGCGCACAAGGCCCAGCACTTCGCCGCCGCCTGTACTGACAAGCCGCGCTTCAAAGTGATGCACATCGCCACGCCGTGGCAGTTCGTAGTCCACGGAACGGATCGATTGCGTGGACAGGACGCTCTTCAGCTGATCCAGCAAGCGTTCGGCAATCGGGGCGGGCAGCACGTCGCGCACGTGGCGGCCGACGCAATCTACTTCACTGAAGGCCGCGCCGGGATCATGGCCTTGTTCGTAGTCGAGATAGTAGCCGTCGCAACTGAGACGGAAGAAGGTGTCGGGAATCGCGGCCAGCACGGCGCGATTCTGCGCATCCGCAATGCGAAGGCGGGCGATGGCGTCGCTGGCGCGCAGCACATACAGCACGCGATGGCCCAGGATCGGCCAGTTGATCGGCTTGGAGACGAAGTCGGTGGCGCCTTCTTCGTAGGCCTGTGTGACGGCTTCGATGTCGTCGCCGCCGGTGACCATGATGATCGGCACCGTGGTGCGCGATTCCAGTGCGCGGATGGCGCGGCAGACCGAGAAGCCGTCCATTTGCGGCATGTCGACGTCCAGCAGCACGAGGTCGGGCGCGTTCTGCTGGAAGCTGGCTACTGCGGCGTGGCCATCGGCGGCTTCGATGGCGTCCAGGCCGACCTGGGACAGCATTTCCAGCATCAGCAAACGCATTACCGGATCATCGTCGGCTACCAGCACTGTGCCGCGTTTGGGAGAATAAAGCGCAGTCATGACTAGCCTCCATTGACGAGGATTGCGCTGAACGAGCGGCGGACCGACTGGAATTCCTGCTCCGCTTCCATTAACAGGTTGGCGGCGCCTTCGGTCGAGTCGGTGCGGCCGAGGTGTTCGAGTTCGCGGCACAGCTTTGCCAGCACATCGGCGCCGACATTGGCGCTGCTGGATTTCAGGCTGTGCGCGGCTTTGCGCATGACGCTTGTGTCTACGCTGTCGATGGCTTGACGCAGCATGTGCAGATGGGTGGGCGTGTCGTCGATGAAGGCGTGCAGCACACGGTGCAGCAGAATTTCGCCGTGGTCGGCGCTCAGGGCGCGGATCGCATCGAGCGCCTGGCGGTTGATGCCGTCCGGCTCGAGCAGGGTGGCGCATTCGGCGCCATCCGCTGCGGTCAGCGTCTCAGCGCCCGCAGACGCCGTCGCGGTGGCCAGCGCCGGCGCGGCGTTGCCTGGATACTGCACGGCTGGCACGACAGCGAGTGGCGGCGGAGCGGGATCGCCGGCGGGGCGCAGGGGATGCTGCATCGGCGCTGACGCAGTGGTCGCGCGGGGCGGGCGAACAGGACGCAGTCGCGCTGCATCACCGTGTTGCGCCGCTGCGGCGCGCGGCAGGGCGACCCAGCGGCCCAGCGTAGCGGCCAATGACTGCTGGCTGAACGGCTTGCTGAGGTAATCGTCCATGCCCGCCGCCAGGCAACGCTCGCGGTCGCCCTGCAGCGCATTGGCGGTGATCGCCACGATCGGCAACTGGCGCGCGCGTCCCTGCAATTGTTCGTGCTTGCGGATTTCAGCGGTGGCTTCGAAGCCATCCTTCCCCGGCATCATGCAGTCCATCAGCACCAGATCGAACTCGCCTGCGCGCGCGGAGCTAAGCGCTTCGTCGCCGTTCGCGGCGCAGACGACGTCGAGGCCCAGGCCTTCAAGCATGGCCGACGCCACTTCCACATTGACGGCATTGTCTTCGGCCAGCAATACCTTCAGACGCCGCCTGGATCGTTGCGCGCCTGTGGGCGAAAGGGAAGCGGTGCGTACGCCTTCGCTGGCACGGCCCGGCGAAACGATGCAATCGAACAGATCACACTCGCGTGCAGGTTTGATGAGCTGGAAGGCCACGCCGGCTTCGCGCCGCTGCACCGAGTCGGCGGCATCGCGCATGGAGCTAAGCAGCAGCAGGCGCACGTCTGCGATACGGGCGTCCGATTTGATCTCGGCTGCCAAAGTCAGGCCGCTGGCGCTGGACTGGTCCATGTCCAGCAATGCGGCGTCGTAGCACATGCCGGAAGCGCGCGCCGCATGCAGGAGATTCAGCGTCTCATCCGGCGAACTGGCGCAATCGCAGCGCACCTGCCAGCGCACCATCAGCTGCTCCAGCACTTTGCGGCTGGCGGTGGCGGGACCGGCGACCAATACGCGCAGGCCCGGCGCGGTTTCCTCGGCCACGCGCCGCTTGTCGAACTGCACGGTGAACCAGAATACCGAGCCGCGCGTGAGCGCGTTGTCAACGCCGATGGTGCCGCCCATCAGCTCCACCAGTTGCTTGGAAATCGCCAGCCCCAGCCCCGTGCCGCCATGCTTGCGGGTGGTGGAACCATCGGCCTGCGAGAAGGAATCGAAAATGCGCGTGCGGGCGTCGCGCGACACGCCGACGCCGGTGTCGTGCACTTCGAAACGCAGCCGCGCGGATTGTGCGTCTTCTGCGGTGACCTGCACTTTGACCGTGATGTTGCCGCTGTCGGTGAACTTGATGGCATTCCCCAGCAAGTTCACGACTACCTGCCGCAGGCGATTGGGGTCGCCGCAGATGGCCACCGGAATATCGTGCGCAATGGCGAATTCGAGTTCGATGCCTTTGGCGGCTGCCTGCGGCGAGAATACGCAATCGATATCGTCCAGCAGCTCGCGCAGATTGAAGTTGATGTATTCCACCGTCATCTTGCCCGCTTCAACTTTGGAGAAGTCGAGGATATCGTTGATGATGACCAGCAGGTGTTCGCCCGAGCGCTTGACCATATTCGTGTAGTGGTGCTGACGCTCGTCCAGTTCTGTATCCAGCAGCAGCTCGGTCATCCCCAGCACACCATTCATCGGCGTACGGATTTCGTGGCTCATATTGGCCAGGAAGGCACTCTTGGCCTGGCTGGCCGCTTCGGCGGCGTCCTTGGCTTTCTCAAGCTGCTCGGTGCGCACGGCGACCTGGCGTTCCAGCTGATCGCGATACTGCGCCAGCTTGCCGTCGCGGCTTTCGATCTGGACCATCATGGCGTTGAAGCTGTCGATCAGGGTACCCAGTTCGTCGTGGCGCTCATGCTGCACCTGGGCGTAGGTCTGGCTCGACGAGACTTTGTCGGACGCCGCAATCAGCTGCGCGATCGGCTGCGCAATGCTGTTGCGGAAGCGGGCCGACAGCACCAGCGCCAGCACAAACGAGATCGCAGTCGCTACCCCCGTCACAATGAGGCTTTTCAGAATGCCCAGCCACATGCGGCCTTGTCCCGCCTCGATCATGACTACGCCGATCAGATGCGGCTTGACCCACACGGCACGATAGATGCGCAGGCGCGGCGCCCATAGCGGTCCGAGACGCTCCTCGGCGTTGCCTTGCGCAATCTGCTGCATGCGCGCCGCGGACAGCGGCTCCGCAGACCTGCCCTCGTCGGGAAAAGATGCATAGGCCTTGCCATCGCGGTCGAACAGGACGGCTTGGCCGATATCGTCCATCACATCCAGCGCGGCGAGTGCCTGGGTAGCGGTGGCGTGGTCGGCGTAGAGCAGGGGAGAGATGCTGTTGGCGCCGATGATGTCGGCCAGCGATACCAGTTGTTCGCGCTCCTCGCTGGCGTGCGTGAGCACCGAGGCGATGGCAAACGAAAAGAACACCAGCAGCAATGCGCTGCCGGTGGTCAGCACCGAAATGACGGCGAGTTTGCGGCTAAGGCTGGAGCGTTCGAAATTGAGCATTTTCCACCGCCGTGGAACATTCCATCAGGCAAAATATAAATGCTCAAATTTCCGACGCTTTGATCTGCCTCTAACTTTGTTGGGACAAAGGCGATTAGCAACAGCCGCCGCGTTTGCCCGCGCCACCGTAGCGGGCTTCCTGGCGTTCACGGAAAAACTCCTCGTAGCTCATCACCGGTTCGCCGGGATGGGTGGTCTCGCGATGCGCCACGTAGGTGTCGTATTCCGGCAGGCCGACCATCAGCCGGACGCTTTGCCCGAGATAGCGGCCGGCCTTGACGATTTCGCTGAGCATCACTGCACCGCAGGCATCAGCTGGATCGGGCTTTCCTGGTGGCTCGGCTTCGAATTCGCGTAAGCCCTCATGGCGGTACGCAGACCGAACACCGTCACGGCCAGCACCACGACCATGAAGAAGCTGGCCAGCGAGGCGTCCAGGTAATCGTTGAAGATCACCTGTTGCATCTGCTCCAGCGACTTGGCTGGTGCCACGATCTTGCCCTCGGCCAGCGCAGCGGCATATTTGTTGGCGTGCGCCAGGAACCCGACCTTCGGATTGGCGTCGAAAATCTTTTGCCAGCCTGCGGTCAGGGTGCAGATCAGCAGCCAGATGGTCGGAACCACGGTCACCCACGCGTACCTGGCGCGCTTCATCTTGAACAGCACGCAGGTACCCAGCACCAGCGCGATACCGGCCAGCATCTGGTTGGCGATGCCGAACAGCGGCCACAGGGTGTTGATGCCGCCCAGCGGATCGACCACGCCCTGGTAGAGGAAGTAACCCCAGGCCGCCACGCACAAGCCGGTCGCGAGCAGACCTGCCACAGTGTTTTCAGGACGCTTGAGTGATGGAGCGAAGGCGCCCAGCAGGTCCTGCAGCATGTAGCGGCCGGCGCGCGTGCCCGCGTCGACTGCGGTCAGAATGAACAGGGCTTCGAACAGAATCGCGAAGTGGTACCAGAAGGCCATCATCACCTTGCCGCCGATGGCGTTGGACAGGATGTGCGCCATACCCACTGCCAGCGTTGGAGCGCCGCCGGCACGCGAGATGATGGTGTG
>Ga0055526_1003073_pt1 | contig 10849 bp, 10 predicted proteins | sample AraplaCol_mMF_r2_FD_55013 | JGI IMG/M metagenome (GOLD analysis project Ga0055526, IMG submission 55013) | Arabidopsis root microbial communities from North Carolina, USA - plate scrape MF_Col_mMF_r2 | ecosystem: Host-associated > Plants > Roots > Endosphere | place: USA: North Carolina... | reverse complement strand
TGCGGATAGGCGTCGGTGGCCAGGTAGTTGAGCTGGGTGTGATCGGGGTCGAACAGTTCGGCGGCGATCAGGCGGTCGTTGCGATCCTGCACTTCCTGCAGGAACACGATATCGGCGTCCATCGACTGCAGGCCCGTGCGCACGCTCTGGATACGCGGCTTGCCCGTGAACCCCTTCACGCCCTTGTGGATGTTGTAGGTCACGACGCGCAGTTTCATCGCGCCTCTCCCCGCACGGCGCCGGCCTCCACACCCTGCGCGCCGGCCATGCGCCACCCCAGCTGGCGCACCGCCTCGGCATTGCTGCTCGAAAAGCAGCGCTCGGCAGCCGCCTGCCAGGGCAGCCATTCGAACTGCAGGTGTTCACGCGGCGCCAGCGTCACCGGCAAGGGCTCGGGCACGCACAGGCCGAACCAGTGCTCGGTGTTCCGGGTGATGCCGGGGGCATAGCGATGACGCCACTGGGGGTAGATTTCGTAGTCGATCGTATGCCGCCAGTCGGTCAACTGGTAGCGGCTGGCAACGATGCCGGTTTCCTCGGCGACCTCGCGGGCGGCAGTGGCCGCCAGCGGCTCGTCTTCGGCATCGAGGCTGCCCGTCACCGATTGCCAGAAACCTGGCCGGTCGGCGCGCTCGATCAACAGGACTTGCAGGTCTGGCGTATGAATGACGACCAGCACAGATTCGGGAATCTTGTAGCGCATGGGGCGTTGGAAGCAACAGACCCCAAGCATAGCGCAGCGGCGCCAGCTTCGGCGTCCTCCGCTGTCTGAATACCGCGATGTGGAATCAGGCGGCTGTCTGCGCGCCCTCTCCCCGGGGCGTCAGGTAGTGCCCGCCGGGAACCGGGCTGGCAACGCCGTCTGGCCCCGTGCCGGGCATACCGCTCAGCCACGTATCGAAGACCTCGGGCGAGTCGCCATGGCCCCAGGCGGCGCGCAATTGCTGCATCAGCGGCGCCAGCGACTGGGTGTAGCGCTGCGCCGCCACATGGGCATGTTCGGCCAATGCATCGGTGCTTTCGCGCACCTGGGCGGCCAGTTCGGCGCGTTCCTGGCCGATTTCCTTCTCGCGCATGCCAAGCTGGTTGTATTTCTGGATCAGGAAGCGCTGGTAGTCGCCCGCCTCCACGCCTTGCGCGGCCTGGGCATTGACCTGTTCGAAGCGCAGCACGATGCTGGCCGTTTCCTGCTCGACATGGGCTGCCTCGGCGGTCACCTGCTGCAGCGCTTCCTGCAGCCGAAGCGCCTCGCGCCGATGGGTCTGCAGGCGCGTTGCCTCGTCGTCAAACGTGCGTTGGGCGGTCAGGTAGGCCTGCACCACGGGCTGGGGCGCCACCACGAGCAGCGGGTCGGCGCCACCGGCGCGCCGGCCAGAAAGCAGGGCGTCTTCGGCCAGCCGCAGGTTGCCGAGGTCCTCCAGCCAGCGGCCTCGGGCCATGACGGTTGCCACGGTATCGAGCGCCAGCTTGCGCAGGGCCTCGGCACGCTGCGCTGCCACGGGGCCTTCGCCCTGGACGGGCTGGGAGTAATCCGGCAGCGGCTGCGCGTTCTGCACGGCATGGGCGATATCGGGCACGCAGGCGGCCACCGTGGTCGCCACCGATTCCGACATGGCCTGGGCCGACTTGCGCACCGCGCGGCGCAGCTCGAAGCGCGCCAGCAGCATCATGAGCAGCCCGGCCACCAGCCAGGTCAGGATGGTTTCCGCATGGGCCAGCACGAAGGCCCGGATCATTTCCGTATCGAGTTGCAGCATCTGGTGTTGTCCTCCCACGTCACGACCGGCCTTTCGGGTGGGCCGGCTTCGCGCGCATCAGGCAGAAAGACATCATCGGGGATCGCTTCGTTCCGGGTGGTAACAAATGGAAACGCATCCTTGCGCCGAAAACAAAAAAGCCGCGCGGGCGCGCGGCTTTTCGTACCGGAACCGGAATGATCCGGCTGCGGGTCGGGCGATCAGGCAGTCGTCTTCGGCTCTTGCGCGCGCAGACGGATATGCAGTTCGCGCAGTTGCTTCTCGTCGACCGAGCTCGGGGCCTGCGTCAGCAGATCCTGGGCACGTTGCGTCTTCGGGAAGGCGATCACGTCGCGGATCGAATCGGCACCGGCCATCATCGTCACGATACGGTCCAGGCCGAAAGCCAGGCCACCGTGCGGCGGCGCACCATATTGCAGTGCGTCCAGCAGATAGCCGAACTTGGCGCGGGCTTCCTCGTCGCCGATCTTCAGCGCGCGGAACACCTTGCTCTGCACGTCCTCGCGGTAGATACGGACCGAGCCGCCGCCCATTTCCCAGCCGTTCAGCACCATGTCGTAGGCCTTGGCGATGCACTTGCCCGGGTCGGTTTCCAGGTACTGCAGGTGCTCGTCCTTGGGGCTCGTGAACGGCGGCCGCCCTTCGTTCCGGGCGGTAACAAATGGAAACGCATCCTTGCGCCGCAAACAAAAAAGCCGCGCATCGGCGCGGCTTTGCTGACGGAACCGGATGGAATCCGGTGGGCGGTCAGGCGGTGGTCTTCGGCTCCTGGGCACGCAGACGGATGTGCAGTTCGCGCAACTGCTTCTCGTCGACGGTGCTCGGAGCCTGCGTCAGCAGATCCTGGGCGCGCTGCGTCTTCGGGAAGGCGATCACGTCGCGGATCGAATCGGCACCGGCCATCATCGTCACGATACGGTCCAGGCCGAAGGCCAGGCCGCCGTGCGGGGGCGCGCCATACTGCAGCGCATCCAGCAGGTAGCCGAACTTGGCACGGGCTTCCTCGGCGCCGATCTTCAGCGCGCGGAACACCTTGCTCTGCACGTCCTCGCGGTAGATACGCACCGAGCCGCCGCCCATTTCCCAGCCGTTCAGCACCATGTCGTAGGCCTTGGCAATGCACTTGCCCGGGTCCGTTTCCAGGTACTGCAGGTGCTCGTCCTTCGGGCTCGTGAACGGGTGGTGCATGGCCACCCAGCGGGCATCTTCCTCGTCGTACTCGAACATCGGGAAGTCGATCACCCACAGCGGCTTCCAGGTGTCCTCGAACAGGCCGGTGCTCTTGCCGAATTCCGAATGGCCGATCTTCAGGCGCAGCGCGCCGATGGCGTCGTTGACCACCTTGGCCTTGTCGGCGCCAAAGAAGATGATGTCGCCGTCCTTGGCTTCGGTGCGCTTCAGGATTTCGGCAATCGACGCGTCGTGCAGGTTCTTCACGATCGGCGACTGCAGGCCGTCACGGCCCTTGGCCACTTCGTTGACCTTGATCCAGGCCAGGCCCTTGGCGCCGTAGATCGCCACGAACTGGGTGTAGGCATCGATCTCGCCACGCGAGATGGCGCTGCCGCCCGGCACGCGCAGGCCCACCACACGACCGTTGTCGCTGTTGGCCGGGCCCGAGAACACCTTGAAGTCGACGTCCTTCATGACGTCGGTCAGTTCGGTGAATTCCAGCTTGACGCGCAGGTCGGGCTTGTCCGAGCCAAAGCGGGCCATGGCTTCGCGGAACTCCATCACCGGGAACTTGGAGACCAGGTCCACGTCGATCGCGTTCTTGAACACGGTGCGCATCATGTCCTCGAACAGGTCACGGATCTCCTGTTCGGTCAGGAACGACGTTTCGCAGTCGATCTGGGTGAATTCGGGCTGGCGGTCGGCGCGCAGGTCCTCGTCACGGAAGCACTTGGTGATCTGGTAGTAGCGGTCGAAGCCCGAGACCATCAGCATCTGCTTGAAGATCTGCGGCGACTGCGGCAGCGCGAAGAAGTGGCCCGGGTTCACGCGCGACGGCACCAGGTAGTCGCGGGCGCCTTCGGGCGTGCTCTTGCCCAGCATCGGGGTTTCGATGTCGATGAAGCCCTGGGCGTCCAGGTACTTGCGCACTTCCATCGCCACCTTGTAGCGCAGGCGCAGGTTGTATTGCATCTGCGGACGGCGCAGGTCCAGCACGCGGTGCGTCAGGCGGGTGGTTTCCGACAGGTTGTCGTCGTCGAGCTGGAACGGCGGCGTGACCGACGGGTTCAGCACGGTCAGCTCGTGGCACAGCACCTCGATCTTGCCCGACGTCAGGTTGCTGTTCTCGGTGCCGGCCGGACGCGGACGCACCTTGCCCACCACGCGGATGCAGAACTCGTTGCGGATTTCTTCCGCGGCCTTGAACATCTCCGGACGGTCCGGATCGCACACCACCTGCACCAGGCCTTCACGGTCGCGCAGGTCGACGAAGATCACGCCACCATGGTCGCGGCGGCGCTGCACCCAGCCCGGTCAGGGCCACTTCCTGGCCGGTCAGTTGTTCGGTCACCAGACCGCAGTAATGTGTACGCATGGAAGACATAGGAGAGAGTTCCCTGTAATGCACGGCCGCCAGGCAGCCGCGCGCAAATTCAGTTGGTATGGGTGTCGGCGACTTCGTCGGCAACCAGCGCGCCGTCGTCCGCGCGGGCATCGCCGCCGGTGCGGCGCGGCAGGTCGGTCGGCGCCACCACGCCCATCGACACGATGTACTTCAGCGCCGCGTCAACGGTCATGTCGAGTTCGATGGTGTCTGCCTTCGGCATCATCAGGAAGAAGCCCGACGTCGGGTTCGGCGTCGTCGGCACATACACGCTGACGTATTCACCCTGCAGGTGATTCTGCACGTCGCCGCCCGGACGTCCGGTCAGAAACGCGATCGTCCACGACCCTTCGCGCGGATACTGCACCAGCAGCGCCTTGCGGAACGCGTTGCCCGACGACGACAGCAGCGTGTCCGACACCTGCTTCACGCTGGTATAGATCGGCCCCACCACCGGGATATGGCCCAGCAACGCTTCCCACCAGCGCACCAGGCGCTGGCCGATGAAGTTGTGCGTCAGCACGCCCACCAGCAGGATGAACAGCAGGGTCAGGATGGCGCCCAGCCCGGGGATGCGGCGCCCGAAGATGTTTTCGGGCTGCCACGCCAGCGGCAGCAGGGCCATGCTCTGGTCCATCGTGCCGATGATCAGGTTGAGCACCCACAGCGTGATGCCCAGCGGCACGAGCACGAGCAGACCGGTCAGGAACCAGGTCTTGATGGCGGACGTTTTCTTGGTAGCCACGGCTTGCCGGCGCTCAGTTGCTGCTGGCGGCCGGCGTGGCCGGTGCCGCAGGCGCGGCAGCCGGGGCGGCCGGCGCGGCATCGGCTGCCGGCGAACCGGCAGGGGCGCTGGCCGGGGCGCTGGTGCCGCCGCTGCCGCCACGGAAATCCGTCACGTACCAGCCCGAGCCCTTGAGCTGGAAGCCGGCTGCGGTCAGTTGTTTCTTGAAGGTCCCGGCGGTGCCGCAGGATGGGCAGTCCGTGAGCGGGGCATCGCTCATCTTCTGCAGCACATCGCGCCCGTGGCCGCAGGCGTCGCAACGGTAGGCATAGATCGGCATGGTTCTTTCGTGGAATCTGAAACGTAAAGCAGGTAAGTGGCTGCGCCCCGTCAGATCGACAAGGGCCTGCGCACGAAAATACCCGCGCGGCGGTGCAAAGCCGTTGATTATAAACCGTCGGCGAGGCGTCTACCGGCAGGAAATGCGGGGTTTCGGGGGCGTAATCGTCACGATTTCACACCCGCGCTTAAAAGTTAAGCAATATGCACTTCGCGGACGGGGGGCCGGTCGCTGATCCATTGCGGCAGCAGGGACCCGAACACCATGCCACTAATAGAGAACAGCAACCCGACCATCTGGGGCGGCACGGTGGCGTCGGCGAAGGCCACCTCGCAGGTCAGCCACGAGGTCAGGCCGAGCACGATGGCCAGCAGCCCCCCCTGGCGCGTGGCCGGCTTCCAGAACAGGCCGAAAGCGAGCGGCACGAACGCCGACACCAGCGTCACCTTGTAGGCGTTTTCCACCATGTGGAAGATCGACAGGTGCGAATTCAGCGCGAACAGCGTTACCAGCGTGGTAAAGACCAGCACCACCGCCTGCATCACGCGCAGGAACTGCTTGTCGCTCAAATGGCGGAAATACGGGCGCAGGATGTTCTCCGCGAACGTCACGGACGGCGCCAGCAACGTGGCCGACGCGCAGCTCTTGATGGCGGACAACAGCGCGCCGAAGAACATCACCTGCGCGAACATCGGCGCGTGGTTCAGGATCAGTTGCGGCAGGATCAGCTGCGAATCCGAATTGATGTACTTCTCGACCATCTGCGGGTCGATCAGCGTGGCCGAATAGGCCAGGAACATCGGGATGAAGGCAAAGAAGAAGTACAGTACGCCGCCCAGGACCGAGGCGCGGCCGGCGATCTGTTCGGTTTTCGACGAAGTCACGCGCTGAAACACGTCCTGCTGTGGAATCGAGCCAAGCATCATGGTGAACAGGGCCGCAGCAAACCCGATGATCTGCACCAGATCCAGCGACGGCAGGAACTCGAACTTGCCGGCCGCCGCCGCGTGCGACACCACGGCCGTCACGCCGCCGGCCTGGCCGCTCACCTCGTAGCCGATATAGAGCATGCCGATCACGATGATGATCATCTGGATGAAGTCGGTCACGGCCACCGACCACATACCGCCGAACAGCGTATAGACCAGCACGCTGGCCGCGCCGATCATCATCCCGGCTTCCTGCGACAGCGCGCCGTCCGACACGGTATAGAACACGAGGCCCAGCGCCTTGATCTGCGCCGCCACCCAGCCCAGGTAGGACACGACGATGCAAAGCGTGGTCAGCACTTCGGCCAGCCGGCCGTAGCGGTTGTGATAGTAGTCGCCGATCGTCAGCAGGTTCATCCGGTACAGCGGCCGGGCGAAGAACAGACCGACGAGGATCAGGCAGAGCGACGAACCGAAGGGGTCGGACACCACCCCCGACAGTCCTTCCTTCAGGAAGACGGCCGGGATGCCGAGCACGGTTTCAGAGCCAAACCATGTGGCGAACACCGTGGCGGTGACGATGTAGAACGGCAGGCTGCGGCCCGCGACGGCGAAGTCGGCGGTGCCCTTGACACGCAGTGCCGCCCACAGGCCGATGCCGACCGAGATAACCCAATAGATGATGACGAACCAGATCAGCATGCCGCTGCCCATCCCAAATAGCCAGAAATGCCCTGGTGGCGAAAAACCGAATGCCGGCCGGATGCCTTGGAACGAGCCAGGCAGACCCCGCCCGGAGTCCAATTCATCGGTCGGGGCCGCTGGCGCCCGGGAGGGGGCATAGGCGGTCGTAGCCGAATCAAAACGCGGATTATAGCGACGCAGACTCCCCGGGATGAAAAAAATTCCCCGGGGCGCGGTCAAATCCCCACACTCGCACCGGCACGGTGCAGCGTGGGGCGCACGGCACCTGGCGCAGCCTTACCAGTAGCCCGCCCAGGCCAGCGCCTGGACGATCACGATGCCCGCCAGAAAGCCGCCCATCAGCATCAGCGCGGTGGAAAGCCGGCGGTTGGTGCGGCGCTGCTCGTGCACCAGCTGCGTCAGCAGGCGCTCCTGCTCACCGTTGTCCACCAGCGCACGGCGCTCCAGGAACTGGTGCGCCAGCCGCGGGAAGTCAGGCAGCATCTTGGCCCATTGCGGGGCTTCGACCTTGACGCGCTCCCAGGCGCCCTGCCAGCCGACCTGCTGGTACATCCAGCGTTCCAGGAACGGCTTCGCGGTCTTCCAGAGGTCCAGATCGGGATCCAGCTGGCGGCCCAGTCCTTCGATATTGAGCAGCGTCTTCTGCAGCAGCACCAGCTGTGGCTGGATTTCGACGTTGAACCGGCGCGACGTCTGGAACAGGCGCATGAGCACCATGCCCAGCGATATCTCACGCAACGGCTTGTCGAAATAGGGTTCGCAGCAGGCGCGCACCGCCGATTCCAGCTCCTCGACGCGTGTCTCCGGCGGCACCCAGCCCGACTCCACGTGCAGCAGCGCCACACGGTGGTAGTCGCGGCGGAAGAAGGCGATGAAGTTCTGTGCCAGATAGTTCTTGTCGAACTCGGACAGCGCGCCGACGATGCCGAAGTCCAGCGCGATATACCGGCCGAAGGTCTCCGGCTGCACCGACACCAGGATGTTGCCTGGGTGCATGTCGGCGTGGAAGAAGCCGTCGCGGAACACCTGCGTGAAGAAGATCTCCACGCCTTCCTCGGCCAGCTTGTGCATGTCGACGCCGGCGGCCTTCAGCGATTCGGTGCGCGAGATCGGGATGCCGTGCATCCGCTCCATCGTGAAGACGGTGCTGGTACACCAGTCCCAGAACACCTCGGGCACGCACAGCAGGTCGCTGTCGGCAAAGTTGCGGCGCAGCTGGCTGGCGTTGGCCGCCTCGATCATCAGGTCCAGTTCGTCGTGCAGGTACTTGTCGAATTCGGCCACCACCTCGCGCGGCTTCAGGCGGCGGCCGTCGACCCACACGCGCTCCAGCCACGTGGCCATGTCGCGCATCAGCGCCAGGTCGCTGTCGATCACGGGCAGCATGCCGGGCCGCAGCACCTTCACGGCTACCTCGCGGCCATGGTTCGGGCCGCCGCGCAGCGTGGCGAAGTGAACCTGCGCAATCGACGCGCTGGCCACGGGCTGGTGCTCGAAGTTCTCGTACAGCTGCGCCAGCGGCCGGCCCAGCGACTTTTCGATGATCTTCACCGCCACCGCGGAATCGAACGGCGGCACCTGATCCTGCAGCTTGGCCAGTTCGTCAGCGATATCGGGCGGCATCAGGTCGCGCCGGGTAGACAGCACCTGGCCAAACTTGACGAAAATCGGCCCCAGCGTCGTCAGCGCCAGGCGCAGGCGTTCGCCGCGCGGCTGTTCCAGCTTGCGGCCGATAGTGATCACGCGCACCAGGAACTTGATGCGCCGACTCTTGAAGCCGGACAGCACAAGCTCGTCGAGCCCGTAGTACAGGATGACGAAAATAATCTTGCAGAGACGCAGCAGGCGGGTCATGCGGGGATTTTCAAAAGACGGCGCCGCGCGAAGCGGCAGCGAAGAGTGACATGGCGATTAACGGTGGGCCGACGGAAGCTGGCCCGAAGCCCCCTCCCCCTGTCCACCCGAGCGTTCCAGGCGTTCGAGCCGCTTTTCCAGCCGCGCCAGGTCGTCCCGCACACGCGCCACGTCGGCGCCGAACCCGTCCAGCGCGGCATGGCGCACCAGGGTTGGCCGTTCGTCGAGCAGGTATTCGGTCACGTTGTCGAGCAGCGCCCGGCCCACGCGGGTGGCGCTTTCATGCGCCTGGCGGGCGCCGTCCACCATGCGCTGGGCCACGCTGTCGCTGACCGGGCCGCCCATCACGCCGCGCAGCGCACGGGACAGGTCCTCGGCCGCGTCCCAGCGCAGGTTGCGCGCCAGCGTCGACACCGCATTGGCCAGTTCCGCATCGCCATCGATCCGGACATGTCGCATGGCGGCGGCCTGGCCGCCTTCGGCCACATCCGCCACCACCAGCGGCCACTGCTGCAACGGCACCCGCAGCGTCACGGCGGGCGTATCGGCTTCGGCGGCCTGCTCGATGCCGCCCGGATCCGTAATCCGCAGGGACAGCGCGAATGCCGCGGCGTCGAACCGGATGACGCGGCCGGCAAATGGCGCCAGCAGGCCGCAGGCCCAGGGCTCCTGTTCGATCAGGTGATTCAGTGCGGCGACGATCGGCGCGGCCAGGGGTATCGGCAAGGCGTTCATGGCGTCCGGTTCCGGGCAGGTCTGCCCAACAAAAAAGGCCCACGCGTACGTGGGCCTCCATTCTAAGCTACTCGGCCGCCGCTTCATGTCATCCATGCGGCGGCGGACGCGCCGCTCAGGATTCCTGCTGGATACCAGCCAGCAGCCAGCCGCCGCCGGATACGGACTTGGCCAGGTTCCAGACCTCGCCGAACGGCTGCGCCGCTTCCCCGGCCGTCTCGCGGATCATGCCCGAGAAACGCACGCTGGCAATATGCTGCGCCGGCGTGGTCTCGATGCCCAGCAACTGGGCGTCCAGCGTGACAACGTCGGTCTTGTTCACGGACTGGCCACGCTCGGACAGGTCCATCTTGATCTCGGCGAACATTTCCGGCGTGGTGAATTCGCGGATGTCGTCCAGGTTGCCGGCGTCCCACGCAGCCTGCAGGCGCACGTAATGCACCTTGGCGTTGCGCAGGAAGGCTTCGGTATCGAAGTCGGCCGGCACGCCCCACGGCTGCTGCACCGCCGCGGCGGCTGCACCGGCGGCCGCGCCGCCCATGACCGGGTTGGCTGCGGCGCCGTTGTAGCCGGCCGGCTGCACCGGTTCGGCCTGACGCAGCGTCGGCTCGGCATCGCGCGCCGCGCCGCCGAACGGCGGATTGCTGCCGTTACCGCCCATGCCGGCGTAGGCCGGCGTCTGCGAACGTGCCGAGCCGCCGCGGAACTTGCGGAACAGCCACAGGGCGATCATCGCGATCACGGCAAACATGATCACATTGGCCAGGAAGCTGGCTGCGGCGCCACCGAGACCGAAGTGCGACAGCAGGTAGCCCAGGCCCAGGCCAGCCGCGAGGCCGCCGAGCATGCCACCCCAGTTACGCTTCGGCGCCGCAGCCGCCGCGCCGCCCGCGGCGCCGGCGGTCGCCGGGGCAGCCTGCTGCTGCGCGGGCTGCTGTTGGGCCGGCGCATTCTGCTGCGGCGGCGTGGCCTGACGCTGCTGCGTCACGCTCGACGATTGCTTGCCGACGCTGCGCGACCCGCCGAGGCGTTTCGCATTGGCGTCGAGCGCTGCCCCCATGGCCACCGTCATGATCAGCGCGGCCGCCAGGAATTTTCCACGAAAAGAAGACATTTGAGCTTTTCCCCTGTCATTTTCGGCCTTTATCGGCCGAACATGGCGAATTAGTACTTTCTCCCGACGTGGAGCGCCACGACTCCGGCCGTCAGGTTGAAGTATTCGACTTGTTCGAGCCCAACTTGTTCCAT
>Ga0055526_1003068_pt1 | contig 10857 bp, 10 predicted proteins | sample AraplaCol_mMF_r2_FD_55013 | JGI IMG/M metagenome (GOLD analysis project Ga0055526, IMG submission 55013) | Arabidopsis root microbial communities from North Carolina, USA - plate scrape MF_Col_mMF_r2 | ecosystem: Host-associated > Plants > Roots > Endosphere | place: USA: North Carolina... | reverse complement strand
AGATTTGTAAGATTGACAACTCCGTCACATTGGGATGAATACGACAGCGTAAGAACGTGCCTGGAGGGCCCGATCTGACGAGGAGGACAACTTTGAGCAATCACAAGATTACAGGCGTTTATAGCGCCGCTACCACCCCTCTCAACGCCGATGGCAGCCCGGATCTCGGCCTGTTCACCGAACATTGCCAGCGACTGATCGAAGAAGGTTGCCACGGCGTGGCGCTGCTCGGAACGACGGGCGAAGCCAACTCCTTCTCTTCCGCTGAGCGCCGTGTGATCCTTGAAGCCGCACTGAAGGCTGGCATTCCCTCGGACAAGCTCCTGCCGGGCACTGGCGTTGTCGCCATTCCCGAGACAGTCGAGTTGACGAAACATGCGCTCTCGCTCGGCGTTACCAAGGCGGTCATGCTGCCCCCCTTCTATTACAAGGGCGTCTCCGACGAAGGGCTGTTCACTGCCTATGCGCAGATTCTGGAGAAGATCGGCGATACCAGGCTGCAGGTGATCCTCTATCATATCCCGCAGGTCTCAGGCGTTCCGCTCTCCATTCCGCTGATTAGCCGCCTTGTCGAAGCCTTCCCGGAGACGGTCGTCGGCATTAAGGAATCTGCTGGTGATTTCAATAACATGCAGGAAATCATCGCAACCTGCCCTGGCTTCTCGGTACTCTGTGGTGCCGACCCGCTGCTGTTACCACTCCTGAAGGCTGGCGGCGCTGGCTGCATCACCGCCACGTCGAACCTCGTCGCAAACTCGCTGCGCACGGTTTACGACCACGTTCACGACGAAACGAAGGGTGCTGAGGTTGAGGCCGCACAGGCGCGCATCAATGCCTTCCGCACCCTATCGAACTCCTATGTGCAGATCCCGACGATCAAGGCCATGGTCGGTCTGAAGACCGGCAATGCAGATTGGAGACGCACGCGCCCGCCGCTGGTGCCGCTCAATGATGCCGAATACGCGGCACTCGCTGAAGGCTATGCCAAGCTGCCGTAAAGGAGGAATGCCATGCAAACGACAGGTTTGAAGCCCGAGGACGTGCCGGCTTTGATGGACGGTGTCCTCAGGACAAATACCGCCCAGACTGGCCGTTTTGATGCCTATCTGTCCTCTCCCTGCATTCAGAACCATGCCGCCAATCTCGCCTTTCTGGCCGATGGCACGCTGACCTGCGTCTGGTTCGGCGGCACGATGGAGGGCATGGGTGACATCTCGATTTACATGTCGTGGCTCGCTCCCGGCGCGGATCGCTGGTCCGAACCTGAGAAAATGTCTGATGATCCGGCGAGATCCGAACAGAATCCCTTGATTTTCAACGCACCGGATGACCGTGTCTGGCTGCTCTATACTTCGCAAACGTCTGGCGACCAGGACGGGGCAGTTGTCAAATGCCGGATCTCCTCAGACGGCGGCAAGAGTTTTGCCGCACCGACCATCCTCTGCGACCTGCCCGGCACCTTCGTGCGCCAGCAAATTATCGTGAATGGCAATGGCGACTGGCTGCTCCCCGTCTTCCGCTGCATCAGCTTACCCGGCCAGAGATGGAGCGGCGACGCCGACACAGCAGGCGTTCTGATCTCCCGCGATCGCGGAAAAAGTTGGCAGATGAAGGAGATAGAAAACAGTCTGGGTGCCGTGCACATGAATATCGTGCCGGTCGGTGCCGACAGGATGATCGCTTTCTTCCGCGACCGGTATTCGGAAAACATTCGCGCTTCGCTGTCATCAGACCAAGGCGAGACCTGGAGCGCGCCCGAGCCGACCAATCTGCCCAACAATAATTCCTCGATCCAGGCCACAAGGCTGACAGACCGGAGAATCGCGATGGTTTACAACCACAGCAACGCCGCCTCCTCCGACGCCAGACGTCAGTCCCTCTATGACGAGATTGAAAGCGACAAGGCGCCTGTCGCAGAAATGTCGAATATCCCGGCCAGAAAGGCCATCTGGGGAGTTCCGCGCGCGCCGCTCAGCCTTGCGGTTTCTGCCGATGCAGGCGGTCATTTCGAACGTAAACTCGATCTCGATACCGGCGACGGCTACTGCCTGAGCAACAATTCGAAGGATAGGCTCAATCGCGAGTTCTCCTACCCCTCCATCACGCAGGGGCCGGATGGCGCACTTCACGTGGCCTACACCTATTATCGACGCGCCATAAAATATGTCCGCCTTCCATTAGAATCAATTACTTAGAAGTCATCACAAATAGCCGACTGCGAGTATTGGCGGGCCGAATGTTTGAAGCAATTCGGCCCGCCAATACTCGCAGTCATTTTACAAATGAACCACACGCGATTGACAAGCTGAGCCAGCGAGACGAAGCGCCGTCTCGGAATACATATATTTATATATATCAACATGTTGCGCTAAATTCGCGGCTCAAGAAACCCTTTGCGATCGCCGAAACCAATCAACATGCGATAAAAATCCGCATTCATTCTTGCCAAAAATCATCGGACAGGATAACAACTTTACATGATAGACGGTCAAGTCCGTCGCGCATCGGGAGGACCGTTTATGGTCAGTTTGGATTCACCTGTTACCGTTGTTCGGCCACACCTGATCGAGTTCGGCGTCGGAACCTCGGGGAAATTGGGCGCCTGGGCGGCCAGCAAGGGTTACCTCCGAACGCTGATTATCTCGGACGCCTTCAATGCCGCACGCATCGATATGTTGCAGTTGAACGGCGAAGTTTCGGTCTTCTCGGATGTTACGCCCGAGCCGGATATTGCCAATCTCGACAAGGTGCTTGCTGCGGCCGAAGCGGCGCAGGCTGAGCTCATCGTCGGCTTCGGCGGGGGCAGCGCCATGGACCTGGCCAAGCTCGCTGCCGTACTTGCCGGCTCTCGGCAGACGCTTCGCGAGGTTGTCGGCCCCAACAAGGTGCAGGGTCCGCGAAAGGTAGCGCTCGCGCAGGTTCCGACGACATCGGGCACCGGCAGCGAGGCCGGCATCCGCGCTCTGGTAACAGATCCCGAGACCAAGGCCAAACTCGCGGTCGAGAGCCTTCACATGCTCGCCGACATTGCCGTCATCGATCCGTCGCTGACCTTCTCCGTTCCGGCCCGCACCACGGCGGCAACCGGTGTCGATGCCATGGCCCATTGCGTCGAGGCCTTCACCAATCGCAAGGCGCATCCGATGATCGACATGTATGCGATCGAAGGAACGCGGCTTGTCGGCAAATATCTTGCGCGCGCCGTCCGCGACGGCTCGGATGCCGAAGCTCGTGCCGGCCTTTCGCTGGCCTCGCTCTATGGCGGCTTCTGCCTCGGCCCGGTCAACACGGCGGGCGGCCATGCGCTTGCCTATCCGCTCGGCACCCGCTGGCACGTCGCTCACGGCGCCGCCAATGCGCTGATCTTCCCGCATGTACTCGCCTTCAACACACCGGCCGTACCGGAGAAGACAAAGGCGGTAATGGAAGCCCTCGGCTATGACACGTCCGATACCGTCCAATCGGTCTTCGATGCAGCCTATGCCTTTTGCGCCGACCTCGGCATCGAAATGACCTTGTCGGGCCTCGGCGTGCCGAAGAACGATCTCGACGCCATGGCTGACGACGCGTTCGCCATCCGCAGGCTGCTCGACAACAATCCGCGCGACTTGACGCGTACTGACATACGCTCGATCTATGAAGCGGCCTATTGAGGCGGGGCTTTCAAGAGGAATTTGATTGATGGACAGAAATGCAAAAGTCGCGGTGACCCTTGGTGACCCCGCCGGCGTTGGCCCCGAAGTGATNGTCAAGGCGCTGNTCGCCCTGCCGGCAGCCGAACGGCGCGATTTCGTCATCGTCGGCAACACAGAAGCGCTGGAGCGAGCTGCGCGCGCNGCCGATGTCAGCCTGAGCTTCGGCCCCTCAGCCTCNGACGANGGAAATACCATCGCCGTCGATGAGGTGCCGCTTGATGCCCCCCTCCCCGAGATCGGNAAGGTCAGCCCTGTNGCGGGCGATGCGTCGGTTCGCTACATCGCCCGNGCCGTCGATCTGGCAATGTCGAAAGAAGCCGACGTCATCGTTACGGCGCCGATCAACAAGGAAGCGATGAACCTCGCCGGCCATCATTTCGATGGCCATACCGGCCTGCTGGCACACCTGACCGGTTCCAAGAGCTCCTTCATGCTGCTCGCCTCCGAGCGGCTGAATACCATTCACGTCTCCACCCATGTCTCGCTGAAGGGTGCGATCGAGCGGGCGAAGACCGAACGCGTGCTGGCAACGATCGAAGCCGGCCACAATCACTTCATGCGCCTCGGCAAGAAGGCTCGCATCGCCGTTGCCGGTCTCAACCCGCATTGCGGCGAAAACGGCCTCTTCGGAACCGAAGACACGGAATTCCTGGCACCTGCCGTCGAACTCGCACAGGCGAAGGGTATCGACGTGGTCGGACCCATCTCCGCCGACACGGTCTTTGCTCGGGCTTATAACGGTGCCTTCGATCTGGTGATCGCGCAATATCACGACCAGGGTCACATCCCGATCAAGCTGGTCGCTTTTGATACCGCCGTGAACGTCTCCCTCGGCCTGCCGATCGACCGCGTCTCCGTGGACCACGGCACCGCCTTCGACATCGCCGGAACCGGCCGCGCCAACCACGTCAACATGTTGTCGGCCATCGCTTATGCACGGCTGATGGCGAGGTCTCCACGCCGGGCGGCAGTGCCTGCCTCCTGAGTAAGGGGGGCCTAATTCGAGGACCGGTCGCACGAGCCGCCAGTAGCCGGCTTTTCCGCCGGCATACGTGATAGAGGCCGTCCGGCCCATCTTCGGCGCGATTGGATACCAACGTCTATCGCGACCATCGTGCTATAATGTGGTCTGTATTCGCCAGCAGCTTGCGGACGGCGCTGCGCGCCATGTTCGGTCGTTGCAATCGGACGCTTTTCTCAATGTTTTCATGAAGCTTGATAACGTATTGCAAGTCGTCTTCCTCTCGCGTGACATGGGCGAAAAGGTGGTTCAGCGCCGATTCGATCAATACGCCGAGCGGCACCAGCAGATCATTTCCCGAGGCATGCAAGATCGCGATGTGAAATCGCGCATCGGCTTCTGTTCGCTGCTGGAGTGACGTCGCCTGGTCCATGTCTCGCAGGGCTTGACTGATCGCCTCCATCTGGGCCTCGCTTCGGCGCGCAGCAGCAAGCGCTGTCGCTTCCGGCTCGATCATGTGCCTGAGTTCTTGCACCGCCCGCAAAAATGATTCACGATCGGGAGAGGCCACATACCAGCCCAAAACATCCCGATCCAGCAGGTTCCACCGCTCCTTGGGTTCGACCCAACTGCCGATTTTCGGGCGCGAGGAAAGCAGGCCCTTTGCCATCAGCATCTTGATCGCCTCGCGCACCGCCGACCGGCTGACGTCAAAGACTTGTGACCATTTTGCCTCGTTTGGCAGGATCGTGCCGGGCGGATAATCACCACGCACTATCCTGAGGCCGATCTCGCCTGCCAAAGACAGATGAACACTCGCTCCGGTCATGCGGGCGGCATTTGGGCGCCTTGTGGTAGCTGAGCTGTCAGCCGTCGCCACCTCGACCGGGGTCGTCGGCCTTCCCGATTTCTTGTCAGGCATTTATTTCTACTGCCTCAGCATTCTTTCGACCGTCCGCATGGACCATCAAAACAACTGTAATAACGAGGAAGTCGCCTGCGATTGGATCCGGCGCAGCGCGCGGAATTCAGGGCGCGTCAAGCCCTGCAGATCTTTCGATCCGTCACATGAAGGCAATCGGCGCACCCTGACCTGGTGCGCCGAGCCATGAGCCTACTTTTGAATGCAGGTATCAACCGTGTCCTTCGTGCACTCATCGAGGCCGGTGAAGACCGGATCGTCGACTGCCTTGCCCGCAATCAGATCCATCATCACTGTCGGTGCCTTGTAGCCCATCTCGAACGGCCGTTGACCGACGAGTGCAGTCACCAGGCCTTCCTTCGCAATGGCAATCTCGTCGCCGATCGTGTCGGCCGCACCGATGACGAATTCATTGCTGCCAATCTTCTCAGCCATCGGCTTGAACAGGTCGCGATAGGGTTGCGGTGCGCCGAACAAGGGCCAGCCACCCATGATGCCGAATGCATCGAGGTCGGGATTGGCCGCGAGGATATCGGTCATTGCCTGCACGCCCTTGGCACCGTCGTCATTGGTAAAGACCGGGCAGCCGGCGACTTCCGTCCAGCCACCTTCGCCTTTCAATTCCGTAAGGCCCTTCTGGCCGGTGAGCGTGTCACGCATACCCTGCGCGCGACGCAGAATATTGTCTGCTCCCGGATTGCCTTCGATTGTGCAGATCTTGCCACCCTTCGGCTTGGCCTTCTTGATGTACTCACCGATACGTGCGCCCATCAGATAGTTGTCAGTGCCGAGATAGGTCTTGCGCAAGGCTGCGTCCTCGGCTGCAAGATCGGCATCAAGCGTCATCACCGGAACGCTCGGATTGGCGGTCTTCAGTGTCTGGGCGATGAGCTTTGCGTTTGACGGCGAAATCGCGATTGCGGCAGTGTCTGCCTTACCCAACATATCCTGTACGATCTGCGCTTCGCCGGCTTCATCGGATGTTGATGCCGGACCGGTGTAGAAGCACTCATATTCCGCGGAAGGGTTCTCCTTGTTCCACTTCTGGCAACCCTGATTGATTGCTTCGAAGAACGGATTGTCGAGACCCTTCACGACGATGACGAGTTGCTTCTTCGCCAAGGCCTGCCCTGCGGTCAATGCTAAAACTGCGGCTGTAAGTAGTAATGCCTTCCTCATGGTTTCCTCCCTTGAAACAGACGGGCACGGCATGCCCGCCATACGAAATCAACCCGGATACCACACGATACGAGGCTCCTCCTTCGAACGCTCGTATTGCCACGCCGAGTTGATAAGCATTTCGAGATCGTAGTCTGGCCGCCAATTGAGCAGGTATTTCGCCTTGCTGTTGTCCATCCAGTTGGAATGGAAGCGGCTTGGTATCTCGACCGAGTCGAGATTTCGCGTGCGGGACAGGTAAGCGGCGACTTCAGCATAGTCGACGGGTCGGTCCATGCTGATATTGAAGAGTTGCCTCTCCGCCCTGGGGTTGTCGATCGCTGCCAAAATTGCCGATACGAGGTCGTCGACATGCACGAAATTGCGTTTCAGCGGACGACCGTCAGCATCGAGCAGCAACGGGACCGTGCCCACGGCCGCATAGCGTCGCGCCGCTTCTTCCGGAACGAGCGTCTTCCAGTCCGGGCCGCCAAAGACGTCATCCCCAAAGGACAACGAATACTTGAAATCGTCCTTCTCCATGATCCACGGCGCCCGGAGGCAACACCCGTTAAGGCCATACTGAATGCCGAACTGCTCCAGCATGACCTCCTCCAGAACCTTGGAAAGCGCATAGCTTCCGGGATAGGCGCAATGGGGCGCGCTCTCGGTGATTGGACCGGAATGGCGATAGTGGAAATGCCCAATGCCCGCGTCGCCGCCGATCAGGATGAACTGACGTGCCGTGACGCTTCCGCGGAACTCTTCGAGAAGCCAGAACAGACCCTTGACCGTAACGTCCATGACGTCTTCAGGGGTTTCCTTACACGTGGCGAGATGCACGACATGGGTAACATCGTTCAGCGCTGCTGCCACGATATCGCGATCGGCGATCGAGCCGCGGATGACTTCGACGCGATCGGTCGCCTCGCACAAACGGTTGTGACAAAGCGCGCGAACACGGGCTTTGGAAAATCTCGGATCGTCAAGCAGCCCAGCAATGAAGCGCTGCCCGACCTTGCCCGTCGCACCGGTAACAAGGATCAGCATGCTCTCTCTCCCAGTGATAGCTAATATTCACGCGCCACTTCCGTCAATTGATATTTGTCTGACAAAACAGATTTTTGTTACAATAGGCTCAGCATCTCGGACAATGAGTTGACGCTGTCGCAGGGTTTTGCGTAAATGCTCATATTCGCTTTTCCTGGGAGGATATTGGAGAAGCGAATTCGCCCGAGCCTCGCATCAAAAACAGGCTGGGCTTGGAGCGAACGGATAGCGACAGTTTTGGGAGGCCAGAAGGCTGGTGGCGGTTCTCGAGCTCACCAATATTTCCAAACATTTCGGTGCCATCCAGGCCGTCAACGACGTTTCGTTTTCGCTCGAAGCGGGACAAGTCGTCGGCCTCATGGGCGACAACGGCGCGGGCAAGTCCACGCTGGTCAAGATGATCGCCGGCAACTTTCGACCGAGCCACGGAACCATGAGTCTCGATGGAACCGAGATCGTGCTGCATAAGCCGAAGGAGGCGCGGCTGCATGGCATCGAAATCGTTCATCAGGATCTGGCGCTCTGCAACAACCTTACGGCGGCGGCCAACGTGTTCCTCGGACGAGAATTGCGACGCGGCATATGGCCCATTCGCATTCTCGACTACAAAGCCATGTACAAGCGCGCCGGCGAGATCTTCCGCGAGCTCAAATCGGAGACGCGGCCACGCGATCTCGTTAAGCAGATGTCAGGTGGCCAGCGGCAAGCCGTCGCGATTGGCCGGACGATGCTGTCGGAAGCGAAAATCGTGCTGATGGACGAGCCGACGGCCGCCATTTCCGTGCGCCAGGTCGCCGAGGTTCTCAATCTGATCCGCGAATTGCGCGACCGGGGCATTGTCGTCGTGCTGATCAGCCACCGCATGCCTGACGTCTTTTCGGTCGCAGACCGTGTGATCGTAATGCGGCGCGGTAGAAAAGTAGCCGACAAGCCAATTGCGGCAAGTTCGCCTGAGGAAGTGACGGGGCTTATCACCGGCGCCATCGAACAGGTGTGACCGATGCTATCCGCCGCAGCGAGAAAGAAGAAGGTCGACGATGGCGATTACACTTGACCAGACGATCGGGCAGAAGCAACGGAGCTGGCTTGCGTCGATCTTGGGCGGCCAGACATTCTGGGTCCTGATCGCCGTCATTCTCGCCTGCATCTTCCTGTCGGTGGCGACAGATTCCTTTGCAACGTCCAAGAACATCTACAACATCACCCGCAACGTCACGTTCGTCGCAATTATCGCGCTGGGCATGACGCTGGTCATTATCACTGGCGGCATCGATTTGTCCGTTGGCTCCGTACTCTGCCTGTGCAGCATGGTGCTGGCGGTCGTCATGCATGCGGGATACAGCATTGAGATCGGCATCGCTGCGTCGATCGGGACTGCTCTTGTGGTTGGAGCGTTCAACGGCCTATTGATTGCCTATCTCGGCTTCCCACCCTTCGTCGTCACGCTAGGAATGCTGTCGATTGCGCGCAGCCTGGCGATGGTTGCGTCCAACAACACCGTCGTTTTCCAGTTTGGACCCGATCACGACAAGCTGCTGGCGCTGGGCGGCGGCGCCTGGCTTTTCGGCATCGCAAATCCGGTGCTCTACATGATCGTACTGGCGCTCCTTACCGGCTTTGTGCTGCGCTGGACCAAGTTCGGCCGCTATGTGTTTGCCATCGGCGGTAATGAGCATGCCGCGACGCTGACGGGTGTTCCCGTACAGATGATCAAGGTCGTTGTATATATGATCTCCGCCCTCTCGGCGGGGGTCGCCGGCATCATTCAAACCGGCTGGCTCGGAGCAGTCACCACAAATATCGGCGCGGGCATGGAACTCCAGGTCATTGCCGCCGCGGTCATCGGCGGCGCCAATCTGGCTGGTGGCGTCGGCACTGCCTTCGGGGCGTTGATCGGCGCTGCTCTCATCGAGGTTATCCGCAACAGCCTCGGCTTGCTCGGCATCAACGCGTTCTGGCAAGGCAGCTTTATCGGCGGGGCAATTGTGCTCGCCGTTCTCTTCGACCGAATTCGCAACCTGCGACGCGATGAATAGGCGAACGCGGTTCCTCAAGCTGTTGCAAAGCGGGTCCCGTTAAGTGTTTCCAGGCTCGCACCTGCGTCACCACTAGCCATATTCGGTCATTTGCTAGCCGCACCGACAATCAGCATTCGGGCAAGGCAAGCCCCGCTGCAGACACACAAAAGCCCTCTGAGATGGAGGGCTTTTGTTTTGATCTTTTAGGAGACTGTTTGTTTTGGTTACGGTGTTTGCGGCATCCGCTTCACTTGGCCTTGAGTTTATGGTCCGCGGGACGACGAGTCGCCCTCGCCAGCGGCGCAGTTGTTTTCGGCACCGGCGATAGTCACGGCGCGATGCCTTGCGCAAGACGAGAGAGGGGAAGGTTGGTCGAGTGCTCTGGCTTTGCAATTTTCTGTTTCGCCGCGTCGGCTTTGGGAGCTTTGGGAGTTTTGTCGGCTTTCGAGGCGTTGAACCTCGCCGTGTTATCAAACAAAAAAAGCCCGCTTGAATGCGGGCTATATGTTTGGTTGCGGGGGCAGGATTTGAACCTGCGGCCTTCAGGTTATGAGCCTGACGAGCTACCGGGCTGCTCCACCCCGCGTCCAGCGCAAATCCCTTTGGGATTTGTCGCGGCTACGCAAAGCGCGTGCGCTTTGCGGATCTGTGCCGAGCAAATTGCGAAGCAATTTGTCTCGCGTTCATGAGGCACCAAACACAAAAGGCCGCTTTGATAGCGGCCCTTGTTACCGGCTTTGGGCCGTAAGATTTCGTTCAGAGAAGATATTCACGAGTTGCGTTTAGCAGACCTGGCAGCGACCGACTCTCCCGCGTCTTAAGACGAAGTACCATAGGCGCTGGGGCGTTTCACGGCCGTGTTCGGAAAGGGAACGGGTGCAGCCACCCCGCCATGACCACCAGGTCAGCGAAGCGCAACTTGTGTGAGAAGCTGGTGATGTTTTCACATCGTTTTATTTGAACACGTCTTCAGCATCATCACCCGAACAAACACTGTCGTGTTTGCCGGCGATGAGCATAGTCAATGAGAACGATCAAGCCAATCGAGCTATT
>Ga0055526_1003057_pt1 | contig 10875 bp, 5 predicted proteins | sample AraplaCol_mMF_r2_FD_55013 | JGI IMG/M metagenome (GOLD analysis project Ga0055526, IMG submission 55013) | Arabidopsis root microbial communities from North Carolina, USA - plate scrape MF_Col_mMF_r2 | ecosystem: Host-associated > Plants > Roots > Endosphere | place: USA: North Carolina... | reverse complement strand
CCCTTCACCAAAATGGCCAACGCGATCCGTGCGCTGGCAATGGACGCTGTGCAGAAGGCCAATTCCGGCCACCCAGGCATGCCAATGGGCATGGCTGAGATTGCGGTAGCACTGTGGAGCGGTCATCACCGCCACAACCCGACCAACCCAGCCTGGGTCAACCGCGACCGCTTCCTGCTGTCCAACGGCCACGGCTCGATGCTGCACTATGCACTGCTGCACCTGTCGGGTTACGACTTGCCGATGGAAGAGATCAAGAACTTCCGCCAGCTGCATTCCAAGACCCCGGGCCACCCTGAAGTTGGCTACACCCCAGGCGTGGAAACCACTACCGGCCCGCTGGGCCAGGGCATCGCCAACGCAGTCGGCATGGCGCTGGCTGAATGGCTGCTGGCTTCCGAATTCAACAAGCCTGGCTTCGACGTGGTCGACCACTACACCTACGCCTTCATCGGCGACGGCTGCCTGATGGAAGGCATCTCGCACGAAGTATGCTCGCTGGCCGGTACCCTGGGCCTGAAGAAGCTGATCGCCCTGTACGACGACAACGGCATCTCCATCGACGGCAAGGTTGAGGGCTGGTTCACCGACGACACTCCTAAGCGCTTCGAATCCTACGGCTGGAACGTGATCAAGAACGTGGACGGCCACGACGTTGCCGCGCTGTCCGCCGCCATCGAACAAGCCAAGAAGTCCGACAAGCCAACCCTGGTCTGCTGCAAGACCATCATCGGCAAGGGCTCGCCGAACCTGCAGGGCGGCGACAAGGTGCACGGCGCGCCGCTGGGCGAGAAGGAAATCGCCGCAGTGCGCGAGTACATCTCCTGGGGTGCGGAGCCGTTCGACATTCCGCACGACGTCAAGGAAGCGTGGGACTTCAAGGAAGAGGGCGCGAAATTCGAAGCGAGCTGGAACGAGATGTTCGCCAAGTACTCGGCCCAGTACCCGGCCGAAGCTGCTGAACTGACCCGCCGCATGAAGGGCGAACTGCCAGGCAACTTCCAGGCAACCCTGGACGCTGCGATCGCCGCCTGCGTCGAGAAGAAAGAAACCATCGCCACCCGCAAGGCATCGCAGAACGCGATCCAGGCCCTGGCACCGATCCTGCCTGAATTCCTCGGCGGCTCGGCCGACCTGACCGGCTCCAACCTGACCAACTGGAAGGAATGCGTCGCCGTTCGTTCCGGCGTGCCGGGCAACCACATCAACTACGGCGTGCGCGAGTTCGGCATGTCCGCCATCATGAACGGCGTTGCACTGCACGGCGGCTACATCCCGTTCGGCGCCACCTTCCTGACCTTCGCCGACTACAGCCGCAACGCGCTGCGCATGGCTGCGCTGATGAAGCAGCGTTCGCTGTTCGTGTTCACCCACGACTCGATCGGCCTGGGCGAAGACGGCCCNACCCACCAGTCCGTGGAACACGTGTCCTCGCTGCGCCTGATTCCTAACCTGGATAACTGGCGCCCGGCCGACACCGTCGAATCGATGGTGGCATGGGGCGAATCGATCAAGCGCAAAGATGGTCCATCGACCCTGATCTTCTCGCGCCAGAACCTGCCGTTCATCGAGCGTTCGGCCGACAAGATCGCCAACATCGCCAAGGGCGGCTATGTGCTGTCCGACGAAGCCGGCGCCAAGGCCATCCTGATCGCCACCGGTTCCGAAGTGGAACTGGCCATGAAAGCCGCCGCCGAGCTGAAGGCAGCCGGCATCCCGGTACGCGTGGTATCCATGCCGTCGACCGACGTGTTCGACCGCCAGGAAGCAGCCTACAAGGCATCCGTGCTGACCATGGGCGTGCCACGCGTAGCGATCGAAGCAGGCGTCACCGCTTTCTGGTACAAGTACGTTGGCCTGGAAGGCGCAGTGGTTGGCATCGACACCTTCGGCGAATCGGCGCCGGCTGGCGTGCTGTTCAAGCACTTCGGCTTCACCGTCGACAATGTCGTGGCAAAAGTCAAAGCAGTCATCTAATTTCTATCATCAGGAGTAAACAGCATGACGATCAAAGTAGCAATCAACGGTTATGGCCGTATCGGCCGCAATGTCCTGCGCGCTTTCTACGAAGGCGGCAAAAAGCAGGACATCCAGATCGTGGCGATTAACGACCTGGGCAACGCCGAGTCGAACGCCCACCTGACCCGCTACGACACCGCCCACGGCAAGTTCCCAGGCACCGTCACGGTGGAAGGCGACAACATGATCGTGAACGGCGACAAGATCCGCGTGTTCGCACAGCGCAACCCGGCTGAAATCCCATGGGGCGAGCTGGGCGTGGACGTGGTGCTGGAGTGCACCGGCTTCTTCACCACCAAGGAAAAAGCATCGGCCCACCTGAAAGGCGGCGCCAAGAAAGTGATCATCTCCGCACCAGGCGGCAAGGACGTTGACGCGACCGTCGTGTACGGCGTGAACCACGGCGTGCTGAAGGCTTCGGACACCGTGATCTCGAACGCATCCTGCACCACCAACTGCCTGGCCCCGCTGGTCAAGCCGCTGAACGACGCCATCGGCCTGGAAACCGGCCTGATGACCACCGTGCACGCTTACACCAACGACCAGGTCCTGACCGACGTGATGCACGAAGACCTGCGCCGCGCCCGTTCCGCCACCCAGTCCATGATCCCGACCAAGACCGGCGCCGCTGCCGCTGTTGGCCTGGTGCTGCCTGAACTGAACGGCAAGCTGGACGGCTACGCGATCCGCGTTCCGACCATCAACGTGTCGATCGTCGACCTGTCCTTCATCGCCAAGCGCGACACCACCGTTGAAGAAATCAACAAGATCATGAAGGAAGCATCGGAAGGCGCACTGAAAGGCGTGCTGACCTACCAGACCGAGCCTCTGGTNTCNGTGGACTTCAACCACAACCCAGCCTCGTCGAACTTCGACGCCACCCTGACCAAGGTGTCGGGCAAGCTGGTCAANGTATCGTCCTGGTACGACAACGANTGGGGCTTCAGCAACCGCATGCTGGACACCACNGTNGCCCTGATGANCGCCAAGTAATTCCTCGCTTCAGCCACAAGAAAGCGCCCACCCGGGCGCTTTTTTTTATCCCGCGAGGCGGGCCAGGCGCCGGGCTTCTTCGCGCACGGCGTCGCGCAGTTCTTCCGGGCCTTCGATGGTGAAGTCGAAGTTGAACGAGGCCAGCATGCGCGCAAACCAGCTGTAGCTGGTCGTGGTTGTCTGCAGCCGCACGCCGCCTTCCACCTCGGCCAGCGGCCCGATATAGCGTCCCACTTCGCGGGCGGCACAGGCCAGGTCCGTGTGCAGCAGCACTTGTACCGGCAGGGGCCGCGGCAAGGTTGCCATGGCGTGCTGCAACTGGGCAGCGGCGTCGAAGCTGTCGGGCTTGTCGAATACGGCGCCGGTCTCGCTCACTTCCGCAATGCGGTCCAGCCGGAACGAACGGATCGCCAGCCGCAGCCGGCACATTCCCACCACATACCAGCGCGTGTGGCTGAACACCAGCCCGTACGGATCGAACTCGCGCTGCATTGCTTCTCCGTCTTGCGGCGTATAGCGGAAGCGCACCCTGTGCTGGGTTTGCGCGGCCAGGGCCAGGGCCGTCAGTTCGCCGGTCAGGGCAGGGCGCGCGGCACCGGAATAGGTCCAGCGCTGTTCGGGCGTGTCGAGCACCGCGGTTTCGCGCAGAGCCTGGACGCTGCCTTGCAGCGAGGGGGGCATCACGCGTTCCAGCTTGGCCTGTGCGCTCGCCACGGAGGGCGCGGTATCGGCCAGGCGCAACGAGCGCACCGCCATCAGGCCCAGCGCCACGGCCGAAGCCTCGTCGTTGGTGAACATCAGCGGCGGCAGCTTGAAGCCCGGCACCAGCATATAGCCGCCATAACGGCCACGTTCGGCCGTAATCGGAATGCCCAGTTCTTCCAGCATGGCGATGTAGCGGCGCAGCGTGCGGCGGTCGATGCCGAGGCGTTCGGACATGTCGGCGCCGGAAATCTGCCGCTGGCTCTGCAGCAGTTCGAGGATGGAGAGGGCTTTGATCGCGGGTTTCGACATGATGTGGCAATCATTGCACGAAATCAGGGCGAATATTGTCCTATATTGGTCAGACAATGCCTCATCCCCCAACAAGAACAATGAGGCAAGTAAATGGAAACCATCCTGTACCACGGCGCACCGCAGGGCTGTGCATTCGGCGTGATCGTCGCTCTTGAATGGCTGTGCCGGCCGTACCGGCTGGTGCAGGTCGACCTGCCGGGCTTGCCGGTCCCGGTGATGCAGGCGGGCGGCCAGCTGCTGCGCGATTGCCGCAGCATCCTGCGCCATATCGGCCGGCAAAAGCGTTATCTGCTGGGCTACCGTGCCGGCACGGCGGAGGCGCGCAAGCTCGACACGTTGCTGGATTACCTGCACGAAGGGTTCGATGGCGGTCCGGCGCGCATGGCGCTGGCCTGTGCCGCGCTCGATGAAGTACTGGCCAGCCAGGAGTGGATCGACGGCAGCAAGCGCACCGTAGCAGATGCCTGCCTGGTGGCGGTGGTGCGCTGGGCGCAGCGCGAGGCGGGACTGGAGCTGGCGGCGTATCCGGCATTGCGGCGCCATGTGGCGGAGCTGCATGCCGACCCGGCGGTCTTCTTTGCAGATGCGATTGAAACGCAGCGGCCAGCCGTAAGCAGCGGCCGCTACCTGGGCAGCGCATCAGCCGATGCACTGCCCATGGCTGCCTGATCAGAAGAAACGGTACTCTGCCGTCAGGCGGATGCGGCGGCCAGCCACGTCATCCAGGTTTTGCGGGACGATGCCGCCGCCATCGCGGTTGACTGCCTTCAGGTCAAGCGGCGGACGCTGGTCGAACAGGTTGCGGATATTCACCGACAACGTCAGGTTCTTGATGCCGTTATAGGCGAAGTTGTAGTCCCAGCGCACTTCGGAACCGACACGGCATACCCCCGAACCCCATTCGTTCGCTTCGCAAGCCTCCTTGGTGTACTCCTCGTCGAAATAGTCACCCTGCAACTTTTGCGGGCTGAAATACACCGCGCGCAAGCTGTTGGTGTAGGCGCCGGTGGTCAGCGCCGCCATCAGGTTGGCGGTGAATTTGGAGTAGCCATAGCGGCCCGCCAGGTTGTCACCCCAGCTGCCGCCGTTGCGCGTGGGTGCGAAGTTGCGCAAGTCGATCAGGTAGGTGGCATTGCCGTTGATGTCGAGGCGGCCGACCGGCACCGTGAAGCGCGAAGCAAGGCCCAGATCGACGCCGCTGGTCTTGGTTTTCGACACGTTCTCGAACATGCCGTTGGTGGAGGCCAGCGGACCCGCGGTCACACCGTAGGTCGCGCGTTCGGCGGCGCTGAAGGTCGTATCCTGCGCGAGGGGAAGGCGGGTAATCGTGCCCGCTGGCAGGGAGTCTTCCGCCGACAACAGCTCGGAGGTGTTCTTCAAGCCGATCTCGTTCTTGCGCTCGATGCGGAAATAGTCGAGCGCAACCGAGGTGCCTTTTACCGGCTCCAGCACGAAGCCCAGAGTGGCGCTGTGCGAGGTTTCCGGCTTCAGGTTCGGGTTGTTGCGCACGATGGACGCCACGCCGGCCGCGCATTCATTGCCTTCCACCGTGTCGGCGCGCGCCAGCAACAGTGCAACATTGGGATCGCTAGGCGGCAGCGCGTCGGCTTGGGTGCGCAAATCGTTGGCCAGGGCTTGCGCCTGGTCGCAGCGTTTCGGATCGGTGACGCCGTTATCGAAGGCGAACTTGCTCGATTGTGCGCTCTCGGTCAGGTTTGGTGCGCGGAAGCCGGATTCCACGGTCGCTCGCAGCAGGAAGGATTCCGCGGCTTGCCAGCGTGCCGCCAGCTTCGGCGAGAAGCGCCCTGCAAAGCCAGGGAATTTGTCGTAGCGCGCGGCGCCGATCAGTTCAAGCTTTTCCAGTACCGGCAAGCTGACCTCGGCAAACAGCGATTCATTGGTGCGGCTGGCATTGGCCGCCGAAGCACCATTGCTGACGATATCGCCCGCCAGCAAGTTGGCAGTCGGCATGATGCGGATTTTTTCATGCCGTACGTCGCCGCCTACTGCGACACTGACCGGGCGATTGCCGATGCTGCCGACCTGGCCGTTAGCTTTCAGGTCGATGAAGGTCTGGGTGATCTTGCCGTCATAGCCGTTTTCCGGGAACAACTTGGCGATTACGTCCGGCGAGTTCATCTGGCCCAGCTTGTAGTCGCGGTTGAAGAAGTCCGGGTCAGGGAAGAGAGCGGGGTCGCGGTCTTCGCCGATCACCTGCCTGAAACCGCTGACGCTGAAGAAGCCGCCGCGGCTGCGGTCCTTGGTCTTGCCGCCCATCACGCCCACTGCGCCCTCCCAATCCCATTTATTCGGCAGCGTGCCTTTGATGCCGGTCAGCGCGCGGTATTGGTCGCTGGTCGACTTGCGGTAGGACGGGTCGTCGGCAAAGCGGTAGCGCAGTTCAAGTTCTTCGCCGCTGCTGTTGAGCGGATGGGTGGCCGGCAGGCCGCGATAGAAGAAGCTGCGTTGCTGGCCCGAACTCGGGTCACCCCAAACGGCGACCGGATTGGTCGAGCCATAGGTGGCGAAGGCGCCGCCGTAGTCGGTCGTGGTGTGCGAGTACAGGACTTCGGCAAACCCTTCGGTGCTCTCATTGATCTTGAAGCGGCCGGAAATCAGGCTGTTGACGCGTTCGGCCCCCGGTTGCGCCTGGAAGCGGCTGAAGCGGTCATAGACGCACAGGCCGCCGGCATTCAGGGTCGAGCAGCCTGGCAGCGGGCCTTGGCCGATCAGGTTGCCGGGAAAACTGAAGGTGGATGGCAAGCCGCGGTTGCCGAACATCTGGCCGCTCTTCGGCGCCAGGGCGCCGAAGTAATTGCCGTAGGTCGGGTTGATATCGTCCACCACTTCGCGCCAGAACACGCCGTTGCGCTTGTAGTACTCGACGTTGGCCAGGATATTGAAGCGGTCGGTGTCGAGATCGCCCATGCCACCGGTCACGCTGACGGTGCCGTTGCGGATCATCTGCTGCTCCACGGAGCGGGTGAAGCTGCCGCTTGCCGTCAGGCCTCTGAAGTCGGAACGGGTGATCACGTTGATCACGCCGGCCACAGCGTCGGAACCGTAAATGGCGGAACCGCCGTTGCGCAGAATTTCGACGCGCTCCACCGCGTCAAGCGGCAGCGAGTCCAGGTTGGTGAATACTTCGTTGTAGTCGGCCAGCGGATAAGGCGCCACGCGGCGCGAGTTCAGCAGCACCAGGGTCGACTGCTTGCCGAGGGCACGCAGCGACACGGACGAGGCGCCGCCGGCAAAGGAGTTGCTGCCGCCGGCATCGGTCAGGGCCGAGCGGTCGGACGAGGTCAGGGTGTCCATCAGCTCTTTGACCGAACTGACGCCGAGGCGTTTGATGTCCTGCTGACGGATGACTTGCACCGGTTGCGAGGTTTCGGACTCGATGCGTGCGATGTTCGAGCCGGTCACGATGACTTTCGGGATCGGCTTGTCGCTAGCTTCCTGGGCCAGCAGGAAAGGCGATACAGGCAGTGTCAAAGCTAATGCGATGACACTGCGTTTAGGCAGGATTCGCTTCACTATTTGTTCTCCCTTTGTTGTCACGCATGAGAGTCGTGTTTTTGCACGACCCGTTGGCTACAATCTAGTAATACAAAGTTATTGGATCAATAACTTTGTCGGGAAAACAGCGAGTTTGCGGCGATTTCGGGCTTAACGCGTGGCGTGGAAAATACGTTCCCACAGTTCGCGTACGTATTTGGCGTGCTGTGCCGCCTTCTCCTGCGGCACGCGCGACTGGTCCTGGCCTTGCAGGCGCAACTGGTGCTGCCATTTGCGCATGTCGCGGTAGGCGTCGGCCACCGAGCCTGCCAGCGTGGCGTCGACCAGGCCCAACTGGCCGGCCAGGTGAAGCAGGGCGATGTTGCCGATGTTGCCGGTCAGCTCGCTGTACTGTGCGGCGTGCTGCAAGACCAGGTATTGCACGATGAATTCGATATCGATCATGCCGCCCTCATCCTGCTTGAGGTCGAACAGTTCGCTGCGGTTGGGGCGGGCGTCGCGCATCCTTTGGCGCATGGCCAGCACCTCCTGTTTCAGGGCGGCCGCATCGGGGCGTTGCTGGCGCAGCACCTGGCAGCGGATCTGTTCGAAGCGCTGGCCGATGGCGGCATCGCCGGCGCAGAAACGGGCGCGCGTCAGGGCCTGGTGCTCCCACAGCCAGGCCGAGGCCTGCTGGTATTTCTCGAACGAACCGACGCTGGACACCAGCATGCCGCTGGCGCCATCGGGCCGCAGGGCAGTATCGATGTCGAACAGGATGCCGGCCGGGGTGTGCGAGGTCATCCAGGTGATGAAGCGCTGCGCCAGCTTGGCATACAGGCCCGGCGCATCCTGGTCGTCGTCGTCGAACAGGAAGATCACGTCGAGGTCGGAGACATAGCCCAGCTCCTTGCCGCCCAGCTTGCCGTACGCAATGACCGCGAACTTCGGCACGTCCAGATGGCGCTTGGCGACCGTCTGCCAGGCCGCTTTCACCACCGCTGCCACGATCACGTCGGCCAGGGCGGACAGGTGGTCGGCCAGCTTTTCCACCGTCAGCGAGCCGGCCAGGTCTTGCGCCAGCAGGTGGAACAGCTGCGCATGGTGCACTTCGCGCAGGATGTCGAGCTGGCGTTCGGTGTCGCCGGGCGCGGTGGCCAGCTGGCGTTCCAGTTCGGCCGCGGCGGCGACCGGGTCGAAAGTGGCGCTGAGGATGCGGTCATCCAGCAGTTCATCGAGCAGGATCGGGTGCTGGGTCAGGAATTTGGCGGCCCAGCCGCTGGCATGCATCATGGTGATCACGCGTTCCAGCGTGTGCGGGTATTCGGTCAGCAGCGACAGGTAGGACGAGCGGCGCGAGATCGCTTCCAGGAAGTCGAGCAGGCGGCCCAGGGTACCGAGCTGGCTGCCGGCACTGTTGCGCTCGGCGGCGCGGGCGATCTGGGGCAGGGCGGCGTTGACCAGGGCTACCAGGCGCTGGCGGCTGGCGTCGGGCAGGGTGGCCAGCTTGGGCGCCTGCCAGGTGGCGATCAGGCGCTGGGCGGCGGCGGCCGGGTCTTCGTAGCCGAGGCTGGCAAAACGCGCTTCGATCGCTTCGCGGTTGTCGGGGTCGGCGCATTCATTGCTGGTAGCCGGATCGACATCTTCGCTGCCGTTGCCGCTTTTATCGGCGAAGATGGCGTCAAATTGCTCGGCGACGTACTGGCGGTGGGCGTCCATCCCGGCCAGCAGGGTGGCCACGTCGGGCAGGCCCATCATTTGCGCCACGGCCAGCCGGTCGGCTTCGTTCGGCGGCAGGGTGTGGGTCTGGGCGTCGTCGATGTACTGCAGGCGGTGCTCGAGGTTGCGCAGGAAGGTATAGGCGTCCATCAGGCGCGCCACCACGTCGGCGCCCAGCAAGCCTTTTTCCGGCAGCTGGCGCAAGGTGCCGCGCGTGGAGCGGCCGCGCAGCTCGGGATCGCGCCCGCCGCGGATCAGCTGGAAAACCTGGGCCAGGAATTCGATTTCGCGGATGCCGCCGCGGCCCAGCTTGACGTTATGGCTGCGCTCCGGATGCAGCCTTTCCTGGCGCGCCACTTCGGCGCGGATCTGGGCGTGCATGGAGCGGATGGCGTCAATCACGCCGAAATCGAGATAGCGGCGGAAGCAGAACGGGCGCACGATGGCGTCCAGCGCCGCGATGTCCTGGGCGCGGCCAGTGACGGCGCGCGCCTTGACCCAGGCATAGCGTTCCCATTCGCGGCCCTGCACGATCAGGTAGTTTTCCACCATGCCCAGGCTGGCCGCCAGCGGGCCGGAGGCGCCGTTCGGGCGCAAGGCCATGTCGACGCGGAAGGTAAAGCCGTCTTCCGTGATCTCCGCAATGGCGGCAATCAGCTGCTTGCCGAGGCGGACAAAGTATTCATGGTTGGACAGCTGGCGCTGGCCGGGGCCGGCCGCGGTTTCGCCATCTTCCGGGTAGACGAAGATCAGGTCGATGTCGGACGACACGTTCAGCTCGCCGCCGCCGCCTTTGCCCATCGACAGCACCATCATTTGCTGCTCGGCGCCCGATTCGGCGCCGATCGGCGCACCGTGGGCCGCCCGCATGCCGGCATCGAGCTCGGCCAGATGGCGCTGGATCACGAAATCGGCCAGCCGCGTCATGGTGGTCACCACTTCGTCCAGGTCGGCCTTGCCTTCCAGGTCGCGCCGGATCAGGGTGGCCAGCACCAGGTTGCGCAGGCGGCGCATGCCGCGCGCCAGGGGCAGCCCGCCCTGTTCGCTTGCCAAAACCTCGGCAAAGTTCAGCGAGGCAAGCGATAATTGCGCTAGGGCATCTATTTTGGCCTGGCGGGAGGGATCGGCAGCCAGCCAGCGCTGGTAAAAGCGGGAAGCGGAAACGAGTGCGGAAGTGCTCATTGACAGTTGTTAGAGAGTGTAAAAAGCCAGCAAAACCGTGCCTATTGGAACATAGTTTAACGGGGCGGTGCGGTAAAATGCTGTATTGATAAGGGCCTGGCTTGAGCGTATTGAAGGACAACCTGGTAGAGCAGATCGAGGCAGTCGAGGCCCCGCTCAAAGAGCGCTGGCATCGCCTGCAGGCCGCCTATCGCTTCTGGAACCTCGCCACCCACCACATCCTCGGCTTCACCATCAAGCTGGCGCTGCTGCTGTATTTCGCCTTCACCATCCTGTTCCTGGCCCTGCGCTGGGTGGTGCTGCCGAATATCGACCATTACAAAGTTGATATCGAGCGCCTGGCCAGCCGGGCGGTCGGCAACCCGGTCGTGATCGACCGCGTCTACGCTTCCTGGAAGGGCTTGCGCCCGCAACTGATCCTCGGCGACGTGGTGATGCGCGATGCGCGCG
>Ga0055526_1003046_pt1 | contig 10887 bp, 9 predicted proteins | sample AraplaCol_mMF_r2_FD_55013 | JGI IMG/M metagenome (GOLD analysis project Ga0055526, IMG submission 55013) | Arabidopsis root microbial communities from North Carolina, USA - plate scrape MF_Col_mMF_r2 | ecosystem: Host-associated > Plants > Roots > Endosphere | place: USA: North Carolina... | reverse complement strand
TTTTCCGGACCCGCACCAAAGACAAGCTGGGTCGCATGCTTGTAGAGGTCGCAGCGGCGGCAATCCTCGGCTTGCTGTCGGATATCAACAAGCGAAAGACCGCTCATATGGGGGTTCTCAAGAGCCGGCCCCTGCGTGGCCGAATGTTCTGGACTGTTTCTAGTCGTTGCCATCGCTCGGCGATCCACGAATGTTGCGCGGCTCGGTTCGGCGATATGAAACTCGCCGTCGCGTTCCTTGATCCCAACAGGTCGTGCGTAGTTTCGTTCCCATTACCGCTTCCGAGCGCGACGAAGGTGGAGTGGGTTGCCTGGTGCGACCGTTGCTCAATCCCGATCCGCCAGGGCCACTAAGTCGGCAAATCCGGGGCAATTAATGTCAATGTCGGGAAATAGGTTCGATAGCGACCAACGTCACGCGTGAGCAACGGCAGCCCGCTGACGGCCGCATGCGCACCGATGAAGAAGTCTGGGAGAACGCCAGTTCTCGTTCCCCTGCTTTGCGATATCGTGTGAAAACCTTGCTTGCCAGAAAGAGAGCCTTTCGCGGCATTGGTGCCAGTTCAAATCCGGCTTGATCAGCTGTTGAAGCTTGTTCTCGTCCAGTCCGGTCAACGCGCCAACCGTGGAACGAGGTGGCGGCGGTTGATGGTCGCCGGGCGGCCCTTGATGGACAGGGTCGTATCGTGCTTTTCGCGTTCAGCCACGACCTTCCCATTCGCCACGACGCAAAGCCGCTCGGCGCGCAAGCGCACCGCCTCGATCGGATTGCCCGCATCGAGCACCACCAGGCTTGCGGATTTGCCAACGGCCAGGCCGAGATGATCGAGCCCCATGATCCCGGCGTTGACCTTGGTGACCATGTTGAAGCAGGTGCGCATGTCCGCGGGGGGAGGACATCTGGGCGACGTGCAATCCCATGAAGGCGACGTCGAGCATGTCGGCTGTGCCGAGGGAGTACCATGGATCGAGCACGCAATCCTGGCCCCAGCCGGTGCGGATGCCGGCCTTGAGCATCTCGGGCACGCGCGTCATGCCGCGGCGCTTGGGATAGGTGTCGTGCCGCCCCTGCAGCATGATGTTGATGAGCGGATTGGGAATTGCTGAGACACCGGCCTCCGCAATCAGCGGCAGCAGCTTCGAGACATAGTAGTTGTCCATCGAATGCATCGAGGTGAGGTGCGAACCTGCCACCCGGCCCTGCAGGCCGAGCCTCTTAGTTTCATAGGCAAGCTGTTCGATATGGCGCGAAAGCGGGTCGTCAGTTTCGTCGCAATGCAGGTCGACCATCAGGCCACGCTTGGCCGCGATCTCGCAAAGTTCGGTAACGGACCGCATGTCCTCGGACATGGTCCGCTCGAAGTGCGGGATGCCGCCGACGATGTCGACGCCCAGGTCGAGGGCGCGAATGATGTTCTCGCGCGCATTCGGCGAGCGATAGAGACCGTCCTGGGGGAAGGCGACGAGTTGAAGGTGGATATAGGGCGCGATCTGCTTCTTGACTTCGAGCAGGGCTTCCACTGCCAGGAGGCGGTCGTCGCAGGTATCGACATGGGTGCGGATGGCCAGGAGCCCCATCGTAGGCCAACGCGCGCTCCTTTACGGCCTCATGAGTCAGGAGCGGCTTGAGTTCGCCCCACAGCGTGATGCCTTCGAGGAGCGTGCCCGAGGCATTGACGACGCGACCGGCCTCGGCATCGATGCTGGGCTCGATCGCGGCGATCCTGTCGCCATTGATGCCGATATCGGCGACGGTTCCGTCGGGCAGCGTGCCGCCCTTTACAATCAAGTCGAAACTCATCTTTCGCCTTTCTGGTACGGGATCATCAAAGCTTTGGGATAGGTGGCGCGACGCGCGACCAGGATCAGCGCCAGGATCGACAGCGCATAGGGCATCATCAGGAAAACCTGATAGGGAACGATACCGCCCGATATCTGCTGCAGGCGAACCTGAAAGGCATCGAAGGCGGCAAACAGTATGGCGCCGATCAGCGCCTTCCCTGGCCGCCAGGAGCCGAAGACGACCAGCGCGATACAAATCCAGCCGCGCCCATTGATCATCTGAAAAAAGAAGGAATTGAAGGCCGAAGTAGTGAGAAAGGCACCACCCACCGCCATCAGCGCGCTGCCGATGGCGACGGCACCCGTGCGGATGCCGGTCACGGAAATGCCCTGGGCCTCGACCGCCGAGGGGTTTTCGCCGACAGCGCGAACGGCAAGGCCAATGGGCGTGCGGTAAAGAATCCAGGCGACGGCTGCGACTGACACGAACGCGAGATAGGTCAGCGGCGTCTGGGAAAACAGCGCCTCGCCAATGACGGGAAGGCTGGAAAGACCCGGGATCGGCAACGGCTGGAACGGCTCAATCTTCGGCGGCGACGTCACCTCGGGCAGCGCAAGCCGATAGGTGAAGTAGGTCAAGCTCGTGGCAAGCAGCGTGATGCCGATGCCGACGACGTGTTGCGACAGGCCGAGCGGTACGGTGAGTGTGGCGTGCAGCAAGCCGAACATGGCGCCGACAATGGCCGCGACCAGCACGCCGGCCCAAAGATCGCCGCCAGAATAGACGGTGAACCAGCCGGCAAAAGCCCCGGCCGTCATGATCCCTTCGATGCCCAGATTGAGAACGCCCGCGCGCTCGCATATCAACTCGCCCATGGTCGCGAAGATCAGCGGGGATGCGATCCGGATGGCGGCAACCCAGAAGGAGGCGGTGAAGAGGATTTCAAGCGCGTCCATGTCATCTCCACCTGATCCGGAATCGCGCCAGAAGGATCGCGACAACCATCGACAGAAGCGAAGTCGCAACCATGACGTCGGCTATGTAACTCGGCACTTTGGCGGCACGGCTCATGGCATCGGCGCCGACGAAGATGCCGGCGACGAAGATGGCCGATGCGATGACGCCGAGCGGATTGAGTATGGCGAGCATCGCGACGACGATGCCGGTGTAACCGTAGCCTGGCGACAGGTCGAGCGTCAGGTTTCCCTTGAGCCCCGAGACTTCGGAAAAGCCTGCAAGTGCGGCCAACCCGCCCGAAAGCAAGGCCGTCTTCATCAGCGTGCGGTTGACCAGAATGCCGACAAAACGTGCCCCCTCGGGATTGTGGCCGACGGCGCGCATTTCGTAGCCGAGAACCGTCTTTTTCATGACGACCCAGACGAGAACGGCCGAAACAAGCGCTATGGCGAAGCCGTAGTGCAGGCGCTTGCCCTGGATGAGGCGCGGCAGTTGGGCTTCAGCGATGACCTTTTGCGATTGCGGCCAGCCGAGCCCCATCGGGTCCTTGAGTACACCTTCAAGCAGCATCGACACGAACAGCAGGACGATGAAGTTGAGCAGCAACGTGGTGACCACCTCATCGACGCCGAAGCGGGTCTTCAGCACGGCCGGGCCGAGCAGAAGCAGCGCGCCTGCGGCCATGACGGCGACCATGATCACCGGGATCAGAACAACCGAAGGTAGCGGTAGTGTGCCGGTTCCCAGCACCACGGTGACGACGCCACCGATGTAGAGTTGGGCTTCCGCGCCGATGTTCCAGAGCTTGGCCCGAAAGGCGACGGCGATCGCCAGGCCCGTGAAGATCAGCGGCGTCGCACGGGTCAGGGTTTCCATAAGCGCGAACTGTGAGCCGGCCGCTCCCTTGGCCACGAGATAGAAGACGGACAGCGGCGAAGCGCCAGCGATGAGAACGAGCATCGACGTCAACACCAGCGTTGTGGCGATGGCTGCCAGCGGAAACAGCAAGGTGACCGCCAAGGACGGTGCAAGCTTTGGCTCAAGCCGCATGGTCGCCGCGCTCCCCGTCGTGGCCCGCCATCAGCTCTCCCAGTTGCCGAATGCTGCGCTCGCCGCGCGAAGACGGCGTCGAAAGGCGTCCCTTGGACATGACGATGACGCGGTCGGACAATGCCAGGACCTCCTCGAGGTCTTCGGATATCAGCAATATAGCCGCGCCCCTGTCGCGTGCTTCGAGCAGCATGCGGTGTACATATGCGACGGCGCCGACATCGAGGCCACGGGTCGGCTGGCTTGCAAGGATGACCGTCGGGTCGGGATCAAGGGCCCGGCCGAGGATTAGCTTCTGCATGTTGCCGCCCGAAAGCAGGCGCATGCGGGCCTCGGGCGAAGGGCATTTGACCTCGTAGTCGGTGATGAGTTTCTCGGCGAAGCCGCGGGCAGCCCTCCAGTTCAGGAAGCCCATGCGACTGAACCGCGGACTGCGGTAGCGTTCGCCGATGACATTCTCCGTCACGCTCATGTCGCCGATGCTGCCGATAGCGTGGCGATCTTCTGGAATCCGGGCCACGCCGTGGGCGAGTGCTGCGCGCGGCGACCAGTCGGCGACTTCCCTCCCGGCGATGGAGATGCTCCCGGTGGTCGGGCGCCGGATGCCGGCGATGAGTGCCGCAAGGCCAGCCTGGCCATTGCCGGCAACGCCGGCAAGGCCGGTGATCTCGCCGGCCGTGAGCGTGAGCGACACTTGATCGAGGCCGGCCCCGTTATACGGCGTCGTGGAGACCCTTTCGAGCGCCAGCAGCGGTGCACCCCGCTTTACCGGGTTGACCTCCGCCGGCTTGACCTCCTGGCCAACCATAAGGGCGGCTAGTTCTTTGCGGTCGGTTGAACCCGTTTCACGCTCGCCAACGAGCCGGCCGGAGCGCAGAACCAGCACCCGATCACTGACCGACATTACTTCGTGCAATTTGTGGGAGATGAAGATGATCGACAGACCCTTTGCGACGAGCAGCTTCAGTGTCCGGAACAGCGCATCGGTCTCTGCGGGTGTTAGAACGGCCGTCGGCTCGTCCAGGATCAGGAGACGGGCTTCGCGATAGAGTGCCTTCAAGATTTCGACGCGCTGACGTTCGCCGACCGAGAGCGTGGAGACGGTGGCGGCGGGTTCGACGGCGAGGCCGAAATCGGCCGACAGTTGCTCGATGCGCCGCCGCGCTGCGGCCCTGTCGAGCCGCATGCGCCAGAGGCTCTGCGTGCCAAGCGCGATATTTTCCTGCACCGTCATGTTGTCAGCAAGGGTGAAATGCTGGTGGACCATGCCAATGCCGGCATCGAGAGCCGCGCGCGGATCTCCCGGCGGAAGCGGCTTTCCGAAGGCCTCGACGGTTCCCTCGTCAGCGACATAGTGGCCGAATAGAATGTTCATCAGCGTCGTTTTGCCGGCACCGTTCTCCCCGAGAAGTGCTATGACTTCGCCCCGCTTCAGCTCGAAGGAAATGGCCTCGTTTGCCCTGAGTGGGCCGAAGCGCTTGCTGATGCCGGAAAGACGAAGGGCAGGGTTTCTTGACACGGCAGTGACCGGAAGTGGCGATGTGGGAAGGCTTCCTTTCCCGTCCAGGGAGAGAGTGGTCGCTTCCGGCGAAGGGTATCCCCCTCCGGCAAGGTTGCCCACCTCTCCCATGAACGGGAGCACAGGCTAGCTCGACTTAGGCTCGGCGTCGTTGATCTCGACGGTGAACGCGCCGTCCTTGATCATCTTTTCTTTCTCAGCGACCTTGGCCTTGATGTCGTCCGGAACCTTGCTGTCGAAGGTGCCGAGAGGTGCTAGCGAACAGCCGCCGTTCTTCATGAAGGAATAGACGCCGTAGTCGTCGGCCTTGAAACTGCCGGCCTTCACCTCGGCGATCGCCTTGTCGAGCGTCGGCTCGAAATGCCACAGCGCGGAGGCGACAACGGTGTCCGGATAGTCTGCCTGGGTATCGATGACATTGCCGATCGCCAGGATCTTCTTTTCCTTGGCGGCATCGGACACGCCAAAACGCTCGGCATACAGCAGATCCGCACCGCCATCGATCTGGGCGAACGCCGTCTCCTTGGCCTTGGGCGGATCGAACCACGAGCCGATAAAGGCGACCTGGAACTTGGTGTCCGGGGCAACTTCTTTCACGCCGGCCATGAAGGCGTTCATCAGCCGGTTGACCTCCGGGATCGGGTAGCCTCCCACCATGCCAATGTTCTTGGACTTGGTCATCGCGCCGGCGATGATGCCAGACAGATAGGATGCGTCCTGGATATAGTTGTCGAACACCGAGAAGTTCGGCACGGCGGCATCGGGCTTGAAGCTCGAGCCCATTAGGAAGGCGACGTCAGGATAGTCCTTGGCGACGGCGCGGGCGGCATCCTCGACGCCGAAGACCTCGCCCAGGATCAGCTTGTGGCCCGCCTCGCAATATTCGCGCATGACGCGCTCGTAATCGTTGTTTGCGGTGTTTTCCGAATAAACATATTCGATGTCGCCGCGCTCCTTGGCGGTATTGGCCGCCTTGTGAATACGACTAACCCACTGCTGCTCGACCGGGACGGTATAAACGGCTGCCACCTTTGTCGGGTCGGCAGCGAGCAGGCGGCTTGGAATACCCGCTGCAGCCACCGCGGCGGAGGCGCCGGCAATTTTGATCAGATTTCTTCTGGAAATGGCGAAATTGAAGGAATTGCTATGCATGAACTTCCCCTCTGATTGATTGCGCGTTTTGGAACGCGTCTTTTTACCACTTGGTCAATGTAGGTGAAGTTGAGGGTGGCAGCAATTGGACGCGGCATACCATTCAAACAGAAACGACGCGACCTCCGCGACAATTCATAAGTATTTTGGCGCGAAAGGCTCTGGAAGTGTCGCGCGCGATACGCAGAGGCCCATGTAGTGCGAAAGCTTCGCGAACACTGCCCTCAGCGTCCTGTGTGACATAAAGCGGGCGTTCAATGGTCAACAAATTGCCCCGCTGCCAACACTATACTCCGGCGATATAACCGGGAGAGAGTTCATGCGTCCTCTAGCCCAGTGCCAAGCGTTAATGGCGGTGGTTCTCGCAAGTGCGGCCGCCGTGGTTTCGACATCCGCGCCCGCTCAGGATCGACTCGGCGAGCGTGCGGCGATGATCGAGACGATCAAATTGCACGCCCGTTCGGCGCCGTCAGCGGTCGAGGGCCAGGGCGTCGATCCGGCTGTGCTGGAGGCGATGGGAAGGGTGCCGCGCCACCTTTTTGTGCCCGAGGAGCAACGTGGCGCGGCCTATCAAGATCGGCCACTGCCGATCGGATACGGACAGACCATCTCGCAACCCTTCATCGTCGCGCTGATGACGGACCTGATCAACGTTGGGCCTGGCGACGCTGTCCTTGAGATCGGCACTGGCTCGGGTTATCAAGCAGCCGTCTTGTCGCCGCTCGCAGCGAAGGTTTACTCGATTGAGATCATACCGGAGCTGGGCGAAAGGGCGGCCGCCCGATTGGCGGAGCTCCGCTTCGACAATGTCGAGGTGAGGGTGGGCGACGGCTACTATGGTTGGCCTGCGCTCGCGCCTTTCGACGGTATCGTGGTGACTGCCGCTGCAAGTCACATCCCGCCACCGCTGGTCGAGCAACTCGCCAAGGGCGGCCGGATGGTCGTCCCCGTTGGAGGCCCCTTCGCGACCCAGTTTCTCATGCTGGTCGAGAAGCGACGGGACGGAAGCATCACGACCCGGCAGCTGCTGCCGGTGGCCTTTGTGCCGCTGAGGGGAGGTAGAGCCCAATGAGAGCGGGGCGCCTGCTGCCGGTTGGTCTCATATCGGCGGCAACCCTTGCTCACGAAGTGCTGCTGATGCGGCTCTTTTCGATCATTCAGTGGCATCAATTTGCCTATATGATCATAAGCATAGCACTCCTGGGCTTCGGCGCGAGCGGTACGTTCGTTGCATTGGCCCGCCGCCCTCTGGTGAAACGGTACCCGGCCGCCTTCACAGCGTCGGCAGCGCTGTTCGGCATCACTGCGGTTGCCAGCTTCGCCGGTGCCGAACGCCTGCCGTTCAACGCGCTCGAGGTCGTCTGGAATCCGGGCCAGCTTGGTTGGCTCGCGGCTAGCTATGCTCTCCTGGTCCTGCCGTTCTTTTTTGGTGCCACCTGTATCGGCCTTGCCTTCAGCCGCCATCCCGGCCAGATCGGACGCGTCTATGCCTTCGACCTGGTCGGCGCTGGGGTCGGTGCACTGGGCATCGTCGGACTCCTGTTCCTGGTCTTTCCCGCTGCGGCACTGCGCTTCGTCGCGGCGTTGGGATTTGCGGCGGCTGCCCTTGCCACGACGGGCATGGCTCGCCATCGGCGGCTCGCCGCGGGCAGCCTCGGGCTTGCAGCCGCGGTCATCGCGGTGTGGCTGCCACCGTCCTTTACGGCCACCGGCCCGCACATGTCGCAATACAAGGGCCTAAGCATGGCTCTCGACGTCCCCAACGCGCGGGTGGTCGAGGAGCGATCAAGCCCGCTCGGACTACTGACAGTCGTGGAGAGCCCAAGCGTCCCATTCCGGTACGCGCCGGGCCTCAGCCTCGCCAACACCCAAGAGCCGCCCACGCAACTCGCCGTCTTCAGCGATGGCGATAGTGTTACAGCGATGACTGCCTATAGCGGCGATCCGGCGACGGTCGCTTATCTCGACCGGACAACGGCGGCGCTCCCGTACCGCATTCTTGCACGGCCGCGAGTGTTGGTCCTCGGTGCTGGTGGCGGCGAGCAGGTGCTGCTGGCGCTGCGCTCTGGAGCCGATCTCGTGGACGCTGTAGAGGTCAACCCGCAGATGATCGACCTGGCTCGCAATCGCTTCGCGAACTTCGTCGGCGGCATCTTCAGCCGACCGAACGTGCATCTGCATCTAGCCGAGGCGCGCGCCTTCGCTGCGACCGCTGGCGAGCGTTACGACCTGATCCAGATGCCGCTCCTTGACTCCTTCAGCGCGGCCGCCGCCGGCGTGCAAAGCATGCACGAGAATTACACCTACACCGTGGAGGCACTGCGGGATTACCTGGCGGTACTGAAACCAGATGGCGTCGTCGCCATCACGCGATGGCTGCGGGTGCCGCCGCGCGACATCCTTAAGCTGTTCGCCACGGCTACCGAAGCGCTTGAAGCGGACGGCGTGGCCCAGCCTGGCCGGCACCTGGCGCTGATCCGGAGCTGGAATACCGCAACCCTGCTCGTCGCCAAGTCGCCGTTCACTGGTGAGGACGTCGCAGCCATCGGCGGCTTCGCGGACGAGAATTTCTTCGACATCTCCTGGGCGCCGGGCATCTCCGCGAGCGACGTGAACCGCTACAATCAACTCGACCGCGAATATCTCTACGAGGGAGCCCTCGCTCTCCTTGGCCCTGAACGAGCCGACTTCACGGAGCGCTACAAGTTCGATATTGCGCCGGCCACGGACAATCGACCATATTTCTTCGACTTTTTCCGCTGGCGTGCGCTGCCCGAGCTCCTGACGCTACGCACCCAAGGTGGGGCAGCGATGCTCGACTGGGGCTACCTGATCCTGGTGACGACGCTCGTCCAGGCCGTGATCCTCAGTGCCGTCTTGATCCTCCTGCCGCTCTGGCTTCGCCGGCGCGCACTCGGGAGAGCCATACCCCGGCTGCGCTTCGGGCTCTATTTCCTTGCCTTGGGCCTGGCCTTCCTCTTCATCGAGATCGCCTTCATCCAGCGCTTCGTGCTGTTCCTCGGCCATCCGCTCTACGCCGTCGCTGTCGTGCTTGCGGGTTTCCTCGCCTTCGCAGGTCTCGGTAGCGCCTTGGCTGCACGCTGGGTGGCGGCGGTCGGATGCGGATCCGCGGTGCGCGGCATCACCCTCGCTGTCGTGGTAATCGCATTCCTGGCTGGGACCTACCTGCTCGCGCTGCCTTCGATATTCGAACGGCTGCTGGCACTCCCGGATGCCGCGAAGATCGCAATCGCGCTCCTCCTCATAGCACCGCTCGCTGTCTTCATGGGTATGCCGTTCCCCCTCGGCCTCGGCCACGTCGGCGCGCGCTCGGAGGAATTTCTTCCCTGGGCGTGGGGGATCAATGGCTGTGCGTCGGTGCTAAGCGCGATCCTCGCCGCACTGCTTGCAATGCATATCGGGTTCACTGGCGTCGTGACGATGGCCGTGATCCTCTATCTTGCCGCGCCGGCCTTACTCGCCGGGTCGCGGGATCACGTCGCAACACGTTAATCCAGATCGAACTGTTCGCGAGATAGGCGAAACGGGCAATCCTGCAATTGATGTCGGCACCCGTGCAAACAGGGGGAGGGCGTCCCAAGCAGCCGTGCGGCGTCCCATACGTGCGGCGAGGGGCGCCGTGCCCCCTTTCTTCTCGTCCACCCTCAGCTATTTATCCAAGAACAATCCTGCTCCGACTGGCAGGAGGCGCGGTGCGCCGCCTTTCGGCCGAGAAGAACAGCGAGCGCGTCATGCGAGTTCAGGTCGAAACCTTTGTGGACGAAGGTGGGGTCGAAAAGATCCGCCGATTTTACCTCAACGGCCGGAAGGTCGAAGTGGTCGAAAACCTCGATCAGTGGCATGGGGCCGACTACCGATACCTCAAGGTCAGGGGCAGCGAGGGTGACGTTTACATTTTGTATCTGGACGTACTCCGAACGCAGTGGGCGCTGACGATATATCAACGCTCGCAATCACCGGGCTCCCGCGTCGCCATGTGACGTTCGACGTCAGTATTCGCATCTTCTCACTGCAGGCCTTTCCAAGCGGCTGTGGAGAGTTAAATATGTTCCATCGTCCTAATTTTGGCCGCTACGGTGATCGCTCTCCGCAATCTTAGGAAATCCTATGAGACTGCCGAAGGGCGGCTTGAAGTGCTGAGAGGGGTCAATCTCGATCTCGGCGCGGGAGACAGAGTTGCCCTGATGGGGGAGTCCGGTAGCGGAAAGAGCACGCTCCTGCATCTCGTAGCCGGCCTCGACCGAACGGACTCAGGCGAGATCACGATCGGGGGGCGAGACATTTCCAAGCTGAACGACCGGGAACGCGCTGCCTACAGACGGACAAAAGTCGGTCTCGTATTTCAGCAGTTCAATCTTGTCCCGTCACTAGACGTGGCCGCGAACATCGCTTTCCACGCCAAGCTC
>Ga0055526_1003035_pt1 | contig 10917 bp, 10 predicted proteins | sample AraplaCol_mMF_r2_FD_55013 | JGI IMG/M metagenome (GOLD analysis project Ga0055526, IMG submission 55013) | Arabidopsis root microbial communities from North Carolina, USA - plate scrape MF_Col_mMF_r2 | ecosystem: Host-associated > Plants > Roots > Endosphere | place: USA: North Carolina... | reverse complement strand
GAGGAAGCCAGCGCGCCTTCAGCGGTCTGGGCCAGGGAAACGCCGTCGTTGGCGTTACGCATAGCCTGGTTCATACCGCGGATCTGGGAAGACATACGGTCGGAAATCGCCAGGCCTGCCGCATCGTCTTTAGCGCTGTTGATACGCAGACCAGAAGACAGACGTTGCAGGGAAGTCGACAGGCTGCTCTGGGAGGTGGTCAGGTTGCGCTGTGCGTTCAGGGAGGCGATGTTGGTATTGATTACGGAAGCCATGGTATTTCTCCATTCGGTACTACTGATTGGGCAATTTGCTCATTCACTTTGGCCCGCCACGCTGTTCTGTGACGATCAAGCCGCTGTTGTTTTGGGTAACGGTTGCCGCACGGGAACCTTTAGGGCGATTTAGCTGGGAAATCGCCCTGTTTTCACCCTCAAGTTGCCTTCCCAGCGCCGCTTAAACGGCGGCGTTTTCCTGAACTTTAGGCCGAAAAAAAATATTTTTCATGCGCAAAAATATGCGGCAAGCCCGGAAATAACGGAGTTTTTCTTGGGTAATTAACATTTTAAATGGGAAATAAATTGAGTATTATGCAATTTCAATAACTCTTTACTAATTTCCATGCATAAGCTTACCCAACGATGGGCCGCCGCCTTGTGTGCCGCAGCCTGTGTCCAGGCCTCCGCCGGCGTGCTGCCGGTAGTCGACGTCGAAAACCCGGTCAGTTGGCCCGGGGCAGCGGTGGATGTGATCCATAACCATTACCAGCAGCATTTCTCCGCGACCCAGGCCGGGCTCCTGTCGGGATTCGGGATCTTTGCGGCGCCCGGCTATACTTGGCAATCGACCAGCGTCAAGATCAAGCTCGGCGGCGGCGACAGCTGGCAGACCGATGGCTGGGCTGCCCAGATCACTCCGCGTCTGGACGGCACCCTGGTCGACCTGACCAGGTTCAACCTGCATGTGAATGCGGGCGACGAGATCATTTTCGACGTGGGCGGCGGCGGCAGCGCATTCATGGTGCAGCATGGCCTGGGGCCGTTGTACGAGAAGAATAATTTTTCGGATTTCCCCTCGCGGCAAACCGACCGCTCCCTGGCCTTCACTACCTGGATGATCCCGGACCCGGCCATGCCGGACCCAGGGACTGGCGTGCCTGCGCCTGGGGCTGGTGTGCTCACGCTGCTGGGCCTGGCGCTGCTGGCGTTGGTGCGACGCTGTTCTTCAGGCCGCGTGCGCTGAATGGACAAGAGCCCGCCGAGTGCGGGCTCTTTTGCGTGGGGGGCTAACTAGCCTGCCACCACTACGCGGTTCTTGCCGGATTTCTTGGCCTTGTACATGGCCTCGTCGGCGCGCTTGACCAGGTCGGCCTGGGCTTCGTGCGGGCGGCGCAGGGCGACGCCGGCGGAGAAGGTGATCAGCACCTTTTCGTTTTCATGCATGAAGAAGTGGCGGGTCAGTTCGCGCTGCAGGCGGGTCATGGTGGCCTCGGCGGCCTCGATGGTGGTTTCCGGCAGCAGGATCAGGAATTCCTCGCCGCCGAAGCGCGCGATCACGTCCATCGAGCGCAAGGTCTCTTTGACAACCTTGACCAGGTGCTTGAGTGCGTTGTCGCCGGCGATATGGCCCATGGTGTCGTTGAGCTTCTTGAAATCGTCCAGGTCCAGCACGGCGATACAGAGCGGGGTGCCGCGGCGGTCGGCGCGCGCGGTTTCGCGCTCGAACACGTCGTCCAGGCCGCGCCGGTTCAGCGAGCCGGTCAGCTGGTCTTCGCGCACCAGTTCGCTCAAGTGCTGCAGCTTGGCTTCCAGCGCGTGGATGCGCGCTTCGGCATCTTGCACTTCCTGCCGGGCCACCATCATATTGTCGCGCGCCTTCAGGGCTTCGCTCTGCACCTGGCGCGTTTCTTTCAGCACGTCGTCGAGGATCTGGTTCAGCTCGCCAATATCGCGGGCGGCGCGGATCTTGTCGGAGTAGCCACCGATCTTTTCATGGAAATCGCCAGTCGAGGTCGCCACGGCGCCGAGGCGGTCGATGAAGGTCATCATCATGTTCTTGACGGTGGCCTTGACGTCGGTGATCGAGTGCTTGAGCTGGCTCTGCTTATAGATGACGTCTTTCAGGCTGCGCGTGGCTTCTTCCAGCGCGCGCTGGTCGATCGGGCCGGCAATCAGGTTCTGCACGGCGTCGATCTGGCCGCGCAGCCAGGAGTCGTCGTCCAGCAGTTCGCTGACGTTTTCCAGCAGCAGGCGGAACAGGCGCAACAGCAGTTCCTGCTGCTCGGCGGTGTCGCCGCTGCGGATCTCGATCTGGTAGCACAGTTCTTTAAGGCGGCTGCCGATTTCGGTCAGCGCGGCTTCGGTATGCGCCTCCTTGGTGGCGGCGCCGAGGGATTCGGCTTCCGCTACCAGGGCCGGGCTGTCGGACAGCAGGGAGGCGACCGCGAAGGTCAGGGTGCGGCTCAGCAGTTCACGCAGCAGGCGCGCCTGTTCGTTGTTCTCTTCGGGCACCAAGCCGCCGGCGCCGACCTTGACCAGCGGGCGTTCGGCCAGCGCGGCCAGGGTGCGGGCATACGTATCCCAGTCGCGCGCCTTGACGGCGCGGTTGAAGCGGCGACCAAAGTCGGCCAGGTCGCCCGGCTGGTCGGTCAGGCGTGCGGCGAACTGGGCCAGCATGGTTTCAGCCGGGCCTTCCTGCACCACCGGTGCGGGCGGTGCCGGCACGATGCCGGCGATTTCATTGTAGATGTCGCGATACGCGTCTGGCGTAGGGGCAATCCGGCGCACAGCGAGGCGGCGGAATGCCTCGCGAGCGATATCAGCCGGATTCATATCCGCCGCGGCTGGATTGGTGGGTTTGCTAGACATCTGACGTACAGCCTTTACTAAGGTTTACCGATTACCAGCATATTAAGCCACTGTCCAGTCGCGCGATTTGGTGATAAACGGGAGAAAATGTGCTTACTTCTTAGCATCATTTTCTAATCGATCAGCTGGTTTTTGATGGCGTAGTGCGTGAGTTCGGCGCTGTTCTTCAGGTTCATTTTGGCCAGCAGGCGGGAGCGGTACTCACTGACGGTTTTGACCGAGAGCGATAGCTCCTTGGCAATGGTGCCGACGGTCTTGCCGGAGGCAATCATGGTCAGGGTCTGGTACTCGCGGTCCGACAGCGTTTCGTGCGGCGCAACCTGGTGGTCCTCGCCGACATGGTTGGCCAATTCCTGGGCCAATGCCGGGCTCACATATTTTAACCCTGCTGCGCACTGGCGGATTGCATTTACTAACTCTTTCGGTGCACTTTGTTTGGTGAGGTAGCCGGCGGCGCCCGCCTTGAGCGAGCGGATGGCGTACTGGTCTTCGCGATGCATGGACAGCATCAGCACGGCCAGCTCCGGTTTGTCCTTCTTGACCTGTTTCAGCACTTCGATGCCGTTGCGGTCGGGCAGGGAGATATCGAGCAGCAGGACATTGCAGCCGGACTTGCGGAANAGCCTGATGGCGTCGAGGCCATTTTCGGCTTCGCCGGCNACCACGATGTCCCTGGTTTCNGCCAGGATCTGCTTCAAGCCTTCGCGTACGATGGCATGGTCGTCGGCAATAAATACTTTGATGACGGCTTTTTCACTCATGACCCATTGTAACGTCTGGCGCGAGGGCCGGGAGGCGGATTTTGATCGCCACTTCGGTGCCGCCGCCGGCCGCATGGTTCAGGTTCAGCGTGCCGCCCAGCGCCCGCGCGCGCTCGGCCATGCCGCGCAGGCCGAAGGAGTCGGGCTTGGCACGGTCGGCCGGGCGGATGCCGCGGCCGTTGTCGATGATCTTCAGCGTCAGCACGCCGCGGCTGCGCGTCAGCTTGACGGTGACCGCGCTGGCTTGCGCGTGCTTGGCGATATTGGTCAGCGCTTCCTGCGCGATGCGGAACAGGGCAGTGGCTTGCTCGGGATCGAGTTCGAGTTCTTTCATGCTGGCCTGCAGGGTACAGGCAATGCCGGCCTGGGCTTCGAATTCCTTGACCTGCCATTCCAGCGCGGGCAGCAGGCCGAAGTCGAGCACCGAGGGGCGCAAGTCCAGCGTCAGGCGGTGCACGGCATCGATGGTACGGTCGACCAGGGAGTCGACGTAGGCGGCCTTTTGCTGCAGGGTTTCATCGCCTTCCGGCAGGCGCGCCGCCAGCATGGCCAAGGCCATCTTGATGGCGGTCAGGTTGCCGCCCAAGTCGTCGTGGATTTCGCGCGCGATGCGTTCGCGCTCCTGTTCCTTGACCCGTTCGATGTGAGCAGTCAGCTCGGCCAGGCGGGCGCGGCTGGCGCGCACTTCGAGCTGTTCCTGCTTGCTCTCCGTGATGTTGGACATGATGCCTTCCCACTGCACGCTGCCATCGGGCAGGGCATGCGGGGTGCTGCGCAGGTTGATCCACTTGACGTCTTTCCAGGCCTCGACCCAGATGCGCCCTTCCCAGTTCCAGCTCCACAGCGAATTGGCGGAAGACTGCATCGATTCGAGGTAGGCCGGGCGGTCTTCCGGCAGCACCAGCGACAGGAAGCGTTCAGGCTCGGCCTGCAGTTCGGCGGCGTTGATGCCCAGCAGGGCCAGGCAGCCATCGCTCAAATAAGGAAAGGACACGCTGCCGTCGGGATGGCGGCGGAACTGGTAGACCAGTCCGGGAGCGTTGGCAGCGATGTTGTGCAGGGCGGTCGGCAAGGATGGGCGCATGAAATGGTTGTTGGGTCAGCGGCGGCGCATGCGCCAGAAGGCGCTGAAGCGGCGCAGCACGCGCATCGGGCGGGCGGCGAAACGGCCGCGGCGCCAGCCTGCGCGCCAGCGCCGAAAGCGCCCGCGCACGCTGTCGACCAGGGCGCGGCATTCGCGCCAGGCGGCCGTGGCTTTGAGGCGCGCGATCCAGCGCTCTTTCAATTCCATGAAGCGGCCGTGCAGCAAGGCGAACCAGCGCAGGCGCAGCAGGGCCGGACGGGTCAAGGCATACAACCGCGCGACCGCGGCGGCGCCAGCCACCTTGGCCAGCACGAAGACGCTGATGCCCATGAAGGCGTGGCCGCGCGCCATGGCGAACAGGGCCAGCAGCTTGACGGGGAACAGCATCAGTGCCGGCAGCAGGAACACGGCCATGGCGGCAGCCGGGCCGAGGCTGCAGATGATGCGCTCGAGTGCCCGCAGCGGCGGGAACTCGGCCAGTTTTGCCATCAGGNGCGCCCCGGCATCCCANAGCCATTCCTCGAAGATCAGGAACAGTGCTGNCAAGTAGACGAGAGGGGCGAACAGGCGTCGCCTGAGTGTGTACAATCGCTTCATGTAAGTGCCATTATTGCACCAAATAATTAGAAAACGGTTATGAACAAAGCTTTTGTCAAAGAGGGCGAACAGGACGATGACGACGACCTGCCGCCAGGCGCGCCGCCGATTCCTCCCGGTTCCAAAAATTACATTACGCCAGCCGGCTACCAGCGCATCAAGGACGAGCTGCTGCAGCTGATCGATGTCGAGCGCCCGGAAGTGGTGAAGGTGGTGCACTGGGCCGCCTCGAACGGCGACCGTTCCGAGAACGGCGACTACATCTACGGCAAGCGCCGCCTGCGCGAGATCGACCGCCGCATCCGCTTCCTGACCAAGCGCATGGACCTGGCCGAAGTAGTCGACCCGAGCATCCACCACGGCAATGACCAGGTCTTTTTCGGCGCCACCGTCACGTACGCCAAGCGCGATGGGGAAGAGCAGACCATCACCATCGTCGGCATCGACGAGTTCGACCCGCTGAAGGGTAAAGTGAGCTGGATCAGCCCGGTAGCCCGTACGCTGACCAAAGCGCGCGAGGGCGACACGGTGCTGCTGCACACGCCGAATGGCGCCGAAGAACTGGAAATCCTCGAAGTCAGCTATCCCGCGCCGAGCGCTTGAGCAAAGCGATATCAAAACGGCGCTGAGCAGCAAGCCGCGCCCGCCAAAGTTCTATCAGCGCAATCTTGCCAAGTTGTTATAATAAATTTTTAATTACTTTTATGGCAAGGTGCGTGCATGGCATTCGCTCAACTGACGCAGGTTTTCTATGAACCCACGGCTGCTTTTGCGGCGNTGAAGGAGCGGCCGCGGGCCTGGCTGCCGCTGCTGCTGCTTTACCTGGCTGGCATCAGCATGGTGGTCTGGTACTTCCAGACGGTTGATTGGGAGTGGATGAAGGCGGCTTCCCTCCCGCCGGACATGCCGGCCGAGCAGCGCGAGGCTGCCGGCAATGCCATGTCGCGCGGCATGCTGATGGGCTTCGGCATTGCCGGCGTGGTGATCGGCACGCTGGTGATCTTCAGCCTGTATGGCTTCTACTATTGGCTGGCCGGGAAACTGGCCAGCATGGAACTTGGCTTCAAGTCCGGCTTCGCGCTGGTGGCATGGGCCTCGCTGCCAAGCCTGATCGGCACTCCGCTGATGGCATTGCAGATCATCACCAGCAAGGGGCAGCTCGCGTTGGAAAGCGCCGACATGCTGTCGCTGAACTTCTTGCTGGTGCATGCTGCGCCGCATACACCGTGGGCCAGCATCGCCAGCGCCATCAAGGTCACCGATATCTGGGTCATCGTGCTGACCACGATCGGCCTGCGCACCTGGACTGGGAAGAGCACCACCACCTGCGCCATCATCGCTGCGCTGCCTTATGTGCTGATATACGGCTGCTGGGCCGCCTGGATCCTGTTCAAACACTGAGGCGGCCATGAAACGCAAACTGATTGCATTGGCCGTGATTGCGGCCATGATCGGCATTCCGGTGGCGGTCAAATTCGGCAGCTCGCCGGCCAAAATCGAAGCGGAACTGGCCAAGGTTGAAAACAAGGCGATCTATCCGGCGGTGCTGGCGTCGGGCAGCCTGGTGTTCCGCCAGGAGGTCCAGCTTTCGCCGGAAGTAATCGGCAAAGTTTCCGAAGTGCTGGTGAAGGAGGGCGACAAGATTGAGAAAGGGCAGGTCGTACTGCGCCTCGATCCAAGCACCTACAAGGCCGACGTGGCGCAGCAGGAAGCCGCGGTGCGCAACGCTTCCGTCAGCGTTGACCGCGCGCAGATCGACCTCGAAAACCAGCAGCGCAAGCTGGAGCGCTCACGCCAGCTCGCGGCGGCGAAATTCATCGATGTCTCGCGCCTGGACGATGCGAAGCTGGCGGTAGACCTGGCGGTAGTGGCGCTGCGCAGCGCGCGCGAGAGCCGCCAGCAGGCGGCAGCCATGCTGGCGCTGGCGCAGGAGCGGCTGGCCAAGACCGAGGTCAGGGCGCCGATTTCCGGCACTGCCACCAGCGTGTCGATCAAGGCTGGCGAAACGGCCGTGGCCAGCGCCACCGGCATTGCCGGTTCGAGCCTGATGACCATTGCCGACGTCAGTTCGATGATCGCGGAAGTCAATGTCGACGAAGGCGATATCGCCAACGTCGCGGCGGGCTTGAAGACCCGCATTTTCCCATCGGCCTTTGCCGACCGTCCGCTGGCCGGCACCGTGGAATCGGTCTCGCTGGCGCCGAAGCCACAGGGCCTGGGCCAGGCCGCAAGCCAGGGCCGCAGCTATGTGGTCAAGGTGAAGCTGGCGCCGCACCAGCTGGCGCTGCGCTCCGGCATGACCTGCCGCGCCGAGATCGTGACTGGCGACGGTGCGCCGCGGCCGGTGGTGCCGCTGCAGGCAGTGCAATTGACCGAAGCAGCGGAAGGCAAGGGCAAGCGCAGCAACTACGTGTTCGCGATCGTTGATGGTGTGGCGAAGAAACGCACGGTCGAGCTGGGCCTGTCGGACGACAGCAACCAGGAAATCACCAAGGGGCTGGCGCTGGGCGAAACCGTCGCTGTCGGCCCGGCGCGCACCCTGCGCGACCTGCGTGAGGGCGTGGCCGTGAAAGCGAAGGCGGTGGAGGCAAAGCCGCTCAAAGTGGCGGATGGAAGCAAGCAGTGATTACGCTGACCGGCATCACCAAGCAGTACCAGATGGGCGACCAGACCGTGCACGCCTTGCAGGGCGTCGACCTGCATATCGAGCGCAACGAACTGGTGGCATTCATTGGCGCTTCCGGTTCCGGCAAGTCGACCATGATGAATATCGTCGGCTGCCTGGACCGTCCCAGCGCCGGCACGTATTTCCTGAACGGGAAGGACGTGGCGACCATGGCCAGNGATGACCTGGCCCAGGTGCGCAACGAGGAAATCGGCTTCATCTTCCAGAGCTTCCACCTNCTGCCGCGCCATACGGCGCTGGACAATGTGGCGCAGCCGCTGATCTACCGCGGCATTCCGCCGTCCGAACGCAAGCGCATGGCNCGCGAGGCGCTGGAGCACGTGGGGCTGGGCGAGCGCATGCATCACAGGCCGAACGAGCTGTCAGGCGGGCAGCGGCAGCGCGTAGCGATTGCGCGGGCGCTGGTGGGCAAGCCATCGATCCTGCTGGCCGACGAACCGACCGGCAACCTGGATTCGGCCACGACGCGCGAGATCATGGCGCTGATCAAGGACGTGCACCGCAACGGCCAGACCGTGGTCATGGTGACGCACGAGCCGGACATCGCCGAGCAATGCCAGCGCATCGTGCGCCTGCAGGATGGGCGCGTGTTGTCCGACCAGCGCGTGCAGGGAGCATAAAGGCATGTACATCTTTATCGAAGCGCTGCGTTCGGCCATGGCCGCGATCCGCGCGCACCGCATGCGCAGCTTCCTGACGTCGCTGGGCATCATTATCGGCGTGGCCTCGGTGATTACCGTGATCTCGCTGATCCAGGGATTGTCGCAATCGATCACGCGCCAGTTCGAAGGCCTGGGCGGCAATGCGCTGACGGTGCATGCGAAGAATGACTTCAAGGACGTCATGCGGGGCAAGATCAATTACCTGCAGTTCGACGATGTGGAGCAGTTGCGCGGGCACGTGGAGGGTATTCGCGAACTGAGTCCGGCCTTCATGTTCCAGGGCGGCGAGATCCGCTATGGCAACCAGACAGCCTCCAGCCGCCAGCAATTGGCGGTGACGGCGGCCTTCATGGAGGTGAACGGCAGCTATCCGCGGCTGGGACGCTTCATCGGCGACTCTGATAATGCGGGCGCACGGCGCGTTTGCGTGATTGGCGAGAAGATCATCGAGATGCTGCACCTGCCGGAAAATCCGCTGGGTGAGTTCATCCAGTTTTCCGGCGAGTGGTTCAAGATAGTCGGTGTACTGGAGAAGAAAGGCGAGATCCTCGGCATGTCGCAAGACGACCAGGTGCTGGTGCCGTTCCGTACGGGCCAAAGCCTGATCGGGAATACGCAAAAGCCGAGCATGTCGATCACGGTGTCGATCAGCGATATTGGGCGCGCCGANGAACTCAAGTCGCGCATTGCGACGGTGATGCGGCAATCACACCGNTTGCGCGGCGACCAGAAGGATGATTTCGAAATNCAGTCTTCTGACCAGTTCCTCAAGAGCTTCGNGACGGTGACTACCACGGTCACGCTGGTGATGGGTGGTGTGGTGGGCATTGCGCTGCTGGTGGGCGGGATCGGGATCATGAACATCATGCTGGTCTCGGTCAGCGAGCGCACGCGCGAGATCGGGATCTGCAAAGCGATCGGCGCACGCAGCCGCGACATCCTGATGCAATTCCTGATCGAAGCGGTGACCTTGTCGATGCTGGGCGGTGCGATTGGCGTGTTGTTAGGGTATGGCCTTGGCCACGCCATCGCCAGCGTGATCCCCGACTTCCCCGGCGCCTATGTGCCGTGGTGGGCAGTGGCACTGTCGGTGATGTTCTCCGCCGGCGTCGGCGTGATCTTCGGCGTGCTCCCCGCCGCCAAAGCCGCCAAGCTCGACCCGATCGAAGCATTAAGGTACGAATAGACGCGGATTGCGCCCGCACAAAGCTTACGCCAGCGGCACCGCTATCCTTTGAACAGGCGGTGTCTGACCCTGCGGGTCAGACACCGGTTTACCGGTTTTAAGGAGAGTAAAAATGCCCCGCCCATTAAGAAATTACCTACCTGGTACTTGCCTGCACCTGACCCAGCGTGGCGACAACGGCCGCACGATATTCAACGATGACGAAGAACGGCGGGGATTCCTCGATTTGCCTAAGGAGCATAGCGCCAAATCAAGCTGTGATATCCACGCCTATGTGTTGATGAGCAACCACTTCCATTTGCTGGTCAGCATACGCGAGCAAAACTCTCAAGCTTCAATGATGAAGTCACTCGCGCAGCGAACTGCGCTCTGGCGCCATGTCCGGTGGGGCGGTAGCGGAACAATGTGGGATAAGCGCTACCATTCTTCTCAAATCGACAGCAGCGCTTATTTGTTGATGTGCCAGCGGTATATCGAACTGAATCCTGTACGGGCAGGCATAGTCGATTTTCCGGGCGGCTACAAGTGGTCGAGTTATCGTGGAAACGCGGAAGGGAACGAAGATCAATTACTTTGCCCGCACGAGGTCTACCTCGGACTTGGCCTGGATGATGATGCGCGCAGGCAGGCTTATCGGGCATTGTTCGATATGCCGCTGGCGGAGAAAGACCTGGAGAGAATCCGGTTCGCAATTAAAGGCGATGCAGCTTTACGGAAACCGGCAAACCGGTAAACCGGTGTCAGACCCGCAGGGTCTGACACCCTCTATGCGCGCTCGCGGGTGACGCGGTTGACGCCGGCGACTTTTCGGACGTTGCGGATCAGGGCCGCCAGGTGGACGCGGTCTTTCACTTGAATCGTGAAGCGGAGCTGGTGCAGCACGTGCTCTCTGTCCTCGTCCATGCCGACGAAGGTGATGTTGCCGTCGCTTTCGCCGATTTCGGCGGCCACGCGCGCCAAAATACCCTTCTCGTTGTTAATGATCAGGCGAATGCGGCTGTCGAAGCGGCGGTTGATCTCGGTGCCCCATTTGACCGCAATCCAGCGCTCGGGTTCTTTCTGCTTTGAGCGTTTGGCCACCGAGCAGTCGCCGGT
>Ga0055526_1003031_pt1 | contig 10921 bp, 10 predicted proteins | sample AraplaCol_mMF_r2_FD_55013 | JGI IMG/M metagenome (GOLD analysis project Ga0055526, IMG submission 55013) | Arabidopsis root microbial communities from North Carolina, USA - plate scrape MF_Col_mMF_r2 | ecosystem: Host-associated > Plants > Roots > Endosphere | place: USA: North Carolina... | reverse complement strand
TCGCGCGTGATGTCGATGCCGTTGAAAAGGATGGTGCCCGTGGTGGGCTCCAGGAATTTGGTGAGCAGGTTGAAGCAGGTGGTCTTGCCCGCGCCGTTCGGTCCGATCAAGGCATGGATCGAGCCGCGACGCACCTGCAGGTCCACACCGCCGACCGCCGTAAAGCCCTTGAAGGACTTGGTCAGGTTGCGGACTTCCAGTACGTTGGTAGTCATTCGTTCAGGAGATAGGGACGTGGGTCTTCTCCCCTCTCCCGCGAGCGGGAGAGGGGTGGGGGAGAGGGCGGGCTTCTCAAGATGCGCAAGCGGATACTTGCGCTGCCGCGTCCGGTCCCCCAGCCCCTTTCCCGCCGTGCGGGAGAGGGGAGGAAAAAAACCGTGGGCTTACTTCTTGACCAGCGGGCAGCGCGATTGCGACAGCGGCTGGAAGGCTTCCTCGGCCGGCACGGTGGCCACGAGCTTCAGGTAGTCCCACGGCGACCTGGAGTCGGCGGGCTTCTTCACTTCCATCAGGTACATGTCGTGCATCATCCGGCCGTCGGCGCGGATGTAGCCGTTCTTGGCAAAGGCGTCATTGATCTTCGCCTTCTTCAGCGCGGCCATCACGGTGTCCGAATCGTCGCTGCCGGTGGCCTGCACGGCCTTCAGGTACTGCAGCACAGCCGAGTAGGTGCCGGCGTGGACCATGTTCGGCATGCGCTTCATGCGCGCGAAGAAGCGGCTGCCAAACTCGCGCGTCTGCGGGTTCAGGTCCCAGTACCAGGCGTCGGTCATCTTCATGCCCTGCGTCAGCTTCAGCCCCAGGCTGTGCACGTCGCTGATCGTCATCAGCAGGCCCACCAGCGTCTGGTTCTTGGGCAGGCCGAAGTCGTTGGCCGCCTTGATCGCGTTGATGGTGTCGCCACCGCCGTTTGCCAGCGCCACGACCTGTGCCTTGGACGACTGCGCCTGCAGCACGAACGACGAGAAGTCCGACGCGTTCAGCGGGTGCTTGACCTGTCCCACCACGCTGCCGCCCGACGCCTTCACCACGTCGGCCGTGGCCGTTTCCAGCGACGCGCCGAACGCGTAGTCGGCGGTCAGGAAGTACCAGCTCTTCAGGCCCTGCCTGACCATGGCCTTGCCGGCCACGTTGGCCAGTGCGTAGGTGTCGTACACGTAATGCACGATGTACGGCGAGCATTCCTCGTTGGTGTGGCGCAGGTTGGCACCGCCGGTGATCAGCGAGATGCGCTTCTTTTCCGAGGCGATGCGCGATACGGCCAGGGCGACCGACGAGTTGGGCAGATCGACGATGGCGTCCACGCCGTCACGGTCGATCCACTCCCGCGCGCGGGCGCTGCCGATGTCGGCCTTGTTCTGGTGGTCGGCAGTGACCAGTTCGATCTTCTTGCCCGGCAGGCCGTTGCCAAAGTCCTCGATCGCCATCTTGGCCGCTTCGACGGAACCCTTGCCGGCGTAGTCCAGGTAGACGCCGGACAGGTCGGTCATCACGCCGATCTTGACGACATCGCCCGAAATGGCCGCGCTGGCGGCGCCGGCAAGGACGGACAGGCTGCACGCCAGGGCGGCGGACAACAGGGTGGCTCGCTTCATCTTCTTATCTCCGTGGTGGTGTGGCTTGAAAGCGTTGCGGGGCGGGTCAGGCCGCCATGTGCGGGTAGCGGTAGTCGGCCGGCGGCACGAACGTTTCCTTGACCGTGCGCGGCGACACCCAGCGCAGCAGGTTCAGTGGCGAGCCGGCCTTGTCGTTGGTGCCGCTGCGGCGTGCGCCGCCAAACGGCTGCTGGCCCACCACGGCCCCGGTGGGCTTGTCGTTGATATAGAAATTGCCGGCGGCGAAGCGCAGCGCGTCGGATGCCTGCGCGACGGCAGCGCGGTCGTTGGCAAAAATCGCACCAGTCAGGGCATACGGGCTGGTGCCGTCCACCAGCGCCAGCACTTCGGGCCACTGCTTGTCGGCGTACACATAGACGCTCAGCACCGGGCCGAACAGTTCGGTTTCCATCAGCGTGTGGCGCGGATCGTCGACTTCGAGCACGGTCGGGTCGATGAAGAAGCCCACGCTGTCGTCGGCCTTGCCGCCGGTCACGACCTTGACGCCGCTGTCGCCCGCCGCGCGTTGCAGGTGGCCGGCGATGCGGTCGAAGGCGCGACGGTCGATCACGGCGCCCATGAAGTTGGTGAAGTCGGTCACATCGCCCATGCGGATCGTCTCGACCAGTGCCACCAGGCGCTCGCGCACCTTCGGCCACAACGAAGCGGGGATGTACGCACGCGATGCCGCGCTGCACTTCTGGCCCTGGTATTCAAAGGCCCCGCGCAGCAGCGCCACGGCCAGCGTTTCCACGTCGGCGGACGGGTGCGCCAGCACAAAGTCCTTGCCGCCGGTCTCGCCCACCAGGCGCGGATAGCCGCGGTAGCGCGACACATTGCGTCCGACTTCGCCCCACAGCGTGTCGAACACGGCAGTCGATCCCGTGAAGTGGATGCCGGCCAGTTCCGGCCGCGCCAGCACGGCGTTGCTGACCGCCACCGGGTCGCCCGGCACGAAGTTGATGACGCCCTTGGGCAGGCCCGCGGCCTCCAGCAGCTCCATGAACAGGTAGTTCGACAGCGACGCCGTGGCGGCCGGCTTCCACAGCACGGTGTTGCCCATCAGCGCCGGGGCGATGGCCAGGTTGCCGCCGATGGCCGTGAAGTTGAACGGCGTCACGGCGTAGACGAAGCCTTCCAGCGGGCGATATTCCAGGTGGTTGCGCAGGCCTGGCGACGAGATTGGCTGGCCAGCCGCCAGTTCGTGGGCGAACTGCACGTTGAAACGCAGGAAGTCGATCAGCTCGCAGGCCGAGTCGATTTCTGCCTGGTAGGCGGTCTTGCCCTGGCCGAGCATGGTCGCGGCGTTCAGGCGGGCGCGCCACGGGCCGGCCAGCAGGTCTGCGGCCTTGAGGAAAACGGCCGAGCGATCGGCCAGCGTGGCCCGGCTCCAGTCGCGCTGCGCCGAGACTGCGGCGCCGATGGCCGCGTCGATGGTGGCCTGGTCGGCATTGTGGATACGGCCCAGGCGCTGCGCGTGGGCATGCGGGGCGCACACGTCGGTGGTGTTGCCGCTGGCAATGCGCTCGCCGCCCACGACGGCGGAAATTTCCTGGACGCGTGCCTGCTGCACGCCCAGTTCGGCGATCAGGGCCTGGCGTTCGGCGCTGCCCGGCGCATACGACAGAACGGTTTCATTGATGGCTTTTGGATAGAGATTGTTTGTAGACATATACGACTGTTAGTCTATTGGATACGTGTGTTAGAAATTGGATCCAATATAGCAGCGCAAATATTCAGGCACAATAGGGACCTCACTCGAATCGCACACCGATCTCCAGCACCTCCCATGTCCACGCAAACGGGCCGCGCAAGCGCCCCTACCAAGGGTTTACCCCAGATCATTCGCGACCAGCTTCGCTACGACATCCTCAAAGGCACGCTGCCGGCGGGCGCCCAGTTGCGCCAGGACGCACTGGCCGAGCGCTTCAACGCGAGCCGGATTCCGGTGCGCGAGGCGCTGCGCCAGCTTGAAACGGAAGGGTTGGTGACCTACCAGCGCAACCGTGGCGCGGTGGTGTCAGGCATGGACGTGACGCAGATCTGCGAGCTGCTCGATATCCGCGTGGCGCTGGAATGCCATGCGGCGCGGCTGGGCGTGCCAAACATGGTTCAGCAGGACTTCCAGCAGATGCAGGAAATCCTGGATGCGTACTCGCAATCTGAATCGCTGGTGGAGTGGGCCGAATACAACAGGCGCTTTCACCTGGCGCTGTGCGCGCCGGCCAACAACCGCAAGCTGCGGCGGCTGATCGAGGAGTTCTGCCTCAATACGGATCGCTACACGCACGAGCAGATGTCGCTGGCCACCGGCAAGGAAGGGCCGCAGACCGACCACTACCGCATCCTGGAAGCGTGCAAGGCACGCGATGCGGAAGAAGTGGCGAAATTGCTGGAGGAACACATCCTCGAAACCAAGCGCAACCTGCTGGCCAGCGAACGGATGAAGGAAGAGGATTGAGGGAGTGGGGCGGGTGGACGAGTCGAGGCCGGCGGGCGAGGCCGGGCGGCCTCGATGCCCCCGGCTATCCCCCCAAACCTTTTCGCCTTAGCCCGGATGCACGACGACCAGCAGCGCCGTCGCCACGCTCTTGCCCGGATTGGCAATCGCATGGGTCACGTCCGCGCCATAGCGGGCGGTTTCGCCATGCTTGAGTTTCTTTTCATCCCCGGCTGACCGCACGGTCATCGATCCGCCCAGCACCGACAAGTGCTCTTGCGTGCCCGCCTCGTGCGGCTCCGACGCCAGCACGCCCCCGGGCTGGATCGTCAGTTCATACCATTCAAAGCGCCCCGCCAGGTCGATCGGCCCCAGGATGCGCAGTTCGCAGCGCCCGTCCGGGCTCTTCAGCGCCGGTACCGCATGCGCCTGCACCACCATCACGGCCGGTGCCGGGGCGGATGCCGACCCCTGGGCCAGAAAGTCCGTCAGGCTCACCCCGAGCGCGTTTGCCAGCCGCCAAAGTACCGCCACGGTGGGATTGGCGAGGTTCCGTTCGATCTGCGACAGCATAGACTTGGAGACACCGGCGCGGCGCGACAGGTCGTCCAGCGACAACTGCTGGCTTTGTCGCAGCGCCTGCAGGGCGCTGCCTACCGCCGGCGGGCCGTCGACGGCTGCGGGCGGTTTGGCGGGTGAGGGTTGCGTCATCGACATTCGTTCGTTATAGTGCACGACACGTTCGCTATACAGAACACGTTCGATTTATCGATCGAACGATCCGAGACACTACCACCGGGAGTCTGGCCATGTCGAGTGCCGAGGCTTTTTATGCATCGATCCGCGCCGAAGTCGATGCCATCCGCGAAGCGGGGCTGTACAAGCGCGAGCGCATCATCGCCACGCCGCAGGGCGCCACCATCCGCACCGCGGACGGCCGCGAGGTCATCAACCTGTGCGCCAACAACTATCTTGGCCTGTCGTCGCACCCCAGGGTGATGGACGCCGCCCATGAAGCGCTGCGCACGCATGGCTACGGCCTGTCGTCGGTGCGCTTCATCTGCGGCACGCAGGACCTGCACAAGGAACTGGAAGGCCGGCTGGCCCGCTTCCTGGGCACCGAAGACACCATCCTCTATGGCTCGGCCTTCGACGCCAATGGCGGCCTGTTCGAAACGCTGCTGGGGCCCGAAGACGCCGTGATCAGCGACGAACTGAACCATGCGTCGATCATTGACGGCATCCGCCTGTCGAAGGCACGCCGCTATCGCTACAGGCACAACGACCTCGACGACCTGCGTGCGCAGTTGAAGCAGGCGGACGCCGAGGGCGCCCGCTTCAAGCTGGTGTTCAGCGATGGCGTGTTTTCGATGGATGGCACGGTGGCGCGCCTGGACGAGATGCGCAAGATCTGCGACGAGCACGGGGCACTGCTGGGCATCGACGAATGCCATGCCACAGGCTTCATGGGTCAGCGCGGCCGAGGCACGCATGAGGCGCGCGGCGTGTTCGGCAAGATCGACATCATCACCGGCACGCTGGGCAAGGCGCTGGGCGGAGCATCGGGCGGGTTTACTTCCGGCCGCAAGGAGGTGATCGAGCTGCTGCGCCAGCGGTCGCGGCCTTACCTGTTCTCGAATACGGTGGCGCCAGCCATTGTGGGCGGCAGCATCGCGGTGCTGGATCTTCTGGAAGGCAGCACGGAACTGCGCGACAGGCTGGAGCAGAACACGAGGTTCTTCCGCGACGGCATCGTGAAGCTGGGCTACGACATCAAGCCCGGCGACCATCCGATCGTGCCAATCATGGTGTACGACGCCGAGCGCGCCCAGAAGCTGGCCGACCGGCTGCTGGAACTGGGCGTCTACGTGGTGGGCTTCTTCTATCCCGTGGTGCCGAAGGGCCAGGCGCGCATCCGCGTGCAGATGAGCGCGATCCACGATGAAAGCACGTTGCGCACCGCACTGGACGCGTTTGCCCAGGCCGGGCGCGAGCTGGGGCTGATTCCATGACTGACGCGGCAAACAATGCGGTGCCAAAGATCCTGATCATCGGCGCCAACGGGCAATTGGGGTCGGAGCTGGCATTGGCGCTCGCCGAGCGCTTCGGCCGCGAGCAGGTCGTCACATCGGACGTGGTGCCGACCGGGCGCCATGTGCACATCGCGCACGAGATGCTCAATGTCACCGACCGGGGCGAACTGACCACGGTGATCGAGCGGCATGGCATCACGCAGATCTACCTGCTGGCGGCGGCGTTGTCCGCCACCGGCGAGAAGGCGCCGCAATGGGCGTGGAACCTGAACATGACCGGGCTGCTGAACGTGCTGGAGGCAGCGCGCCATCACGGCATCCAGCGCGTGTTCTGGCCCAGTTCGATTGCCGCGTTCGGCCCGACCACGCCGCGCGTGGATACCCCGCAGAAGACCGTGATGGAGCCCACCACGGTCTATGGCATCTCCAAGCAGGCCGGCGAAGGGTGGTGCCGCTGGTATTTCGAGAACCATGGCGTGGACGTGCGCAGCGTGCGCTATCCGGGGCTGATCTCGCACAAGACGCCGCCGGGCGGCGGTACCACGGACTACGCGGTCGACATCTTCCATTACGCGGTGCGTGGCGAGCCCTATACGTGCTTTCTGCATGCCGACGAGCGCCTGCCGATGATGTATATGCCCGACGCCATTCGCGCCACGCTGGAACTGATGGAAGCCCCGCGCGATGCGGTGCGCGAGCGTGGCAGCTACAACCTGGCTGGCATGAGCTTCACGCCGGCCGAGATTGCCGATGCCATCCGCAAGCGCGAGCCGGGCTTCGAAATCCGTTACGAGGCCGACTACCGGCAGGCCATTGCGCAGGGCTGGCCCGATTCGATCGATGACAGCGCCGCGCGCCAGGACTGGGGCTGGCAGCCGCGGTACGGGCTGCAGGAGATGGTGGACGACATGCTGGAAAACCTGCGCACCACCGCGCCGCTCGTTGTGACGTAAGGTCCATCTCGAAACCCTGCGCAGGGGATTTCGGCGTCCAGATCATAAGTGCCGAATATGAGGCGTGAACTAATTCGCAAAGAAATCATTTGCATCCTAATTAATTCACGTCTATCATTCGGCCCATGCCACAGATCGACGCCCTCCGATTCGCCTTCACCGGCCAGCTGATGCTGTCCGGTCGACAATGGCGACAGATCAGCCAGGCCGCTGTCACCGCCCACGGCATTTCCGCCGCGGCCGCCGCGCCTTTGCTGTTTATCCGTCGCCTTGGCGGCGGTGTACGCCAGGTCACGCTGGCCGACTATGTGGGAGTGGAAGGCGCCACCCTGGTGCGGCTGGTGGATCAGCTTTGCGCGGCCGACCTGGTGCGCCGCGAGGTGGACCCGAGCGACCGGCGCGCCAACGTGCTGTCGCTGACCGAGACCGGCGAACGCATGGCCGAGCGTATCGAGGTGGAACTCAAGCAGTTGCGTGCCGAGGTGTTCGCGGATATCAGCGAAGCCGACATGGCTGCCTCGCTGCGGGTGCTCGACGCGCTGTCGCGCGCCGCGGCGGCCGCTTCGGCATCGGGCAAGCAGGAGTCCTGAGCGCCATGATGAGTTGGCCGTCCGCCAGGGACTGGGTGTTTTCCTTCAAGGCCTTCATCGCCGCGATGCTGGCGCTCTACATAGCGATGTACCTGGGGCTGCCCCGTCCGTACTGGGCGATGGGCTCCGTCTATATCGTGGCGCACCCGCTCACGGGTGCCACGCGTTCGAAGGCCCTGTATCGCGTGCTGGGCACGCTGCTTGGTGCCGCTGCCGGCATCGCCATGGTGCCGCCGCTCGTGAATTCGCCGCCGCTGCTGATGGGCGCGGTCGCCATCTGGGTGGCCTGCCTGCTCTACGTGGCGCTGATGCACCGCACGCCGCGCAGCTATGTGTTCATGCTGGCCGCCTACACGCTGCCGCTGGTGGCGCTGCCGTCGGTCGACAACCCGGTTGGCATCTTCGATCTTGCGGTGGCCCGTTCCGAGGAAATCTGCCTGGGCATCCTGTGCGCGGCCGTGGTCGGCGCGGTCATCATGCCGGCCAGTGTGGCGAACGTGCTGCGCGACAAGTCGCGCCAGTGGATGGCCGACGCGACGCTGTGGGCTTCGGACATGCTGTCGCCGGCGCCTGGCGCGTCGGTGTCGCGCCACCACAGCCGCCACCGTCTGGCCGCCGATATCCTGGCGCTGGACCAACTGATCAGCCAACTGAGCTACGACGCCGAAAGCACTGCCCGGGTGCGTGCCGCACGCGAACTGCGCGGGCGCATGACCATGCTGCTGCCGGTGATGGCATCGTTCGCGACCATCGTCGAATCGCTGCAGGCTGCGGGTGGCTTGCCCGCTCCGCTGGCGGCGCAGATGCAGGCGGTCAAGGCCTGGATCCAGGGCGGCGCTGCCGCCGATGCGCGGCCCGAGCTGACTGCCACGCCGCTGCAGGACGGCTGGGATGCCGCGCTGGTCACGGCGGCGGAAGACCGGCTCCAGCAGATGCTGGCGCTCTGGCATGACTGCATGACGCTGTGCCGCCGCCTGGGCGAAAAGCATATCGAAGGCCAGTGGGTGCCCGAATTCCTGCGCTGGGAAGTGGGCCGTGCGCGCCACTACGATCACGGCATGCTGCTGTTCTCGGTAGTGACCGTCGCCATGGCGATCTACGCGATGGGCATGGTGTGGATCCACACCGGCTGGGCCGACGGGGCCGGCGCGGTGGCGCTGGGCGCCATTTCCTGCTGTTTCTTTGCCGCGCTGGACGAACCGGCGCCGATGATCCGTTCGTTCTTCAACTGGAACGTGGTCTGCCTGCTGATTTCGCTGGTGATGCTGTTTGCAGTGCTGCCCGTCGCGCATGACTTCGAAATGCTGGTGCTGATGTTCGCCGTGCCGTACCTGATCATCGGCCTGCTGGTGGCCCAGCCGCGCCTGGCGATGATCGGCATGCCGCTGGCAGTGGTCACGGCCAACGACATCGGCATCCAGGGCGCGTACAGCGCCAACTTCCAGTCGTTCTTCAACAGCAATGTGGCCGGCATCGCGGGCATCGCCTTCGCGCTGGTGTGGACGCTGGTGGTGCGGCCGTTCGGCACGCGGGCCGCCACGCGCCGGCTGGTGCGGGCCGGCTGGAGCGATATCGCCGACAACGCGCTGGGCAAGCACCCCGATTCGCATACCGTGCTGCGTGCCCGCATGCTCGACCGCCTGGCGCAACTGGTGCCGCGGCTGGCCGCCAGCGACAGCGAGGTCTCGACCGATGGCTTCAGCGAGGTGCGCGTGGAACTGACCGCGCTGGCCCTGCAGCGCGAGATGGCCGAAATGCCGGCCGACGAACAACATGCCGTGCGCCGTGTGCTGCGCAGCATTTCCACCTACTACAAGTCGCGCCTGGACGGCTCGGCCGATGCGCCGCCCGCCGCGCTGCGCACACGCCTGGCAAACGCACAGGAAAAGGTGCGCTCGCGCGTGGCGCTGGCCGCGCTGGTCGACATGCAGGTGGCCCTGTTTCCGCCGGCGCTGCCGGCACCCGTTTCCGGAAAAGCATGATGCCCGGTGAAATCAGTATCTATGGCGTGTTCATCCCCAGCCTGCTGGTGTGGATGCTCGCGGCCTTTCTTATCACGAGTGCCGCACGCGCTGTGTTGTCGCGGGTAGGCTTCTACCGGCTCGTGTGGCACCGATCCCTCTTCAATCTGGCGCTGTACGCGATCATCCTCGGTGGGGTGGTTGCCATGGTGCCGTGGCTGCAATCATGAAACTCAGACTCTCTTCGCTCGGGCCGGTCGTGTTGACGCTGGCCGTCACCGCCGTTGGCGCGGTCGTTGTCAAACACCTGTGGGACTACTACACGGTGGCCCCGTGGACCCGCGACGGGCACATCCGTGCCGACGTGGTGCAGGTGGCGCCTGATGTTTCTGGGCTGGTCACGCGCATCGCCGTGAAGGACAACCAGCACGTGAAGGCCGGCGACGTCCTGTTCGAGATCGACCACGAGCGCTATGCGCTGGCGCTGCGCCAGGCCGAAGCCACCGCCGCGGCGGTGCGTGCCAACCTGGGCCAGGCACGTCGCGAGGCATCGCGCAGCCAGAAGCTGTCCGATGTGGTGTCGAAGGAAATCATTGAGGAAGGCCTGTCCAAGGTACAGCAGGGCGAAGCCCAGCTGGCCCAGGAGCAGCGCAAATATTCAGGCACAATAGGGACCTCACTCGAATCGCACACCGATCTCCAGCACCTCCCATGTCCACGCAAACGGGCCGCGCAAGCGCTCCTACCAAGGGTTTACCCCAGATCATCCGCGACCAGCTTCGCTACGAAATCCTGAAAGGCACGCTGGCAGCCGGCGTGCAGTTGCGCCAGGACGCCCTGGCGGAGCGCTTCAATGCGAGCCGCATTCCGGTGCGCGAGGCACTGCGTCAGCTCGAAACGGAAGGATTGGTGACCTACCAGCGCAATCGCGGCGCGGTGGTGTCGGGGATGGATGTCACACAGATTTGCGAACTGCTCGATATCCGCGTGGCGCTGGAATGCCATGCGGCGCGGCTGGGCGTGCCGAACATGGTCCAGCAGGATTTCCAGCAGATGCAGGAGATCCTGGACGCGTACTCGCAATCGGAATCGCTGGTGGAGTGGGCCGAGTACAACCGGCGCTTTCACCTGGCGCTGTGCGCGCCGGCCAACAACAAGAAGCTGCGCCGGCTGATCGAGGAGTTCTGCCTCAATACAGACCGCTACACGCACGAGCAGATGTCGCTGGCCACCGGCAAGGAAGGGCCGCAGGCCGATCACTACGCCATTCTGGAGGCGTGCAAGGCACGCGACGCGGGCAAGGTTGCCGAGCTGCTGGAGGAGCACATCCTCGAGACCAAGCGCAACCT
>Ga0055526_1003024_pt1 | contig 10958 bp, 8 predicted proteins | sample AraplaCol_mMF_r2_FD_55013 | JGI IMG/M metagenome (GOLD analysis project Ga0055526, IMG submission 55013) | Arabidopsis root microbial communities from North Carolina, USA - plate scrape MF_Col_mMF_r2 | ecosystem: Host-associated > Plants > Roots > Endosphere | place: USA: North Carolina... | reverse complement strand
TCCTCTACCGCTTCAATCGCGCCTCGATCTCCCGGTCGAGGGCATATTTCAGCTCGTCCTTCACGCCGACCGACATGGCGAGCACGTCGCGCGCCTTCAGGAAATCCATGACGCCGGTGCGGCCGACGATGGGCCGCAGGAAGATATGTGGCCGCATGAGCTTCAGCTTCAGGGAAATCGCCGCCTGCATCATAAGCTGGCCGGACCCGAAAATGCTTTCCATGCGGTTCGGAATGTGAGTGCCGTCGCCTTCGGGCGCACCGACGACGTCGATGCCGATGACGATATCGGCAAGGTCCATCAGGCATTCATAGGGCACGGGATTGGCGATGCCGCCATCGATCATGACCCGCCCATGCAGTCGGACCGGCATGAAGACGGCCGGAATGGCCGATGATGCGGCGAGCGCCGGGAAGAGTTCGCCGTGCTCGGCGATGACCTCGGCTTGGCCGTAATAATCCGTGGTGATCACCTTCATCGGGACCAGCAGATCCTCGAATTTCTGGGGAAGCTCCGATGGCAGGAAGGCTTTGAGAATACGTTCAAGGTTGAACTGGCCGATGCGGATGCCCTTGGCGACGGCATCGCGCACAGTTGTCGGCCTCAGGCCCCAGATGCGGCTGACGACGGCAGCCTTGTTGCCCACGGTTGCCAGCGCATGTTCGCGGATTTCAGCACCCGACATGCCGGCCGCCATGCCGGCNCCCATGATGGCGCCGATGGACGACCCNGATATTGCTACCGGGCGGATGCCGAGTTCATCCAGCGTTTCGATGATGTGNATGTGGGAGAGGCCGCGGGCACCGCCCCCACCGAAGGCGACGGCAACCGTCGGCAGATCGCTGATCGCAGGCGATTTCGGACTGATGATTTCCGCCTGCGGCACGATCTGCTCCCAACGTGCCGGCTACTGCGGCTGATACCGGAAGAAATGCACTCTTGTATCGCCGAATATCCGGCTTTCGAGGAAAACATAGGAAGGATGCACCGAAACGGCAACATCGGCGCGTTCTTCCAGAACGGTAATCGCGCCAGGCTTGAGCCAGCCGCCGTCGGCAGCAGCCGCAAGCGCCTTCTCACCCAGCCCCTTGCCATAAGGCGGATCGGCAAACAGCATGTCGAAAGGCTCGAGATTGCCGACGCTGCCGAGATCGGTCGCGTCACGGCGCAACATGCGCGTGCGGCCATGCAGGCCGAGCGCATCGATATTTTCCCAGAGAAGCGCCCTGCCCTCGACGCTGTTTTCGACGAAGAGCGCGTGACGACAACCGCGCGAGACGGCCTCGAGACCGACAGCGCCCGTACCGGCGAAAAGATCGAGTATCCGGGTGCCATCTATGCATTCCGGATAGGCATGGCTCAGAATGTTGAACAGGCTCTCACGCGTCCGGTCCGCAGTCGGCCGGATATCGCTGGATTTTGGTACGGCTAGCGGCCGTCCGCGAAACTCACCGCCGACGATCCGCACCGCGCGTCATTCCCTTGCCTTTCGCACCACCTCTGGACGGCCCGCCGGAAGGCTTGCCGCCGCCATCGGGCCGATCGCCCTTCGGCTTGCCCGAGAAATTCTTTGCTCCACGCGGCTTATCGCCGAAGGGCTTGTCGCCCGAGGATCTTTCGCCACGAGGACGTTCCGAACGACCTTCGCCGCCGAAGCTGCGGGCCGGACGCGAGGAGCGTTCGCCGCCCTCTTCACGAGCGCGGAAGGGACGTGCACCTTCTTCACCCTCTGCCCTGGGACGGCGTTCGCCGCGAGGCTTCGCACCGAAAGGCTTGTCGCCACGCGGGCGTTCCGAGCGACCTTCGCCGCCGAAGCTGCGGGCCGGACGCGAGGAGCGATCGCCGCCCTCCTCACGCGAGCGGAAAGGACGTGCACCTTCTTCACCCTCTGCCCTCGGACGGCGCTCACCGCGGGGCTTGGCACCGAAGGGCTTGTCTCCACGCGGACGGTCGGAGCGGCTTTCGCCGCCGAAACTGCGGGCCGGACGCGACGAGCGTTCGCTATCCTCACGCGGACGATCACGGAAGGAACGCGGACGCTCCTCCCCATCCGTGCGCGGACGACGCTCACCGCGGGGCTTGTCTCCAAATGGCTTGTCACCGCGCGGACGCTCGGAGCGACCCTCACCGCCAAAGCCTCGGGCCGAGCGCGGACGATCGCCACCCTCACCACGCGGCGGGCGATCGCCGAAAGAGCGCTTGCGGCCGAAACCTTCGTCCTCGTCGCGCTTGCGGGGCTGCTCCTCGCTGGAACGGATCCACTCGCCATCCTCTTCGTGGACGCGATTGATCTGCGGGCGCGGACGATCCGGGCCGCGATCGAAGCGTTGTTCCTTCGCCGGGGAAGCCGTCTCGCCGCGACGACGCGCGGTCTGGGCATTCTTGGCAGCCTTGGCCGCCGCCTTCTCGCCGAGCGGACGCGCGCCGGGCGCCATCCAGACATTGGCGTTGCGACGGGTACCGAGCGCCGGGCGCTTCGGTTTGTCATCGTCGCCACGGCGATCGTCACGACGGTCATCCCGCCTGTCATCACGCTTGGTGTCGAGGCGGCTTAGCGCACGTTCGCGCTTGTCTTCATCGCGGCGCGGGCGTTCGCGGCGCTCGGGCGCCGGTTCCTCGGCCTCCTCGGCGGCAACGGCGGGCGCATTGTAGAGCGGCGCATCGAAATTCGCCTTGGCGTCTTCAATCAGCCGCGGGCCGAGCTGGTCGCGCAGCGTGCGGCCGCGCACCTCGATCACATGCCCTTCGGGTAGATCGCCGAGCTGGAAGGGGCCGTAGGAAATGCGGATCAAGCGGTTGACCTCGAGACCGAGCGCGCCGAGCACATTCTTGATTTCGCGGTTCTTGCCTTCACGCAGGCCCATGGTGATCCAGACGTTGGATCCTTGGGTGCGATCAAGCGTGGCTTCGATCGAGCCGTAGAGAACGCCGTCGACGGCAATACCGTCCTTCAGCTTGTCGAGCGCATCCTGATCGATGTCGCCATGAGCGCGCACGCGGTAGCGGCGCAGCCACCCGGTGGTCGGCAGTTCCAAGGCGCGGGCAAGGCCGCCGTCGTTGGTCAGCAGCAGCAGACCTTCGGTATTGATGTCGAGACGGCCGATCGACATGACGCGCGGAAGCTCTTCCGGCAGATTGTCGAAGACGGTCGGGCGACCCTCAGGATCGGCATTGGTCGTTACCAAGCCCTGGGGCTTGTGGTAGAGCCAGAGGCGCGTGCGCTCGATGCCGCGGATCGGAATACCATCGACCTCAATCTTGTCTTCGAGCGTGACGTTGACGACGGGCGTGTCGAGGAGCTTGCCGTTCAGGGTGACGCGGCCGTCCATGATCATGCGTTCGATGTCGCGGCGGGAGGCGACGCCGGCGCGCGCCATCACCTTGGAAATGCGTTCCGCCTTGGCGTCGCTGTCCGCTTCATTGGCTACCACTTTCGCGGAAGCTGCCTTCGATGGCTTGCCGATACCGGCCTTCGGGCCGCCTTTCGGCCGCGCGTCGCGCGCAGGGGGCCGTGCGCCCGGGCGTTTTGGCTTGTCTTTGGGTGTCATTTGCTGTTTGCCTGCCTTTTGCGCCTGTCTATCAGGTCATGCACCTGCGGTTAAGTGGAAATTCTCGCGAACGTGAAGACAAATCGATTTATGGAGATGGCGTTAAAGGAAGCGCGCGCTGCGGGAGACCGCGGCGAAGTGCCGATCGGCGCCGTCGTCGTCGTCGATGGCGTGGCAGTCGCGAGCTCCGGAAACCGTACGCGCGAACTCAACGATGTGACCGCGCACGCCGAGATCGCTGCGATCCGCATGGCTTCGGACAGGCTCGGCCAGGAACGGCTTGCCGGCGCTGATCTCTATGTGACGCTGGAGCCCTGCACCATGTGCGCGGCGGCTATTTCCTTTGCCCGTATCCGCCGGCTCTATTACGGCGCGGAAGATCCGAAGGGCGGCGCGGTCGACAATGGTGTGCGCTTCTATGCCCAGCCGACCTGTCATCATGCACCGGAAGTCTATTCCGGCTTCAACGAGACGGAATCGGCGGATATGCTGAGGGCATTCTTTTCGGAGAGACGAGACACGCAATAGTGCCGGTCGCAAGCGCCGCTATGCTGACGCTGAGCAGTTGATCGACGCTACGCCGCTAAAGTCCTACTGAAGGATCTGCCACCACTTTGTGCCGCTATTGGCGACCGCTGCATCCTTCTTGCGCTGCTTCGCCTTCTTCTGTTCCGGCGTGCCGAGATCATCGAGCTTTGCCGGATCTTCGACAGCGCGATATTCGGTCGGCGGATCGGAAATGTAGCGGCGCTGGTCGATATAGGCGCCCTTCTGCAGGGCGCGCGCTTCGCGATAGGCTTTGGTCTGGGCTTCCGTCGTCTGGCGCCCGCCTTCGATGGCAGAGCTGGCGAGCGGCGAACGATAGCTCGGATTGTCCGAGTTCTCGTCGGCTTCCTTGACGAGGCGCGTGCGGGCTTCTTCCGGGGATTCAACCCACTGCGGATTGTCCTTGTTGGCAACAGTTTCCTGCGGCTGAACGAGGGTTTCCTTCTGGTCCTTCGCGGGCATGACGAGCGTCGGACGCGGCGTATATTTCACGCCGACATTTTTCGGGCCGGCGCCGGTCAGCGAAACCGACTGGCCGAGGTCGTCGGCAAGCTGCTCCATGGCGGTCTTGTCGGTGCCGTAAGTCGGGCTGCTGGCGCAGCCGGACATTGTGGAGCTCGCCGCCAGAACAACAGACAGGCAGGCGCCCAAACGGAACCAATGCGTCGCTAACATGAAAACCCTTCCCGCATGCCGGAATCAGTACTGCCCACCGGACAAACGTCCCCCTGACGCAAAAATCCGGCCATTTTCAGGCAGCTTTTACCGGATGAACACCATAAAGGCAATTCACCCGGCAAATATCTTCAGACCTGGATGCCGAGTTCGCGCAATGCGGCCGCATCACGCGCCGAAACATCCGGGTAGTCAGGATCGGAACCGACATCGGTGGTGATGCGCCAGGAACGGGCGCATTTCACCCCTTCGGCAAGCTTCGGAACGACAGCGACTTCAGGCACTTCCGGCAGGCGGAAGGCATCAGCCGGGCCGGCGTCCGCCTCGATCGTGATACCGGAGGTGATGCAGACTTCGCTGAAATCCTGTCCTTCGAGCGCCTTGCGCAATTCCGCGTCGGCAACGTGGACCACAGGTGCAGCTTCCAGCGACGAGCCGATGCGCTTGTCCTTGCGCTCGATTTCGAGCGCGCCGGTCACGACGCTGCGGATCGCGCGGATCTTCTTCCACTTTTCGGCGAGCGCCTCGTTGCGCCATTCCGTGGCGACCGGGGCAAACTGCTCCAGGTGCACAGAGACGGCTGAAGGATTGCGCGAGAGCCATGCCTCTTCCGTCGTAAAGGGCAGCATCGGCGCAAGCCAGGTCACCATGCAATCGAAGATCGTGCGGATGACATAGAGGGCCGAACGGCGGCGCAGGCTGGAGGGCGCGTCGCAATAGAGCGCATCCTTGCGGACGTCGAAGTAGAAGGCCGAAAGCTCGACATTGGCGAAGTCGATGAGCGCGCGGGCAATCTTCTTGAAGTCGAAGGCGTCGTAGTTTTCGCGCACGAGCTGGTCGAGCTCGGAGAGGCGGTGCAGCATCAGCTGCTCCAGCTCCGGCAGATCGGCGAGCGCGATGACCTCGCCCTTGTCGTGGGCCAGCGTGCCGAGCATCCAACGGATCGTGTTGCGCAGCTTGCGATAAGCATCGACATTGGTCTGGATGATCGTCTTGCCGACGCGCAGGTCGTCCGCATAGTCCGACGTCATGACCCAGAGGCGCAGGATATCGGCGCCGGCATCCTTCATGACTTCCTGAGGTGCGGTGACGTTGCCCTTCGACTTCGACATCTTCTCGCCCTTCTCGTCCATGGTGAAGCCATGGGTGAGGACGGCGTCGTATGGCGCCCGGCCGCGGGTCGCCGCCGATTCCAGGAGCGAGGAGTGGAACCAGCCGCGATGCTGGTCCGAACCTTCGAGATAGAGATCGGCCGGCCATTTCAGGTCGGGACGGTCTTCCAGCGTGAAGGTGTGGGTGGACCCCGAGTCGAACCAGACATCGAGAATGTCCATGACCTGCGACCACTTGGCCGGGTCGTGCTCGTTGCCGAGGAAACGCTCCTTGGCGCCTTCGGCAAACCAGGCATCGGCGCCTTCGGCGTCGAAAGCATCGAGGATGCGCTGGTTGACGGCATCGTCCTGCAGCACCTGGCCCTGTTCGTCGACGAAGACGCAGATCGGCACGCCCCAGGCACGCTGACGAGAAAGTACCCAATCCGGGCGCTGCTCGATCATGGCGCGCAGGCGGTTCTGGCCGGCAGCCGGCACGAAACGGGTGTCGTCGATCGCCTTCAGCGCACGGGTGCGCAGCGTCGTGCCATCTGCCAGCGTCTTGTCCATATAGACGAACCACTGCGGTGTGTTGCGGAAGATGACCGGCTTCTTGGAACGCCAGGAATGCGGATACTGGTGCTTCAGGCGACCGCGGGCAAAGAGCGCGTTGCGCTCGATCAGCGCCTTGATGACGCGATCGTTGGCGTCACCCTTCTTGCCGTTGTCGTCGATGACGCGGGCGCCTTCGAAGCCGGGCGCGTCGGCGGTGTAGAAGCCGCCATCGTCGACCGGGAACGGGATCTTGGTTTCGATGCCGCGCGCCTCGATCTCGCGGCCATGCGCCATCCAGACATCAAAGTCTTCGCGGCCATGGCTCGGTGCGGTGTGCACAAAGCCGGTACCGGCATCGTCGGTGACGTGATCGCCATCGAGCAACGGCACCGGGAATTCATAACCGCCGCCAAAGCCGTTCAGCGGATGAGTGCAGGTGATGCCGGCAAGATCAGCAGCCGTGACGTTGGCGAGGCGCTTGTACTGTAGCTTCGCCTTGGCAAAAGATTCTTCAGCGAGATTATCGGCAAAGATCAGCTTTTCGCCCGGGCGCGGACCAAAATCGTTCTCGGCGACCGTGACTTCGTAGAGGCCGTAGGAGACACGCGAGGAGTAAGCGATCGCCCGGTTGCCAGGGATCGTCCAGGGCGTGGTGGTCCAGATCACTACGGAGGCATCTAAAAGATTGAATTTCGCTTCCGCGCCGTCACGCGCAACAAACTTCACCGGGAACTTCACCCAGATCGTGTCGCTCTCATAGTCATGATACTCGACTTCGGCTTCCGCGAGCGCCGTGCGCTCGACGACCGACCACATGATCGGCTTGGAGCCGCGGTAGAGCTGGCCGCTCTTGGCGATCTTCAGGAGTTCGCCGGCGATGCGACTTTCCGCGTGGAAGTTCATCGTCAGGTACGGGTTTTCGAAATCGCCAACGATGCCGAGGCGCTGGAATTCGCCACCCTGGATGGCGATCCACTTTTCGGCATAGGCGCGGCATTCGCGGCGGAATTCGATCATCGCCGACGGCTCGGTCAGGTCAGGCTTGGCCTTGCCCTTGGCGCGATAGTTCTCTTCCTCGATCTTCCATTCGATCGGCAGGCCGTGGCAGTCCCAGCCGGGAACGTAGTTGGAGTCGTAACCGCGCATCTGGAAGGAGCGGGTGATGACGTCCTTGAGGATCTTGTTCAGCGCGTGGCCGATATGGATGTTGCCGTTGGCATAGGGCGGGCCGTCGTGCAGGACGAATTTTTCGCGGCCGGCGGCGGATGCGCGCAGCTTCTTGTAGAGATCCATCTTCTGCCAGCGCGCAACGAACTCCGGCTCCTTCTGCGGCAGGCCGGCGCGCATCGGGAAATCCGTTTCAGGCAGGTAGAGGGTCTTCGAGTAATCGATCTTTTCGGCTGTTTCGGTCATGTGTGACAATCGCTTCTGGCGGCCCGAAAAGGGCACGCGGACATGAAATCTGTGGTGACGGAAAGCGCTCGCTCAGCTCAAGCGCCAAAAACCCGGACCTTCCGGCAACTTAGCGTGCGCGGAAGACCGGGCCGATAATTCGTATCGAATGCGCCAGCCGGAATTTACTCATCGCGCCGGTTCATAGGCGCTTTTGGGCGGAAAAGGAAGAGGGATTTCAGAGCCGCGACCTCACGAAAAGCTGCACGGGGAATGCTTCGTCCCAACCGAATTCAGGAACGACACTCGGGCTCTCGCAGTTGCCTGTGCCGGTCGGCAAGCGCTGGAAACAGGCGGGAGCTGCAATATTGTTGTTCCCGAGGCAAAAAACCCAACACCCCGTGTCGATTTCCCGATTGCCCGAACGTCTTTGACTTGCGGGCATCAGAAATCCATCATGCCGATCAAACCCGCTCGCAAGGAGTGATGAGGATATGAGCAGTTCCTATCGTTGGGTTATCGTCGCGGCCGGCGCATTGATGACGTGCGTTGCGCTCGGCGCCATGTTTTCTCTCGCAATCTTCCAGCAACCGATCGCCGATGCGACGGGTTGGTCGCATGCCGGTATCGCCAGCGCCATGACGCTCAATTTCATCGTCATGGGCATCGGCGGTTTCTTCTGGGGTGCGGCCAGCGACCGGTTCGGGCCACGCCCGGTGGTGCTGATCGGCGCCGTCATCCTTGGGCTGGCGCTGATGCTTGCCAGCCGCGCGGAAACGCTGCTGCAGTTCCAGCTGGCCTATGGCGTGCTCGTCGGCCTCTCGGCCAGCGCCTTCTTCGCGCCGATGATCGCCGCGACGACAGAGTGGTTCGACGAGAACCGCGGCCTTGCCGTCTCGCTGGTTTCGGCGGGCATGGGTGTTGCTCCGATGACGATCTCGCCATTCGCGCGCTAGCTGATTACAGCCTATGAATGGCGCCCGGCGATGATGATCATCGGCATCGGCGCGCTGATCCTGATGATCCCGGCGGCACTTCTCGTGCGCCGTCGCCCGTCGCCGCCTCAGGATATGCATGATGCCATGGTGTCTGCGGATGGCGGTGCTCCCAATCTCTGGAAGGTTTTCCGTTCGCCGCAATTCATCGTTCTCGGACTGACCTTCTTTGCCTGCTGCGCGGCCCATTCCGGACCGATCTTCCATATGGTAAGCTACGCGACACTCTGCGGCGTAGCCCCCATGGCTGCCGTCAGCATCTACAGTGTCGAGGGCCTAGCCGGCCTTGGCGGACGCCTGCTCTACGGCACACTGGCCGACCGGATCGGCGTGAAGCCGGTCATCATAGCAGGCCTGCTGGTCCAGGCGGCGGCCCTTGCCACCTATCTTGCCGTCAGCAAGCTCGGGGAATTCTATGCGCTCGCGGTCATCTTCGGCAGCGCCTATGGCGGCGTGATGCCGCTTTATGCGTTGCTGGCGCGTGAATATTTCGGCCCGCGCATCATCGGCACCGTCTTCGGAGCGGCAACGATGCTCTCCAGCATCGGCATGGCATTCGGCCCGCTGATCGGCGGCTGGATCTACGACACCTATGCCAACTATTCGTGGCTGTTCATCGGCTCCGCCCTGGTTGGGCTCGGTGCAGCAGCGATTGCGCTCGCGTTCCCGCCGCTACCCCGGCAGAAGGCTCAGCCTGCGCTTGGCACTGCCTGACAGTTCTTCGTTTTTACGCAAAACGCTCAAGCAGTTTTGCTGGAATTGCTCAGCCGAAACAGAGCTTCCGGTCGAGCTCGCCGAGCGGCCTCACACCTGCGAGAAGAGCCCTCGCCTCCTCCTCGTCGCGCTTGATCTGCGCGACGAGCGAGTCCAGCCCGTCAAACTTCAATTCGGGGCGCAGATAGCCGAAGAAGGAGACTGAACAGGTCTGGCCATAGAGATCGCCGCTGAAATCAAAGAGGTAGGTTTCGAGCAGCGGCGCACCATTTTCCGTCACCGTCGGGCGGCGGCCGTAGCTTGCCACCGCATCGTAGAGCCTGCCGCTTTCGGGGCGGAAGCGGACGGCATAAATGCCGGCTGCAAGTTCCGCCTCCGGCGGCAACTGCATGTTGGCGGTCGGAAAGCCGAGCTGGCGGCCGAGCTTCTCACCATCGATCACCTTCGCCTGCACCGTATAGTGATAGCCGAGCATGGCGGCGACCGAGGAGACATCACCTTCCTTCAGAAGTGCGCGGATATGGCTCGATGAGACGACATCGGTGTTCTCATCGCGGAAGGCGTCGATCAGGGTGACGCCAAAGCCATATTTGTTGCCGGCATCCATCAGGAAGGCAGGGCCGCCTTCCCGGCCGCGGCCGAAGTGGAAGTCGAAGCCCGTCACAACTTCCGAAGCGCCGAGCCAGTCCTTCAATATGGAGTGGATGAAATCCTCGGCCGAGCGCTGCGAGAATTCGTAGTCGAAGGGGTATTCAATGACAGCGTTGAAGCCCAGCTCTTCCAGGATACGGGCCTTGAAGGGCGCCGGTGTCAGGCGGAAGACCGGTGCATCCGGCTTGAAGACAGTGCGCGGATGCGGCTCGAAGGTCAGCACCAGAGCGGGAATACCGCGTTGCCGCGCGATATCGAGAGCCCGGTTCAGCACCGACTGATGGCCGCGGTGGACACCATCAAAATTGCCGATGGCAATGACGCCGCCCTTCAGATGTTCGGGCAGCGGCTCGCGGGTTTCGTTACGGTGGAACACGGTCATCGGCTTCAATTCTCTTATGCGAGGCGCGGCATCCACCACTTGGGCGCAGCTTTTTCCCGTTCGAGATAGGCGTGCAGGATCGCTTCGTCGGTCTCCCCGTTCAGCGTATATTCCTTAGCGTGGATACCGCCGCTGATGTAGAGAAGATCGAGGCCATAATTCAAGGCGCCGCGAACATCGGTCGGCATGCCGTCGCCGATCGCCAGCACACGATCGATCGGAAATTCGCCGTGCACTTCGCGGGCGGCGGCAAGGGTCGCCTCATAGATCGGCCGGTGCGGCTTGCCGGCGATGCGGGTGGAACCGCCGAGCTGCTCATAATAGGCAGCCATCGCGCCGGCGCAGGGAATGATGCGGTGGCCGCGCTCGACGACGAGATCGGGATTGGCGCAGATCATCGGCACGTTGC
>Ga0055526_1003020_pt1 | contig 10979 bp, 11 predicted proteins | sample AraplaCol_mMF_r2_FD_55013 | JGI IMG/M metagenome (GOLD analysis project Ga0055526, IMG submission 55013) | Arabidopsis root microbial communities from North Carolina, USA - plate scrape MF_Col_mMF_r2 | ecosystem: Host-associated > Plants > Roots > Endosphere | place: USA: North Carolina... | reverse complement strand
ACTCGGCATGGAGGCGACCTCGCTGCAATGGGCCGTCAGCGCCTATGTGCTCGGCTATGGCGGCTTCCTGCTGCTCGGCGGCCGGGTCGCCGATGTCTTCGGCCACCGCCGCGTCTTCCTGTGGTCGCTGGCGATCTTCGCAGCCGCCAGCATCGCCGGCGGCTTCGTCGACAGCGGGCCGACCTTGATCGCCGCCCGATTGATCAAGGGCATCGCTGCCGCCTTCACGGCGCCTGCGGCCCTTGCACTCCTGCTCTCCGTCTTCGGAGAGGGAAAAGCGCGGGCAAAGGCGCTTGGGGTCTTCTCCTCCACCGGTGCTGCCGGCTTCGTGCTCGGCATGGTGCTCGGCGGCGCGGCGACGATCTTCAGCTGGCGGGCGACGCTTGTCATGGGCGCGCCCGTTGCCATCCTGACGCTCGTTCTTGCGCCGCTGGTACTGCCCGCCGATCCGAAAAGGACAGGACCGCGGCCCGCCTTCGATTGGGCCGGGGCACTGACGATCACGCCAGGCCTGCTACTCTTCGTCTTCGGAATCACAAATGCCGCGGCCACCGGCTGGCAAGCCTTCCCGACCTGGGGTTCGCTGCTGGCGTCGCTGGTGTTGATCCTGCTGTTCCTGCTGGTTGAAGCGCGCCATGCCGATCCGATGGTGCCGCTCGGCATGTTCCGCCGGGCTAGGCTGCGGCATTCCAATGCGGTCGCCGCCCTCTTCCAGGGCGCCTATGTCGGCTTCCAGTTCCTGGCGACGCTCTACTACCAGAACGTCATCGGCTGGTCAGCCTTTACCACCGGCTTCTGCTTTGCCCTCGGTGGCGTCTTCGTGATGTTCCTGGCGCCGCGTTTTGCGACGCTGGCGCAAAATCGCGGCACCACCGGCCTGATGGCTACGGGTGTCGGCCTGCAGGCGTTCAGCTACATCTTCTGGGTTGCCGCATTCGGCCATGTCGACCCGATCCTGCTCATCCTGTTCTCGCAGATCCCGCTCGGCCTCGGCTATGCCATGACTTACCCCTCGGTGCAGGTCGCGGCACTTTCCGACGTGGAAGAGAACAAGTCCGGGCTCGCCTCCGGACTACTCTTTGCTTCGTTCCAGATCGGCGGCGGCATCGTGCTTGCAGCCGCCTCGGCAGTCTTCAGTGCATCGCCGCAGTTCGGATGGGACCCCTATGTCGCCGGCATCGCCTTCGTAGCGCTGCTTGCGGCGGCGATCACCCTGCTTGCGGCCGCCGGCCCGCGGACATCGGTCGCACCCGCCTATCAGGCGGCGGAATGACCATCATCGGCCCGCACCCTGACCGGTGCGGGCTCCTCATGAACAGAAGCGATATATGCAAGAATCCTGTTGCTCCGCCTCGGCGAAAGGCGCATGGTCCCACCTTCGGCAGCCATTGCACGGGCGCTGCCGACTGAGGGTCCTTATCCCCTCGCCCCGACGAAAGGAGGACCGATGTCTTCCACTTCCGAAAAGCCATATCTGACCTCATCCGATCTCGACATGCTTCAGGGCGTGCTCGACGATGCCGGCTACGACGCCAAAATCCTGATCGACAACGAACGGGTCTTCAACGTCGCGGCCATACTGCTGATCAGACTGTTTCAGGAGGGCGTCACCTCGCCGGCCATGCTGTCACGGGCGCTCGAATACCATTTCGGCAAGTCAAAGACGCCGCCGAAAGCGGTGACCCCCGTCTTCAACCGATATGCGATACAGGGATTGCCGCGTGAAAGACGCGTCGCCGGCTAAGCGCCTCCCACCTCCGAAGGATTGCTGTGCGGAAAACCCTCTTGCTTTGTATCTCAGTTGAAGCGGACGGTTATTTCGGATGGGTGCAGTTCGGGGCTTATCAAAAGAAGCAACAGCCAGGGATCTTGCAGACATCGACAGGGAGCGCCGGGTGGCGCTCCTCAAAGTCGACGGCTGCCAGGCACCGGTCGATCTGCATCTGTCGATGACCGACCGCCTGCTCAAGGCCGGCGGCATGCAAGTGCCGCTCGATATAGGAAGGGACATAGAGCTTTGCCTGGCTCGCGACATCATGTCGGCATCGGGCGGAGCGGACATGGAAAGAACGAAACTGATCCGCTGTTTCCCGTAGGTGACTGAGCCCTGTGGAAATATGGCTTTCCTGCGGCAATGGCCTTAATGGCACCTCAATTTTGTTCTATAGGAAAGGCATCGCTGATTTGGCCGATGCGGCATTTGCGGTGACCGGATTTCCGGCCCGCCATTTTCCCGATCGCGAAAGCATGGTGACGTCCCGTCTCAACGTCGGGTTTGGCTTTCGGTGACCTCTCCGGTCATCCGCCTCCAGACTGCGATGCGGTTTCAGCAGGCATCATTTTCATTCCATNCCTGCGGCCCGGTGTTGTCGGGTTGCCCCTCATGACGNTCCCGCGATCTCCAGTCGCGACCGACAAGCGGGGCGAATACCACGCAGGCCGCGGTTTTTAATGTCGATCCAAAGGGAGACTCATCCATGGCAAAAGGACAGGTAAGAAGCAATCGCGAGGTCCGGAAGCCAAAAAAGGACAAGCAAGCTGCGAAAGTGGAAAGCACATTCGCCAACCAGATGAAGACGGCGACCAAAGCCGCCCCGCAGGGCAGTGCTCCAAAAAAATAGGGGCTCGTCTCGAGCCCTGGACGGGGCTCTCATCATCGATGGCGCATAACAGCGCAAATCAAGATCGATTTGCGGAAGGATTATGCGCAGATTCAAAGTCACAGCGTGCCCTTTCAGCACGCCGCGCTCTGGCGTGACGGGATCACGCATGAACGTGTTTTAAAGAAAACGGAAGGTGCCACACAAAATGACCCCTCTTCATACCATGTACCGCTTCGACTATCCGCTATTCCTCATTCGCTCAGCCGTGGTGATTGCACTCGGCTTTTCGACTGTCGCTGCCTTTCACGGCGCTATTCTGTGATCGAATCTGCGCGCCGCAGCGAGTGCGAGGAAATCCGGGTTGCCCCTTCGGGCGAGCCTGACGAAAACCCGAAGCGATCCGAAGATCAAACCGCCCTTTTCACCGAGAAGGGCTGGTTGAAGATCCTTGCCCAATATCGCCAGCCACGGGCCGGACGCAGCGCCTTCGAGCTTGCCGTCACGGTCGTCCCCTTCGCGCTGTTCTGGGCCGCCGCATGGGCGGCGGTTCATTACAGCTTCTGGCCAGGTCTCATCCTCGTCGTTCCCGCCGCCGCTTTCCTGCTCCGGCTGTTCATGATCCAGCATGATTGCGGCCACGGCTCGTTTTTCGCCCGTCGCGGCGTCGACGACTGGGTTGGACGCACGATCGGCATCCTGACGTTGACGCCTTACGACTATTGGCGNCGGGCGCACGCAGAACACCACGCCTCGGCCGGGAACCTGGACGAGCGCGGCGTTGGCGACATCGAGACGCTGACGATTGCCGAATACAACGCGCTGTCGCGCTGGGGCCGGATCGGCTACCGGCTCTACCGGCACCCGATCGTGATGTTCGGCATTGGACCGGCATGGCTGTTTCTCATCAAGCAGCGCCTGCCTTTCGGCATGATGCGCTCCGGCGCCCTGCCCTGGATCTCGACCATGGCGACCAATCTTGCCATCGCAGCNGCCGCCGCACTGCTGATCTGGGCAGTCGGGATCGTCCCCTTTCTGCTGGTGCATCTGCCGATCGTGCTTCTGGCCGGCGCTGCCGGCGTCTGGCTGTTCTACGTCCAGCACCAGTTCGAGGAAACACATTGGTCGAAGAAGCCGGACTGGCAGTTCCAGCATGCGGCCCTGCACGGTGCCTCGCATTACGACCTGCCGCCGGTGCTGCGCTGGATCACCGGCAATATCGGCATCCACCACGTGCATCATCTGTCGAGCCGGGTGCCCTACTACCGGCTGCCGGAGGTGCTGCGAGACCATCCTGAGCTTGCCGATATCGGCCGCATCACGCTCATGGACAGCCTGCGCTGCGTCAAACTGGTGCTGTGGGACGAACAGGCGAAGCGGCTGGTGTCGTTTCGCGACGCAGCCCGGCTCGCCGCAGCAAGATAACCGGCGGGCTCTGAGCGGTTCCGCTTTTGAAGCGCAGACCGCTCTGACCTTTTGTTTTTACGAAAATCCAGGGAAACCGGTTGACGGTTTCCCTGGAATCGGTCGGGCTTTTGCNGACGCAAAACCCCGCGCAGTTTCGCTTTAGCGATAACCCGTCACATCCGCCGGNCTGCCCGGCTCCTGCACTTCCACCAGGTAGCGCCAGCAATCCGGCCGCGAACCGTCGATGTCGTCGAAGCCGTAGGTCTTCGCCACGCCGCCACTCGATAGCGACTGGCCGTTCCAGCGGCCGCGGTCGGGATCGGCGGCAATCGCCGCAACGGCGCGGCCGAGGAAACGCGGGGTTTCGGAAATGGCGAAATGCGGCTGTATCTTCGTCGCATCGCGCCAGTTCTCCTCGCGCACACCGTAGGCATCCAGCATCATTTCGGAGCGCAGCCAGCCGGGTGTGATCGACACGGCGGTGGCGCCGTGTTTCGCCAGATCCTGCGCATGCGCCCAGGCCATGCGGGTGACGCCTGTCTTGACGAGATCGTAGAAGGGCGAAAGCCGGTAATGCGTGTCATTGTATTCGGCCGTTCCGTCGGTTACTTCCACCAGCAGTCCACCCGGCCGCTCGATCATCAGCGGCAGCGCGTAGTGGGCGGTAATCAGATGTGTTTCGATGCCGAGCCGCAGCATGTGCAGGCCCTTGTCCAGCGAATGCTCCCAGACTGATTTGTCCCATTCGAACAGCTTCTCGCAGCCCCAGATGTCGTTGACGAGAATATCGAGCCGGCCGGCTTCCTCGCGAATGCGGGCGACCAGCGCCTCGACCTGTTGATTGACGAGGTGGTCCACCTGCACGGCAATGCCCTTGCCGCCGGCAGCGGTCACCAGCTCGGCCGTCTCCTCGATCGTCTCCGGTCTCATATATTCGGATTGCTGCGCGCGTGTCGTACGCCCGGTGACATAGACGGTGGCGCCGGCGGCGCCGAGCTCCATCGCAATGCCCCGGCCGGCGCCGCGCGTAGCTCCCGCCACCAACGCCACTTTCTCCCGCAAGTTCGCTGTCACTTCTCCATCCTCCACGCTAAAACGGCTCTCACGCCGAAATGGAAAGCGCCCCGGGTTTCCGGGGTTGGTTGTATATAAACGAATGATCGTTTACATTCAACATGAATGCGAGAGGAATTTCATGCCGCGCCGCCGCACAGTTTCCGATGAACAGCTTCTCGCCATGGTGCTTGCGCTGATCCAGGCACAGGGGCCGGATGCGGCGACCTTTGCGGCGGTGGCGAAAGCAAGCGGCCTTTCCGGCTCGACGCTGGTGCAGCGTTTCGCAACGAAGGCGGCGATGCTGCGCGCAGCATTGCTTTATGCCTGGGACAGGCTTGACGCGGAAACGGCGCGACTTGCCGGGACCGTGCCGAAAACCCCGGACGGCGCCGTCGCGTTGCTCGTCGGCCTGTCGCAGGACTACGGGGACGATGCCGCCGCCTATGGCGAAGGACTGCTGGTGCTTCGCGAGGATTTCCGCGATCCGGTGCTGCGCGCCCGGGGTGCTGCCTGGGGAACAGCGCTGATGGCTGATATCGCGCAATGTTTCGGATCGGCGAAGGCGCCGGAGACGATCGCCCGGCTGATGCTGTCGCAATGGCAGGGTTCGCTGCTCTGGTGGGGTTTTGGCGCCGAAGGGCCGGTGGCTGCCTATGTCGAGACCGAGTTGCGGCGTTTCCTCGGCGCGGTACCTGTCCATTCAGCCTAGGAGGCCGTGAAGATCATCGCCTTGATAAAATAAAGCAAGGCGGCGGTCGCGACGATCGTCGCCGATGTGAGCAGCAGTCCGATCAGGGTGACGAGACCATCCCGCTCCATCAGGGCAACGGCGAGCACCACCAGCGACAACACCGGCAGAATATTGCCGAAGGGGATCGGCAGCGCGATCACGACGGCGAGCAGAAAGACAGGAATGCCNAGAAGCGCCTGNACNGTNCGGCCGGTGAGGGCCTGCAGCCGGCCGGCGCGCACGAGCTTTTCCACCCGGGCGATCACCGGGACCGCGTGACCCACGATAAGATCAAGCGCCACGGACGAAACCCGNCGATCCCTGATGATAGCGGGCAACCAGACCTTCCGGCCACCCGCGACGATCTGGAGGGAGACCAGCGCAAGCGCGGTGCCGAAAACCATTCCGAACGGCCCGGGGATCGGGGTTAGAGCCGGGATTGCCAGGAACAGGATGGTGAAGGCGATGCTGGTCGGGCCCATCGCCTCCAGAGCCTCGCCGATGGAGAGTCCGCCTTTCGCCCGGGCGAGTTCCAGCATCTCCCGAAGCCGCGCGGTGGCCACACCGCGCGGTCGTCTATTTCCGTCGTGATCAATCACACGGTCCATTTTCAGCTGGTCGCGGTCACGCACCCTCGCCGGCTCCCTTCAGGGCGCTGGCAAGGGCTGCGCATTGTGGGTCGCTGCCGTCGAGAAGTTCTGCCGGCGCAGTATAGCCGATCGCTATGCTGACGACTGTGGCCGCCGCCCAGCCGTAGTCGCCGGCGGCGCGCTCGATGAGCTGCGGCCCCTGGGATGCCAGGCAGGCCTGGGACTGGCGGACGATCTCCACGGGAAGCCGGGCGCGCTCAGCCTGCTCCTGTATCTCAGCCTGCAGCGGACCGACGACGAGGAGGGCAAAAATCCAGCCGATGAAATTCGAAATCATATCCGGTTCCTTCCTTTGTTAGCGTTTGCGTGTGCAGAGCCCGCTCAGGCGGGCTGCTGCGGATCCCGCGTCTTCAGAAGGCTCCAGACCACGCCGGCGGCGATGATCGTGAAAGTGATGCTGAGCGAGAGCGCGGCCGGGAATTTTTCCAGGCCCAGCAGATCGGCGAGGAAGATCTTCGAGCCGATGAAGATCAGCACGATGGCAAGCGCGGGCTTCAGATAGCGGAAGCGATGAATCATCGCCGCCAGCGCGAAATAGAGGGCGCGAAGGCCGAGAATCGCGAAGATGTTCGAGGTGTAGACGATGAACGGATCGGTGGTGATCGCGAAGATCGCNGGCACCGAATCCACGGCGAAGATGACGTCTGCCACTTCGACCATCACGAGCGCCATGAAGAGNGGNGTGATGAACCAGGTCATCCCTCCCGTTTTGGGGTTTGCCTTTCTGACGAAGAACCGCTCGCCGTGATGTTCGTCGGTGACGTTNAAGCGGCTGCGCATGAAGCGGACGAGGACGTTCTTCGAGACATCAGGCTCGGCCTCCTTGACGAACAGCATCTTGATGCCGGTGACGATCAGGAACGCGGCAAAGATATAGAGAAGCCAGGCGAATTCGGCGACCAGCGTGGCGCCGACGCCGATCATGATGGCGCGCAACAGGATGACGCCCAGAATGCCCCAGAAGAGCACCCGGTGCTGGTAGATGCGCGGCACGGCAAAGAAGGAGAAGATCAGGGCAATGACGAAGACATTGTCGAGGGCCAACGTCTTTTCGACGACGAAGCCGGTCAGATAGGCAAGGCCCGCCTCGGATCCGAGATACCACCATACCCAACCACCGAAGGCGAGGCCGAGCGCGATATAGAGGGCGGAAAGCCTGACGCTTTCGCCGACGCCGATTTCCTTGTTCTGCTTATGAAGAATNCCGAGATCGAACGACAGAATGNCGATGACGAGGGCGAAAAAGCTCGACCACATCCAGAGCGGCGTTCCCAGCCACTCGACGAACAAAAAAGAGAGATNCAAGGATAGTCCCCTGTCGGCACTGGTTGTCGGAGAAGAGGTCCGACATCGCAAGAGTGCCGAAGCTCTCGCCAGAGGGGCCCGGACCAGCGGGTCGCACCGCAAGTGGGGTCTCACTTTTCAATAATCAAGCAGCGGCCGGCGCCAATTTTATATCTCGCACGGGAGGCGGCAGTGCGAATGCGTCACTCGCCCCGCAACAGAAAGCCGGGAGCGCCGGCCGCCTCAGGCTTCCTCATCGTCCTTTACCTCACCCACGGTCAGCGGCCAGTCGACGACGTAGTCCTCGAGATCGTCGATATCGATCTCGTTTTCGCTGATCGTGCGGCCTCGCGCGGAAATGCCGGCGGCATGAACGGTTTCCGGGTCACCGGAGACGAGCGGGTGCCACCAGTAGAGATCATGGCCTTCATTGACCAGCCGGTAGCCGCAGGTGGGCGGCAGCCAGGCGATATCGGGCACGTTCTCCTTGGTCAGCTGCACACAATCCGGCACGAAGTCCCAGCGGTTCTCATAGCTGGAGCAGCGACAGCTTTCGCCGTCGAGCAGCTTGCAGCTCACCGAGGTGAAATAGATATCGCCGCTGTCCCATTCCTCGATCTTGTTGAGACAACAGAGGCCGCAGCCATCGCAGAGGCTTTCCCACTCGGCGACGGTCATTTCGGCCAGCGTCTTGCTCTTCCAGAAGGGCAGATCGTTCATCGTTCGTTTCTTGCAACAGCGGCCCGCAAATTCGCGTGACCCTCATGCATCTCTCTTGTTATCAGCCGCAAAATCAATCAATTCTTCAATATACTCCTGGTACTCGGAGAATTCTCTCCTGGTATCGGAGAGCTTTGCGGCCATATGCGGGCCTTGCGCTTTCGTCGGAGATGACCGAAGCACGATCAGGCGGGAATACAGGACGTGCAGGATCCGGACAACCCAGAAAACGGGCCAGACAACGAGCCCGGAAAAGTGGCGAACGGGGCGGCGGACAAGCGGCCTAGGAAGAGCCGTCACATTCTGTTGCGCATCGATTCCTGGATCGATTCGACCGTCTGGAACGCCGGCTTCCGCGCCGCCGAGATCTGGGAAGACATCACCATCTTCTTCCGCCGCTTCCGCGTGCGCGGCTGGAAGCGCATGGTCTTCGAACTTGCCGGCGAAGGGCTGACGCTCGGGGCGGCCGGCTCGGTGCTGATGCTGCTGCTCGCCCAGCCCGCCTTCGAGGCGACCAAGGAGGACTGGCGCAATCGCGGCGATTTCGCTGTCACCTTCACCGACCGCTACGGCAACGTCATCGGCCACCGCGGCGTCATCCACCAGAATTCCGTGCCGATCGACGAGCTGCCGGATTCGCTGATCAAATCGGTGATCGCCACCGAGGACCGGCGCTTCTTCGACCATTTCGGCATCGATTTCATCGGCCTCTTCCGGGCCATGAGCGAGAATGCGCGCGCCGGCGAGGTCGTCCAGGGCGGCTCGACGCTGACCCAGCAGCTCGCCAAGAACCTGTTCCTGTCCAACGAACGCTCGATCGACCGCAAGGTCACCGAGGCCTTCCTGGCGCTGTGGCTCGAGGCGAACCTTTCCAAGAAGGAAATCCTCTCCACCTATCTCGACCGGGCCTATATGGGCGGCGGTACGTTTGGCGCCGCGGCGGCGGCACAGTTCTATTTCGGCAAAAACATCACCGATGTGAACCTTGCCGAATCCGCCATGCTTGCCGGCCTGTTCAAGGCGCCGGCGAAATATGCGCCGCATGTCAACCTGCCGGCAGCGCGTGCNCGCGCCAACGAAGTGCTGACCAATCTGGTGCAGAGCGGACTGATGACCGAAGGCCAGGTGATCGCCGCCCGGCGCAATCCGGCGACCGTCGTCGACCGCAACGAAGTGGAATCGCCTGACTTCTTCCTCGACTGGGCTTTCGACGAGGTGCAGCGGCTTTCACCGCGTTTCCACCAGCATTCGCTGATCGTGCGCACGACGATCGACATGGGCATCCAGCAGGCGGCCGAGGATTCGGTCGAAACGTCGCTGCGCGAATATGGCGAGGCCTATCACGCCAAGCAGGGTGCCATGGTGATGATCGAAAACGGCGGCGCCGTGCGCGCCATGGTCGGCGGCCGGGATTATGGCGAGAGCCAGTTCAACCGCGCCACCAGGGCACTGCGCCAGCCGGGCTCCTCCTTCAAGGTCTACACCTATTCGGTGGCGATGGAGAGCGGGATGACGCCGCAGACGACGATCGTCGACGCGCCGATCTCCTGGGGCAATTGGAGCCCGCATAATTATGCCAACCGCTATGCCGGCCGCATCACGCTCGAGACCGCGATCGCCCAGTCGATCAACACCGTGCCGGTGCGGCTCGCCAAGGAAAAACTCGGCATTCAGCCGATCCGGGCGATGGCGAAGAACCTCGGCGTCGAAACGCCGATCCGCGACGACGTCACCATCCCGATCGGCACCTCCGAGGTGACGGTGCTCGACCAGGCGACGGCCTATGCCACCTTCCCGGCCGGCGGCTACCAGTCGCGCCGCCACGGCATCACCCAGATCCTCGATTACGACGGCGACGTGCTCTATGATTTCGACCGCGACGAGCCGGCGCCGAAACGTGTGCTCTCGGAACAGGCCGACGCCTATATGAACCAGATGCTGTCGCGCGTTCCCTATGTCGGCACGGCGCGCAAGGCAGCCCTCGACAACGGCATTGTGACCGCCGGCAAGACCGGTACGACNCAGGCCTATCGCGACGCCTGGTTCGTCGGCTACACCGGCAACTACACCTGCGCCGTCTGGTTCGGCAATGACGACTATACNTCGACCAACGAGATGACCGGNGGCTCGNTGCCGGCGATGACCTTCAAGCGCGCTATGGACTATGCCCATCAGGGTGTGACGCTGCGCGCCATTCCCGGCATCGAAAACCCCCTGCCCTCGGAAAAGGACCTCGCCAAAACCGCCGCCGCCAAGCCGCAGGACGGTTTGCCGCAGCTCATCCGGCCGCGCATGCTCTCGGTTCAATCGACCGACATCCTCAAGAAGCTCGGCGAGAAGCTGAAGAATGCCGCTCCGCTCGCGCCTGCGAAGGTGGCGAGCGCGGAGTAGTTGGCGGCATCACGCGCAGATTCAGAAATCNTCGACCCNGCAGATCCTCGGTGCCTGCCCCTCATCCGGTTGCCGCCACCAACCGGGGATCAATCGGCGCCTATGTCGCGGCGCGCCATTCCACCCCGCCAGAATCAGTGG
>Ga0055526_1003013_pt1 | contig 10996 bp, 9 predicted proteins | sample AraplaCol_mMF_r2_FD_55013 | JGI IMG/M metagenome (GOLD analysis project Ga0055526, IMG submission 55013) | Arabidopsis root microbial communities from North Carolina, USA - plate scrape MF_Col_mMF_r2 | ecosystem: Host-associated > Plants > Roots > Endosphere | place: USA: North Carolina... | reverse complement strand
GCGCATCGCCCTTGGCCTTCAATTCCCGTGCGTCCGCCTTGTCCCAGGGAATATGCAGGGAAACATTCGGCGTCGCCTGCGTCAGCTGGTTGATGACGGCGCAATCGTCGAGCTTGTCGAAGATGCCGCGCGGCTCGCCCGTGCCGGGGAAGCGGGCAAAGCGCGTACCGCCGGTGCCCACACCCCAGGAGGGAACCGCGACGAAGAACTCCGCCACCTTGCGGGTGACCGCCTCGATATCGACGCCGCGACGGGCAAGGTTCGCACCCAGCGCCTCGTAATCGGCTTTCAGCGCGGCTGCCCGCTTGTCGTTTTCACTGGCGATCAGATCCTGCGCGATCCTGAATTCGGCCATATCTTCCTCCCGATTGTTTCTTTCTCCCCTTCTCCCCAGCGGGGAGAAGGTGGCCCGAAGGGTCGGATGAGGGGGCCACACGGCAGGACGCCATTGTACTTCGCTTCCCGCTCAGAACACGCATCGCTTCGCTCTGCGTCCCCCTCATCTGCCTGCCGGCATCTTCTCCCCGCCGGGGAGAAGAGACCAAGCCTCACCGCGTAAAGCTCTGCACGTTGCCGGCATCGACGTTGATGATGTTGCCGGTCGACTTGGCCGAAAGATCAGAAGCCAGGAAATAGATCGCCTCGGCGATATCCTCCGGAAACACGTTGAGCTTCAGCATCGAACGCTTGCGGTAATGTTCCTCGAGCTCGTCCACCTCGATCTTCGACGAGGCGGCGCGCTGTTCGCGCCATTCTCCGCTCCAGATCTTCGAGCCGCGCAGAACGGCGTCCGGGTTGACGGTATTGACGCGGATGCCGGCATCCGCACCCTCGAGCGCCAGGCAGCGGGCGAGATGGATTTCGGCGGCCTTTGCGGTGCAATAGGCAGAAGCGTTCGGCGAGGCGGCGAGACCGTTCTTCGAAGCGACGAAGACGACATTGCCGCCGAGCGCCTGGCGGCGGAACAGCCGGAAAGCCTCACGCGAGACGAGGAAATAGCCGGTCGTGAGAATATCGATATTGCGGTTCCAGGTCGACAGTTCAGTTGCTTCGATCGGCGCGGACGAGGCAATGCCGGCATTCGAGATGAGGACGTCGATGCCGCCGAATTCGACGCAGGCTTCCGCAAAGGAAGCAATCACCGCATCTTCCTTGGTGACGTCGAGCCGGATGCTGCGAACGGCGTCGGCGCCGTATCTCTTGACGAAATCGGCCTCGGTGCTCTCGAGCGCCGCCTGGTCGATATCGGCAAGCACGACGCAGGCGCCCTCGCCGACGAGGCGCGCGGCCGTCGCCCGACCGATGCCACCGGCGCCACCGGTGACGAAGGCCACCCGGCCGGCCAGGCTCTTCGGCTTCGGCATGCGCTGGAGCTTGGCCTCTTCGAGCAGCCAGTATTCGATATCGAAGGCTTCCTGCTCCGGCAGGCCCTGATATTCCGATACGGTCGAGGCGCCGCGCATCACGTTGATGGCGTTGACATAGAATTCGCTGGCGATGCGGGCCGTCGCCTTGTCGCGGGCAAAGGAGAGCATGCCGACGCCGGGAACGAGGAAGATGACGGGATTGGCGTCGCGCATGGCGGGCGAATTGTCATGCTTGCAGTCGTTGTAATAGCGGGCGTAATCGGCGCGGTAATCCTCCAGCGCCTTGTCGAGGCCAGCGACAATCGCGTCGATATCCGGCTTGGTCGGGTCGAAATCGACGATCAGCGGACGGATCTTGGTGCGCAGAAAGTGATCCGGGCAACTGGTGCCGAGTGCGCCGAGCGGGCGCAGATCCCTGGAATTGACGAATTCGAGCACGGCGTCCTGATCGTCGAAATGACCGAGCTTGCGCTCCTGCTTGCCGATGCGGCCGCGGATCTCCGGCATCAGCCGGGCGGCAATGGCGCGGCGTTCGGCAACGGGCAGGCTCTGCGTGACCGCGCCGCCGAAAATCGTCTTTCCTTCCGTCTTCTCGGCAAACCAGACGATCGCCTTGTTGATGATATCGAGCGTCAGCTCGTAGCAGGCCTTGGCGTCATCAGCCCAGGTGAAGAGACCATGGCTTTCGAGCACGACCCCCTTAGCGTTCGGGTTCGCCTTGACGAAGGCTTCGAGGTCGAGGCCAAGCTGGAAGCCCGGACGGCGCCACGGCAGCCAGCCGATCTCGTCGCCGAAGATCTGCTGCGTCAATTCCTTCGAATTCTTCGACGCGGCGATGGCAATGATCGCGTCCGGATGCATGTGGTCGACATGGGTGAAAGGCACGAAACCGTGCAGCGGCGTGTCGATCGAGGCGGCGCGAGCGTTGAGGTTGAAGGTGCAGTGCGGCAGGAAGCCGACCATGCGATCCTCGTCCTCGACGCCCTTGTAGATGGCCTTCAGTGATTCCAGTTTGTCCTGGTAGAGTGTCGCGAAACCGTCGAGCTTGATGGTGCCGACATCGCCGCCGGAGCCCTTGACCCAAAGCACCTTGACCTTGCCGCCGTCAAGCGGATCGGTTTCCATCACCTTCGCCGAGGTGTTGCCGCCGCCATAATTGGTGATGCGCTTGTCGGCGCCGAGCAGATTGGAGCGATAGAGAAGTTTGCCGGGCTCGTCGAGACCTGCCGCGTAACCATCATCCCACCGGTTTTCCAGAAGCCGGACGTTCGCCGCCATGTCATCCTCCCATATATATCATCATCGGGACGCGAGGTTCGCGCCCCTTTTCGTTGACGGTATCGCTCATCAAAGCCAAACTTGTCAATCGAAAACGATCAAATTCGATTATTGTGCAACGCAATATGAAAATTTATGATCGTTTGTGATTGACAGCCTTTAACGGATACGAAATAAATATGACAAGAGGAGGAGCCCAATGCACGAACGCGAACGCCATCGCATCATCCTAAGCGCCGTTCAGGAAAAGTCCGTCGTCACGATCCAGGACATTTCCGAGTTGACGGAAGCCTCTGAAGCGACCATCCGGCGCGACATTGCGGCTCTTCATGTGCAGGGCAAGATCCGTCGTGTCCGCGGCGGCGCGGAAGCGGTGCACCCGCCGCAACTCGGCAATCTTGCCGGCCGGCCCTTCAGGGTTTCAGAATCGGTCAACATCGATAAAAAACGCGCAATTGCACGCGCAGCCGTCGATCTCTGTGAAGCGGGCGACGCCATTATCATCAATGGCGGCACCACGACCTTCCAGATGGTGCATTACATGGCCGGCCACCGCTTGCAGGTCATGACCAATTCTTTCGCGATCGCCGAACATCTGGTGAAGCATTCCAAAAACACCGTGACTGTGCCGGGTGGCGCGATCTACCGCGAACAGAGCCTGATCCTGTCGCCTTTCGACAATGACGCGATCCGCAACTTTTATGCGCGGCGGATGTTCATCGGCGCGCAGGGCGTCGGCCCGCTCGGCATCATGGAGGCGGACGCCCTCATCATTCAGAGCGAGCAGAAACTGATGCACCAGGCCGACGAGCTCGTCGTCATGGTCGATTCAAGCAAATTCAATCGCCGGTCGAGCCTCATTCTCTGCGCGCTCGACCGCGTTTCTGTGGTCATCACCGATGACGGAATCTCGGAAGAGGCAGCTCGTATGATCGAGAATGCCGGCGTCCGGCTCGTTGTCGCAAGCCCGGTGGCTCAGGCTGTGAAGGAGGATTCCTCGTCGGTCGCATAAGGCGCCGCCGAGGTGTGGAAGTCTAATCTTAATGGGAGGAAAATGACATGAAACTCGCAAAGACACTTGCGCTCGGCGTAGCGCTGGCCGTCGCCATGATGGCCGGCACGGCAAGCGCCAAGGACATCAAGATCGGCCTCGTCGTGAAGTCGCTCGGCAACGGCTTCTTCGACGCCGCCAACAAGGGCGCCCAGGAAGCAGCCAAGGAACTCGGCGGCGTGGAAGTGATCTACACCGGTCCGACGACCACGACGGCCGAAGGCCAGATCGAAGTCATCAACTCGCTGATCGCCCAGGGCGTTGACGCTATCGCCGTTTCGGCCAACGATCCGGATGCGCTCGTTCCGGCCCTGAAGAAGGCTGCCCAGCGCGGCATCAAGGTCATCTCCTGGGATTCCGGCGTCGCGCCGGAAGGCCGCATCCTGCAGCTCAACCCGTCGTCCAACGAGCTGATCGGCAAGATGTGCCTGACGCTCGCCAAGGACCACCTCGACGGCGGCAAGGGTGACTTCGCCATCCTGTCGGCAACGACCACTTCGACCAACCAGAACATCTGGATCGACCAGATGAAGAAGCAGCTCAAGGACTTCCCGGGCCTCAACCTCGTCACCACCGTTTACGGCGACGACCTCTCGGACAAGTCCTATCGTGAAGCCGAAGGTCTGCTGAAGTCGAACCCGAACGTCAAGGTCATCGTCGCTCCGACGACGGTCGGCGTTCTCGCCGCTTCCAAGGTCGTCGAAGACAAGGGCCTGGTCGGCAAGGTCTACGTCACCGGTCTCGGCCTGCCCTCTGAAATGGCTGGCGCGATCAAGTCGGGTGCCACCAAGGAGTTCGCTATCTGGAACCCGATCGACCTCGGCTACTCTGCAACGCAGATCGCCTATCACCTGGCAAAGGGTGATGCCGACGGCAAGCCGGGCAGCGAAATCGCAGCCGGCCGCATGGGCAAGATCAAGATTGGCGACAATGGCGAAGCCGCTATGGCCGACCCCTTCGTCTACAATGCCTCGAACATCGACCAGTTCTCCAAGGTCTTCTGATTGCAGAGATCATGAACGGACACCCGGCGGCTCTGCCGCCGGGCTTCTCTTTCGATGGTGGTAAGCTTGCTGATGACCCCTGCCCTTCAACACCCCGTCTCGGATCCAAAACCTGACGACGCAACTGCCATTCTGGAAATGCGCGGCATTTCGCAGATTTTCCCGGGCGTGAAGGCGCTCGATAATGTCAGCATCGCGCTCTATCCCGGCAAGGTGACGGCGCTGATCGGCGAAAACGGCGCCGGCAAATCGACACTCGTCAAGATCCTGACCGGCATCTACTGGCCGAACGAAGGCGAGATCCTGGTCGACGGCCGGCCGGTGACCTTTGCCAGCGCCCAGGCCGCGATCGATGCGGGCGTCACCGCCATCCACCAGGAAACCGTGCTTTTCGACGAGCTGACGGTTGCCGAAAACATCTTCCTCGGTCATGCGCCGCGCACGCGTTTGCGCACCATTGACTGGCAGGCGATGAACAGCCGCTCCAGGGCTTTGCTGACCGCCCTTGAAAGCAATATCGATCCGACGATCCGGTTGAAGGACCTCTCGATCGCGCAGCGCCATCTGGTGGCGATCGCGCGCGCTTTGTCGATCGAGGCCCGCATCGTCATCATGGACGAGCCGACCGCCGCTCTCTCCCGCAAGGAGATCGACGATCTCTTCCGCATCGTCCGGGGCCTGAAGGAACAGGGTAAGGCGATCCTCTTCATCAGCCACAAGTTCGACGAACTTTATGAGATTGCCGACGACTTCGTAGTCTTCCGCGACGGCCGCGCCGTCGGCCAGGGCCGGCTCAAGGAAACGCCGCAGGACGAAATCGTCCGGATGATGGTCGGCCGCGACGTCGAGAACGTATTTCCGAAGACCGAGGTCGCCATCGGCGGCCCGGTGCTCGAAGTCGAAAAATACTGCCACCGCACGGAATTCCGCGATATTTCGCTGACGCTGCGCAAAGGCGAGATCCTCGGCGTTTACGGCCTGATCGGCGCCGGACGCTCGGAGCTCGCGCAATCGCTCTTCGGCATCACCAGGCCGCTCTCCGGCAGGCTTGTTCTCGAAGGACGGGAAATTTCGATTAACTCGCCGCACGATGCCATCAGAGCCGGCATCGTCTACGTGCCGGAAGAACGCGGCCGCCATGGCCTGGCGCTGCCGATGCCGATCTATCAGAACATGACGCTGCCGTCCCTGACGCGCACCTCACGCAAGGGCTTTCTGCAGGCGGCGCAGGAATTCGCGCTCGCCCGCAAATATGCCGAGCGGCTGGATCTGCGCGCAGCTGCCCTTTCCGTGCCTGTGGGTACACTGTCCGGCGGCAACCAGCAGAAGGTCGTCATCGGCAAATGGCTTGCCACCATGCCCAAGGTCATCATCCTGGATGAGCCAACCAAGGGCATCGACATCGGCTCGAAGGCCGCCGTCCATGGCTTTATCAGCGAACTTGCCGCAGAAGGCCTCTCCATCATCATGATCTCTTCCGAACTGCCCGAAATCATCGGCATGTCGGATCGCGTTCTGGTCATGAAGGAAGGCCTGTCGGCCGGGCTCTTCGAGCGCAATCAGCTTTCGCCGGAAGCGCTCGTGCGCACGGCGACCGGAAATGCATGAGGTGATGGGCATGGCCAAACTGATCAGAAAACGCGAAACCCTGCTCTTCGCCATCATCGTTGTGATGATCGCCGTCTTCTCGACGCGCGCTGCCGATTTCGCCTCACCTGATAATCTCGCCGGCATCTTCAACGACACGGCGATCCTCATCATCCTGGCGCTTGCCCAGATGACGGTCATCCTGACGAAATCGATCGATCTCTCGGTTGCCGCCAATCTTGCCTTTACCGGCATGGCCATTGCGATGATGAACGCCGCGTTTCCCGGCCTGCCGCTGATCGCGCTGATCCTTGCTGCGATCGTGATCGGCGCCGCCCTCGGTTCGATCAACGGCTTCCTTGTCTGGCGCCTTGAAATCCCGCCGATCGTCGTGACCCTCGGCACGCTCACCATCTATCGCGGCATGGCCTTCGTGCTCTCCGGCGGCGCCTGGGTGAATGCGCACCAGATGACGCCGATCTTCCTCTCGGTCCCCCGCACGCCGATCCTCGGCCTACCGGTCCTTAGCTGGGTTGCGATCATCATCGTCGCGCTGATGTATATGCTGCTGCGCTACAGCCAGTTCGGCCGCTCGGCCTATGCGACCGGCGGCAATCCGACGGCTGCCGTCTATGCCGGCATCGATACGGGCAAGACCAAATTTCTCGCCTTCGTGCTTTCGGGGGCGCTTGCCGGTCTTTCCAGCTATCTCTGGGTCTCGCGTTATGCCGTCGCCTATGTCGATATCGCCAATGGTTTCGAGCTCGATAGCGTCGCGGCCTGTGTGATCGGCGGCATTTCGATTGCCGGCGGCGTCGGCTCGGTTGCCGGCACGGTACTCGGCGCACTCTTCCTCGGCGTCATCAAGAATGCCCTGCCCGTCATCGGCATTTCGCCCTTCACCCAAATGGCGATCTCGGGAACCGTCATCATTCTCGCCGTCGTCTTCAACGCCCGGCGCGAGCGCAATCGCGGCCGCATTATCCTGCGTGACCGTGCCGCAGCGGAGGTCGCAGCATGAGCATGGTTTCCGCCCCTCCAGGCAAGCAGACATCCGAAAAACGCGTTATCCCCAACCGCCTCGGTACGCCCTTCCGCCGCATCCTCGCGAGCTGGGAAGTGCTGCTCTTTGCCGTGGCCGTACTGATCTTCATCTTCAATTCGCTGGCCTCGCCCTACTTCCTCGACGCCTGGAACCTCTCGGACGCCACCTTCAACTTCACCGAAAAGGCCATGATCGCTTTTGCCATGGCGTTGCTCGTCATATCAGGCGAGATCGACCTCTCGGTCGCCTCGATCATCGCGCTCGCCTCGACGGCAATGGGTGCAGCGGCACAAGTTGGCATCGGCACGCCCGGCCTCGTCCTCATCGGCATCGGCACCGGCCTTGCCTGCGGCATCTTCAACGGCGTCCTCGTCTCGGTGCTGAAGCTGCCGTCGATCGTCGTCACCATCGGCACGATGAGCCTTTTCCGCGGCATTTCCTATATCGTGCTCGGCGACCAGGCCTATGGCAAATACCCCGCTGATTTCGCCTATTTCGGCCAGGGTTATGTCGTCTGGGTGTTCTCCTTCGAATTCGTGCTGTTCATCGTGCTAGCGATCCTCTTTGCGATCCTGCTGCATGCGACGAATTTTGGCCGGCAGGTCTATGCGATCGGCAACAATGATTTTGCCGCCCGCTTCTCCGGCATCCCGGTCGAGCGCGTCAAATTCATCCTCTTCCTGCTCACCGGCATCATGAGCGGTGTTGCCGCCGTCTGCCTGACCTCGCGCCTCGGCTCGACACGGCCGTCGATCGCGCAGGGCTGGGAGCTCGAAGTCGTCACCATGGTCGTGCTCGGCGGCATCTCGATCCTCGGCGGTTCCGGCACGATCGGCGGCGTCGTCATCGCCGCCTTCGTCATGGGCCTCGTCACCTTCGGCCTCGGCCTCTTGAACGTGCCAGGGATCGTTATGTCAATCTTCATCGGGCTGCTTCTCATCATCACCATCGCCATTCCGATCATCGCCCGCCGTATCAAAGCCATGAGCTCCCGATGACGCTAGAAAAACACGCCTTCAAGATGCAGCTCAATCCCGGCATGGAAGCCGAGTATCGCAAGCGGCATGACGAGATCTGGCCGGAACTGGTCGATCTCCTGCACAAATCAGGCGCCAGCGACTATTCCATCCATCTCGACCGCGAGACCAACACGCTGTTCGGCGTGTTGACGCGGCCGGCCGACCACACGATGGCGAGCCTGCCAGAACATCCGGTCATGAAGAAATGGTGGGCTCATATGGCCGATATCATGGCGACCAATCCAGACAATTCGCCTGTGCAAAGCGACCTCGTCACCCTCTTCCACATGCCATGAACGCCCCGTCCTATCGCCGCATCGCCGTCCTCGATATCGGCAAGACCAATGCCAAGGTCGTCGTGCTCGACAGCGGGACGGGCGCCGAGATCGCTGTCCTGAAGCGGCCGAACATTGCGATCAAGACCGGCCCCTACCCGCATTACGACATAGAGGCTCTCTGGTCCTTCGCACTCGATGCGCTGAAGAACCTTGCGCGAGAACCCGGCTTCGACGCCATTTCGATCACGACCCACGGCGCCGCCGCCGCGCTCATCGACGAGGACGGCAGGCTTGCCATGCCTGTGATCGATTACGAACACGAATATCCGCAGGAGATCCGCGACGCCTATACACGGCTGCGTCCCTCTTTCGACGAAACCTTCTCGCCGCGCCTCCCAATGGGCCTCAATGTCGGCGCGCAGCTGCATTACCAGAAAACCGCCTTTCCCGAAGAATTCGCCAGAGTCGCTGATATCCTCACCTACGCGCAGTACTGGGCGGCACGGCTGACCGGCGTCGCCGCCAACGAGCTGACCTCGCTCGGTTGCCACACCGACCTCTGGAATCCGAAGGTCGGCAGCTATTCTTCGCTGGTCGACAGGCTTGGCCTTCGCGACCTGATGGCGCCGATCCGTTCCGCCTTCGATGCGCTCGGCCCGGTCCTGCCTGATATCGCTGCGGAGCTCGGCCTTGCGGCGCCCGTGCCGGTCTATTGCGGCATCCATGATTCCAACGCGTCGCTGCTGCCGCACCTCGTTCATCGCGAGGCTCCCTTCGCCGTCGTCTCCACGGGCACATGGGTCATCAGTTTCGGCGTCGGCGGCGATCTCGATCATCTCGATCCGAAACGCGATGCGCTCGCCAATGTCGATGCCTATGGCCGTGCTGTTCCCTCCTCGCGTTTCATGGGTGGGCGAGAGTTCGAGATTCTCTCAGCCGAGATCGGCAATGTCGACGAAAAGGAGGCTCAGGCAGCGATCGGGGCTGTGATCGCAAAGGGCATGATGCTGCTGCCGAACATCGCTCCCGGTTCCGGACCTTTTCCTGACAAGGCAAGCCGTTGGGTGGGCGCGGAGGAAGCAAGCCCCGAGGAACGTCATGCCGCTGCCTGCCTTTATCTCGCGTTGATGACTGACGCCTGCCTCGGGCTGATCGGCGCCAAAGGCCCAGTGATCGTCGAAGGGCCCTTTGCCCTGAACGAGACCTATCTCAAGCTGCTTGCGGCGCTCGTCGGCCGCGAGGTCCTGGCCCTTCCCGGGACAACCGGCACCAGCCAGGGTGCGGCGCTTCTCACCGGCGTCCGGCCGGTATGGGGCGTCGAGACGCAGTTTCCGCCGGCCGATATCCAGGGACTGGCCGCTTATCGCCATCGCTGGTACACGGCGATGGAATAGGATTCTTTTCAAAAACGATCTTGTTCGGCCGGACCTTGCGGTTAGTGTGCACCTCGAAAATCACTCGAGGAGATGCCATGACAGACACATTCGATCCGCGCGCCCTTGCAGCCCGGCTTCACGGCCTGCGCCAGGCCGGCAGACAGGAGACAACGAGCACGTTCACGCTGCCGGCCGATCTGAATCAGGCGATGGAGACGCAGAATTTCCTCGCCGCCGCGGATGGCATTTCCAGCAATGCCTGGAAGGTGACGGCCTCGCCACAGGGCCAGGGGGTCTCCGGACCGCTGCACCCCTATGTCGAAGCCGTCTCGGGCGCCAGCATTCCCTGGTATCCGGGCCTGAAATTCGAAACCGAGATCGCCGTGCGCCTCGGCAAGGACCTGCCGATCCGCCCCGAGAGCCCCTACAGCCGCGCCGAAGTGGTCGAGGCGATCTCTGCTGTCCATCTCGGCGCCGAACTGCTGGTCAGCGCCGTCAGGGAAAGCGGCGGCATCTCCTTTCCGCTGTTCCTCGCCGACCGCCTCGGCAATAGCGGCTATGTGCTTGGCCCCAAGGTCGACAAAAGCGTCGTCGATACTGCCGGCGGTACGCACCTCAAGGTTACCCATGCCGGCCGCACGATCTATGATGGTCCGGCGCAGCATCCGAAGGGCGATGTTCTCACCTGGCTCGTCGACTACGCCAATGACGGCTCGCGTCCCGAAACATCGCTGAAGGCAGGCGCGCTCATCACCACAGGCACGTTGAGCGGCGCGGTCGAACTGACCGGACCCGGCGAGATCGACATCCTGTTCGGCGATGTCAGGCTCGGTTTTTCCGTGTCTAAGATCGATTGACGACGGCTCGGCGGCTATCTCTTGTAGCCGCTGGTTACGCCTTCTCGCGGAACATCTCGATAATGGCCGAGAAATCCCTGCCGCCATTGCCCTGCTTTTCGAAGAGCGCGTAAAGCTGAGCGGCCTCCGCACCG
>Ga0055526_1003011_pt1 | contig 10998 bp, 8 predicted proteins | sample AraplaCol_mMF_r2_FD_55013 | JGI IMG/M metagenome (GOLD analysis project Ga0055526, IMG submission 55013) | Arabidopsis root microbial communities from North Carolina, USA - plate scrape MF_Col_mMF_r2 | ecosystem: Host-associated > Plants > Roots > Endosphere | place: USA: North Carolina... | reverse complement strand
TGGTGATGGTGGATTAGGAGGGAAGAGATGTATGAGAAAGACATCATGTGTTTGTCTTCCACTCAGCCTGGGCAGTTTGCGGGCTGTGGTAATATAATAGAAGTAACGTTGTATAGCGATAAATTGTTTCTTTAGTTATTCACATGTTTTGCTCAATTATTCTCTTTAATTCTTGTCAATATTAAGTTATGTTATTTACCTGGTCCAGAGTGTTAATCCAGTATTAACAAATGAAGATTTTCTGCTGGGCTTACCACGTTTAGGTATAGGATATTGATATGGATAGGTGATGGGGAAGCCGCTATGGGTCTGCTTTATTCGCATATTGTAACGTTTATGCTTATACTTTTTTGCTTCAGATGCAAGACACGTTTTGGTTAATCTGCTGTAAATAGTTGTTGTTATTGATAAGAACGGTTATAGATGGCGTTTGTAAAGAAATTGTTAACTGGTAGTACCAGGTAGTACCTTTTAATTTATTACCCGATTTGAACTTAGGATGCAATGGGGAGTAATTCACTGTGAGTGTTTTTCACCAACAACTATAACCAACTAAGTTTATGTCAAACTTTACACGTATAACCTTACCTACGAGGGGGAGTGGTTTTTTGAGAAAGCTGCTTTCCGTAATCCTTTTAACGCCAACTGCTGTTTTCCTGAGTGCATGGTCATTTCAGGATGGAGAAGAGAAAGTGACTATTAAGGGGAGTGATGTTCCCTTGATCACTGTTTTTAAGACAATTAAAAAACAGACGGGGTATAGTTTTTTTTATGCAGCGGATTATGTGAATGATCAGGTGAAGGTGAGTGTGGATGTGAAGAATGTAAAGGTGGAGGACGTGTTGAGGAAAGTGCTGGGAGGAGATTATGTGTGGGTGTATAATGAGAATGCGGTGAGTATTACTAAAAAAAAAGAGGAGGTAAGGAGAAGAAGTAGTTTGGCATCTGCATCTGTCAATGATTCTAGTGTAACACAAATAACGGTGTCGGGTTCAGTAGTGGATGCTAAAGGAATGCCAATACCGGGGGCGACTGTGTTGGTGAAAGGAACAAAGGATGGTGCAAATACAGATGAGAATGGGAAATTTAGTTTACCCGGTGTTGCAACAAATGCGGTATTGGTGATAAGCTCCGTTGGATTTGAAAGAAGAGAAATACAAGTAAAGGGCAAGACTATTTTGGCTAAGCTGAATATAAATGTTAGCGATTTGGATGAAGCAGTCGTAGTTGCCTATAATACTACTACACAGAGAACTAATACAGGCGCTGTTACAGTCGTGAAAGGGGATGAAATACAAAGCCTGCCAACGCGTTCCATTGATCGTGCTTTACAGGGGTTTGTGCCGGGTTTACAAGTGACATCTGGCAGCGGCTTGCCCGGGGGAGGGGTAGCCAGTATTACTCTAAGGGGGATAGGTACCGGCGGCGAGGGCATTGCCAGAAATCCATTATATGTGCTGGACGGCGTTATTCTCACACAGGAAAATTTTAGTAGCATCAGGGGAACGAATATACTGGATGTGTACAATAGCCCCTATTCTACAAACCCGATGGCTCAGATCAATCCAAACGATATTGAATCCATAACAGTGTTGAAAGACGCCGCAGCTATAGCACTATATGGAAGCCAGGCGAGTAATGGAGTTATATTGATAACAACAAAAAAGGGGAAGCAAGGCAAGATGCAATTAAATGTCAGGCATCAGACGGATATTTCGGGGCCTGTCAAGAGGCAGAGACAAACATTAAATCAGGAACAATATTTAGACCTGTTATATGAATCTTACAAGAATGCGGATCCCGTACTTTGGACTGACCAAGCGATTTTTGAGGATTTAAAGAATAAATTCCCATACCAAGTAGTTAACGGCGATACTAGCTTTTATCCAGCCCCCAACTGGTTTGATGCATTATACCGCAATTCGGCACTGACGGTTTCCTCTGATGTCTCATTGTCTGCTGGTAATGAAAGAATGACACATTATCTTAGCCTGGGGCACTTGTCTCAGGATGGTGCTTTAAGAAATACAGGATTTGATAGGTATTCTGTAAGATACAATATAAATATGAAACCTGTCTCATGGTTTAATCTGGGCATCAATTCATCAATGACCTACACACATCAAGACTTTGAAGCCGATGAAAGTATAACAAGTCCGAATGGGTTTGGATACTATGTGTCTCCCTTACTTCCTATATACCAGAATAATGGGCGATATATGTTGCAGTATCCTTATGGAGCAGGTGGAGGAACAGTCCCCAATCCTGTAGCAGCGTTGGAGTACAATCAGAATATCGCGAATGCTTATAGAGGAACAGGGAACATTTTTGCAGAAGTTGCTTTCCTGAAATATTTTAGTTTTAAAACGAGCGTAGGGGTGGATCTTTTGATAGCTAATACAAGATCGAATATCGATAAGAGAGTTGATCAATTTTTGATGGGGGGGAGTCTGACTCAGGTGAATCAAACACGTTCTACTTTAATCACAAACAATATAATTCGATACGACCGAAGTTTTGCAAAAGACCATTCAATTGGTTTAATGTTAGGACAGGAAGCCCAAATAATTAAAAGCAATGAGTCTAGCGCACAAGGCACTGGATTTAATTCCGGTACTTCCACAGACGATATTAGCTCAGCCACTTCAAGAACTTCGACAGGTATCGTAACAAAAGCCACATTTCTTTCATATTTCGGGCAAGCTAACTATGAATACCGCAGGAAGTACCTTGCGTCACTAGGGATTCGGTTGGATGGGTCTTCCCGGTTTGGAGCAGAAGTGCCTCTTAAAAAATATTGGTCTTTTGGGGCAGGCTGGATACTTTCCGAAGAGCCGTTTATCAAGAATACTGTAGCATGGATGGATTTTCTGAAATTGAGGGGAAGCGTCGGAATAGCTGGTAATACAATAGCCATCCCGCCTAACACACGTTCAAATAGGGTTACCGGGATTATTTACTCCAATAACCCGTCCACCTATGGTCCCAGTGTTGAATTGATTCATGGGAATCCCAATGTAAAGCCGGAGTCTACTTTCAATATAGATATGGGGCTAGAGACCCGCCTTTGGAATGACCGCATTAGCCTTACCGCTGATATATACAGGCGCAAAACTTTTGATATGGTGACAAGTATTCCCAGACCTTTCATTTCTGGTCAATCCAGTTACTTTACCAATCTTGGAGATATTGAAAACAAGGGGATCGAATTGTCCCTTTCCATAGATCTAATAAAAAATAAGGACTTTGTTTGGAACATTAACGGAAACTGGAGCGCTAATAATAACCGGCTTACAAAGGCCTATAATCCTGAAACACTTTCAGGTAACTATATAAATAAAGTTCAGGAAAACTTTAACTCCTGGTATTTGGTACGTTGGGGAGGGGTTGATCCTGCTGACGGATCCGCTCAATGGCTTGATAAAGATGGTAAGGCCACAAAAAGTTATGGATATAATGATCGCCAGTTGGTTGGAAAGCCTCAACCGGATGGATATGGAGCATTTAATATTGATCTGCGCTATAAAAATGTTAAACTCGGGGTTTTCTTTTATTACACTTATGGATACAAGGTGCTTAATACTTACTGGCAAAGCATGATGAACGACGGCACCTGGGAACCCTACAGTAATCAATCAGTATTAGCCTTAGATCGCTGGCAAAAGCCTGGGGATCTTGCATTAAATCCTAAGCGTGTATTGAATAATCCTGTTTGGACAACTGATATATCAACTCGTTATCTGGTCGATGGTGATTACATAAGATTGAAGAATATAATGCTTTCTTATTCATTGGACAAACTATCCAAGAGATATCATCTTTCAGGTATAGAAGTGTTTATGCAGGGGAATAATCTGGCATTATGGACAAAATCGGATGATATTGATCCCGATAATACTGGAACATTGGGTGAAAATGCTGCTGCCTATCCCCAGCAAAGGTCTTATTCTATTGGAGTTAATCTTAAGTTTTAAATGGATCGATTGTAAAAACCGATAATCTTAAATATAGGTTATGAATTATTCTAGACTTAATATTTTTTTTGTATTTGTTGCTTTCTGTGCCATTACGACAACTTCCTGCACAAAGTCATTTCTCGATGTTCCTGTAACGCGCGAAGTTATTACGGAGGATTATGTAGTTGATCTTGCTAGCGCCAATGAGTTATTGAACGGTACTTATTTCTTGATAGCAAGGGATGTATATGATGGAACTGTGACGGCCTACCCAGACATACTTTCTGATAATTTGAAAAACATCGGCGGATTAATGCCTATGCAATACAATTGGGCGATGATTGCCAGTGAGAGTGATGAGTATTCAAATAACATGAATGGATTGTGGCTAGATGGATATAACATCATTAGATCTTGTAACTTTTTAATAGAAAATATAGATAAGTTCCGCTCAGAAAATCCTACAGTTGCCGATGGAATCAAAGGACAGGCATATGCATTGAGGGCACTAGTCCATTTTAATCTAGTAAATGTTTTTGCGCAGCCTTATAGTTATTCTGCTAATGCTACCCATCCCGGTATACCTTACGATACGATTTATGCTCAGTCGCAGCAAATAAAAAGGCAGACTGTATCGGAGGTGTACATGCATATTATTGACGATATGAATAGGGCAAAGCAGTTAATTCCTGCTTCAGCGAATAGTCAGTCAGTATTTAATGTCGTCGCCATTAAGGCCTTTCTGGCAAGGGTTTATTTGTTTGAAGGAAACTTTAGGGCAGCTAACGCTCTATCTTTAGAAGTAGCATCTATCATATCAATAATGCCAAATACTGACTATCCTTTAAAACTGTTTACGCCAGAAGATAGAGAGTCATTGTTTTGGTTAGCCCCTGCAACGCCCGCAAATTCCGGATTTACATTTTTCCAGGGGGGATATTTAGCGCAGACAAATTTTTTCTCTGCTACTAGTGACTTGGTAAATGCTATTCGTGAACATCCAAGTGATTTGCGCAATGCCTGGTTTAAAGATACAGCCGGTATTTACCAGGTAAGTAAATTCCCGGTTAATGCAATTGCTGGTATCATAAATCCACGAATTGCCTACTACCAACCTGTGATCAGGGCATCAGAAGTATTACTAATAGCTGCAGAGACCTATGCCCAATTAGGCAATGGCGACAGTGCAATATATTATCTTGACCTCATTCGTAAGAGAGCTGACGATACCGCTCTGCCAACAATTGCAAATGGAAGTGCTTTACTGGATGCTATTTATCTGGAAAGAAGAAAGGAACTCTGTTTCGAAAATATGAGGCTGTTCGATCTGTTGCGTTTGAAGAAAGACATCGATAGAAAGGATGTGAACAATCCTGCACCAGCAAAGTTACCTTTTCCTAACAATAAGGCGGTAGCTCCTATTCCGCTAACAGATGTCCGAACATTGGGATTAGAACAAAATGCCGGATACTAAAATACTGATGAATATTATTCGTTAATAAAAAGGATTAAAAATGAAATTTCTATTGTTTAGTATTTCTTTGTCCCTGCTTAATTTGAGTGCCATGTATGCTCGGGCGAACAAAATTATAATAGAGGTAACATCTGATAAAGCGTTCAAAGAATCTAATTATGAAGTTTCGATAATGTTTGATTTGGACGAGTTACGCTTCACAGGGAAATACGAAAATTTTAAATTTGTTAAAAAAAACAACTTTTTTTATGCCTTAAGCATACCGACGGATGGTCCGGTCTATATTAGCAAATTTTCAAAATTACCTTTTCCTACTAAGTTATCTTGTATTTTATTGCCCGGCGATAGCATCCGCATACGGATGGTTAATGGCAAACCGGAATTTTCTGGGCAGGGTGCGGAAGTGCTTTCATGTTTGAATGAAATCAGTGTTGAATGGTCTAGGTATAATCAAGACAGCTTAGTTAGGTATTCATTAGAAAAACCTGAGTCAGAAAGAGCTTTTTGGAAGTTTACAGATTCATTTGGAGGTAATTTTATCTCCTTTTACAAAATTCTTGAAAAATATAGGGGCAGATTATCCCCAATAAGTTACGTTCAGCTTAAAGCAGAGCTAATGGCTGGTATGCAGAGTAGTTTGGGGATATTGGTAGGCAATCTTTCATACTACCGGAATGAATTGGGGTTGTCTGGAAAGCAGCTCACTGATATTTATGATGAGATTATAAGAAGATATGGCGATATCGTATGTCATCCCGTGGATACTTTGGGGATTACTACGTCAATTTACGGACTTGCGCCCTTTTCAAGAATCAGTTACCTGAGGTCGCTCAATTTTAAAGACGAGGGAGATTGGCTGGACAGTTGGATAGGAACTTATTACTATTCCAAAGCAAATTTTACCGGAGCGGTATTGCGCAAACTTTTAACTGAGATAGTTTGTTTGTATTTAATCAGGGAATCGCCAGGTGACGACATTGCATACGGACCTATTAAGGATTTTATGTCTCTCCCTGGGCATGAGGAATATAGAAAGAAGGCCAATGATTTGTTTTTTTCAAAATTCAGGGTGGCGTTTACAGATATTGGTTCAGACGGAAAGTTTGTTGACCAGAGCATCTATCGGGACGGTCCCTATGTATTCAGGTGTAATGGATATACGTTTATGAAGAATGTAAATGTTATAAATAATGTTGTCGCAGTGCGAACGGATACCATTAACGAAGATATTGCTATTCCCGTGCTGGCTGGCGAAGGGGAAGATCGAAAGTTGTTCAATGTAAAGATGAAAAAGAAGCTTGAAATGGAGCGATCAGTGTATGAACCTCCCTCCGAATTATTGGCGATTTCAGATATTGAAGGAAACTTTAATGCATTTGCTGGTTTGTTGCAAAATAACGATGTAGTAGATGAAAATCTGAATTGGAGTTTTGGATCAGGTCACCTGGTGTTGATTGGAGATTTTGTAGATCGCGGTACGGAAGTAACGCAGGTTCTATGGCTCATTTATTCATTAGAGGAGCAAGCTAGAAATTCCGGCGGGTATGTTCATTTAATTCTTGGAAACCACGAAATTATGAATCTTGGTAACTTTACCAGTTATGTGCACAAGAAGTATCTGGATAATGCAAAATTGCTGAATGAAGATTATAGTGGCGGTCTTTATGGAGTGAATAGCGAGATTGGTAAATGGTTACGTACTAAAAATGTAGTAGAAAAGGTTGGAGATATATTATTTACTCATGCGGGCATCTCATTTGAGGTAAATAATTTAAGCAAAAGCATAGAGCAAATTAACGAATTGGCGAGGGAACACTATGGCGGAGCATTAAAAAAGGAGTATACCAATTCGAACGTAAATACAATTATGAGCCCATCAATAGGGCCCTTTTGGTATAGAGGGTACTACGGAAAATACAAAAATGCCACCACCAGGCAGATAGATAGTACATTGCAGAAGTTTGGAGTCAAGAGGATCGTGACAGGACACACAATTATAAATAAAGGAGAGGCGATTACTACCCACTATAACGGAAAAGTGATCAATACTGATACTTACCATGCGGGCGGCAGAAGTGAGGCACTGCTGGTAAAGCGAGATATTTATTATAGAGTCAATAATCATGGTAAACGTGTATTGCTTTTTAGTAATGAATCAAAGGAATTGGCCAGGGAAAGAGAAACAGAATGAACAGCTTTCCTATGATATTTGATTTTGTTAGCCAAATATTCTTCGTGTAGAATTTTTTTGAAGAGAATGTATTACTGTGCAAGAAAATTGCACAGATGGAGGATAATTTTGATGGTGAAAGTATTTGGCCAAAACGTCAATATTCACTATTAAATTTTTATTGTATGCAAAAGTTATCATTGAAAAACATTTCTGTTCTTGGTGTAGTGCTTATGGCAGTGTCAGCAATAACTGCTGCGATTTTGCCGTCTAAGAAGGCAAATGCTGAAAAAAGGTTTGTTAATGGCCGTGTAATTCAGACTGCTCCTGGTATTAATTTCACCTGTGCTGCTGACGCTTCTGCCGGCGCTGCTTGCGTAACTGATACCGCTTCAATTGGAGGTGATACTGTTGATAATGGCTTGAATGGTACAGATACAGCTACCGTTAACGGACAAACAGCTGCTAACGCTACTCTTAGCTAAGAGTAAATCCCAAAGAGGAAAAGGGTATCTCATTTTTTAGAGATACCCTTTTTTTATGCGCAGATTTAGACGCTAATGATAATATGCTGTGCAAGAAAATTGCACATTAGGGAGCTAACTTTAGTATTCATTACGTGGTTGATAAGCAATAAATCTTATATCTTTTATATGAAAAAGCTATTCTTTGTTAGTTTTTGTTTCGCTTGTTTTCTATTCTTTTCTTGCCAGGAAGATAGGAAATTTGTTACGAACTACATTGTTCCAGACTACAGGGATATTAGCCTGTGTGAGACTGAAGATTCGCTTTATTTGAAGCTGGTGGGGAATACATACAACAGTATAAGATCTTTCAATTATTTTTCTGTTGGGAACGGCGACTATATTGGTTTGTACGACAAGATGTCGGTATCGTATAACATATATGACTTAAACTCCCAGTTACTTGTAAATAGAATTAAGCTGGACTCTAGTATCAGACATAAGGATTTGTCGAAGCATACTACAGTTTTTTGTGAGAATTTTGACAGTTTGTTTCTAATTAATGAGTTGACTATGTATCTTCTTGATAGATCTCATACCGTTAAAGATACTATTGATTTTCAAACTGATCCTGTAATGGTTTTTGGGAGTTTCGGAACCGGTACACCACCTCTAATTTTGAAGGATAAAATTTATCTATCAGCAACACCCTTTCTTTCAAGGCGAAAGAAGAAGGATATTAAGAAGTGGCGTGTTCTTTATGAAATTGATATGAAGACGAAGGAAACTAATTTATTGTTTAAACTACCACAAAGATACCAGGATAGCCTATATGGATACTATTTCTTTGGAAGCAGTTATTGCCTCAATAATAAGGGCAGAGTAGTATTTAGTTTTCCGGCAGACACCAATATATATGAATCAGATTTAGACACTTCGTATCTGGCATACAGTGGAAGAAGTATTTTTCATAAAGAGGATATAAATGCTGTGTCGCAGGATGAATTTGTTGGGGAGGAGGGTGCCGAGAAGGCTTTTTTATTGCGAGATTCTTATAGGGAGATTTTTTTTGATCCCAAGCGTAAAATGTATTTACGTATTGCCGAGCATCATATAACTGAAAGGGAGTATTTATTAGGCAAGAGAGAAAAGGAAAAGAGTATAATTTTCTTGAACGATAACTTTAAAATTATCGGCGAATCGAAGGTTCCAGAAGATATACTATTATCTACTATTTTTTTCACAAAGGACGGAAGGATGTATGCCAGGAAAAAAAGCAGGGATGAGTATGGGTTGCACTTCATACACTTAGAGTATAAAGAAGAGGCCAATAGAAATGGACTTGCGGCTTACCGATAACCTAAATGAATATCCAATGTATTGTAGAATTATTTGTCTGTTATTTAGTGCTTTATTACTGGCACTAGGCGCTTGTCAGGAATACCAAAGCAGCAGTAAAGGAAAACAAAAGGTTCAGAACGTTAAAATAATTACTGACACGGTTGTCCAAGATAGTCTTTTTAAAGTGTTGGATCGACTTACTAATGAATCTATCCCGGAAATGAAACGCCGGGACTCGCTTGTTTTTTTGATGCTGCCTTTACAGGCATCGTGTCCTAATTGCCGCAAGAAGACAATCGATAGCATTGTCAAATACAAAGACCGTCTGGATGGAGAGCACTACGTCATCATTATTGGAAATGGTAGCAAGTCAATAGAAGGGTATTTTAGCCAACAGAATAAGCATATGCCATATGCCCACGGCATATTTTATGATACGACAGAATTGTCTGCGAGTGCCGGAATGCGGTTTACAAACCCCAATATCTACTATTCATATAATAAAAGGGTATATCAGAAAGTCTCTTGCTTACCTGCTACCATTAAAGCTGATTTACACAATTTTTTTTATAATCAATAAAAACATGTTGGTCATTCGGCATTAACCTCAGTAACTATGTCTTATGCAGAAAACGTCAATAGTAAGACTGCAGATGCCTTACTCAAATAATCCAGGTGAGTATTTTTCTTTCCGGCTTAAAGAAAAACTCCAGAATGAACCTGCTCAGTATGAAGCATCAGAGAAGATAGTAATAGTGTCGGACATCCAAGGCGATTTTTGGGCCTTCCAGCGACTACTAGTAAAGAATGGTATTATTGATCATCAGCATCGTTGGACTTTTGATGACGGGCATTTGGTGATTGCGGGTAACTGTTTTGACAAAATCGGTTGCTCAGTCGAGTGTCTGTGGTTGATATACTCTTTAGAGGAGAAGGCCAGGCGGGCAGGCGGATATGTGCATTTTATTCTTGGTAATCATGAAATTATAAACATAAACGGTGGTTGGCGCTATAATCATCCTAAATATGCAATGTCGGATAATGCAAAGACAGTTATTACGGCCTTATATGAGGGAAATAATGTTCTTTGGCCTTGGTTGTACACAAAAAACGTTGTCGAAAGAATAGGCAATATTCTAATTATACATCGTCATGTCCTATCTGATCCTGGCTTTTTTAACTATTCTGTCGCCGAGGTGAACCAACTTGTGCGTTCTGCAGCTTTTAAAATAGAGATATTAGAGGAACCTCCTTTACTTAATCTGATGAATTTAGCGTCAGAAAATTGGGGGGTTGATACCATCGTTACAGGATATGAGGTAATAGAAAAAGGTGGTTTGGTATTCAATGTCAGGCAGACATCTGATGACTTAGATGGATTATTAATCCGGAGAGGACGTTACTATCGTTTGAATTTCAATGGAGGTAGAGAAGAATTGGTATTTTAGTGAATTGTAAAGGCACAATGAAGCATGTCTTATAATACAGCTATCATTGTGCTTTTACAATTTATTTAATTATTATCTTGACAGTAGTGGAAGCCCGATTTTTTCCAGGAAGCAGTATCTTAACAGAAAGTGAATTACGCCGCTG
>Ga0055526_1003009_pt1 | contig 11002 bp, 10 predicted proteins | sample AraplaCol_mMF_r2_FD_55013 | JGI IMG/M metagenome (GOLD analysis project Ga0055526, IMG submission 55013) | Arabidopsis root microbial communities from North Carolina, USA - plate scrape MF_Col_mMF_r2 | ecosystem: Host-associated > Plants > Roots > Endosphere | place: USA: North Carolina... | reverse complement strand
GGCCGAACGGATGACCCTGATGCCATCGGGCGCCTGATCGCCGGATTCCGCACGGGCATCGACGATCGCTGCGATCGCGACGCCTTTCGCAGAAAGCGCCCGCGCCGTGCGATAGCCGGCGCTGCCGCTGGTGAAGATCGCGACCGTCTTGCCTGCGGCCACGCCGTAGCGTTCGGCATAGGTGGTCATGGCACCGGCCATCATCACGCCGGGGCGATCGTTGCCGCCGAAGACCAGCGGCCGTTCCTCGGCACCGGTTGCGAGCAGCGCGCGCTTGGCAACGATGCGCCAGACGCGCTCGCTTGCAAGCTTCGACGACGGCTCGGCGACGTGTTTCTGCACGCGCTCGACCGCGCCGAAGACGTTGTCGTCGTACCAGCCAAAGACGGTGGTGCGCGAAAGCAGCGTGACGTTGGGCAGCGATTGCAGTTCCGCGACCGTGCGGTCGGCGAAGACTGATGCCGGGGCACCGTCGATGGTCTCGCTGGTCGAAAGCAGGGAACCGCCGAGCCGGAAATCCTCGTCTGCAACGATGACGCGGAGGCCGGCGCGGCCGGCCGTCAGCGCCGCCATCAGTCCGGTGGGACCGGCACCGACGACGAGCAGATCGCAGAAAGCCCAGGATTTCTCATAAGCCTCGGGGTCGCGCTCGAGCACCGCCCGGCCGAGGCCGGCAGCACGGCGAATGAAGGGTTCGTAGATCCGCTCCCAGAACTGCTTCGGCCACATGAAGGTCTTATAGTAGAAGCCGGCGCCGAGGAAGGGCGACAGCAAGCCGTTGCCCGCGCCGATATCGAAGCCCAGCGACGGCCAACGGTTCTGGCTTCGCGCCGTCAGCCCGCCATAGAGTTCGGCGACGGTCGCCTTGGTGTTCGCATCGGTGCGGGCACCGGAGCCGATGGTGACGAGCGCGTTCGGCTCAGAGGGCCCGGCGCTGACAATGCCGCGCGGCCGATGGTACTTGAAGCTGCGGCCGACGAGCAGTTGGTCGTTGGCAAGGAGCGCCGAGGCCAGCGTATCGCCCGCAAAGCCGCGCAACGGCCGTCCATCGAAAGTGAAGCTCAGCGTTTTGCTGCGATCGATCAGACCGCCGGAGGAGAGACGATAGCCGCTCATCGCTCAACCCTCCGCGCGAACTCGGCGGCATCGACGACGGAATAGACCTCGTGGGTGGCCGTATCACGCTCGACGACAAGGAAGCGGCGACAGCCGGCGACGTGATGCCAGTGCTCGAAGGTCCGGCCGCGCGGGTTGGCGCGCACATAGACATAGTCGTGCCAGGCTTCGTCAGCGTCCATCGGTTCGGGGCGGCCGCGCGAGGCATCGCCGCGGACCGCGAATTCTTCCTTCGGTCGAACCCCGCAATGCGGGCAGGTAATCAGGCTTGCCATTGTCTTCCGTATCCTGAAGCCGACCTCGGCCCCCGTTCATTCCGTACTGCCGGGCGGGCCGGCAAAGTGCTGTCAGTGAAGGTTGGGCTGTGGGCCGGCGCCGGCCTCGTCAACGGCATAGCCGCGCGCGAAGCGATCGAGCCTGAGGGCGCGCGCCACCGGATGGGTATCGTTCTTGGCGATCAGATGAGCGAAGCAATAACCGGAGGCCGGCGTCGCCTTGAAGCCGCCGGTGCACCAGCCGCAGTTCAGGTAGAGATTGTCGATCGAGGTGCGGTCGATGATGGGCGAGCCGTCCATGCTCATGTCCATGACGCCGCCCCAGGCGCGCAGCACCCGAACGCGTGACAGGCCGGGGATCATCGTCACCCCTTCCTCCATCACGTGCTCGGCGGTCGCAAGATTGCCGCGCTGAGCATAGGAGGAATAACCGTCAATCTCCGCCCCGAAGACGAGGCCGCCCTTGTCCGACTGCGAGATGTAGAAATGGCCGCCGCCATAGACGATCACGTGGTCGATGCAGGGCTTCAGCCCCTCGGTGACGAAGGCCTGAAGTACATGGCTTTCGAGCGGCAGCTTGAGGTCGGCCATCTCGCCGACGCGCGAGGAATTGCCGGCCGCAGCCAGCGCCAGCTTGCCGCAGCCGATGAAGCCCTTGGTCGTTTCGACGCCGGTGACGACGCCGTTTTCTCGGCGGATGCCGGTCACTTCGCAATGTTCGATGATGTCGACGCCATGCCGGTCGGCACCGCGGGCATAGCCCCAGGCGACCGCGTCGTGCCGCGCCGTGCCGGCGCGGCGCTGCAACAGGCCGCCGAGGATCGGATAACGGGCGTGGTCGTAGTTGAGAAAGGGGATCATCTTCTTCAACTGTTCACGCTCGATGAGCTCGGCCGCCACGCCTTCCATCCACATCGCGTTTCCGCGCCGGACATAGGCGTCGCGCTGGGCGTCGCTGTGATAGAGCATGATGACGCCGCGTTGCGACAGCATCACATTGTAGTTGAGGTCCTGCTCCAGCCCTTCCCAAAGCTTCATTGAAAACTCGTAGAAGGGTTCGTTGCCGGGCAGCATGTAGTTGGAGCGCACGATCGTCGTGTTGCGCCCGACATTGCCCGAGCCGAGATAGCCCTTCTCCAGCACCGCGACGTTCTTCACGCCGAATTCCTTGGCGAGGTAGTAGGCGGTCGAAAGACCGTGCCCGCCGCCGCCGACGATGATCACGTCGTAATGCGGTTTCGGCTGGGGCTGGCGCCATTGCGGCTTCCAATTCAGGTTTCCGGAAAGGGCGTTCCTGACGAGCGAGAAGGCGGAATAACGCATGAAGGCATCCAGGTGAGTTGCGTCGGCACATTTGCACAGCCGTGAGGCGGAAGCCAAGACGCAAGCCTGGCGCAGGTGCAAAAAACCGTTCGCTGGCTCATCGTGCACTTCGCTGCGCAGCGGAGTGGATCGATGTTCGTCTCCAATCGAATGCACCTACCGCCAAAAGCACGGGTACCATCCTGTTCCCGATATGCTATGGGCTTGGTGATGGACGGAAAGTAAGGGCGAATGCTGGAGATACTGCAACAATCGGCGATATCAGCGGGTCGGGCCATTCTCGACATCTACAACGCAGGCCCGGCGGTCACCTACAAGCCGGACTTTTCGCCGGTCACCGACGCCGATGCCTGCGCCGAGCGCATCATCCTGGCGGACCTCGCCCGCGCCTTCCCGGAGGTGCCTGTGGTCGCCGAAGAGGCTGTCGCCGCAGGCTTCGTGCCTGACATCGCCGGCAAATCCTTCTTCCTTGTCGATCCGCTCGACGGCACGAAGGAATTCATCGGTCGGCATGACGACTTTACCGTCAATATCGCGTTGATCGAAAACGGCGCGCCCGTGGCCGGCGTCGTTTACGCACCGGCGCTCGGCATCCTCTATGCGGCGAACCACGGCAAGGCAGTGAAGGCGGTCATCGACGAGACCTTTCGCCTCGACCATGAAACGATCATTGGCTGCCGCAGTTGCGGCGATCGCATGGTGGGTCTAGCCAGCCGTTCGCACAACAGCGCCGAGACGATCGCCTACCTCGCCGAGCACGGCATAGCCGACTACAGAGCGGTCGGCTCGTCCCTCAAGTTCTGCCTTCTCGCCGAGGGGCTCGCCGACGTCTATCCGCGCTTCAGCCGCACGATGGAATGGGACACGGCCGCGGGCGATGCCATCCTCCGGGCGGCTGGCGGCGAAACACTGACGATGGACGGTGCGCCGCTCACCTACGGCAAGCGCAACCAGAAGAACGACAGCGACTTCGCCAACCCCTGGTTCGTTTCGCGCGGCAAGCCGTAAGGACCCCGCCGGGAACCCATCACTCTTGCCGAATTCCGGCCGCGATCAGCTGGCCGAGCGTCCTCTCGTTGAACGGCTTGTCTATCCGCGGGACGTCCCGCAGATGCCCTGGGAAAAGCTCCATGTCGCTGTAGCCGCTGGTGAACCCAAACGGCATGCCGCGTGCAAGCATCGCATCGGCAACGCCGAAGCTCGTATGGTTATCGAGACGGACGTCGAGGATTGCAAAGTCAAAGCTCTGTCGAGACAGGATCTCCATCGCCTGGTCCGCATTCGCCGCGATCGTCACCTCGGCAATACCGAGCGACGTCAGGATTTCTTCGGCATCCGATGCAATGAGGAAATTGTCTTCGAGAACAAGAACGGTCCGGACCTGCGGCGGAACTTCGTCCATCCAGCTTACTCCACCTTTTGCGCGCACCGACAGGGCATTTGCGCCGATAAGAGCAAGCTATAGGCGCCTCGAGGCGGCCCGGCATTTAAATAAGACATGTAGCGTCGATTGGGGCCAAGCGCGGAACAACCGACCGGTACTGACGTTCAACACCGGTACGCGGATCACGATCGCAAGCGATCGCTGTTTCGCGGCTTTCTCAAGATAGAACGGGAGCAGGAGAATGAAGCAGACAGCCTCCGTGCTTAAACCGAAGGTCAAGGACGAAGAATTCGACATCGGCCTGACCAGGGCCTACCGTCAGCAGATGGCAGCGGCCCTGTCCGACATCCTTGCCGATACCTACAAGCTGGTGATCAAGAGCCACATCTACCATTGGAATGTGGTCGGCCCATTGTTCAAGCCGCTGCACGAATTGACGGAAGAGCACTACAACACGCTCTTTCAGGCGACTGACGTGATTGCCGAGCGGATACGTGCACTGGGTCACCTCGCCCCAGCCAAACTCACCGAGGCGGCGGCATTTGCCCCGAGCGGCGGCTCCGTCAACCACGCGAGCGCGGCCGACATGGTGGCCGACCTGATTGCCGATCACGAGGCGGCCGTGCGCCGCATGCGCGACGCCGGCACCAAGGCGGACGAGAACGACGACCTTGTCACCACGGACATGCTGACCGATCGCCTCAACTTCCACGAAAAGGCGCTTTGGATGCTGCGCGCGATCGTCGCAGCCTGATCCTATCGGGGTCCGGCATCGATGCGGCGACGTTCGCCGCATCCTCCGGTGATCGTCTTTCCGCTCTCAAATGAACGGACGCTTGGTTTCCCGGTACCCGTCCCATCCGGAGATCGCCAGCAAGCCCTTGATATCGCCGACGTTGCAGCCTTTTTCCGCCCAACGGATGACACCGCGCGCCGCAAGCTTCTTCAATGTCTTGTTGGTATGCACGATCGAAAGCCCAAGCGTGTCCGCCACGTGCTGCTGGGTGATCGGAATGGCGACGCGGTTGCCGTCGAACAGGTTGAGCGCCTCCGCTCTCTGATAGAGGAAGGCAAGCAGGTAGGCGGCTCTCTCGAGGGCCGACCGGCGGCCGATGCTCAACAGGTTCTCGTCGAGGATTCGCTCCTCGCGCGCCGCGATCCAGGTGAGGTCATAGGCGAGTTCGGGATAGTTGGCGAACAGGCGGTTCAGCTTGCCGCGCTCGAAAACGCAAAGGGTCACCGGCGACAGCGCTTCAATCGAATGCTGCATCTCCCCCATCAGGCTGCCCTGCAGGCCGATCAGATCACCCGGCATCACATAATTCAGGATCTGGCGGCGTCCGTCATCGAGCATCTTGTAGCGAAAGCCCCAGCCGGAAAGCACCGTGAAGAGGTGGGCGCTGTGCGCGCCTTCAACGAGGATGGTTGCGCCGCCATCGACTGCGAGTTCACCGGTCTTGAATTGCGACACGAAGGCGAGTTCTTCATTTGTGAAGGCGCGAAAATGGTCGAGCTTCCGCAATGGACAGCTTTCGCAAGGTGTGCGTTTTTCGTTTCGAGTTGCAGTTCCGTTCATCGTTCCATCCGCGAAAATGCCTTCGGCCACGCGTTCAATGCAAAACTGCAAGTAGCGCCGGAGCTGCCCGGGACAAGGGACGGCCTTGAAAACACATGGTTTTCAGGAGCCTCTTGCCGAGACGCCAATGGACAGGCCGTCCTTGGCGCCCTATCTCTTGCATTCGATCCCACCGCTGGAGCTTCCGCCATGCTGCACCCCGCCTTCGCCCCCAACAATGTTGCCGTCGTCACCGGCGCCGCCTCCGGCATTGGATTGGCAGCATCGCGCCATTTCGCCTCGCTCGGCCTGCGCGTCGTGCTCGCCGACCTCGCAGGCGAGAGATTGGACAAAGCGGCCGCCGAGGTCGCTGCCGTCGCGCCGGCGGGTGCGCAGCACGTCGTTGCGGTCCCGACTGATGTCTCGCGCCTCGAAGATCTGGAAGCGCTCGAACGCGAGACGCGTCGACGGTTCGGCGAGGTGCACGTACTCATGAACAATGCCGGTATCCAGCCCGGCAGCGACATACTCGGTGCGTTGGCAGCCTGGGAGGCGACGATCGGCGTCAATCTCTGGGGTGTCATCAATGGTGCCCGCACCTTCGCGCCGGGCATGGTCGCCCATGGCAAGGCGGCGGTCATCATCAACACCGGCTCGAAGCAGGGCATCACCACGCCGCCGGGCGACCCGGCCTACAATGTCTCGAAGGCGGGTGTGAAGGTCTTCACCGAAGCGCTGGAACACGAGTTGCGCAACACCGCCGGCAGCCAGGTTCACGCCCACCTCCTGATCCCCGGCTTCGTCTATACGTCGCTGACGGCCCATGGCCGCACCGAGAAGCCCGCCGGCGCCTGGACGGCCGAGCAGACCGTCGACTTCATGATGGAAAGTCTCGCCCGCGGCGATTTCTATATCCTCTGCCCCGACAACGACGTCGCCCGCGCCACCGATGAGCGACGCATTCTCTGGGCTGCCGGCGACATCGTCGAGAACCGGCCGCCGCTGTCTCGCTGGCATCCGAAGTACGGGGAAGCGTTCAAGGCGTTCCTCGAAAAGGATCGCGACTGATCCCCGGACGTAAACACAGCGTTCGCCGCAGCGCTTCTGGTGCTGGCGCCGCGCTCCGTGTTTTGTGAGCAGAGACCAATGAGGAATCAAGAATGACGAGCGGCATCCACCACATCACCCTGATTGCCCGGAAGGTCCAGGCAAACGTCGATTTCTATGTGGGGTTCCTGGGTTTGCGCCTCGTCAAGCGGACGGGCGGATACGAAGACGCCAACCAGCTGCACCTCTTTTATGGTGACGCCGAGGGCTCGCCCGGATCGCTCGTCACCTTCCTGATGTGGGAGGACGGCGGTCGCGGCCGGGTGGGCCACAGCCAGCCGAGCGAAATCGCCTTCGCTATCCGGCCGGAGAGCATCGGCTTCTGGCTGACTCGGGCGCTGCAATTCAACATCGCCACCTCAGGGCCGTCGCAGGAGTTCGGCGAACCGGTGCTGCGCCTCAAGGATCCGGACGGCGTCATCGTCAAGCTCGTCGGCACCGAGGCGGTTTCGGCCACGGCTCCCTGGAGCACGCGCGATATCCCGGAAGAGGATGCGATCCGACGCCTGCGCGGCGCCACAATCCTTACCGAGAAGCCGGCAGAATCCGTTCGCTTCCTGAAGACCCATTTCGGTTACAGTGAAACGGCCTCCAGCGATACCATCCGTCGCCTCACCTCCGCCTCCGGCGACGTTATCGACGTGCGCGACGCGACTGGCTTCTGGACGTCTGCGCCTGGAACCGGGACGATCGACCACGTTGCTTTCCGCGCGCCGGATCGGGCTGCCGTGGAACAAGTGGGGGTCGACCTGCGACGCGATGGCGCCGGCGCCATCAACGCGCATGACCGCAAATACTTCTATTCGCTCTACGTGCGCGAGCCCGGCGGCTCGCTCTACGAACTGGCAAGCGACGTGCCCGGTTTCACCGTCGACGAACCCGAGGAAACCCTCGGCACCGAACTCTTCGTCCCCGCACATTTCGGCGCCGCCAGGGAAGAATTGCTGCTCGCCATGCCGCAGTTCGCACTGCCGGGAGAACCGCGCCTGACGCAAAGGGATCTGCCCTTCGTGCACCGTTTCTACCATCCGGAGCACCTGAACGACCGCACCTTCATGCTGCTGCACGGCAGCGGCGCCAACGAGACGCAGCTCCTCCATCTTGCGCACCAGGTCGACCGCGAAGCGACACTCGTCGGCATTCGTGGCCGGGCGAACGAAGAAGGTTTGCCGCGCTGGTTCCGCCGCTATTCACCGACGACCTTCGACCAGAAGGACGTGCGCGCGGAGGCCGATGCCTTCGCTGCCTTCGTCGAGGGAGCCGAAGAAGGCTACCGCATCGATCTCGAGAAGACCGTCTTCATCGGCTACTCCAACGGCGCCAACCTGCTGGTCGCGCTGATGCTCCTGCATCCGGGACTGATCCGCAACGTCGTGCTGATGCGCTCGATGCTCGTGCTCGACGATGTGCCGCCTCCTGATCTCTCGGGCACGAACATCCTGCTGCTGACGGGCCAGCACGACAGCTACGGAGAATTCGCGCCTCGCCTGAAGGCGGAGCTGTCACGCACCGGCGCGGATCTGACGACGACAGAACTCGACATGGGGCACGAGATCGGCGCACCTGATATTGCTGCAATCCAGCAATGGCTGGAGGAGAAGGGGCTGTAAGTCCCCCCGCCCCGCCTCCGACTGTCCGGCACCCCCTCTGGTCGGGCTTCACCCGAGCATCCATTGCCAAGCCGGTGCCGCATCGTGGATCCTCGGTCGAACCCGAGGATGACGAGAGCGTCGCGTTACGACGATGTCAGCCGCCTACGCTTCTTTTTCCGCCCTGGCAAAATCCGCGAACGCCTTGACGAAGGCTGCCAGTCGGTCGCGGGCAGCCGCATCCGTCAGCGTCCCCTCGTCGTCGAAAAGCGTGTCCGCTTTGGGCAACATCAGCCGCTTGCCCGACCAGAGCTCGGCACCGAGCGTGCGCATGACGGGCAGCCACGCGTTCTGACTGAGAATGGTGCCGAAATTGCCGGGCGAGGCGCCGGCGAGCGCGAAAGGTCGGTTGCGAAACACCTTGGCGATATCGGCCGATGGCCGGCTCAACCAGTCGATCGCGTTCTTGAACACGCCCGGAATGGAGTTGTTGTATTCAGGCGTGAACAGGATGACGCCATCGGCGGCCATCACCTGCTGCTTCAGAACCGTCACAGCCGGCGGAATACCGCTCTCTTTTTCGATATCGCCATCATAGAGCGGAATACCGTGCAGTGTCGCGGTGTCGAATTTGACGTCATCCGGCAGATTTTCCGCGGCCGCCCGCATCAGGCCCGTGTTGAACGACGCTTTGCGCAGGCTCCCGGATATGCCGAGGATTTTCGTCATGAGATCTGATCCTTCCTACTCTACAGGTCCTTGCGGGCGCGCCTCGACAAGGTGAGGGCGGGTTAAGGGCGGAAAGCTGCACATGTTTTCCTCACCCCGCTCTGATGCAGAACGCGACAGCCGTCATGATGGGTCCGTGCGCGACCGATGTCCAACAGGACCAGAGGGATAGAGACAAAAAAGCCGGGGACGAACCCCCGGCTTGTCGTTCGGACCAGACTGTTAGACCAGCGGCTTCAGCCGTGCCTCGATCTGGGCGCGCTTCGGCTCCAGGAACGGCGGCAGCGACAGGCTCTCGCCAAGCGTTTCCATCGGCTCGTCGACGGCGAAACCGGGACCATCGGTCGCGATCTCGAAGAGAACGCCATTCGGCTCGCGGAAATAGAGCGAGCGGAAATAGAAGCGTTCGACCTCGCCGCTCGACGGCAGGCGGAAGCCATTGAGACGTTCGGTCCATTCCGTCAGCGCCGCATTGTCGGGCGCCCGGAAGGCGACGTGATGCACCGCACCAGCGCCCTGCCGGGCAATCGGCAGACCCGGCTGGACCGCGACATGCAGTTCCGCCGCTGGTCCCCCTTCGCCCATCGTGAAGACATGGACCTCACCCTCACCATCCGGCGACGGATAGGTCCGCGCCGCGCTCATGTTCATCACATGAGTCAGGACCAGTTCTGTGTTGGTGATGTCGGGCACGCTGATCGTGATCGGCCCGAGGCCCTTGATCTGATGTTCGGCTGGAACCGGGCTCTTTTCCCAAGGATGCGAGGGCTGAAGTCCGCCGTCGTCGATCAGCCGGAAGCGCTGGCCTTCGCCGTCCTCGAAATCAAGCGACAGGCGTCCGTCGATTTCGGAGACTTCGCCGACCGTTACCTTCAGCTCGTCGAAACGACGCTTCCACCAGCGTACGCTCTCGGCGCTGCCGACCCTCAGGCCCGTGCGCGAAATGCTGTGCGTGCCGCGGCCCTCGGGCCCGACCGGCCAATCGAAGAAGGTCAGGTCGGTTCCGGGCGTGGCACGGCCGTCAGCGTAGAAAAGGTGATAGGCGGTGGTATCGTCCTGATTGACGGTCTTCTTGACCAGCCGCAGACCAAGCGTCTCGGTATAGAAGCGCAGGTTCTCCGGCGCGTTCGCGGTGATCGCCGTCAGGTGATGGATCCCAGTCAGTTGCAAGCTCATGATTGCCTCCAAAGCGTGGCATTTCTGTTGAGCACCATATGGGATGTCGGATCGTTTCCGACAGTGGATCAATAAAGAACGGAACGTTCCCTCACGGTGAACAATCACCCCCGCATCGTCGCTGAAAAAGCACCTAGTTCACGGTTGCCACCAGCGAGATCGGGCGCAACCCGCACACCCTCAACGCCGATTGAGATCGCCGAGATAGGTGTTTTCAAGGCGGGAGATTGCATAGGCCCGCGGGTCGATCTCGACCAGCAGCATGGTTTCCTGCCCTGCCCCCGCCTTGGCGAGCAACTGCCCGTCGGGTGCGGCAATGCGCGACAGGCCGGCGAAGGAAAACAGCGGGTCCGAGCCGTGATGATTGATGTAGGCGACGAACACCTGGTTTTCGAAGGCGCGCGTCTGGATCATGTGCTCGGCGATGAAATTACCGGACCAGCCGGCCGGAAGCGCCGTCGGCACCAGCACGGCCTCTGCACCAGCCAGAGCCAGCCGTCGCACGTTCTCCGGAAACTCGACGTCGTAGCAGATCAGCATGCCGCAGGTGACGCCACGGTGCACGAAGAGCCGGGTCGACGGTTCCGGCGCCCGGAAGATCGCGCGCTCGTAATCGCCGTAGAGATGGGACTTGCGGTAGATGACCGGTGTTGCCTCGCCGTCGACGTAGACGGCGCTGTTGTAGACGTCGTTGCCGTCGCGCTCGGCAAAGCCGGCGATGATCGCAATGCCGGTCTCCGCCGATATC
>Ga0055526_1003003_pt1 | contig 11014 bp, 10 predicted proteins | sample AraplaCol_mMF_r2_FD_55013 | JGI IMG/M metagenome (GOLD analysis project Ga0055526, IMG submission 55013) | Arabidopsis root microbial communities from North Carolina, USA - plate scrape MF_Col_mMF_r2 | ecosystem: Host-associated > Plants > Roots > Endosphere | place: USA: North Carolina... | reverse complement strand
TGGCCGTGATCGGTGCCGGAATTTCCGGGATGTCGGCTGCCTGGCTCATCGGTCGCACCATGGACGTCGTGCTATATGAGGCGTCGGGCAGGCCTGGCGGCCATGCGAACACGGTATCGGCGCCTTCACGATGCGGCCCGGTCCCGGTCGATACCGGCTTTATTGTCTACAACGACCGTAACTATCCGAACCTCGTCGCCCTGTTCGAACATCTGCATGTGCCTACCCAGGGCTCGGACATGTCGTTTGCAGCATCGCTCGATGGCGGCGCGTTCGAATACTCAGGTTCCGGGATCGGTGGCTTGCTCGGCCAGCCCGGCAACGTTTTGCGGCCGCGCTTCTGGCGCATGTTGTCCGACACGCTGCGCTTCTACAAAGAGGCTCCGGCTGTGCTCGATCGCGAGGATCTGGCATCGAAGACGCTAGGTCAGTACCTCGACGAAAACTACTACAGTTCAGCCTTCGTCACCGATCACCTGCTGCCAATGGGGGCGGCGATCTGGTCGACGACGGCGAGAAGGATGCGCGACTATCCCCTCCATGCGTTCATCCGCTTCTTCGAAAGCCATGGTTTGCTGGCCCTTTCCGACCGACCTCGCTGGCGCACAGTGACCGGGGGCAGCCGCGAGTATGTCAAGCGGCTGCTTGCGGACTTCTCCGGCGAGATCCGCCTGAATAGCGCCGTCCGCGCGGTCCGGCGCGTCGTGGGCGGTGTCTCGGTCACCGACTGGCGCGGCAACCGCGACATATTCACCGACGTCGTGATCGCAACCCATGCCGACCGCGCCCTTGCCATGCTCGCCGATCCCGACGAGCGGGAACGAGATCTGCTGGGAGCGATCGGCTATTCGGACAACACCGCCGTCCTGCACACCGACGAGCGGCTGATGCCGAGGCGCCGAAGAGTCTGGTCGAGCTGGAACTACATCGGTGAGCGCGAACGGGACGGCGAACGTCCGCTCTGCGTTACTTATTGGATGAACCGGCTTCAGGGCATCGATCCGGCCACGCCCCTGTTCGTCACCCTCAATCCCCACCGCGAAATCCCCGAGGAACGGATCATCGCCGAGGTCGACTACGACCACCCCCTGTTCGACCCGGCGGGGCTTGCTGCGCAGAAGGAGCTCTGGCGCCTGCAAGGGCGCCGTGGCGTATGGTTCTGCGGCGCCCATTTCGGCAGCGGCTTCCATGAGGACGGCCTGCAATCAGGGCTTTCGGTCGCCGAGGCGATAAGCGACCAGCGTCGACCCTGGGCCGTCGACGCCGAAAGCGGCCACGTTCCTTCCACTGCCAGCCTTGCGGTGGCGCAATGACAAGCGGTTCTGCCCTCTATGTCGGCGAAGTCATACATGCGCGACACCGCCCGCGCCGCCACCGGCTGCGCTATCGCGTGTTTTCCATGCTGCTGGATCTCGACGAGCTGCCAGCGTTGGATCACAGTCTTTGGCTCTTCGGGCACAATCGATGGGCAGTATATTCCTTCCAGGAAGCCGACCATGGGGAAGGAATGTCCGGCGGACTACGCGCCTGGGTCGAGCGCCAGCTCATCGACGCCGGCGTCACTGTCGACGGCATCCGCATCCGCCTGCTCTGCTATCCACGCATCTTTGGCTACGTGTTCAATCCGCTGACGGTCTATTTCTGCGGTGGGCAGGACGGTGCGGTGCGGGCTGTCCTTTACGAGGTCTGCAACACCTATCTGGAGCGGCATACATATGTGATCCCGGTCGCAACCGACCTTGGCGCCATCCGGCAGTCCTGCGCCAAGAAACTGTACGTCTCCCCCTTTGTGCCGATGGATTGTCGCTATGAATTCCGCATAGCGCCGCCGGACAAGCGCGTGGTGATTGCGATCAATGAGTACGACGATGAGGGACCGCTACTCGTTGCAACCTTCTCCGGGAAGCGGATCGAAATATCCGATCGCCGGCTGCTTTCCATGCTTTTCAAGTATCCGCTGATGACACTGAAGGTCATGGGCGGGATCCATTGGGAGGCGTTGTGGCTCTGGATGAGAGGTGTTCCTGTCCATCGGCATCGACCCGCCGGCATTCCCGTCGCCACTACCATCGTTTCCCGCCATCCATCGGAAGAACCTCCGAATGAGCCAGTCTGAACAAGACGCCCCGGCTTTCCTGGCGCCGCGCCGGCCGCTCTGGAAGCAGCTTGTGTGCCGTTGGGCCGAACGTATCGAGCGCGGGCGCATTCTGATACAGTTTCCCTGCGGCGGGGAGTGTGTGGGGGTTGGAGAGAAGGCCGGCCCCTCCGCTGTCATCCGGTTCAACAATGCGCGACCGTTCTGGCGTTTGTTAACAGGCGGCAGCCTTGGTTTCTCGCGCGCCTATCTGCACGGCGACTGGGATTCGCCGGACCTGGGTGCGGTCATGGAACTGGCGATCGCCAATGAACTGGCGTTGCGGCCGGTCCTTGCGTCCTCGCCGCTGATCGGCAAGCTTGCCTATCTTCGGCATCGACTTCGGCGAAACTCCCGCGCGGGCAGCCGTCGCAACATTGCCTTCCACTACGATCTCGGCAACGCGTTTTACGGCGCCTGGCTCGACGAGACGATGACCTATTCGGCCGCCGTTTTCGAGCATGAGGGGCAGCTGCTGCACGAGGCCCAACGGGCGAAGTACGACCGGATCCTGAAGGCGCTTCAAATCGGTCCGGAGGACCACGTGCTCGAGATCGGCTGCGGCTGGGGCGGGTTCATGGAACATTCGGCGTCGCACACCGGTTGCCGTATTACCGGACTGACGCTGTCAGCGGAGCAGGCGCTATATGCGCGGGAGCGACTGAAGGCTGCGGGTCTCTCCAACCGCACGGAGGTGCGGCTGCAGGACTATCGCGATTGCGAGGGACACTTCACCAAGGTCGTCTCGATCGAGATGTTCGAAGCGGTTGGCGAGGAGAACTGGCGGCTCTACTTCGATCGCCTGCGTCAATTGCTGGCGCCGGGCGGCCAAGCGGTGATCCAGGTCATCACCATCAACGAGACTCGCTTCGAGCACTACCGGCGCAATGCCGATTTCATCCAGACCTACATCTTCCCCGGCGGCATGCTGCCGTCAGCGACAATCTTCGGGGAACGGGCTGTCGCGTCCGCTCTGACGGTTATCGATTCATTCTCCTTCGGTCGCGACTATGAGAAGACGCTTTTGCACTGGGAGCGCGCATTCGTCGAGAACTGGAGCGTGATACGGCCGCTCGGCTTCGACGAACGCTTCTTTCGGATGTGGCGGTACTATCTGCACTATTGCGCGGCAGGATTTCGTACCGGCAGACTCGGGGTGTATCAGTTCCGCCTGGGAAGGCCGTAACCTCACGCGTCGTTGCGCAGCATGCGCCGGGTGAGCGCGAAGCGCAGGCGCGGAGGCAGCACTTTCAACACCTTCATCGCTATCTTCATCGTCCACGGAAAGACTATTTCGAAGCGTTCCTTGTCGAGGCCCCGCAGGATGTGGTCGGCCGCTTCCTCCGACGAGATCAGGAAAGGCATGGGAAAGTCGTTCCTTTGTGTCAGGGGCGTGTCGACGAAGCCGGGGTTGATTACGGTCATCCTAACACCGTGACGCTCGAGTTCTGGATAGAGCGCTTCGCACATGTTGATCAGCGCCGCCTTGGTGGCGCCGTAGCCAGCCGCACCGGGAAGGCCGGTGTAGCCTGCGACCGACGCTATGACGGCGATCTGCCCGCATCGGCGTGCCAACATCTGTGGCATCGTCGGTTCCAGGCAGTTGACAGTACCCATGATGTTGAGCCAGATCATTTCACCGATCTCTCCGGCGTCGAAACTTGCGAGGGTCTCGCGCCGGTAGGTTCCCGCACCGAAGATGGCGAGGGAGACCGGTGCCAGATTTGCCTCGATTGCGGCGAGAGCGGCAGTGGTTGCCTTGCGGTCGGTGACATCGAGCGGGTAGGGGTAGATAAAGCCCGGCAGCTCCGCCGCGAGGTTTTCGAGTGCGGCCGTGCTGCGGGCACTCGCAGCGACCGTCCACCCGTTCTGCGCCAGCCTAACGGCAAGGGACCGGCCAATGCCCGAGCTTGCCCCAGTAATCCAGGCCACCTTGCGTGGGATGTCCTTCCGGTCCGGTTTGTTGTTGCTAACCAAATTTAACCTCAGGTTTATGTGGAGCCTCCCCGATTACGGAGCCTGAGACGTTTCGGATCAGTCGGGTTCGCTTTCTGCTTGCCTCTTTTCACGTCCCGCGAAGTAGCTCGTCGTGCGCCAACCTATCGATCGGAAAGCACGAGCTACCGCAGGCTCAGGCGATGCGCAGCATTGAGCACAAGGTGCGCGGTACAGCATTGGCAAACCCATTGAACAGGGAACCCGCGCAGGGGAACATTTCTTGCCTTCACGTTTGAGGCTGCGTACCATTAGATCAAAAACGATTTGTTTCCGCCCCGCGAGCGAGCCTCTATTCGTTCTAGCAGCAGTCGCTACAGGTTATGTTACGACACTGTCGGCTTGAGACGAGACGCGGTACCCCTGGAATTTGGTCCTGAGCGTGTGGTCGACTGTCGCGAATTGACTACTTGATAGCTCATAAGCATGATGGATGCGATCTGCTGGAGGTGGAGCAATGCGGTCTATACGCGATATGTTGTCCAGTTCCGACGTTCCTCAGTCCGTGATCAAGGGTGTGGCTGTAGTAGGCGGATGTATCGCGTTAGCGACATTGGTTCGTGCAGCAATTGATCCTATTGTGACCGGAGTTCCCTTCATTACGTTCTTCCCGGCAGTCGTCCTCGCAGCGTATCTGGCTGGTCCCATTGCAGGCGTCGTGACGATGGCGATCGGTGGTGTGATCGCGGCATTTTTTTGGATTCCGCCGTTCCATTCATTGGCGCTTACGGCTGACGCCTGGTTCACCGTGTCCATCTATGCGTTCTTATGTGCCCTGCTTGTCTTTCTGATCCATCGTCTGCGGGTAACGGCGCGGCGAGCAAGGGTTGCGGAGAAGACCGCCCAGCTTTACGCGCGCGAAATGGCTCACCGGACCGCAAATCTGGTTACCCTTGTGCAGGCGGTGGCATCTATGACCTTCAGGAATGAAGGCTCCAACGAAGACCCGCGCCAAGTGTTCGATGCGCGTTTGACGGCGCTAGGACGGGCATTAACGGCACCATTGAGTGAGGATGGCGGTCAGGATGTGCTGACCATGATCAGATCTGTGCTCGCCCCCTTTGGAGACAGGATCTACGTTGCAGGGCAGTCAGTGGCCGTAGCGCCTGAGGTTTCTGCGCGGCTGTCGCTTGTATTTCATGAATTGGGGACCAATGCGCTGAAATATGGGGCACTAAGTGTCAGTTCGGGGAGCGTGAGCGTCGTGTCCTCTTTGAAGGACGATGCACTTGCGCTTGATTGGTGGGAAAGCGGCGGCCCGGTTGTGGAATCACAGCCCAAACGTAGAGGCTTCGGCAGTCGTCTCCTTCAAAGAGCACTTTCTAGTGACGCCGGATCTATTGAAATTGTCTTCGACGCTGCTGGAGCGAAAGCGCATATTACGATCAAGAAGTGCAAGCCCGTGGGCCGGGACGCTACGACTGCCACGATGAAGCCTACTGCCGGACGGCCGGGCTTACCCGGTCAGGCTTTCCAGTCGAACTCTTAGAGCGGACAAACCGATCGACAAGGACAGAACTAAGATTGCTCTTACGTCGGCGGCGATCCGCTGACATCAGGCTGAAGTCCTATCGGGTGACCACTCGAAACTCGCGGTTCTGCGATGCCGTTGTTGAAAGCGAGGCCAGTATGAACGGCACCAATGGTTTAAATCTCTTCGCAAAATTTACCACGGCGGTGGCCGACTGGTCAGGCGGCCGGCGACCTTCGTTCTAGCGGTAGCGCTGGTTGGGATTTGGGCGATTACAGGTCCACTCTTCGATCTTCGCGAAACGTGGCAACTCGTCATCAAACCTGTACCACCATAATCGCCTTTCTCATGGTCTTCGTCCTACAAAATTCCCAAAACCGTGACGGCAAGGCGCTGCAAGCGAAGCTCGACGAACTTATCCTCACGTAGCAGGCGCAGAACAAATTCGTTGACATCGAAAAGCTTGACGAGCAGCAGCTTCGAGAAACGAGCCAGAAACTGGCGGAGAAGGCCGCATGCGTCGAGGAAGCAGCTGATGGCATGATCGGTCAACTTCGTTAGGCACCCCTGTGACGTTCATCTGCAAGACGTGACAGTTCTTCCAATTCGAGACGCTCTATTCCAATCATATGGTCGCCAGCATCGCTCGCTCGTATGAGCTCGTCGACTTTCACCTGAAGCGCGGCCATATCCCGGTTCTGGGAGTGCTGCATGATTAGCAATAGAAGCAGTGTGACGACAGTTCCGAGCATGTTGGAAAGCAAAAACCACTGCTTCGGAAGTCCCCAAGCAAATCCCAAACTGATCCAAGCGATCACAACGCCGAGGGCCGTTGCTAGGACGAAGCTATGACCTGCTAGCCATGCGACGGTTTCAGACAGGACGAGAAAGATACGACCGCTTTTCATGGGTCAGAAATGGCTGAAATGAGCAGTGGTTCCGTGGAGGTAGGGTCCGCGCACCTTTCCAGTAAAGCATAGGAGCATTGCTTCTCGTATACAAAAGGCCGACCGCCATGGCTTGCAACCTGTGGGACCGCTGCAGGTAAAGGTAAATGGGAAAGGTTCCCAGGCGCCCAAGTTCACGCGCTGCCGAGGAGGTTGAATGACAATCTAATATCCATGGAGGCTGTCTGTTACGGCAACTGCGACGAATCTTGCAAACCATTCTCGTCGTTGAGGGAGCAGAGGTCTTAAACTCGGGCCCAAACGCTCCCACTGTTGGAAACGGCGGTTTCTTCAGCAGCCGACCTAGATCTTAACCCGCGCGCGGTGGCGTCGCTTTGAGGTTCCTGATGGAGCGAGCTGTACCGTTCGGTTACTTATAATACTAATGCGGACGGTAACAATTTCGTATGTAATTATCTGCATGTTAAAGTAACGGCGATCACCAAACGGACATGAGGTCCCTGATGACTACGCTTACGAAAGATGAGTTCCAGATACTCTCTCGTGCTGTCGTTCTTTGGTATCGTTTCTATGGCTTGTCGCCGGTTGAGTATCGATCTGCAATATTATGCAGGGAAGCAGTCGATCTTTATCGGGAAGGAACCACAACTTCAGAAGCTGTTGCGGATGAACTCATCGCCAGGTATAGCGCCGAAAGCTTCCCGCTCAGGAAGTCGTCAGGCGCACGGGACGGCATCGAGGTGTCGTCACAAAGAGCGAAGAGCGCTGATCAAACGACCGAGATCAGTTGGCTTTCCCAGCGTCGGTACATCCCTTAAAGTGGGATGCCGTTCAAGCTCGGATTCGTGCAAGGCACTGGTGAGGACGAAAGGCACCTTCATCGACGTCAAAAGATTGGCGACAGGTGTCACCATCTCGTTTTCAAGAGTGACATCAAGAACAGCCGCAAAAGGACGTTGATCGTTTATGATGCGAAGGGCGTCATCGACAGTCGACACCGGTCCGAGCACCGCGAAGCCGCCCTCGGTCAAAGCGCGCTTCACCTCCATCGCGATGAAGTATTCATCCTCGACGATAAGGACTGTGTTGCTATCTGCTTCAGCATTAGAACGTGTGCTCATTACTGCAACCTTCAAATCGGGAGACTGAACATGGCGGTAAAACCTTCAGCCCCGAAGTTAAGTTGCACCGTCCCGCCAAGATGCGCGGACATTCCTTCTATCAGTTCTCGTCCGTACCCTCTGTGTATCGGCGGCGTGATTGTCGGTCCGTCCGTCTCGCGCCATTCGCATTTCAGGTATGTTCGGCCTTGCGGAACTCTTTCCAAAGACCAGTTTATGTTCACTCTCCCGGTGCGGCTCGCCAACGCTCCGTGTTTCGCTGAATTGGTGGCCAGTTCATGAAATATCATGGTGATTGACAGAACCTTCGAGGCTTTGATTTCGATGGCGGGCCCCTGGAAGCTAACTCGATTTTCTGTCGGTTCTCCAATAGTCTGCCTGAGAAGCGTTTCGAAATCAGTCGAAATGACAGTCGCGGCTATCTCCTGAGCGCGGAGGGTCACTTCAAGCCGCGCTAAAAAGCTATCGCGGTATTGGACGCCGGTGCGACCCTCTGCCTCGGTATCACTGGCTAGAGCCCTGACTATCGCGAACAGGTTCTTCATTCGATGCCGCATTTCCGAGATAATGAAATCTTTCTCTGCATCGTGGCGCTGCTGTTCCGTGACATCATCGAAGCTGACAAGGATACTCATGCTATTATCGTCTGGGTGAGCAAGCCGCCGTGCATCGATGAGGAATGTTCTCTTTCCGATTGTCGGGAAGTCATGCTTCACTTCGAAGCCGATAACCGCTGCGGCTCTAGGGATGACCTGGGAGACAAGCTGCCGAAGTTCCGGAATGTCCCATTGCCCGTTGCCGAGCTGGAAGAACGTTGCCCCAACGATGTCATCGCTAACGACCCTGAACTTTTCGAGAAAGGCATGGTTTGCGGTCGTGACACACATTGTTTGGTCAAGAACTACCACGGGCTGGGTCATCGTATTAACAATGCCCTGCGCCTGGACGTGTCCAGCCCTTAGCAAGCGGTAGAGGTCTTCCAGCATCATTTGGCAACTTTCCACCAGCGAACGGCAATGATGATAGCTAAATAATGCAGCGGACTGGCTCAGCAAGTCCAGTTAGCAAAGAGGATGTTCGGCGAATGCTGGCCTGGATGGCCGCCCTTCGCCGGGCCGGCCGATGCGGAAAGCGCCTATGTTGCGGCTTTCTTCAGAGACGCCCATCAGATGTCTTCAGTCGTCCGAGACCACCCCCTTCTCGGGCCGTTACAGAAGGCGGTGGGAAAATATAAGGCGACCCTTGTGCGATCCCTGAACCCGACCGCAGCAGACTCATTTGCGAGGCGCGAACATAATCCGAACTATGGCGAGACCCGGCTCTGATGGCGAAATCCGGGCGGGTCCTGGTCGCGGCGCAGTCGGCTCGGGAATACGACATTACTGGCTTCGACGGCTACAGACTTATCCCCTTAACAGCGACGGATTTTGGGAAAAGCTGAGCGTTGTAAGTGTCTAAATAGTGAATTGTCATCGGTGATTGGGCACGGCATCTTCGCTCTGAAACCGAGGTCCGTATGTGACAGTGGGCAGAAGGTGCGCAAAATCATCATGACAATCGTGGTAATAAGTAACCGCGATACTCATGACAAGCATTTCGTATCGCCGCCACGGCCGACCTTCGGCCTCTACGCGCGCTTGATTCCGCAGTGAGCAGCACCAGGGCCCGGGTTCCGGGCTTCGAATACAGCAGGCATCCAACAATGCCGCATGTTGGTCGACGCGATCGGGACAGAACGGTGGTTGAGGCCAGATGGAACGGCTTGGATCAAGCCGGAACTTTCATACGACCGCATGGTGACAGAATGTTTCCTGCTCGATGGCCGCGATTTGGGGGCGGAGCTGGTTCGTAGTAGCCTAGCTCTGGACTGGCCCCAGTTCTTCGACGGCAAGTACAGGCGCTTGGAGCCCGAAGACGCCCAACGTAAGCTGTGGCGCGCTCATGCTCGTCAACGCGGCATGCTTTCGAACTCAGGACGATGGTTAGTAATCGACCAATCTCAGATCGAGCGCATGCCGTCGGGCGGGTCGCGGCAGTCTTAATACGGTTATCAGCGGCGCGATTGGATTCTTGCTTCAGACCAGCGTGGACAGACAGCGCTTCTTCAAGTCCGAAAGCACGAACCCGCCTCGGTCGCGCGGCCTGGGCAAGCCGACTTCGAAAACGTCCCGGATTCTTCCGGGATTGGGCTCCATGACCAAAACCCGGTCGGCAAGGTAAAGAGCCTCCTCGACGTCGTGGGTCACGATGACGATCGAGACGCGGTTTCTCTCCCAGATAGTTAGCAGTTCGTCCTGGAGGCGCATCCTCAGAATCGAGTCCAGCGCGCCGAACGGCTCGTCCATGAGGAGGATGTCAGGTTCTTGTGCAAGGGCCCTGGCGATCGCGGCGCGTTGGGCCATGCCGCCCGAGAGCTGTCTTGGATACGCTCTGGCGTAATCGCCAAGCCCGACGAGATCGAGGTAGTACCGTACCCGCTGGCGTCTGGCCGACGCGGAAAGATTGGTGTTGTCAAAGGCAAGGCCGATGTTGCTCTCGACCGTCAGCCACGGATATAAACGGTGATCCTGGAAGACCATACCCACCTTTGCGGAAGCAGAACCGTCCGGACCGCCGCGTATGATGGAGCCGCGGTAAGCGTCATCGAGGCCGACAATCAGCCTGAGCAGCGTGGATTTTCCACATCCCGAAGCCCCGACGATGGCGACGATTTCGTTGTGCCGGACCTGAAAGCTGACGTCCTTCAGCACCGGACGCGACGCGCCCTCCAGGACGTAGGACTTGCTCACATGCTCTATGGAAAGGGCGTTTATCATATTTCTCGGTTCCAGGGAGACAGTTTCGAAGTGGCGAGGCGGATGGCAGCGGCGAGAAGCACCCCGCCTGCGGCCAGGGCGAAGACCCCGATGATCACGATGTCCATGCGGAATTGATCGCGGGCGCTTGCGATATAGCTCCCAAGGCCTCGACCATTTCCGATCGCATACTCCGCTCCTATGGTGCCGATCCAGGCAGACAGCGCGGCTATCTGCAGGCCTACGTAGATGTTCGGTAGGGCGGCGGGAAGATAGAGGCGGAGGATGCGGGTCGTCGGGCGAAGAGCCAGCGTCTCAGCAACTTCGGCCAACGGCCTGGGAACCTGTCGGATACCTTGCTCGGTCGCCAGGAAGAGTGGGAAGAATGCCGATAGGGCCGTGAACACGAGCTTCGTGCCTTCTCCGTTGCCGAACCACGCGGTGAGCAGCGGTATCCAGGCGAACAATGCGACCTGGCGAACCGTGTGAATTGTCGGAGCAAGTCCAAGACCGGCGGCCCGGTACATGCCGGCGACGTAGCCAAGAATAAGGCCAGCCACGCCTCCGAGGAGGCCGCCCGCGAAAACCCG
>Ga0055526_1003000_pt1 | contig 11028 bp, 9 predicted proteins | sample AraplaCol_mMF_r2_FD_55013 | JGI IMG/M metagenome (GOLD analysis project Ga0055526, IMG submission 55013) | Arabidopsis root microbial communities from North Carolina, USA - plate scrape MF_Col_mMF_r2 | ecosystem: Host-associated > Plants > Roots > Endosphere | place: USA: North Carolina... | reverse complement strand
AACCGCTTCCAGCGCCTGACTGGCGATATCGTGCAGCCGTTTGACGACAACAAGCCAAGCATTCCCGTGCCTTATGCTTCCGGCAATTTCGGCGCGCTGGCCGCCTATGGCATGACTTCTCAGCAGCGCACGAAGCGGATTTATGGCGAGCGCGGCAACAGCTTTGTGGCAGCCGTGGAGTTCGGTCCGAAGATCAAGGCGAAGAGCGTTCTGGCCGGCGGCGAAAGCGGCGACCCGGCATCGCCGCACTTCAACGACCAGGCCGAGATGTATGCGCGCGGCGAGTTCAAGGACGTGCTGTTCTACAAGGAAGACATCGAAAAGAACCTGGAACGCAAGTACCGCCCAGGCGAATAAGGTTCACGTTTGAGCTAGCGCAAAGTCCTCCCCGCATTGGCAGGCGCACAATGAAGTGACAAACTGCTAATGGGGAGGCGGCCATGTCTTCCAACCGCGACGAGAATGGCAGCGACGCCTGCCAGCGCATCGAAGAATTCATTTTCGTGCGCGAGCTGAATGAAGTCTTCCTGCTGCTTGACCACATCTCCGGACGCTGGGACAAGAGCCTCTACAACTTCCAAACCATGACGACGGCGAGCCGCACATCGATGAACTGTGCGCGATCGGGCTGACGCCGCCCGACAGTGAGCAGCAGCGGGTGGCGCAGGCCGTCAAGGTGCTGTGCGCCAAGGACAAGTTGAATGCCGCCGCACGGCCGGCAACCGGCCTGACCATCGCCTTCACCTTGCTGGTGGTGGGTGAAGACAACCGGCGCGACTGGCGCAACTGGCTACGCGACAAGATGTTCGGGAATGGCGGCAGCGAAAACGGTTCCGCGCACAGCCCGCATTGGGACAAGCCGACGCGCTTGACCCTGGCGCGCAACGCATTCCCCGGCCTGGTCAGGGTAGCCTCAAGCTTCAACCTGCGCATGAAGCTGGTGGTCTACCTTCTGCTGCTTGGGCTGGTGCTGACTTGCGTGATGTCCTGGCACATCGCAGGCGGCAGCGCCATCCTGCAGCACCTGGATGCGGTGCAAGCGGCACAGGCCGCGCTGTCCAAAGAGATCGAGGAAGCTGAATTCAAGCACACCGCCAGTACTACGGCGCCTCCAACGCAGTTCTGCACGGAAGCCGATAACGCCGGCTTGCCGCGTTTCAGGAACACCGAGGAGTACCAGCTATGCACGCGGCGCCGGCAACTGATGGCGCAGGCGGCCGCAATCAGCATGAACCTGCGCGATTGGCTTGTGCCCTGGCAGGCTTGTTATGGCACGCTGGCCCGCCCGTTCGGCCGCTTGCCGGCAGACGGTGTGGTGCAGGCGAGCGCCACTCCCGTAGAGCGAGAAAACCGCCTGCAACGCGCGCAGGAGGAACAGGCGCGCGTCGTGACGCTGGTGGTGGGCACAGCGGTCCTGCCGTTATGTTATGGCGTTCTGGGCGCCGGCGCCGCTGTAGTGCGCGGCTTGTGGGCCAAAATGCGCGAAAGCCTCCTGTCGCCACGCGATTTCACCCTGGCCTTGCTGCAGTTGGCGCTGGGCGCCACGATTGGGGCGTGCATTGCCTTGTTCGTCAATCCATCCGGCCAGACACCCGGTAGCGAGATCGGATTGCTGGGGAACTGGGCCCTCAGCACTTCGGCGTTGTCGTTCATTGCAGGCTTTGGGGTCGAGGGGGTATTCGTGGCGCTGGAAAGCCTGGTGCGGCGCGTGTTCAATATCAGCGATCCTGCTCGGCGGCCAGCCGATTAACGCGCCTCCAGCACTTCGATGATGTGAAAGCCGTCTTCGGCAAGTATCGGCGGGCTGATTTCGTGGACAGGCAGGCAGAAAGCTGCGCGTTCCACTGCGGCCAGCGCTTCGCCGCGGCGGAAGAGGCCTGGTGGCAGGCTGCGCGAGCCTGCATTCGGGTTGCCGAACTGTTGCTCGAGCGTGTCGAATGCGCCGCTGGCTTCCCATTCGGCTCGCACGGCCTTGGCCTGCACGTAGGCTGCCTGCATGGCGCCGTAGGTGGCGTTCGCTGGCCCCGGCCCCGGCGCACCCGGCGCGACGATCAATTGGCGTACCCGCACTTCGCGCCTTACCGATGAATGCAGGTCGCACTTCAGTTCCGCCTCCTTGAAGCGCGGAGCGTACGAAATCAGCGGCGCCTCCTGGCGTTTCCAGTTGGCGCGTTGCGCCGGCTGCCGGTACCAGGCCATGGTGGCCAACGCAGCGGCGCCAATCACCAGGCCAATGGCCAACCTGAATTCAAAGTTCTGCAACCGCTGCGTGCGGTGGTCTTCGCCAAAATTGACCATCAAATGCTGGCTTGCCGTCTTGAGCCGGTGGGAGTCGTCCCGCACGGAAGCCAATGCTGCCTCCGCAGCGCGGGCGGCTGCCGTGGCAGAAGCTGAGGCATCTTCCGTGTCCCGGCGCAATACCGGCGCCTGGCAGTGGGGGCAATGGATGTCGCGTGTCAGGTCAATGGCGCCGCCGCAGGCGTGGCATTTATGCTGCTCGACTGCCGGAGCATTAACGCTGTGGCTGGATCGTTTGGCGCAACCGCCATTGCCAGGCGGGCAGGGTCGATAACACCGACAGCGGAATGGCAAGCCGGACAAGCTTCGACCGGCCGCGCGGGAAGCGGACAGCCGCAGCCAGCGCAAAAAACCTCCTTTCCTGCGGCATGCAGCGATCGGATGTCCGACCATGCCAGCGGGCGGGCAAATCCTTTTTCGGCCAGGTAGAGAATGTAGGTCTGGTAATAGCCATGCCCGTGCGGGCATTGGAGTTTGGAGGTGCGCCCGAAGCGCGACATGTCGAACACGCGCTTGAGCGGCGCGTTGCAGGCCGGGCAGGACTGGACGCGCGCCAGCGACACCGCATGCGCGTGCTCGCCGCCGGCTTGCATCGCCCCATGGATCTCGCGCACGAATTCGGCGATGCCGGGGCCTGCCAGCCGCACCGATTCCGTGTCGTCGAACCACACCAGGCAGCAATGCGGGCAGGTGTCGATCTCTACCCGCCGCTGGTAATGGCCGGAGAGATCAAGCACCCGCATCGGGCGCTTGCAGTTGCTGCAGTGGCGTTCAGATGGCGTCAAGGGCATTGCGCAGGTCTTGGCGCAAATCCTCGATGTCTTCGATCCCGACCGAGAGCCGGATCAGGCCATCGCCGATGCCCAGCGTGGCGCGCTGCGCCGCCGGAATCGATGCATGGGTCATCAGGGCAGGGTGCTCGATCAGCGATTCCACGCCGCCCAGGCTTTCCGCCAGCGCGAACACTTCGCAGCGTTCGAGGAAGCGCCGGGCGCCGGCCAGGTCGGTGTCGAGGTCGATCGAGATGATGCCGCCGAAGCCGTCCATCTGCGCCTTGGCCAGCGTGTGCTGGGGATGCGACTCGAGCCCAGGATAGAACACCTTTTTCACCTTGGGCTCGCGTTCCAGCCAGCGCGCCAGTTCCAGGGCGCTCTTGCAGTGGCGCTCCATGCGGATCGCCAGCGTCTTCACGCCGCGCAGGGCGAGGAAAGCGTCGAACGGTCCCGCAATGGCGCCGACGGAGTTCTGCAGGAAGGCCAGTTGCTCGCGCCAGGCCGACTGCCGTTCTTCACCGCCAACCACTGCGATGCCGCCGATGATGTCCGAGTGCCCGTTCAGGTACTTGGTAGCCGAGTGCACCACGATGTCGAAGCCCAGCTCCAGCGGACGCTGGACGATCGGGCTGGCGAAGGTATTGTCGGCCACGGCCATGATGCCGCGTTCGCGGCAGATGCGCGCGATTGCGGCCAGGTCGGCCAGTTTCAACATCGGATTGGTCGGCGTCTCGACCCACACCATTTTCGTTTCCGGACGCAGGGCGGCCAGGAGGTTTTCCGGATTGGTCAGGTCGGCGTAGGTGAATTCATGCCCGGCGCTGCGGCGGCGCACCCGCTCGAACAGGCGGAAGGTGCCGCCATACATGTCGTCGCCAGCCACGATATGCGATCCGGCGTCGAGCAGTTCCAGCACAGTTGAAATGGCGGCCAGGCCGGAGGCGAAGGCGAAGGCCTGGGCGCCGCCTTCCAGGTCGGCCACGCAGCGCTCCAGCGCCCAGCGCGTCGGGTTGTGCGAGCGCCCGTAATCGAGGCCCTTGTGTACGCCAGGACTCTGCTGGACGAAAGTGGATGTGGCATAGATCGGCGGCATGATCGCGCCGGTCGATGGGTCGGGATGCTGGCCAGCGTGGATGACGCGCGTGGCCAGGTGGGCTTTGGTTTTCTTGTCGGTCAAGATAGCGTCCTGCGCAGGTGGTTAAGTAAGTCGTAGCGGGTAATCAGGCCATAGAATTTTCCGCCTTCGGCAATCACGGCGGTCAAGCCACGGTCAAGCGTATCACGGAGGGCAGGCATGCCGGCCGACGGCGCCAGGGTCTCCACGCGGCTGGTCATCGTGCCGCCGACTTCGCCCTTGAACTGGGCGGCGTCGTTTTCGACCTTGAGCAGGATGTCCGACTCGTCGATGAGGCCCACCAGCTTGCCGTTGTCGATGACCGGCAACTGGGCCAGGTCGGCCGCCCGCATGCGGTTGAAGGCGATCAGCAGGGTGTCGCCCGGCGCCACGCTGACCACGTCGCCGTTCTCGAACAGGCGGCCGATCAGGTCGCGCAGGTCGCCCAGCTTCTGGCGCTGCAACAGGCCCTGGTCGAACATCCAGCTGTCGTTGTAGACCTTGGACAGGTAGCGGGTGCCGGTGTCGCAGACGAAGGTCACCACGCGCTGCGGCTTGGTCTGCTCGCGGCAGTATTTCAGGGCGGCGGCCAGCAAGGTGCCGGTGGAGGAGCCGGCCAGGATGCCTTCGGCGCGCAGCAGGGCGCGTGCGCTGTCGAAACTTTCCTGGTCGGTGATGGTGTAGGCCTGCGAGATGGCGTCCATGTTGGCGATGGCCGGAATGAAGTCTTCGCCGATGCCTTCCACCGCCCAGGAACCGCTGGTATCGGCCACTTTGCCGGTGTCCACGTACTCCTTCAGGATCGAACCCTTGGGGTCGGCCAGGATGAACTTGACGTGCGGCGCCACCTTGCGGAAGTAGCGCGACAGGCCGGTCAGGGTGCCGGAAGAGCCGACACCGACCACGATGGCATCGATCTCGCGCGCCATCTGTTCCCAGATTTCCGGGCCGGTAGTGGTTTCGTGGGCCAGCGGGTTGGCCTGGTTGTTGAACTGGTCGGCGAAGAAAGCGCCGGGAATCTCGCTGGCCAGGCGGGCCGCGTAGTCCTGGTAATACTCTGGGTGGCCTTTGCCGACGTCCGAGCGCGTGATGCGCACGTCGGCGCCCAGCGCCTTCAGGTGCAGGATCTTCTCGGTGGCCATCTTGTCGGGCACCACCAGCAGCACTTTATAGCCTTTGATGGCGCCGACCAGGGCCAGCCCCAGGCCGGTATTGCCGGCCGTGGCTTCGACGATGGTGCCGCCCGGCTTGAGCAAGCCTTCGCGCTCGGCGGCTTCGATGATGGACAGGCCGATGCGGTCCTTGATGGAGCCGCCGGGATTCTGGGATTCGAGCTTGAGGAACAGCCGGCACGGGCCGGTGTCGAGACGGGTCACTTCGGCAAGCGGTGTATTGCCGATCAGGCTGAACAAAGCTGCAGGTCGGGTATTCTGCATTTTCTCTCCTTGCGAAAAACGCGCATTGTGTGGCGATTCGATTGAACCAAGAAGGAATTTCTTTGCGCTAGCTTATACCTTTTTTTGCGCTTGGCGGCTCGCGTATAATCCCGCAGCGACTTTTAAAATAATTTCCACTGTGGCAAAACTCTACTTCCGCTATTCTGCGATGAACGCAGGCAAATCGACCTCCATGCTGCAGGTCGCCCACAACTACGAAGAGCAGGGCCTGATCGTGCGCCTGTTTACGGCGGCCATCGACGACCGCTATGGCGTGGGCAAGGTGACGTCCCGCCTGGGGCCGCAGCGCGAAGTCGAGCTGTTCTCCCCCGAAACCAACTTCCTGCAGGACATGCAGAAGGTCGCTTGCGTGCTGGTCGACGAAGCGCAATTCCTGTCGCCGGAACAGGTCAAGCAGCTGCACCAGCTGGCCCAGGCCAAGGGCGTGCCGGTGATCTGCTACGGCTTGCGCAGTGACTTCCGCGGCGAGCCGTTCCCCGGCTCGGCCTACCTGCTCGCGCTGGCCGACGATATCGAGGAAATCAAGAATATCTGCACTTGCGGCAAAAAGGCGACGATGAATATCCGCGTGGACGAGAAGGGGGAGCGCATCCGCGAAGGCGAGCAAATCAGCATCGGCGGCAATGAGGCCTACCGCCAGGCTTGCGGCCGCTGCTTCTACACGGGCTAATTGGACAAGCTGTTTTACCTGACGCCGTCGCTGTGCCTGGCGGTGGCAATCTGGGTGCTGTCGCGGCGCTATGTGGTTTTCACGGTGCTGCAGCTTCCCGGGACCCTGTGCCATGAGCTGGCGCATTTCCTGGCCGGCTTGCTCACGTTTGCCCGGCCGGTTTCACTGTCCATCATTCCCCGCCGCGAGGGCAAGGGATATCGCCTGGGCGAAGTCCAGCTTGCCAACGCAAGCTGGTACAACTCCGCGCTGACTGCACTGGCGCCCTTGCTGCTGGTGCTGATCCCGTGGTGGATCGCCGTGCTGCGCACGCGTGGCGCCTGGCATTTCGAGCCGCTGGACGCAGGCTTGGCCTTCCTGATCGCGCCGCAGTTCCTGGCTTGCTGGCCGTCTGCGGCGGACTGGAAGCTGGCCATGCGTTCATGGCCGCTGGCGCTTATTGCAGGCGCAGGGTGGTACGCCTGGATGCAATACCCGTGGCTGCGCTCGTGGCATTGGCCGGCAGCTTGAAGGCGCGCACTTCGCGGGCCAGGGCTTCCGCCTGATCCTGCATGGCCGCTGCCGCAGCGGCAGCTTCTTCGACCAGGGCCGCATTCTGCTGCGTCACCTGGTCCATCTGCCCGATTGCCTGGTTGACCTGGTCGATGCCTGCGCGCTGTTCTTCGCTGGCGGCGCTGATCTCGCCCATGATGTCGGTGACGCGGCTGACGCTGTTGACCACTTCTTCCATCGTCGCCCCGGCCAGTTCGACCAGCCTGGCCCCGGCTTCCACTTCGCCGGTGGAGTTGGCGATCAGCCCCTTGATTTCCTGGGCCGCTGCGGCGCTGCGCTGGGCCAGGTTGCGCACTTCGGTCGCCACAACGGCAAAGCCGCGGCCTTGTTCACCGGCGCGCGCCGCTTCCACAGCCGCATTCAGGGCCAGGATATTGGTCTGGAAAGCGATGCCGTCGATCACGGAAATAATGTCTTCGATCTTGCGCGAAGCTTCGTTGATGGCGCCCATCTTTTCGACCACCTGTGCCACCTGCGCGCCGCCGCGCGAAGCCACGTCCGATGCTTCGCGTGCCAGTGCGTTGGCCTGGCGGGCGTTGTCCGCGTTCTGTCGCACGGTGGATGTCAGTTCTTCCATCGAGGCGGCGGTTTCTTCGAGGCTGGACGCCTGCTGCTCCGTGCGGGCCGACAGGTCCTGGTTGCCGGCCGCGATCTGCGACGATGCCGTGGCGATCTGGTCGGCCCCTTCGCGCACGCCGCCAACCACGTTGGCCAGGCGTTCGCTGATGCCATTCATCGCGCCCAGCACCTTGCCGATTTCGTCACCGGTGGTGACATCCAGCCGCACGGTCAGGTCGCCGCCCGCGATGCGGCCCGCCGCATCCTGTACCTGCACCAGCGGGCGGGTCACGATGGCGCGCACCAGCAGCAACAGGCTTGCGGCAAAGGCGAGCAGGGCGACGATGCCGCACACNGCATAGCGATTGCGCGCGGAGACGGCATCCTTTGTGATCTCATGGACATAGGTGCCGCCCGCCACAATCCACTTCCAGTCGTCGAAGTAGCGGTACACCAGCAGTTTTTCCTGCGGCGAGGCCTTGCTGCCGGCATCCGCCCACATGTAGCGGATCTCGCCCGTCTTCTTTTCAAGCATCTCCTGGATGAAGGATCTGCCGTTGCTGTCCTTCGAATCCAGCATCGATGCGCCTTCCCTGGATGGGTGAACCAGCAGNGTGCCGTAGTCCTTGCCCGCAGCCGCGTTCAGCACGTAGACATAGCCGGTCTCGCCGATGCGGATGCCCTTGATCTTCTCCTTCAGGGCAGTGATGTTCTTGCTGATGTCCAGGCCGATGAACAGCACGCCAACCACCTTGCCCGAAGCGTCCTTGACCGGGTCGTACTGGGTGATGTACGGCTTGCCGAACAACTGCGCCAGGCCGGTGTAGGAGCGTCCTTCGCGCAGCATGGCGTAGCTTGGATTATTGTGGTCAAGCCTGGTGCCGACGGCGCGCTGGCCGTCTTCCTTCTTGACCGAGGTAGTCACGCGCACGAAGTCCGCGCCGTCGGCAGCGAAAATGGTGGCAATGGCGCCGGTTTGGGCCGTGAAGTCGTCGGGAATGCTGAAGTCATCGTTGACCGCCTTGCCGTTGGAGGACAGTTGGCTGCCCTCAAGCGCGAAGGGGCCGGGTACGTGGGCGGCAAACTGGCGGGCATAGCTGCCGGCGTCGTTCACCATGGCCGAATTGAACACGTCCAGCATGTTTGCCACGCCATTCAGGTCGGCTGCGACCTGGTCCCGGGCGCGCTGCTCGAGCATGGAGGTGCTGTTCCAGCTGATGAAGGTGATAAGTAGCGCTAACAGTGCGCTGACGAGGACGAAGGTGAAGGCGGCAATCTTGGTGCCGACGCTCCAGCTGCGCGCAGGGGGCGTTCGAGTGGACATGATCTTGATTGTTTTTCGGGGGAGGGCCGACATGATACCGCGTTGCTGCATGGAAATTCCACTTGTTACAAAATGTTTCTTAGTAAATTCAATGACTTACCGGAAATCTTGCAAGAAAGCTCAGCCTTCAGGCTGGCTTAAGTGAAGCCCAGCACACTGCCCATCATCCCTCTCTCCCAGAGAGTGTCCTATCCTGTAGAATGGGATTAGCACTATTCTCATAGAATCACCTACGTTCGGAGCAAGCCGATGAAGAAGCACACCCTGTTGGCCACCATGTCCCTGGCACTGATTACCGCTTACGCCAGCGCAGCCCAGGCAGACAAGGCGACAGATGTAACCATGAAGCCTGCGGCGCAGCAGACCCAAGCCGCATTGTGGGCGTCGCGCGTGCTGTCGCGCTACCATTACAAGGCTATGCCACTGGACGACGCGATGTCGGAAAAGATTTTCGACCGCTACTTCAAATCGCTCGATGGCGAGAAANTGTTCTTTACCCAGGCCGATGTCGATTCCTTCAACAAGGACAAGTCCCGCCTGGATGACGCGATTACCAGCGAAAACCTGCAAACGCCTTTCGCCATCTACAACCTGTACCAGCAGCGCTTCTCGGACCGCATGGCCTATGCCCGCGAACTGCTGAAAACCAAGTTCGACTTCACGCAGGACGAGAGCTACCAGTTCGACCGCGAGAAGGCCGACTGGCCGAAGTCGGAAGCCGAAGTGAAAGACCTGTGGCGCAAGCGCGTGAAGAATGACTGGCTGCGCCTGAAACTGGCCGGCAAGGACGACAAGTCGATCCGCGAAACGCTCGACAAGCGCTATGAGAACTACGTGACCCGTTCGCGCAAGCTGAATAACGAGGACGTGTTCCAGATCTTCATGAACGCCTACGCCATGTCGATCGAGCCGCACACCAATTACCTGGGCCCGCGCGCTTCCGAGAACTTCGACATCGCCATGCGCCTGTCGCTGGAAGGCATTGGCGCAGTGCTGCAGAACCGCGACGAGTACACCGTGATCCGCGAAGTCGTGCCGGGCAGCCCGGCCGGCCTGTCCAACAAGCTGAAGGTGGGCGACCGCATCGTCGGCGTGGCGCAGGGTGAATCCGACAAGTTCACCGACGTGCTGGGCTGGCGCATCGACGACGTGGTGCAACTGATCCGCGGCCCGAAGGATTCGACTGTCAAACTGCAGGTGCTGGGCGCCGATGCCGGCCCGGACGGCAAGCCTTTCGTGCTGTCGCTGGTGCGCAAGAAAATCAGCATGGAAGAGCAGTCCGCCAAGCGCTCGATCCTGGAAGTGAAAGATGGCGCCGTCAAGCGCCGCATCGGCGTGATCTCGCTGCCGACCTTCTACCAGGACTGGGATGCGCGCCGCAAGGGCGACAAGGACTACAAGAGCGCCACGCGCGACGTCGCCCGACTGCTGGGCGAACTGAAGAAGGAAAAGGTCGACAACGTCCTGATCGACCTGCGCAACAACGGCGGCGGTTCGCTGACCGAGGCGGTCGAGCTGACCGGCCTGTTCATCGACCGTGGCCCCGTTGTGCAGCAGCGTAACGCCGAAGGCCGCGTGGAAGTGGAAGCGGACAATGTGCCAGGCCTGTCCTGGGATGGCCCGGTCGGCGTGCTGATCAACCGTGGTTCGGCATCGGCATCGGAAATCTTTGCAGCGGCCATCCAGGACTATGGCCGCGGCCTGGTGATCGGCGAGCCTAGCTTCGGCAAGGGCACCGTGCAGACCCTGGTCAACCTGGACCGTTTTGGCCAGAGCGACAAGTCGCGCTTCGGTGAACTGAAGATGACCATTGCCCAGTTCTTCCGCATCAATGGCGGCACCACCCAGCTGCGCGGCGTGACGCCGGACATCAAGCTGGCCTCCACCAGCGATGCCGAAAACTTCGGCGAATCGAGCTACGACAATGCACTGCCTTACACCCAGATCAAGCCTGCGGTGTATATCCCGGCCGGCGAGTTGAAGGAAATCGTGCCGATCCTGGACAAGAAGCATGAAGCGCGCGTTGCCAAGGACAAGGACTACCAGTACCTGCTCGACGACATCAGCTACGTCAAGAAGCAGCGCCAGGACAATGTGGTTTCGCTGAATGAAACCGTGCGCCGCAAGGAGCGCGACCAGCAGGAAGCGCGCGCCAAGCTGCGCGAACAGCGCCTGGCCGCCGGCCCGTCGCCGGACGATCCTATCCTGGTGCCGGACCCGAAAGATGCGCTGAACAAGGCGATTGCCGCCAAACCTGCCAATCCGCGCGCCGCACAGCGCCA
>Ga0055526_1002992_pt1 | contig 11062 bp, 9 predicted proteins | sample AraplaCol_mMF_r2_FD_55013 | JGI IMG/M metagenome (GOLD analysis project Ga0055526, IMG submission 55013) | Arabidopsis root microbial communities from North Carolina, USA - plate scrape MF_Col_mMF_r2 | ecosystem: Host-associated > Plants > Roots > Endosphere | place: USA: North Carolina... | reverse complement strand
GAGAGAAGGAACAGGTACCATGACCATCAAGCTGCAAAAGCCTGACATCACAGAGCTGAAGCCGCGCATCACCGTGTTCGGCGTTGGCGGCGGTGGCGGCAATGCCGTCAACAACATGATCACCGCCGGCCTCCAGGGCGTCGACTTCGTCGTCGCCAACACGGATGCGCAGGCGCTGACGATGACGAAGGCCGAGCGCATCATCCAGCTCGGCGTCAACGTCACCGAAGGCCTCGGCGCCGGCTCGCAGCCGGAAGTCGGCCGCGCGGCTGCCGAGGAGTGCATCGATGAGATCGTCGATCACCTGAACGGCACGCATATGTGCTTCGTCACCGCCGGCATGGGCGGCGGCACCGGCACGGGTGCGGCTCCCGTCGTCGCGCAGGCAGCCCGCAACAAGGGCATCCTGACGGTCGGCGTCGTCACCAAGCCGTTCCATTTCGAAGGCGGGCGCCGCATGCGTCTGGCTGAGATGGGCATTCAGGAACTGCAGAAGTCTGTCGATACGCTGATCGTCATTCCGAACCAGAACCTCTTCCGCATTGCCAACGACAAGACGACCTTTGCCGATGCCTTCGCCATGGCCGACCAGGTTCTCTATTCCGGCGTTGCCTGCATCACCGACCTGATGGTGAAGGAAGGCCTCATCAACCTCGACTTCGCCGACGTCCGCTCGGTGATGCGCGAGATGGGCCGCGCGATGATGGGCACCGGCGAAGCCTCCGGCTCCGGCCGCGCTCTCCAGGCCGCAGAGGCTGCAATCGCCAATCCGCTGCTCGACGAAACCTCGATGAAGGGCGCTCAAGGGCTGCTGATCTCCATCACCGGCGGTCGCGACCTCACCCTCTTCGAAGTCGACGAAGCCGCGACCCGCATCCGCGAGGAAGTCGATCCGGACGCCAACATCATCCTCGGCGCCACCTTCGACGAATCGCTCGAAGGCATCATCCGCGTCTCGGTCGTCGCAACCGGCATCGACCGGGCGATGAACGAAGCCGCCGAGCGGAACCTCCAGCCGGCAGCAAGGCCCGCTATCCGTCCCTCCGCGGCTGTTGCTCCGGCAGCGGCCGCAGTTCAGCCTGCCCCCGTGATGCAGGCACCGAAGGCCATGGATCCGATCGCGCAGACCATCCGCGAAGCCGAGATGGAACGCGAGCTCGAAATTCCGGCCCCGCGTGCTGCCGCACCGCTGCAGCAGCCGGCTCCACAGCAGGAAACCTTCCGTCCGCAGAGCAAGATCTTCGCGCCTGCGCCGGAAGCTCCGGCAATGCGTCCTGCCCCTGTGCAGCAGCAGGCTCCGGCACCCGTCATGAGCCAGCCGGTGATAAGCCAGCCGGTTCAGCAGCAGCCGGTCCGGCAGGAGCCGATCATCCGCCAGGCGCCCGAACCGGTGCGCATGCCGAAGGTCGAGGATTTCCCGCCGGTCGTCCAGGCCGAACTCGACCACCGCACGCAGCCGGNCTCCGCGCATGCGGCGGAAGAGCGCGGTCCGATGGGCCTGCTCAAGCGAATCACCAATTCGCTTGGCCGCCGTGACGACGACGCCGTTGCCGCCGACATGACCGCCGCACCGCCGGCTGCTTCGCAGCAGCGCCGTCCGCTGTCGCCGGAGGCAAGCCTCTACGCACCGCGTCGCGGCAACCTCGACGACCAGGGCCGCGCGGTTCCGCAGGCCCGGATGATGCAGGAAGACGACCAGCTGGAAATCCCGGCATTCCTGCGTCGCCAGTCGAACTGATACCGTGCTTCGGCACCGTTCATGCCCGGGATCAAGGTCCCGGGCATTGCCGTTTTTCTGGCTGCGATTCGCAAGTGATTTCAATTGCGTGACTTCGTAACAAAGCGAAAGAAACAGTGATTTGGATTGGAGCGCCGGCGCACGTAAGTATGGTGCAAGGAAACTGCCCTAGGAGACCTTTCGACAGGCTCCTGCTGCAGAATGAACGATGACCGTGCCGATCGGACAGGCCGCCGGTACGGAAGAATAAAAGGCAGAATTTATGGCAATTGGCTTGCTGGGTTTTCAAACGACGGTATCGCGTCCCGTAACGCTCTCAGGCATCGGAGTGCATTCGGGCGCTGATGTCTCGATCACCCTGAACCCGGCCGAATCGGGCACCGGCGTCGTTTTCCAGCGCCTGCATGACAATGGCGACATCACCGAACTCAAGGCCGTCTCCTCGCAGGTCGGCAATACCGACCTCTGCACCGTGCTCGGCTTCTCGCCCGCCCATTCGGTCGCGACGATCGAGCATGTCATGGCCGCCATCTATGCGCTCGGCCTCGACAATGTGGTGATCGAGGTGCAGGGCTCCGAAATGCCGATCATGGATGGCAGCTCGCTGCCCTTCGTCGAGGCAATCGAGCAGGTCGGTCTCGTCTCGCTCGGCGTCAAGCGCCGCTATATCCGTATCACCAAGCCGGTCAGAATCGAGCATGGCGGCTCCTGGAGCGAATTCCGTCCCTATGACGGGACGCGCTTCGAAGTCGAAATCGATTTCGAGTGCCCGCTGATCGGCCGGCAGAAGTGGGCCGGCGACATGAACGCCGCCGTCTTCAAGGCAGAGCTTTCCCGCGCCCGCACCTTCGGTTTCATGCGCGATGTCGAGCGTCTCTGGGCGTCGGGCCACGCGCTCGGCTCCTCGCTTGAAAATTCCGTCGTCATCTCGGACGACAATACCGTCATCAATGTCGAAGGGCTGCGTTACGCCAAGGACGAATTCGTCCGCCACAAGACGCTCGATGCCGTCGGCGATCTGTCGCTTGCCGGCGCGCCGTTCATCGGCTGCTACCGTTCCTATCGCGGCGGTCACAAGATGAACGCCAATGCGCTGAAGGCGCTGCTCGCCGACCCCTCCGCCTACGAGGTCGTGGAGACGTCGACGCCGCGCCAGCGCGTCGCTGCCCGCGAATTGATCGCAGTTAGCGCTTCGGAATTCGCTCCCTGGTCGGCATGACCTCCAGCACATTCTTAAGACCAGGCCGCCTCTTTCCCAGAGGCGGTTTTTTTATATCCGCCGCGTCGTCGGCAATAGGCAGATGCATGACTGCCACAGGTCGGGAAGAAGATGAAAAGCCCGGTCATTCTGCGGCGGCTGCCACAAAAATGCGTTAATGCCTTATCATTGCGTTGCTCTTGATGCACATTTGTGGCTAGAAACGCCAGCGAGGCGTGGCTGCCGTGGAGCGAGCGGCGGCAGTGGGGTTCTTTCGAATGGGTTATGCAGGATCTGAAGGTATGATGAAGACAGCGCGTGCTTTGTTCGCATCGCTTCTGGTGCTCAGCGCAGGCGCCGCGATCTCCGGTTGCCAGTCGGACCCTGATATCGACATCACCAAGCTCGGCCTCGAAACCGATCCGCCTGATGTGCTCTACACCCAGGGCCTTGCCAATATGAAGGCCGGCAACATGGCGGAAGCGGCGCGCAAGTTCGACGCGATCGACCGCGAGAACCCGTTCTCCGAATGGGCGCGCAAGGCGCTTGTGATGAGCACCTTCGTCAAATACCGCCAGGGCCGTCTGGACGATGCGCTTGCGTCGGGCAACCGCTACATGTCGCAATATCCGAAGTCCCAGGATGCCGCCTATGTGCAGTATCTCATCGGTCTCACCTATTCCAAGCAGATCGTCGACGTGACGCAGGATCAGCGCGCCTCGGCCAAGACGATCGAGGCGATGCAGGCTGTCATCGACAACTATCCGAACTCCGAATATGTCGACGACGCGCAGGCGAAGATCCGCTTCGCGCGCGACCAGCTCGCCGGCAAGGAAATGCAGATCGGCCGCTACTACATGGAGCGGAAGGAATATCTCGCCGCGATCTCACGCTTCCGCATCGTCGTCGAGAAATATCCGAACACCAACCAGATCGAAGAGGCCCTAGCGCGTCTCGTCGAAGCTTATTACGCCATGGGCATCGTCGACGAGGCGCAGACGGCGGCTGCCGTTCTGGGTCACAATTATCCCGACAGCCAGTGGTACGCCGATTCCTACAAGCTGCTGCAGACCGGTGGTGCCGAGCCGCGTGAGAACAAGGGCTCGTGGATCGCTGCGGCAGGCAAGAAACTTCTTCTCGGTTCCTGAGGCCAATGCTGATCCAGCTTTCGATCCGCGATATCGTCCTGATCGAGCGGCTGGATCTTGCCTTCGAGACCGGCCTCTCCGTGCTGACGGGGGAGACCGGGGCGGGCAAATCCATCTTGCTCGACAGCTTGTCGCTGGCGCTCGGCGGGCGCGGCGACGGCGACTTGGTGCGCCATGGCGAGGACAAGGGCCAGGTGACGGCGGTGTTCGACGTCGGCATGGATCACGGCGCCCGCACACTCCTGCGCGAAAACGGCATCGATGACGAGGGCGATCTGATCTTCCGTCGCCAGCAATCGGCGGACGGGCGCACCAAGGCCTATGTCAACGACCAACCGGTCAGCGTGCAGCTGATGCGCCAGGCCGGTCAAATGCTGGTCGAAATCCATGGCCAGCACGACGACCGCGCTTTGGTCGACACCAATGCCCACCGCACTCTGCTAGATGCCTTCGCCGGCCTCACCGACGAGGTTTCGGAGGTTTCCCGGCTCTATCGCCTGTGGCGCGACAGCGAGCGGACACTGAAGAAGCACCGCGAGAAGGTGGAAAGTGCGGCGCGCGAAGCCGACTATCTGCGCTCTTCCGTCGAGGAACTCGAGAAGCTCTCGCCGCAGGATGGCGAGGAGGAAGAACTCGCCGACCGCCGGCAGAAAATGATGAAGGCCGAACGAATCGCCGGCGATATCGCCGAGGCCTCCGAGTTCCTGAACGGCAATGCCTCGCCGGTGCCTCACATCGCCTCGCTGGTGCGCCGGCTGGAGCGCAAGAGCCATGAGGCGCCGGGACTGCTCGAAGACACGGTGGCGCTGCTCGATGCCGCGCTCGACCAGCTTTCCAACGCGCAGATGGAAGTCGAGGCGGCGCTGCGCAAGACCGAATATGATCCGAGGGAACTGGAGCGCGTAGAGGAGCGGCTTTTTGCGCTCAGGGCCGCCTCGCGCAAATATTCCGTGCCCGTTACCGAGTTGCCTGCGCTTGCCGTCCGCATGATCGCCGACCTTGCCGATCTCGACGCGGGTGAGGAGCGGCTGGCGCGGCTCGAAGCCGAGGTCGGCCTGGCCCGTGAAAACTACGATACGGCGGCGCGCTCGCTCTCCGACAAGCGCCATCATGCCGGTATTGCCTTGGCTGCGGCTGTCATGGCCGAGCTGCCGGCGCTGAAGCTCGAACGCGCCCGTTTCATGGTCGAGATCACCACGGATGCGCACGAGGCCCTGGCTGAAGGCATCGATGTGGTCGAGTTCCATGTCCAGACCAATCCCGGCACGCGGCCGGGCTCGATCATGAAGGTTGCCTCCGGCGGCGAACTCTCACGTTTCCTGCTGGCGTTGAAGGTGGCGCTGGCCGATCGCGGATCTGCTCCGACGCTGGTCTTCGACGAAATCGACACCGGCGTCGGCGGTGCGGTGGCCGATGCGATCGGCCAGCGGCTGAAGCGGCTGTCGGAGCGGGTGCAGGTGCTGTCGGTCACGCATGCGCCGCAGGTCGCAGCAAGGGCGGCGACGCATCTGTTGATCTCCAAGGGACCGGCGGCCGAGGGATCCGAAAAGATCGCTACGCGCGTCGCGACGATGGCGCAGAAGGACCGAACCGAGGAGATCGCCCGCATGCTGGCCGGGGCATCGGTGACCGAAGAGGCGAGGGCCGCGGCGAAGCGGCTGCTGGCCGGCAACGGCTGATCGCAACTCGGCTGTCGGTAAGGCCGACGGCGGTGACGAACATCTCGCTTTGCGCTATCCGTAACATTCCGATCCGCGCCGATCTGTTGCCATGCGCCTTTTCCATTTCAGCGACGATCCCGACATTGCGGTGTTCGAACCGCACCCGGTTCGCGTACCCTCGATTCGCCCGGCGGGCCGGGAATGGCTGAACGGTCCGCTCGTTTGGGCAATCGATGGCGACCATGACTTCATGTATCTCTTTCCGCGCGACTGCCCGCGGATACTGATCTGGGCCACACCCGAGACGCCGGAGGCCGAGCGACGGCACTGGCTCGGGGATTGCAGGGCCGCGGCCTATGTCGAGCGTCACTGGTTGGAAAGGCTCTCGGCGGAGACGATCCATCGCTACGAGCTGCCGGCTGGGGATTTCGAGGATCTGGATGATGCCGGCATGTGGGTGGCCCGCAGACGCGTTGTTCCCATCGAGCGCACCGCCGTCTCGCGGCTCGACCGGGAGTTTGCCCCGCGCGGCGTGGAGCTCAGGGTGGTCGATAGTCTTGCGCCGTTGAAGAGCCTTTGGGACACGGGCTTGCATGTCAGCGGCATCCGGCTGCGCAATGCGCGGGATTGGGAACAGGATGGGTAGATCGATCTTCGCAGCGCGGCATGCGCGGCCTCCCTTTTCATCCGGAATTTTTGCTCTAAAAACAATCCAGATTTCTGGCCAGATTCCCTGGAGTGTTATTCCATGTCCATCGAAGGTTCCGCCGTCGACACGTTGACGATCGAAGAGGCTGCCGCCGAGCTCGAACGGCTGGCAAAGGAGATCGCGCATCACGATGCGCTCTATCACGGCAAGGACCAGCCGGAGATTTCGGATGCCGATTACGACGCGCTGAAGCGCCGCAATGATGCGCTGGAAGCACGCTTTCCCGAGTTGATCCGCGAAGACAGCCCATCGCGGCATGTTGGTGCAGCGCCCTCCGTGACGTTTTCGCCTGTCGTCCATGCGCGGCCGATGCTGTCGCTCGACAACACCTTCTCGCAGGAGGACGTGCAGGATTTCGTCGCCGGCGTCTATCGCTTCCTCGGCCGTCTGCCGGACCAGTCGATCGCCTTTACCGCCGAGCCGAAGATCGACGGTCTCTCGATGTCGATCCGTTACGAGAACGGCAGGCTGGTGACGGCTGCGACGCGCGGAGACGGGACGACGGGGGAGAACGTCACCGCCAACATCCGGACCATCTCCGAGATCCCCAACGAGCTGCCGAAGGGCGTGCCCGCCGTCGTCGAGATCCGCGGTGAAGTCTATATGGCCAAAAGCGATTTCCTGGCGCTGAACCGGCAGATGGAGGCGGAGGGCAAACAGACCTACGTCAATCCGCGCAACACCGCGGCCGGGTCGCTGCGCCAGCTCGACGCCAAAGTGACGGCGAGCCGCAAGCTCAAATTCTTCGCCTATGCCTGGGGCGAGATGTCGGAGATGCCCGCCGATACACAGTTCGCCATGGTGCAGACCTTCAGAGACTGGGGTTTTCCGGTCAACCCGCTGATGAAGCGGTTGAATTCGGTCGCCGACATCCTGGCGCATTATGACGAGATCGGCCTCGAGCGCCCGGATCTCGACTACGACATCGACGGCGTTGTTTATAAGGTTGACAGTCTCGAACTGCAGCAGCGCCTCGGCTTCCGCTCGCGTTCGCCGCGCTGGGCGACGGCGCATAAGTTTCCGGCCGAACAGGCCTTCACCGAGGTCGAGAAGATCGAGATCCAGGTCGGCCGCACCGGGGCGCTGACGCCGGTGGCGCGGCTGAAGCCGATCACGGTCGGCGGCGTCGTCGTCACCAATGCGACGCTGCACAACGAGGATTACATCAAGGGCATCGGCAATAGCGGCGAGCGCATCCGGCCGGAGGAACACGATATCCGCGAAGGCGATACCGTCATCGTCCAGCGCGCCGGCGACGTCATTCCGCAGATCCTCGATGTNGTGATGGAAAAACGCGCGGCCGACGCCCGGCCCTACGAATTCCCGAAGACATGCCCGGTCTGCGGTTCGCATGCGGTGCGCGAGGTCAACGAGAAGACCGGCAAGATGGATTCGGTGCGCCGCTGCACCGGCGGCTTCATCTGCCGAGCGCAGGCGACGGAGCATCTGAAGCACTTCGTTTCGCGCAACGCTTTCGATATCGAAGGGCTCGGTTCGAAGCAGATCGACTTCTTCTTCGAAAATGAAGATCCGTCGCTGCAGATCCGCACCGCGCCCGACATCTTCACGCTGGAGAAGCGCCAGCAGCAATCGCTGACCAAGCTCGAAAATATCGACGGCTTCGGCAAGGTCAGCGTCGGCAAGCTCTATGCGGCGATCAACGAACGGCGCAGCATTGCGCTCCACCGCTTCATCTACGCGCTCGGCATCCGTCATGTCGGCGAGACCACGGCGAAGCTGCTGTCGCGCTCCTATGGCACCTATGCGGCCTTCGAGACGGGGATGCGGGAGGCCGAGACGCTAGCCGGCGACGCCTGGAACGATCTCAATGCCATCGAGGGCATCGGCGAGGTCGTGGCGCGGGCTATCGTCGAATTCTACAAGGAGCCGCGCAATGTCGAGGTGATCACCCGGCTTATCGAGGAGGTGACGCCCGAGGAGGCCGAACAGCCGGTGACGGCGGGCAGCCCGGTCGCCGGCAAGACCGTCGTCTTCACCGGGTCGCTGGAAAAATTCACCCGCGACGAGGCGAAGGCGAGGGCGGAAAGCCTCGGCGCCAAGGTGGCGGGATCGGTCTCCAAGAAGACCGACATCGTCGTTGCCGGCCCCGGCGCCGGCTCCAAGCTCGACAAGGCGCGCGAGCTCGGCGTGCAGACGATGGACGAGGATGAATGGCTGGCGTTGATCAGCGGGTGAAGGGCTGAGGGCAGGCCGCCAGCCTCCCGCTCGCTCATAGCCTGAGCCGTGCCATCGTATAGGCGTCGACATATTGACCGGCGCGATATCCGAAAGCCCTTAGCAGGCCTTCCTGTTCGAAGCCGAATTTGCGGTAGAGACCGATGGCGACATCGTTGTCGGTATAGACGGTCAGTTCCAGCCGTCTGATATCGAGCCAGTCATCGGCAGCGTCGACAAATGCGCCGAGCAGGATCCGTCCGAAGCCGCGGCCGGTGAAGTCGTCATGCACGCCCATGCCGATGCTGGCGACGTGTTGCCTGCGGCCGGAAAGACGGTTGAGGCCGCCACTGCCGACGATCTTGCCATTCAGGGTGACGACAAGGTTGAGCGCGCCCGGGGAGGGATTTTCCATGTGCTTGCGAACCTCCTCGACTGCCTGGTATGGCGGCCGCAAGGTACCTGCCCGGTAGCCCGGCAGATTTATGAGATCGGTGATCTCCTCGGCATCGGAAAGGCGGACGGCACGCACCAGGACGCCGTCCGGCAGGGGCGCCCGGCCGCGCGGTTCATTCTCTTCGTTTTCGGACATTCATGCTCTCCATCGGTTTTACGAGGAGAGCCGGTTTCCGAAAACCCTGCTCGCCTCGGCAGGGTTTCGGGATGATCGGATCGCTGCTAACGCGCCATCGCTCCCGCGTACCCTTCCAGGGTCGTGGTGTGATGAATAAGCGTTGCCATGGTCACGAAGCCGATCATGGCAGGTAGGTTTCGATATGCGGGTTAAAAAGTCAACCATGCGTCGTGCCGAATTTGCGCGGTGGGAAGCGGGGCGGTATTCCTGTGCCTGGAGAAACGATTCGGGTTGCTGCATTGAANACCATCGCGATTGACTTCGAGACGGCGAACGAACAGCGCGGCAGCGCCTGTTCGGTCGGCCTTGCCTGGATCGAGGATGGCAGGGTGACGCGCGTCGAAGAGCGACTGATCCGGCCGCGAGACATGCGTTTTTCCGGAATGAACATCGCAATTCACGGCATCCGGCCGGAGCATGTCGAGGATGCGCCCGAATTTCCCGAGGTGATGGACGAGTTCCACGAGGATTTTCGCGGNGCCACGATGATCGCGCACAATGCCGCCTTCGATTTCAGNGTCTGGCGNGCGTGNCTCGATCTCTACCGGCAATCCTATCCGGAGCTTACCTATCTCTGCAGCCTGAAGATGGCGCAGCGGATCTGGCCGCACTTCCTCTCGCACCGGCTGAACCTGATCGCCGAGCATCTCGGCCTGCGTTTCGTGCATCANAACGCCGCCGAGGATGCNGCGGTCTGCGCGGCGGCGGCGATCGAAATGGCGAAGGCGGTCAAGGCGAACGCCGTTCACGCCATACCGGCGCTGATCGGCATGAGGCCCGGCCGGCTGACGGCGCGGGCCTACGAGCCCTGCACCTGCCGGAAAGGCTGAGCGTTCTCGCAACGGCGATTTCTTGCAAAGCATGAGTGCATGCTTATCTAGAATCCGGATCATTCAGGGAGCCGCCATGTCCAAGCTGCGCAATCTTCTCCTCGCCGCCTTCTCTTTCTCCGTTCTTTCCGCCGGGGTCGTCTCGGCCGAGGTGGTCGGCAAGGTCGGGGTCGACTGGATCGGCAACGACATCATTGTCGAGGCGGTCTCCGACCCTGAGGTCAAGGGCGTTACCTGCCACGTCACCTATTTCGACCGCAGCCTGATCGACCGGTTCAAGAACGGCAACTGGTTCGAAGACCCGTCCAACAATTCCATCGCCTGCCGGCAGACGGGGCCGATCGAGATCGGCAATATCGACCTGTCCAAGGACGGCANCGAGGTGTTCCGCCAGGGCATGTCNCTGATCTGGAAAACGCTGGTCGTCAACCGCATCTACGACAAGACCAACGACACGCTGATCTATCTCGCCCATTCGCGCGAACTGACGGACGGTTCGGCGAAGATGTCGATCTCGACCATTCCGCTCTATGGGCAGAATGTTGTGTGGAAGAACGGGAAGCCGTAGGGGCGGGAAGGTTCCTGGATTTTTCGCGTTCGTTATTGAAAAGCCCNCCCCACAAGGGGGAGGGGCTTAACTTGTCGCACCCGCTTTCCAGATCTTTGACGTTTCGGGAGGAGCGAGGCGGGGCCTGAGCTTAGTCCCTCCCTAAAGCTGATCCGATGCTGGCTTATGCTCCACACCAAACGGAAAAGGCCCGGACGAGCCGGGCCTTCCAATACGCAAACGGAGAAATATCAAGCCGCCTGCGTCAGCTCGTCGGCAATGACCGTGTCGAGGTTCAGGAAGCAGACCATGGTCTTTTCGAGCGCGACGATGCCGCGGCAGAAGGCGCGCTGGGCTTCCGGGATGATTTCCGGCGGCGGCTGCAGGTCTTCGCTCTTGATGGTCATCATGTCGGAAACCTG
>Ga0055526_1002983_pt1 | contig 11083 bp, 10 predicted proteins | sample AraplaCol_mMF_r2_FD_55013 | JGI IMG/M metagenome (GOLD analysis project Ga0055526, IMG submission 55013) | Arabidopsis root microbial communities from North Carolina, USA - plate scrape MF_Col_mMF_r2 | ecosystem: Host-associated > Plants > Roots > Endosphere | place: USA: North Carolina... | reverse complement strand
GCCTGGAAACTGGGCCGCCGCATGCTCAAGCGTTAAGCCGCTCTCAAGTTTTCCCCCAGCGCAACCGTTAACCGGAGAAACAGTCTCTCCTCCGGATTTAACATGCGTAACTTGATCGCCCTGTCGGCCTGTTGTCTTGTCATCGGGACAGCAGGCGCCGCCGATCCCGCCACCCCGCCATCGAAAGGCGTTCCGAGTATTCGTCCGAACCTGGCCGCTGCCGCAGCGGCCGACAAGGCGAATATCGAAAAGGATGCCAGTTCGTCCAGTGGTCCCAAGTACGTCCCTCCCGTGCGCAAGAATCCGGCAGCATCCGCTGCTGCCCAGCGCGAGGAAGAGGCGCGCGCAGAAGCGGAACTGTCGGAGAAAATTGCCCAGCGCCTGGCCGAAATGCGCGCCAACCAGGCCGCCCGTATTGCCGCAGCCGAAAAAGCGCGCAAGCAGAAGGCCGCCAAAGTTGCCGCCGCCGAAGTTGCTGCCAAGGCGCCGCCGCCACGCGTGTATGGCACCCACTGGACGTATGAGGGCGAGTCTGGTCCGGCCAACTGGTCCAAGATCAATTCAGACTGGGCGAAATGTTCGACCGGCAGCCGCCAGTCGCCGATCGACATCCGCGACGGCATGAAAGTGGACCTGGAACAGATTTCCTTCGATTACCGGCCGTCCGGCTTCAATGTGACCGATAACGGGCATACCGTGCAGGTGATGGTCAGCCCGGGCAATTACCTGAGCGTGGCGGGCCGCACTTACGAGCTGCAGCAATTCCACTTCCACCGTCCGGCCGAGGAGCGCGTCAACGGCAAGGGTTTTGAAATGGTGGTGCACCTGGTGCACAAGGACCCGGAGGGCAGGCTGGCGGTGCTGGCGCTGCTGCTGGAGCGCGGCAAGCCGCAGCCGACCATCCAGACCGTGTGGAACAACCTGCCGTTGGAGAAGGGCGATACGGCCACCCCGAGCATCGTGCTGGACCCGAACGACATGCTGCCGCAGCGTCGCGACTATTACACCTTCATGGGATCGCTGACCACGCCGCCTTGCACGGAAGGCGTGCTGTGGCTGGTGATGAAGGAGCCGGTGCAGGCCTCGCCTGCGCAACTGGCCTTGTTCAGCCGCCTGTATCCTTTCAACGCGCGTCCGATCCAGGCCAGCTCCGGCCGCATGATCAAGGAATCAAACTGATGGTGTGAAGGCCGGTCCATTCGGCGCCGGCCGGCAGCACTTGCTTGTCCACCCGGGCCGGCTCGATGCAGACGAAGCGGCGGTAGTCGCTGTCGTCCATGTCGGCGGCGGCTGCCGCGCCTTGCGCGCCCGGGTTCCAGACCACCCATTCCGAAAAGCCTTGCTGCTCCAGCTGCAGCGTGCCGGCGCCGGTGTCGAGGCGCAGCTGCGCCGTTGCGGGCCGAATGTCGTCCAGGGCGCCGGTGAAAGGCATGCCGTCCAGCGTGGCCTTGTCGAATTCCTCTAGTGCGAAATAAGTGTGCAGGGCGCCGGCCCAGCTGAAATCCTGCTGGCCGGTGTTGTGCACGGTGTAGCGGATTTCCAGCGCGTTGGCTTTCAGTTCGAAGCGCAGGCGCAGCTCAAACGCACGCGGCCAGGACTGGAAGTGGCTGCGCGGCAGGTCGGATTGCGCCAGCGCCAGTTCGGCCCAGCCGTTGGCCTGCTCGGCGATGCGCCAGGTGGAGGTGCGGGCGAACCCGTGGCGCAGGCCGTCGCCGCGGGTGGCGAACTGCGGGAAGATGACCGGAATGCCGCCGCGGATGGCGGCGCTGCCGTCGAGCGCTGAACGCTGGCTCAGGAACAGGCGTTCCTTGCCGTCCGCAGTCTTCCACGACATCAGATGCGCACCGAACAGGGAAATGGTGGCTTCGGCGCCTTCGGCAGTGGAGATGCGAACTTCGTTCATGCGCTTTCCTTAGGTGAGCCGGTTCTTCGAGAGCGGCGGGTTCTTGGCGAAATAGCGGCGAATGCCTTTGACGATGGCGTCCGCGATCTTGTCCTGGTAGTCGTCGTCCAGCAGGCGCGCTTCTTCTTCCGGATTGGAAATGAAGGCGGTTTCGATCAGGATCGACGGGATGTCGGGCGCTTTCAGCACGGCGAAGCCGGCCTGCTCGACCGAGCCCTTGTGCAGCTTGTTGATGCCGCCGATTTCGCCCAGCACCGCCTTGCCGACCTTCATGCTGTCGTTGATCTGGGCGGTGGTGGAAAGGTCGAACAGCACGCTGGCCAGCTGCGGGTCGTGGCCCTTGGCGTTGGCGCCGCCGATCAGGTCGGCCTGGTTTTCCTTGTCGGCCAGCCAGCGCGCGGCGGACGAGGTCGCGCCTTTTTCGGACAGCACGAATACGGAGGAGCCGCGCGCGCTGGTTTTCACGAAGGCGTCGGCGTGGATCGAGACGAACAGGTCGGCGTCGACCTTGCGCGCCTTTTCCACGCGCTTGCCGAGCGGGACGAAGTAGTCGCCGTCGCGCGTGAGCATGACGCGCATGTTCGGATGGTCTTCGATCTTGTCTTTCAGGCGCTTGGCGATGGCCAGCACGATGTCTTTTTCGCGGCTGCCGCGCGCGCCCATGGCACCCGGGTCCTCGCCGCCGTGGCCGGGGTCGAGGGCGATGGTGAGCATGCGGACCATTTTGTCCTGGCCGGATTTCTGGCCGGGTTTGCGGTGCGCCGGCGCTGGCTCTGGCTCGTCAGGAATTTGCTTGCCTGGTTGGGCCGCGATGGCAGGCGATTGGCTGGACGTGCCGGTGCCGGCGTTCACGCCGCCTGGCGACGCTGCGCTTGCGCTGGACTGGCCGGCGCCGGGCTGGCCGGCTGGCGTGGCGGACGCGATCGATTGGCTGCCGCCACCTTGGGTAGCGCTGCTGCTGGCGGCGCCCTGGCTGGGCAGGCTCGCCTGGCCGCCGCTGGCGGCTTGGCCTTGCGCGGCAGGCTGGCCGGCCAAAGCTGGTTGGCCGGTGGCGCTGCCTTGGCCGCCTGGCGTGGGGCGCGGCGACGAGCCGGCGGCAGGGGGCTGCGCCTTGTCGTCCTGCGTCCACTCGCCTTTTTCAATCAGTGCCGCGATCGGGTCGACTGCCTTGACCGGGTACAGGTCGAAGATCAGGCGATGCTTGTAGTTGCCGACCGGCTCCAGCGTGAACACCTGCGGCGTGACTTTTTCTTTCAGGTCGAACACCAGCCGCACCACGTTCGGGCGGTTCTGGCCGACGCGTACTTCCTTGATGTACGGGTCGTTCGACTCGATCTTGGCGACCAGGCTTTTCAGGGTGGAGTTCAGCACCAGGCCTTCAATGTCGACCACCAGCCGGTCCGGGTCCGGAACCAGGAAGTGCTTGACCTTGAGGTCGGTGTCGTTTTCCAGCGTGACACGCGTGTAATCTTCCGCGGGCCACACGCGCACTGCCAGGATCTGCGCAGCTTGCGCAGACATCGGTGCGAGCACGGACAGCAGGAGCGTGCCGCCGGCCTTGAGCACCGTGCGGCGGCTTACAGGTTTGGAGCGAATTGGAGGCGTTGCAGGCATGACGTACCAAGAGCGGAAGACGGCTGCAATTCTACATCACGTCCGTCACCGGCTACAGAGAGGTAAACATGAAGGTCGGGCGGCGGCAACACGCCGTCCGCCTTCTCCGGCCATTCGACGATGCACACGTTCTCGCGATTGAACTCTTCGCGGAAGCCGGCATCGAGGAATTCCTCGGGGCTGCCCATGCGGTACAGGTCGAAATGCACCACGTTGGCAAGCTTGCCGTCGACCTTCACGCGGTAGGGCTCGGACAGGGTGTATGTCGGGCTTTTCACCGGCCCCACATGGCCGGCCGCATGCAGCAGCGCGCGCGTCAGCGCGGTTTTGCCGGCGCCCAGGTCGCCGTGCAGGTAGATCGCCATGCCGGGCAGCAGGGCGCGCGACAGCGCAGCNCCTAGCGCCGCNGTNCCGGCTTCGTCGTGGAGATGGGATTTAAAGTGCTGCATCGAATAAAATGATGGTTTGGATTTCCCCGCATTGTAAGGCCGTGNCACTCTCCCAAGCCAATTTAGACGAATTAGCCAGCCGCATCAAGGCATGGGGGCTGGAGCTCGGCTTCGCGGAAGTGCGGATTGCCGATATCGACCTGTCAGCCGCCGAGGCGGGCCTGCAAGCCTGGCTGGATGCCGGCATGCACGGCGATATGGACTATATGGCAAGCCACGGCATGAAGCGCGCACGGCCGGCGGAACTGGTGCCGGGCACGGTGCGGGTGATCACGGCGCGCATGAATTACCTGCCTGGCGCGGCCGACGAAGGCTGGCGCGAGCGGGAAACGGCGCGGCTGGCCGATCCCACCCAGGCTGTGATCTCGGTGTATGCCCGCGGCCGCGACTACCACAAGGTGCTGCGCGCCCGGCTGCAGCAACTGGCCGACAAGGTCAGCGCGGCGGTCGGCGAGTTCGGCTACCGCGTGTTCACCGACTCGGCGCCGGTGATGGAACTGCCGCTGGCGGAGAAGTCGGGCCTGGGCTGGCGCGGCAAGCACACCTTGCTGATCAACCGCAGCGCGGGCTCCATGTTCTTCATGGGCGAAATCCTGGTCGATTTGCCGCTGCCGGTCGACGAACCGACCGGCGCGCACTGCGGCCAGTGCACGGCCTGCATCGACGTCTGCCCGACCCAGGCCATCCTCGGCCCGGGCAAGCTGGATGCGCGGCGCTGCATTTCCTACCTGACCATCGAACTCAAAGGCGCCATCCCGGAAGAAATGCGGCCGTTGCTGGGCAACCGGGTCTACGGCTGCGACGATTGCCAGACCGTCTGTCCCTGGAACAAGTTCGCCCAGCGCGCCACGCTGCCGGACTTCGATGAGCGCCATGCCCTGGGCAGCGCCGGCATGATCGAGCTGTTTGCATGGACCGAAGAGGAATTCAACCGCCGCATGGAGGGCAGCCCGATCCGCCGCATCGGCCATGAACGCTGGCTGCGCAATATCGCGGTCGGACTTGGCAATGCCGCGCGCATGGGCGCCCAGGGCGACCCGGCCATCCTGGCCGCCTTGCAGGCGCGCCGCGACCATCCCTCGGAACTGGTGCGCGAGCACGTGGAATGGGCGCTCAAGCAGCACCACTAGGCAGCACTAGGGCATAATTGGCCTGTCCTGGTCAAAAATCCCGAGTGACGAATTGTCTCCTTTTGCGGAAGCGGTACAGAGTTATCGAGAATTGTCGCCGCTGAATGTGTGGCGGCATGGCAGTCCGGCAGAACAGCGCGCCATTTTCGGCGGCTGGCTGCTGTTGCTGCTGCTTTGCGTGGCGCTGGGAGTGGCGACCGTCAAATGGAGCTGGTCCGGCTTGCCCGTCAATATGGGCGGCGTTACCGCCTACGTTACCGTCTATCCGCCGCTGCCCATCTGCCTGCTGCTGACCTTGACCCTGGGCTGGTGGTGGGGCGCGATTCCCGCCTACTGTTCGACCCTGGTGCTGGCGCTGTATGCCGGCATGCCCCTGCATTGGGCGCTGCTGTTTGCCTGCGCCAACCCGCTCGGATTCAGCATCCTGGCGATCGGCTACCGCGCCATGGTGATGCGGCGCGATTTGCGGCACCTGACTTCACTGCTGTTCTATATCCAGCTGTGTTTTGTGGCCAGCATCTTTGGCTCTTCCGGCGCCCTGATCTGGAGCTATACCAACCATATCGCGCCAGGGGCGCAGTTGCCGATCTGGCAGGGCTGGTGGCTGGGCTCCTTCCTGCAAAGCGTGTTGATTGGCGGGCCGGCAATGGCGATCCTGTGGCCGCGGGTGGACCGCTGGCAGTTGCTGAACCAGAAGCTGATGCGCAGGCGGCGCGGCGGCTCGCGCCGTTCGGTGCTGCGCATGCTGGCCACGGTGGCGGCCGGCGTGCTGATTTACGGCTTCGTCACGATCCGCCTGGCCGAAGCCGATGCCGTCCACGCGCCGGAAGTGTTCCGGGAAACCGTGTGGATCTTTTACTGGGTGTTCGCGGCGATCATCATTTTCATCGCCATTTTCGGCTACCAGCTGTTCTCGCACTGGCAGGATTCGACCGACGGCCTGCTGAACGAAATGCAGCGCATGAATATCGACCTGGAGCGCCTGGCGACGACGGACGCCTTGACCGGCCTGCTGAACCGCCGCGCCGCCGACCGCCACCTCGATGCCGAGTGGCACCGCGCGCGCCGATCCGGCCATGCCTCCGCCCTGGTGCTGCTCGATATCGACCATTTCAAGCAGGTCAACGACAAATACGGCCACCCGGGCGGCGACGCCGCATTGCGCATGCTGGCGACCTGCATCCGCTCAGTGATGCGAGAGGTTGACGCAGGAGCGCGCTATGGCGGCGAGGAGTTCCTGATCGTGCTGCCGGAAACAGGGCGCGAAGGGGCATTCGTGTTCGCCGAACGCTTGCGCGAGCGTGTGGCAAGCTGCGAAATCAGCCACGATGTCCATTTATTCAGGTGCCAGGTGAGCCTGGGCATCGCCGTCAGCGACAAGCACGAGGCGAGCTATGAACAGTGGCTGCGGCGTGCCGACGACGCGCTGTACCGCGCCAAGCAGGCTGGCCGCAACCAGGCGATCATGGGCGTTTAGGCTGTTGCATCGTTACCCCTTCGCCTTGCGGATACGTTCTCCGAAAGAGCGCTGCTCCAGGGCAGCAATGGCCTGCGCCAGCGTCTCGGACAGCGGATATGGCAAGTCTGCATCGAGCGAAGCCGCTGCCGCTGTCGTGGCCCGCCAGCACGCCTGCAGCTTCGGCAGCAGGCGCTTGCCCTGCGGGCTGAGGCGCAGCAGCTTCTGGCGCGCATCGGTGGGGCTGGCTTGCGCCACCAGCCAGCCTTCTTTCAGCATCAGGGCTACCGTCTGCGTGGCGGCGGGCTGGGTAATGCCGGCGCTTTCGGCAACCTGGCTGACGGTGCATGGCTGGCCGCCGGCCAGCGCGCGCATCACGGGCGTGTAGCGCGGCCGGTATTCGAGGCCGGCGTCAACGTATGACTGCTGCACGGCGCCGTCCAGCAGTTCGATCAAATGGCGTAATTGGGTTCCGAGTCCTTGTTTCATGGACCGATGCTATCACAATATATAAGTGCTTATGTATTATTTGTTTTGCCAGCAGGCTTCACTTCAGCAGTCCCGCCAGTTCGACCGCGGTCTTGACCTGCATCTTGTCGAAGATGTGGGCGCGGTGCACTTCGACGGTGCGCATCGAGATGCCCAGTTCATCGGCCACCACCTTGTTCATCTTGCCGGCCAGGATCAGGTCCAGCACTTCGCGCTCGCGGGTCGAGAGCGTGGCGAGGCGCGCCTGCACGGCTGCCTTGCCGCTGGCCTGGCGCGAGGCGGCCAGGCCTTCCTGCACGCGGTCCATCAACTGGTTGTCGTTGAAAGGCTTCTCGAAGAAGTCGAAGGCGCCGCGCTTGAGCGTATCCACCGCCATCGGCACGTCGCCGTGGCCGGTCAGGAAGATGACGGGCAGGCGCGCCGTGAGGCCGCGCGCCGCCAACTGGTCGAAGGCGGCCACGCCGCTGATCTCCGGCATGCGCACGTCGAGCAGCACGCAATCGCCTTCGGGATCGAAAGCGCCGCTTTGCGCGAAGGCCAGGAAGGCTGCCGCGCTTTCGTAGGTCGTGGCGGCGATGCCGCGCGAGGAAGCGAGCCAGGACAGGGCATCGCGCACCACGGCTTCATCGTCAACGATATGTAGCATTCTGGGTCTCCCGAATTGGCTCTATTACGCTTTGCCTGCGACCGGCAGCGTAAAAGTGAATATGGTACCGCCTTGCGGGTTGTCGCGGTGGGACAATGTGCCGCCGTGGAACTCGATCGCGGTGCGGCAGATGTTGAGGCCCATGCCCATGCCTTCCGCCTTGGTCGAGAAAAAGGGCGAAAACAGGCGCTCGGCCACGTCCTGCGGGATGCCGTGCCCGTTGTCGATGACCTGCACCACCACCATGCCCGCCTGCGGATCGTTTTCGGCCACAACGCGCAATACGCGTTTCAGCGGCTGCACGTCGGCCATGGCTTCGATGCCGTTGCGGGTAAGGTTCAGCAGCACCTGCTCGATCAGCAGGCGGTCGGCGCGCACCAGCGGCAGCGATTCCGGGATCTCGATCTGCAGCGAGACGTGGTGCTGGCGGGCTTGCAGCTCGATCAGGACCAGGATCGAGTCGAGCATCGATTGCAGCGCCACGTCCTGCCGCTCCGATTCGCGGTTCTTCACGAATTCGTGCACGCTGCGGATGATCTGGCCGGCGCGCTGCGCCTGGGTGCCGGCTTGCTCCAGCGCGGGCTTGAGCATGGCGGTGTCGCCGCCCCGCGCAAGGATGTTCAGCGCACCGGTGGTGTAGCTCGAGATGGCGGCCAGCGGCTGGTTCAGTTCGTGCGCCAGCATGGAGGCGATTTCGCCCATGGTGGCCAGGCGCGCACTGGCCTGCAGCTTTTCCTGGTGCTGGCGGTTCAGTTCCTCCATGCGCTTGCGGTCGGAGATGTCGAGAATGGAACCCATATAGCCGGTATGGCGGCCTTCCTTATCGACCAGCGGCGCCTCGAACACCAGCACCGGGATGCGGGTGCCGTCCGGGCGCTGGAACAGGGTTTCGAATTCAGGGGTGATGGATCCGGCCAGTACGCTGGCCAGGCGGTGCTGGTATTCCTCCATCACGTCCGGCGCCCAGTAAGGCATGGGCGGCGAGCGCCCGATCAACTCCTCCGCCGGGTAGCCGACCATCTGGCAGAAGGCGGGATTGACATAGGTGATGCGGCCTTCCAGGTCGCGCGCGCGCAAGCCGGTCACCAGCGAATTTTCCATCGCCGTGCGGAAGGACATCTGCTGCCGCAATTCGCCTTCAGCCGCCAGGCGGCGCGAGATGTGGCCCCACAGTGCGAACAGGCTCCACAGCAGGGCCAGCGAGAGCGCGATGACGGAGCCGACCAGCAGGTTGGGCAGCAGTTTCGGTTCGCTCTTCACGCTGTCGGTCATCAGGGTGATGGTGGCGCCGGGCAGGTCGAGCGCGCGCTTGTGGGTGTAGACGCCATGGCCTGGGCCGGCGGAACTGCGGCGCGCCAGCACCTTGTCGTCGCGGTCGAGCAGGGAAATCTGGTTGTCCTGCGCGAACCACCACGGCACCATTTCATCGAGCAGGCTACTGAGCTCGAAGGTGGCGACCAGGCTGCCGATCCACTGGTCGCCGCGATAGATCGGGAACAGCAGGTCCATTTTCAATGCGCCGGGCTGGGCGTCGCCGCCGATCGGTTCCGGCTCGGCGTAGACCGGTGAGTGCGTGCGGCGCGCATGGTCCTGCGCAGCCAGCGCGGCCGGGCCAAGCACGGTGCTGCCGGCCGGTGCGCCTTCGCTGGCGACCACGATGCGGCCTTCTGGGTCGACCTCGACCACGCGTTTCAGTTCGGCGCCGTTTTTCAGCATGCGGCCCATGCGCTGCTGCACGTCGGCGGGTGCGGGATGGCCGGTGGCGATTTCATTGGCCAGGCCGCGCAGGCTTTCTTCGTGGCGGCCAAGCTGGAAGCGGATCGACTGCTCGACCCACAGGGTATCGGCGATCAGCTGCTCCTGCCGCTCATTGCTTTCAAGCTGGCGCGCCTGCCAGGGCAGCCAGAACACGATGGCGACGAACAGCAGCACCAGTACCACCGGCAGCAGCCAGCGCACGGAAGAGGGCAGGGATATGCGTTTTAACATGCGCCGAGGGTATCGAATCCAGTTGCTGCTTGTATTGTGGGTTTCCACAGTTGTGTGCCACCATTCCGGTGAACACAATGTAAAGTGAGAATAATAATGCACCAAAATCGCCGGGAGACATTATGCATTTGAAGTCCCTCCTGGCCGCCTTCGGCGCGGCCGCACTTGTCACGTCCCAAGCGTTTGCGCAGGCGCCCATCGTCATCAAGTTCAGCCACGTCGTGGCGCCGGACACTCCCAAGGGGCAGGCCGCCGAGCGCTTCAAGCAACTGGCGGAAAAGGCAACCGGCGGCCGCGTCAGGGTCCAGGTCTACCCGAACAGCCAGCTGTACAAGGACAAGGAAGAACTGGAAGCGCTGCAACTGGGGGCGGTGCAGATGCTGGCGCCGTCGCTGGCCAAATTCGGCCCGCTGGGGGTAAAGGAATTCGAGGTCTTCGACCTGCCGTACATCTTCCCGAACAAGACTGCGCTGTACAACGTGACCGAAGGCCCGATCGGCAAGTCGCTGCTGAAAAAGCTCGAGACCAAGGGCATCACCGGCCTGGCTTATTGGGACAATGGCTTCAAGGTCATGTCGGCCAACCGCCAGTTGCGCGTGCCAGCCGACTTCAAGGGCCTGAAGATGCGGATCCAGTCCTCCAAGGTGCTGGATATCCAGATGCGCGCGCTGGGCGCGGTACCGCAGTCGCTGGCCTTCTCCGAGGCGTATATGGCGCTGCAGACCGGCGTGGTGGATGGCACCGAAAACCCGCCCTCCAATATGTACACGCAAAAGATGCATGAGGTGCAGAAGCACCTGACCATTTCCAATCACGGTTACCTGGGCTACGCAGTCATCGTCAACAAGAAGTTCTGGGACGGGCTGCCTTCCGATATTCGCAGCAAGCTGGAAGCTGCAATGAAGGAAGCTACCACTTACGAAAAAGCCATCGCCCAGCGCGATAACGATATGGCGCTGGAAGCGATCCGCAAATCCGGCAAGACCCAGATCTACAACCTGAGTGCCCAGGAACAGGCGCTGTGGCGCAATGCGCTGCTGCCGGTGCAAAAGCAGATGGAAGAGCGCATCGGCAAGGACCTGATCCAGGCGATCAACCGCGAAACAGCAAAATGAAGTCCTGTCAAGTTGCCAAAAATAAATAACGAAATTCGGAAAAAGATCGGTTACTATGGCGACGCCCCCGAACGGTGCAACTTGCACCATGATGGTTACGGGCACAGGATTTAGTGGGGAGTGAAGAAGAAGACACGCGGCCAGCTCGCGGATACATAGAGGAGACACGCTGCCTGACAGTATGCTGTTGGCCGCCGCCACAAGCGGGGTTAAATGGCCGGGGTGGTGAAAAAAAGATTCAAAACGCACCTGCGGGTGCGTTTTTTTTTGCCCTATCCTGGCGCGCTGGTGT
>Ga0055526_1002982_pt1 | contig 11085 bp, 9 predicted proteins | sample AraplaCol_mMF_r2_FD_55013 | JGI IMG/M metagenome (GOLD analysis project Ga0055526, IMG submission 55013) | Arabidopsis root microbial communities from North Carolina, USA - plate scrape MF_Col_mMF_r2 | ecosystem: Host-associated > Plants > Roots > Endosphere | place: USA: North Carolina... | reverse complement strand
GCCACGCTCATCCACAGCCTCGTGCTGCCCGCGGGGCTCGCGCCGACCGTGCTGGGCCTGCTCGACCGCACGCTGCAGGACGCGCGCAAGTGGCTGGGCGACCTCTTCCAGCCCGCCGGCCGAAGCAGTGCCGAGCCACGGCGCCTCGACGACGACCGACGCCGCCTCGCCGGCGACATCACGCAGTTGCGCCTTCTCTCCACCCACGTTCCCTTCGACACCACTCACCTGCGCTGGACCGCCGGCGCCATCCGCGCGATGCAGGACCGCGTCGCCGCGCTCACGCCCGCGCTCTCCGCCGTCGAAGACCGCCTGCTGGCGCTGGAGCAGGCCGAAGGCGTCATCGCCCCCGACGTGGCCGCCGTGCTCGCGAAGGCCGCTCAGTGGTTGCGTGAAGAGGCCGACGCCCCTGGGGACGCCGCTGCCCGTGCCGCGCGCCTGCAGGAGTTGCGCCGCACCATCGACGCCCTGGGCGCCACGCCGCCCGACGCCGATCCGCAGGCCCGCTGGGGCAGCGCGCTGCGCATCGGCCTCGCGGGCCGCCTCGAAGAGCTCGTCGACGGCTGGAACGCCTGCGCCCAGCTGCGCCAGGACATCGACGAGGGGCTGAAGGGCGCCGCGCCGCTGCGCCGCACGGCCGCGCTCGGCAGCCGCGTGCTGCACCGCGACTACGGCATGGCGCTGCTGTCGGCCCTGGCGGCAGTCATCGCCATCTGCCTGTGCGGCGCGTTCTGGATCGTCACCGGCTGGCCCATGGGCTCGGCCGCGACCATGATGGCCGCCGTCTTCTGCTGCTTCTTCGCGACGATGGACGACCCGGTGCCGGCGATCCACGGCTTCCTGAAGTGGACGCTGTGGTCCATCCCGATCTCGGCCGTCTACGTGCTGGTGCTCATGCCCACGGTGCAGGACTTCGGCATGCTGGTGGTCATCTGTGCGCCGCTCTTCCTGCTGCTGGGTTTCTACCTGCCGCGTCCCACGCACTTCATGCCCGCGATGGCGCTGATCTTCGGCGTGTGCGGCACGCTGGCGATGCACGACACCGCCAGCTCCGACCTGGTGAGCTTCATCAACAGCATGATCGGCCAGATCGTCGGCGTGGTCGTCGCCGCGCGCGTGACGCGTCTCGTGCGCTCGGTGGGCGCCGACTGGAGCGCGCGGCGCATCCAGCGCGCCACCTGGCGCGAGCTGGGCGACATGGCCGCCTCGTCGCATCCGCAGTACGCGCAGAGCGACGCCTACGCCGTGCGCATGCTCGACCGCATCGGCCTGCTCGCGCCGCGCATCGCGCAGGCCGGCGGCACCGTCGAGGGCGTGGCCGCCAACGACGCGCTGCGCGACCTGCGCATGGGTGCCGACATCGCCGTGCTGCAGCGTGTGCGCGGCCAGCTGCCGCTGGCCACTTCGGCCGCGCTGCTGGGCGGCATCTCGCGCTTCTTCCGACAGCGCGCGGAGGGCCGCATGAATCCGCGACCACCGGGCCTGCTGCCGCAGATCGACGAGGCGCTCGGCGCCGTGCTCGATGCGCGCGACACCGCGTCGTCGTCTTCTTCAGCCTCGCGCTCGGCCGTCACCGCACTGGTGGGCCTGCGCCGCAATCTCTTTCCCGACGCGCCGCCCTCGCTCGCGGGCACGTCCCTCACTTCGCAAGGAGCTTCCGCATGATCGGCGAAGCCAGCTTCTACGGCCTGTACCTGCCCTGGATCATGGTGCTCGCGCTCGCGGCGCTGCTCGTGCTGTGGGGCGTGCGCCGCCTGCTCGCGGCCACCGGCGCCTATCGCTGGGTGTGGCACCCGGCCCTCTTCGACATGGCGCTCTACCTGCTGCTGCTCTACGCGCTCAGCCGCGCCAGCGCCTACCTCCAATGACAACAACGAGATTCCAATGAAAGCCGCCCGAACTTCCGACGACAGCAATCCGTGGGCCCAGCGCCTGGGCCGCGTTCTCTTCACCCTGGCCGTGGTCGCCGCCGCCGTGTGGGCCGGCCTGCGCCTGTGGGACCACTACGAACTCGCGCCGTGGACGCGCGACGGCCGCGTGCGCGCCAACGTCGTGCAGATCGCGCCCGACGTCTCGGGCCTGGTCACGGCAGTGCCCATCCACGACAACCAGCCTGTGGCCGCCGGCGCGCTGCTCTTCGAAGTGGACCGCGCGCGCTACGACCTCGCCGTGCGCCAGGCGCAGGCCGCGCTCGCGGCGCAGCGCGCCGTGAGCGCGCAGGCCCAGCGCGAGAACGCGCGCAATGCCGGCCTCGACGAGCTGGTGTCGAAGGAGTCGCGCGAACAGACCCGCTCGCGCGTCGAGCAGATGCAGGCTGCNGTCGCGCAGGCCGAAGTGGCGCTCGACTCGGCCCGCCTCAACCTGCAGCGCGCCCAGGTGCGCGCNCCGGCCGACGGCCTGGTCACCAACCTCGACCTGCGCCAGGGCAGCTATGCCGCGGCGGGCCGGCCGGTGCTNGCGCTGGTCGATGCGCAGTCGTTCTACGTCGANGGCTATTTCGAGGAAACCAAGCTGCCGCGCATCCACCTCGGCGACCGCGTGCGCGTCACGCCCATGGGCGGCGGCGCTGTGCTCGAAGGCTCGGTNGAGAGCGTGGCCGCCGGNATCGCCGACCACGACCGCTCCACCAGCGCCAACCTGCTGCCCAGCGTGAACCCCACCTTCAACTGGGTGCGGCTCGCGCAGCGCATTCCGGTGCGCGTGAAGCTCGACCCGCTGCCGCAGGGCGCGCGCCTCGTCGCGGGCCAGACGGTCACGGTGCAGGTGCTGGAGAACAAGCCGGCGCAGAAGACGGCGGCAACGGCCTCCACGCCACAGAAGGGATGAACGACATGACCAGCTTCGCATTCCGCATCGCATCGCTGGCCGCCGCCGCCGCGCTCGCGGCCTGCGCGGCGGTCGGCCCCGACTACAGGCAGCCGCCCGAGGCGCTGGCCAGCCAGCCTGCAGCGGGCAAGCCCTTCGCAGAGGCGCCCGCCAACGCGGCGCCGCTGCCCGCCCACTGGTGGCGCCTGTACCACGACCCGCTGCTCGACAAGCTGGTCGAACAGGCCCTCGCGCACAACACCGACCTGCGCCAGGCCGTGGCGAACCTCGAGCGCGAGCGCGCCATCGAGGACGAGACCACCGGCGCCAGGTACCCCACCATCGGCGTCAACGGCGGCCCCTCGTTCGGCCACGTCTCGGGCCTGTCGCTGCTGCAGAAGGGCTACGAGCCGCCGAGCACCTTCAACTACAGCGCGGGCGCGTCGCTCTCCTACCAGGTCGACCTGTTCGGCCAGATCCGGCGCGCCATCGAGGCCTCNCAAGCCAGCACGCAGGCCGCCGAAGCCGCGCTCGACCTCGTGCGCGTGAACGTNGCGGCCGGCACCGCACGCGCGTACGCCGAAGCCTGCTCGACCGGCCTGCGGCTGCAGATCGCGCAGAAGTCCGTTTCGCTGCAGCAGGACGCCGTCAACGTCACCGACCGCCTGCAGCGCGCGGGCCGTGCCGGCGNCATCGACGCGAACCGCGCACGNGCGCAGCTGCAGCAGCTCAATGCCGCGCTGCCGCCGCTGAAGGCCGAGCGCCAGGGCGCGCTCTACCGTCTCGCCACGCTCACCGGCGCGCTGCCGCAGGACTTTCCGCGCGAGGTGGCCGACTGCACCGTGCCGCCGCGCGTGGCCGGCGTGCTGCCGGTGGGCGACGGCGCCGCGCTGCTGCGCCGCCGCCCCGACATCCGCCAGGCCGAACGCAGCCTCGCCGCATCGACCGCGCGCATCGGCGTGGCGACTGCGGAGCTCTATCCGAAGGTCACGCTGGGGCTCTCGGGCTCTTCCGCGGGCCATGCCGACGGCTTCGGGCGCAAGGACACCTTCGCCTGGAGCCTCGGTCCGCTGATCTCGTGGACCATTCCGAACACCGGCGTCGCGCAGGCCCGTATCGCGCAGGCAGAGGCCGGCACGCGCGCCGCGCTCGCCAAGTTCGACGGCACCGTGCTCACCGCGCTGCGCGAGACCGAGACCGCGCTCGCCACCTACGCACGCGAGCTCGACCGCCGCGCTGCCCTGCAGGCCTCGCGCGACGAGAGCGCCAAGGTCGCGGCGCAGGCGCGCCAGCTCTACCAGAACGGCCGCACCGGCTACCTCGATTCGCTCGACGCCGAACGCTCGCTGGCCGCCAGCGAAGCCGCGCTCGCGGCCAGCGAGGCGCAGCTGGCCGACGACCAGGTGGTGCTGTTCATGGCGCTGGGCGGCGGCTGGGAGCCTGACGAAGCCCATCTTGCGCAGGGCTCGACGCCGGCCAGCATCAAGCAATGACGCCGACATCCGCTCAGCCGCCGCGCCGCCCGCACGCGCCGCTGTGGCTGCTCGCTCTGGTCACCTTCAGCGGCACGCTGGCCATGCACATCTTCGTGCCCGCGCTGCCCATCGCCGCGAAGGGCCTGGGCGCCGGCATCGGGCAGATGCAGATGACGGTGAGCCTCTACATCCTCGGTCTCGCGCTGGGCCAGCTGGTGTACGGCCCGCTGGCCGACCGCTTCGGGCGGCGTCCGGTGCTGCTGGGCGGGCTGGGCATCTACTGCGTGGCGGGCCTTGCCGCGGCGCTCGCGCCCGAGGTGCATTCGCTCATTGCGGCGCGGCTCTTCCAGGCGGTGGGCGGCTGCTCGGGGCTCGTGCTGGGCCGCAGCATCGTGCGCGACACGGCCGAGCCGCAGGAGGCCNCGCGCCGCCTCGCGCTGATGAACCTGATGGTCACCGTCGGACCCAGCCTCGCGCCGCTGATCGGCGGNGCGCTCGCCACCACGCTGGGCTGGCGCTCGATCTTCTATGCGCTCTTCGGCCTGGGCGTGGTCGGTTTTCTCTTCACCTGGCGCATGCTGCCCGAGACCGGCGCGCCCGGCGCCGCCGTGAACGCCCGCGAGCTCGGGCGCAACTACCGCAAGCTGCTGGCCTCGCCGGCCTTCCTGGGCTTCTCCATCGGCGGCGGCTGCGCCACCACGTCCATGTACGCCTTCATCGCCTCGGCGCCCTTCATCTTCGTCGACCAGCTGCACCGGCCGGCGCACGAGGCGGGCATCTACCTTGCCATCCTGGTGTCTGGCGTGTGGCTCGGCAGCTTTCTCACCAGCCACCTGATCTCGCGGGTGCGCGTCGACCGCCTGATGACGCGATCGAACGCATTGAGCGTGGTGGCGGCCTTCGTGCTGCTCGGCGCGGCGCTCAGCGGCCATCTCTCGGTGCCACTGATCGTCGCGTGCATGTTCCTCTTCACCGTCGGCGTGGGCATGGCCTCGCCGCCGGCACTCACGCAGGCGATCAGCGTCAACCCGCAGGTCATCGGCTCGGCCTCGGGCCTCTACGGCTTCACGCAGATGGCCGTGGGCGCGCTGTGCACCGCGCTCGCGGGCATGGGGCACGCGAACCCGGCGCTGGCTTCGGCCATCGTGCTGGCGGGAGCGGGCATCGTGGCGCAGCTGTCGTTCGCGGTTGCGCTGCGCACGCAGAGAGCCCGGACCTCCAAGGCCTGATTCAGGCCCTGCAGCGTTTCTTCAGGTCCGCGCCGATCTGCGCCGTGAGATTGTCAAGCGCGGCGTCGAATGCCTGCTGGATCTCGCTCTCGGACGTGGACCAATTGATCGAGTCGTCGAAGCCGCGATAGGTCTTCGTGGTCGCGGCACTGGAGCCATCCGGCGGAAGCTGAACGCGCACGACGAGGTTGGCGGATTTCAGTGTGATGAGGCCGTGCACGTAGGCTTTGAGCACCGTGATGCGCAGGGTTGGCGCGGCAGCATCGCGCGTGTAGCCGGGAATCGATGCAATGCCGGCCCTGAACCACTCGTCGAAGCCAACGCCGTCGATATGCGTGCGGCCCATCTGTCCAAGGCTCTGCGCGTCCCGCCGGTCGTCGATGGCACCGAGAGAGAAGGGGCAGGCAGGCACCGAAGTACCCGGTTGCGCAGCCGCAGTCCGGCGCTGCAGACCTGTCACCCTTTCCGACGCACAGCCCGCCACGAGCAGCGGCACCGCCAGCACCCAGCAGGCGGCGCGGCGCCATTCCTCGCGCGTCACTTCGCCGCCGTGTCCGTAGCGGGCTGTGCGGTGGGCACCGCGGCGGCCGATGCGGTATCGGCGGCTGCGACCGTTGCGGGCGCAGCGGGAGCAGCGGCTACTGCCGGCGGCGCCGCGGCCACGACGTTGGCCAGCGCCGCGTCGAAGTACAGCGATCCATCGGGATAGCGAAGCAGCTTGCCCGTGTTGCCTTGCGACACCAGGTTGGCTTTCAGGCCAGGAGGCACATCGACCTTGGCCGTTGCCGGCGCATAGACGGGATGCTTGCTCTGGAGATCGGCGGCCAGGAGTGCCGTCGATTGCGCAATGCCGTCCTGCAGCGCCATCTTCAGGAAGCGGGCGTTGTCCGCCTTCCAGGCGGCGATGTTCTTCGTGGCGTCGTCGCCCGCCGCCGGGTGCTTCGCACGATAGATGATGTTGCTGCGGTAGGTCGCGTTCTGCAGTGCGAGCGCGGGCTCCGAGGGTGTCGTCGAAATCGACGTCGGCAACTTGGCGGCCTTGCGAGCCGTGGCACCGCGCGGATAGATCAGTCCTCGTGCCGAGACTTCCAGCGTAGAGAAATCGGTCGACAGGTGGTAGTCGAGGTTGATGAACATCACCGAATTCGACTTCGAGGCCTTGAACGTGTTTTCGTAGGCATCCGTGGTGACGGTCTTGGTGATGGCCACGCTCTCGAGCTGCATGCCCGGCACCGTCTGCAGCGATTGCGTGATCGACTCGCGCATGAGCTGGTCGAAGCTCACGTCGACCAGCTCGTCCTTCAGCGGGCGGACGCTTTCCTCGGCAGCCTTGGCCCGCGCTGCGTTGACGCTCGCGTCCACCGCGCCGAACGCGCCGCCGCAGGCCGCAGCCAGCAGGATTCCGAATCCTGGCACCGCCGCACAGGCCGCGGCGCCGGAGGCTCCCGCAGTCGAGCGGACGAACGCCGCGTACAGCTCGGGCTGATTGATCCCGACCTTCACCTCGACGGGCTGGAGAGCGCTCAGGACTTCAGGCTTGACCGGCTGGGTAGCCGGCAGATGCGTGCAACCGGCGAACAGGAACGACGCCAACACCGGTATGACGGCGCTGCGGATAGCGAACATGGGTTTCTCCCTCGGACATGTGATTCGAATGTGTCGCCGCACCTCTCTAGATATGTGCAGGAGGCTTTGGCAACGGGGCTTCGGCCAAGGTCTGGACCTTCAGGCCGGCGCGAATCGTACATGCCGTTACGTTTGGCGCAACAAATGTTGCACGCGCGAGCCTTCGCGAGTGTGCAAAAAGGCGCTGCTCCTGGGGTTTGTCCCGGCCTTCGCGCGAGCAGGAGAGAGACTTCAGCGCGTGAACAGCCACCCGCCCTTGGGCTGGCGCACCAGTTCGTGGCGCTTGACGGCGCGCTCTTCGCCGTCGTCGCCCACGTAGACCACCTCGAAGCGCAGCAGCTTGGGCGAGACCATCTTCCAGTTCTGGATGCGCTTCACCGTCACGCAGGCGGTCTTGTCGTGGTACTGCATCTCGGCCATCGGGCCGCCCTGGAAGCCGGTGCCGTCGAACAGGCGCCCGGGCGCGGCGAAGGGGTTGAGCACCGCGCCGTTGCGCGCCGTGATGCAGCCCTCGGTGCGAACGAAGGACTCGATGGTCGGCGAGGCGCTGCGCACCACCTTGCCCACGGCCGGGCTCGGCGGCTTGCTGGCGATGGCCTCGCGGATGCGCTCGACCTGCTGCTCGGTGATGGGCGCGAGGCCGTCCTTCGACACCACGGGCGGCGGCGGTGCCGGCGGCGGGGGCGGCGGCGCGGGCGTGAGGTAGGAGCACCCCGCCACCAGTGCCAGCGGCACGGTGCAGGCGAGGGCGGCGCCCGGTGTAGCGAACTTCATGACTCAGTCTCTCCCTGAGGGCGGCCCCTGGAGGCCGCGGGCTGAAAATTGCGGGCCGCGCGAATGCGGTGCATCGTCGTTGTCGTCCTCTGTCTTCTCTTCTCGACGGTTTTTCTTCTTTTTTTGTTCTTGCTGTTGTTGTCAGAAGCGTTCGTGGGGTGCAAGGTAGCGCCACTGGCCTGGCTGCAGCCCCGCCAGCGGCACGCGGCCGATGCGGATGCGCCGCATCGCCAGTATCCGCAGGTTCACCCCGTCGCAGATGTGGGCGATCTGCCCCGGCCGCGCGCCCTTGAGCGCGAAGCGCAGGCCTGTCTGCTCCTCGGCCTGCCGGCCGATGCTCACTCGCGCCGGCGAGCGTTCGAGCCGCGCGAGCACCTCGGGGCTCACCGGGCCGGCCACGTCCACCATCACTTCGTGTTCGAGGAAGGCGGCATCCTCGTGCAGCTTGCGCTCCACGCGCCATTCCTGCGTGAACGCCACCAGCCCGCTCGCGCCGGTCTCCAGCGGCGTCATGCAGCGCTGCGCCCTTGCATGCGCCGGCAGGAAGCGCAGGCCGGCGCGCTCGGGCTCGTGGTGGTTGGCGGCAACAAGCAGCTGGTGCGCGGCGTCGGTGGGCATGCCGGCAGGCTTGTACAGGAGCAATGTGACGGGCTCCACGGGCTGCGGCTTCACGCCGGCCTCGATCTCCACCCGCTGGTGCGGCAGCACGCGCGACTGCGGCAGCGTCTGCTGCACGCCGTCGACGCGCACCGCGCCGTTCTCTATCAGCAGCTCCGCATCGCGCCGCGACACGCCGGCCTGCGCGGCCACGCGCTTGGCAAGGCGGATGCCTTCGCCGTCGACGGGCGAGGTAGTCGCCATGCCGCTCATCGATGCGCGGCCAGTTGCCGGATGTGCGCCACATGCGCAGCCAGCGAGCGCGCGGCCACCGGCCACATGCGTTCGGGCACGTCGTCGTAAGCCAGCGGCAGCCAGTCGTCGGGCGTGCCCTCGGGCAGCTTCTGCATGGCCGCCGCGATCTTGGCCTCGCGCTTGAGCCGGTGCGCCTTCAGCATGCCGATGGCGGTGCGGGCGAAGCCGATCACGTAGCCGTGCGCGGGCAGGATGAAGTCGATGCCGCCCGCCCCGCAGGCCTTGTCGAGCGTGTCCAGCGAATCGAGGTACGCGCCCATGTCTCCGTCGGGCGGATCGATCACCGTGGTGCTGCCATTGAGGATGTGGTCGCCCGAGAACAGCAGGCCGTCTTCCTCCAGCACCAGGCACAGGTGGTTGGCCGCGTGGCCGGGCGTGTGGATCACGCGCAGCGTGTGCGAGACGGCCTCGCCCGCTTCGGTGGTGCCCGAGAGCACCAGGCGCTCGCCGTCGGCCAGTTCGCGCTCGGGCGTGAAGCGCGCGGTGGAGCGTGCCGTCGGCTTCGAGGCCAGCCCGAGGATCGGCGGCTTGCTTGCGTTCTTGCACAGCGCCTGCAGCGGCGCCGCGCCCGGCGAGTGGTCGGCATGCGAGTGAGTGCAGACGATCATGCGGATGTCGCCATGCGTGGCGCGCCACAGGCGGCCGATGTGGTCGAAGTCGTTCGGGCCCGGGTCGATCACGATGTAGCCGGTGGCCGCGTCGCCCACGATGTAGCTGTTGGTGCCAGGGCCGGTCATGATGCTGGCGTTGGGCGCGGTCAGGCGCGTCACGTTCTTCAGCAGCGGCACCGGGGTTTCGCTTTGCCAGTCGAGCGCATGCGCGATCTGGCCGTCTGGGCACACCATCGCGAGTTCGCCGTAGGGCGATTCGTGCTCCATGTAGCGCGCGTCCTCGCCCTTGAGCAGGCCGGCGCGCGGGCAGCTGGTCCACAGCGGCACCTCGCCTGCGCAGGCGGCGAGCAGTCCGTCGACCGTGGCGTAGGTGGCCATGCGCTGCAGCGTGCGCACGGTCGGGAAGATCATGAAGAAGCTGCCGGCCTCGTGGCGCGCGAGCGCATCGGCGGGGCGTACCCAGCAGGGCTCGAACTGCTCGCTCTCGTCGGCGGTGGGCACCTGGCCCTCGGGCATGCGCGCCACCAGGAAGGGCACGTCGAAGCGGCGCGGCAGGTCGCGGTCGGTCATCCAGTGCGCGAAGGTGAAGACGCGGTCGGAATCGAGCACCAGGCCGCGCGCGGCGCACTGGTCGGCGAAGGCAGTGCCGGCCGTGTTGCCGCGGTCCATCGAGGCGACCTCGTCTGCGCTCACCGGCTGGCCGTCGGCCTGGCGGTGAGCGAGCAGGATGCCCAGCTCCTCGAAGGCCTCGCGGATGGCCGCGATGGCCTGCGTGCGCTGTACACGGCTTTGCGTGGGGCGGCGCGTGGCGATGCGCTTGGCGGCCTCGTCGGCCTCGTCGATGTGGCCGCCGGGAAACACGTAGGCACCGGGCGCGAAGCTGGCGGTGGCGGAACGGCGGGTCATGAGCACTTCGATGCCGGCGGCGCTGTCGCGCAGCAGCAGCACCGTGGCGGCCGGGCGCAGGGGCGCGGGCTCGCGTGGGGCGTGTAGTTGTTGGGTGGAGCGGACCATGGGGCGATTATCGGGAGCAGGCGCGATACCTGCATGTCGCGCATAAGCTCATATGGAATCGGGCATCAGCCGCGCGCCACAATGCGCGTGCACCGTCTGTATTGAAGACAAAAGACTGAACGACCGAAAGACTGCCATGGCTCATTCTCCATTCACCCGTCTTGCCAGATTCGCCCTGCCCGCCCGTCGCACCATGCTGCTGGCCGCCGCCTCGCTGGCGACAACCGCCGCCTTCGCCCAGCAAGCGGCGCACGACTGGCCGCAGCAACCCGTCACGCTGATCATGGGATTCCCGGCCGGCTCGGGCGTGGACGTGGTGGCCCGCACCATCCAGGAGCCGCTGGCGAAGCAGCTGGGCAAGCCGGTCATCATCGACTACAAGTCGGGCGCCGCGGGCAACATCGCCAGCGACTACGTGGCGCATTCGAAGCCCGACGGCTACACGCTCTCCTTCGGCACCGCCGCCACGCACGGCAGCAACGCCGCGCTCTACAAGAAGCTGCCCTTCGACGTGGAGGCCGACTTCGTGCCGGTGGCGCCGGTGCTCGACGTGTCGAACGTGCTCACCATCAATCCCGACGTGATCAACGTCAAGACCTTGAAGGAATTCGTCGAGCTGGTCAAGGCCAACCCCGGCAA
>Ga0055526_1002954_pt1 | contig 11144 bp, 9 predicted proteins | sample AraplaCol_mMF_r2_FD_55013 | JGI IMG/M metagenome (GOLD analysis project Ga0055526, IMG submission 55013) | Arabidopsis root microbial communities from North Carolina, USA - plate scrape MF_Col_mMF_r2 | ecosystem: Host-associated > Plants > Roots > Endosphere | place: USA: North Carolina... | reverse complement strand
ACCGGGCCGCTCGCCAAGCTCGAGCGCGCGCTCGGCCAGTTCATGATCGATCTCCACACCAGCGAGCACGGCTATACCGAAGTCAGCTCGCCCCTGATGGTGCGCGACGAGGCCGTCTATGGCACTGCCCAACTGCCGAAATTCGCCGAGGATCTCTTCAGGACGACGGACGGCCGCTGGCTGATCCCGACGGCCGAAGTGACGCTCACCAATCTGGTGCGCGAAGAAATCCTCGATCAGGACAAGCTGCCGCTCCGCTTCACCGCATTGACGCCGTCTTTCCGCTCGGAAGCGGGATCCGCCGGCCGCGATACGCGTGGCATGCTGCGCCAGCACCAGTTCTGGAAATGCGAACTCGTCTCGATCACCGACGCCGAGAGCGCCGTTGCCGAGCACGAACGGATGACCGCCTGCGCCGAGGAGGTGCTGAAACGCCTCGGCCTGCATTTCCGCACCATGACGCTTTGCACCGGCGACATGGGCTTCGGTTCGCGCAAGACTTACGACCTCGAAGTCTGGCTGCCGGGACAGAATGCCTTCCGCGAAATTTCCTCCTGCTCGGTCTGCGGTGATTTTCAGGGCCGGCGGATGAATGCGCGCTACCGCGGCAAGGATGACAAGAACAACAGGTTCGTCCACACGCTGAACGGTTCCGGCACCGCCGTCGGTCGCTGCCTGATCGCTGTCCTTGAAAATTATCTGAACGAGGACGGCTCCGTCACGATTCCGGACGTTTTGCTCCCCTATATGGGCGGATTGACCAAGATCGAACGGGCGGCCTGAGGCGATGCGCATCCTGCTTACGAATGACGACGGCATTCACGCCGAAGGGCTCGCCGCCCTGGAGCGGATCGCGCGCACGCTGTCCGACGATGTCTGGATCGTTGCGCCCGAAACCGACCAGAGCGGCCTGGCCCATTCGCTGAGCCTGTCTGAACCGTTGCGGCTGCGCAAGATTTCCGACAAGCATTTCGCGCTGCGCGGCACGCCGACCGATTGCGTCATCATGGGCATCCGGCAGGTGATGGACATCAAGCCGGATCTCGTGCTGTCAGGCGTCAATTCAGGTTCGAACGTTGCCGACGACGTCACCTATTCCGGCACGATCGCCGGCGCCATCGAGGGCACGATGCAGGGCGTGCGCTCCTTCGCGCTGAGCCAGGCCTATCTCTATGAGGACGGCGCGCGCATCGTGCCGTGGGAGGTCTGCGAAACGCATGCCCCAGCGCTCCTGGAAAAGCTGATGGTGCTGGACCTGCCGGAGGGCACGTTCCTCAATCTCAATTTCCCGAACTGCCGTCCCGACGAGGTCGATGGCGCGGAGGTGACCATGCAGGGCAAGCTCGCCTTCAACCTGCAGGTCGACGCGCGCTCCGATGGCCGGGGCTTTCCCTACTACTGGCTGAAGTTCGGCGAACGCGCCGGCGCCTTCATCGAAGGCACCGATATTCACGCCTTGAAGCATAATAAGATCTCGGTAACGCCTTTGAAACTTGATCTGACCGATTATTCCGTGACGGACCGCGTGGCGCGGGCCTTGGGATACGGAGCACAAGTTTGACGGCTAAACTGGCGGAGAAGGAGGGCTTTGCGGCGCTCGTCCTCAGATTGCGTGCCGAAGGCATCTCCGACCTCGATCTGCTGACGGCGGTCGAGCAGACGCAGCGGTCACTGTTCGTGCCGCCGCAATTCGCCGACGACGCCTATTCGAGCCGGACGATACCGATCGAATGCGGCTCCTTCCTCGAAGGCATCGATTTTGCCGTCCGCATCCTGCATCACCTGAAGCTCAAACCAGGACAGCGCGTTCTGGAGATCGGCACCGGCAGCGGCTTTACCGCCGCCGTCATGGGCCGCATGGCCGAGCGTGTTCTGTCCATCGACCGCTACAAGACGCTGACCACGGCAGCGCAGCGACGCATGGAATCGCTTGGTCTGCGCAGCGTCATCGTTCGCCATGCCGACGGAAGCGCCGGCATGCAGGGAGAGGGAACTTTCGACCGCATCCTGGTGACGGCCGCCTTCAATGCCATGCCGCGCTTTTATACCGACCAGCTCGTTTCCGGCGGTTCGATGATCGCGCCACTGATGATTTCAGAAAACGAGTGCCGCATGGTGCGGCTGACGAAAACCGGCAGCCGTTTCGAACGCGAGGAACTGTTCGAAGCTCCCTATCTGCCGATCGTTCCGCGGCTTGCCTCGCTGCTGTAGGGCCTGGCTGCCGCAGGCATAAATGTTTTTCGGCCGGATCGGCCTGAAATCTGAATATGCATCACAATCAGAAAAGCGCTCGAAGTTTTGGGCATCATGCTCTGCGCACTGCGATTTTTTACCCCTAAGCCTATGGTTATCAACTTCTCAAAAATATCGCACTGATTCCAGCATCTTAACCGCGTGGTAATACTAACGCGTTTTAATAGACTCACAAATGGTTGCGTTCTCAGTGGGTCGAGTCATGCGTTTCAGTCTTTCGCCAAAGTTCGGGAAGTCGGCCGGTAATCTTCTGGTTGTTGGCCTGCTGGCAAGTGCCGCAACGGGCTGCAGTTCCGATGTGACACGGTTTGGCGGCTTGTTTTCCTCCTCAGGGCAGGATCAGATCACCACAAGTTCCATTCCGCGCAGGAATATGAACGGTTCTCAGGGTGATCCGGTGCCGCGTGCCGATCTCGGCGGTTCGGCCGTTGCGAGCCAGCAGGGCTATGGCGGCGGCAATGACGCGCTGAATCAGCCTTATCCCGCCCGCCCAAGTTACGATCCGATCCGCGCGTCGAGCTCGAGCGCGCGTCTGGCTTCCGCGCCGGTCTCGGTACAGCGGACAGAACTTGCCGCACCGTCGGCTGTGGCGCCATCCCGCCAGCGGGAAAAGGAAGTTGCGCTCGCCCAGCCTTTCCCGGCTACGCCGCAGGCTGAAAAGCCGCGGTTGGTGGCGCCGGCGGCACCCAAGGTGACGCCCGATTCTTTGACGACAGGCACGACGCCGAGGGTTTCCGGCTGGTCCGCAACCAATGCCCCTTCGGTGACGCTGCGTCCGGGTGAAAACATTGCCACGCTCTCCAGGCGCTTCGGTGTTCCGGAAAAGGAAATCCTTCGCGTCAACAATCTGAAGACCGCATCTGCCGCCCAACCCGGCCAGGCGATCCTGATCCCGACCTTCAACGGCGGCAATGCCGCCAAGGCGGCATCGCAGACGGCCGATCTCTCCAAGCCCGGCAAGCTGCCGGAGCCGGTCAAGGCGCCGGAGCAGAATGTCGCTGTCGTTCCAGGCGCCAATTCCGCCCGCGACAAGACCATGGCGAACGCCGATGTCACCGGCAAGCTTCCGGTCGGCGCCGGCAAGGATCCGAAAGCGCCCGCCGGCACCTATGTCGTCAAGCAAGGCGATTCGCTGGCAAAGATCGCCAAGGCGACCGGTACCAATGTCGACGATCTCAAGGTCGCCAATAGTCTTTCGGCTAGCTCGCTGCGCGTCGGTCAAGCCCTGAAGATCCCGAACGGCACCGCCGACAACATCAAGACCGCCTCGATCCCGGCCGAGAAGGTCGATCCGAAGCCGACCCAGCCGGCTGCCGCCCAGCAGACGGCTTCCGTTCAGCCCGCGCCCTACAAGGCGCCGGCTGCCACCCAGACCGTCGACGATGTCGAGAAGAAGTCGGACGTCAGCTCCGACGCGCCGGAATCGACCGGCATCGGCAAATATCGCTGGCCGGTGCGCGGCCAGGTCATTGCTTCATACGGCGCCAACGTCAACGGCAACCGCAATGACGGCATCGATATTTCGGTACCGCAGGGCACGCCGATCAAGGCTGCCGAAAACGGCGTCGTCATCTATGCCGGCAACGGCCTGAAGGAACTCGGCAACACGGTTCTCGTCCGTCACGACGACGGCACCGTCACCGTCTACGGCAACGCCGATACGCTGAGCGTCACTCGCGGCCAGAAGATCCAGCGCGGCCAGACCGTCGCGGTCTCCGGAATGAGCGGCGACGTCAAGCAGCCGCAGGTCCATTTCGAGGTGCGCAAGGACGCGTCCCCGGTCAACCCGATGACTTTCCTGGAATAGGTACAGCGTACCAGGAAGCGCAAAAGCCCGGCCACCCGCCGGGCTTTTGTTTTTTGGCATGTCGTCCGAACTGCGCCTGATGCTAGGCGATTTAGGCTCTGTCGATGTGAACGCGCATGCGCCCGGCCAGATCCTGGATATACTGCCAGGCGACACGGCCGGAGCGCGCGCCGCGGGTCGTCGCCCATTCCAGCGCCTCCGCATGCATCTTGCTGCGGTCGAGCCCGAGCTTGAAGTGATCGGCATAGCCGTCGATCATGCCGAGATAATCCTCCTGGCTGCATTTATGGAAGCCGAGCCAGAGGCCGAAGCGGTCGGAAAGCGAAACCTTCTCCTCGACCGCCTCCGACGGATTGATCGCCGTCGACTGCTCGTTTTCCATCATGTGCCGCGGCAGAAGATGGCGCCGGTTGGAGGTGGCGTAGAAGAGCACATTGTCCGGTCGTCCTTCGACGCCGCCGTCGAGCGCTGCCTTCAGCGACTTGTAGGCGGTGTCGTCGTGATCGAAAGAGAGATCGTCGCAGAAGACGATCACGCGGTGCGGTGTGTCCTTCAACAGGTCGAGCAGGTTGGGAAGGCTGGCGATATCCTCGCGATGGACTTCGACCAGCTTCAGCGAGACGCCGCTTTCGCGCCTGACATCCTCGTGCACGGCCTTGACCAGCGAGGATTTGCCCATGCCGCGCGCGCCCCAGAGCAGCACATTGTTGGCGGCATAACCGTCGGCGAAACGCACCGTATTCTCATGCAGGATGTCGCGCACGTGATCGACGCCGCGGATGAGCTTCAATGCCACCCGGTTCGGTCGCTTGACCGGCTGCAGATGCTGGCGCGATGGTGCCCAGACGAAACAGTCGGCGGCATCCCAGTCGTTGAGGGTAGGCGCCGGTCCGGCAAGACGCTCGACGGCGTCTGCGAGCCGTCTCAGTTCGGCAAGCAGGGCTGTGTTGATTTCCTCGGTCATCGGTGGCCTCCTGATTTCTCACTGCGGCAATCTGCTTTGATCTTTGGATGCCGGGTACCATGGCGTTTTGACGGCGGAAAGGTTATGAGGCAGCGGAATCGGTACTGTTTCCGGCTGTTTCTGTTGCATTCATCGAAGCGGTAACTATAGTCCGGCAACCTGAAAAGAGAGGCGGAGTTCCGCCGCCCAAGCCTGAGGAGTTTAGCATGTTCATCACCCCGGCATTCGCCCAGAGCGCGACCGATACCGCAACGGGATTCGGCGGCTCCGGTTTCGAAATGATCATCCTGTTCGTGCCGCTGATGGTCGTCTGGTACTTCCTGCTGATCCGTCCGCAGCGCGCACAGGCAAAAAAGCGTGAGGAGACCCTGAAGGCGATCCGTCGCGGCGACCAGGTCGTCACCGGTGGCGGTCTCGTCGGTAAGGTCACCAAGGTCATCGACGACAAGGAAGTTGAAGTCGAGATCGCTGAAGGCGTTCGCGTGCGTATCGTCCGCAGCGGCATTTCGGACGTCCGCGTCAAGGGTGAACCAGTCAAGGCCGACGCAGCGTAACAAGCGATAACGGCAGGACCGCCGGATCGGAAGATCGTCGAGAGAATGTTGCATTTTTCCCGCTGGAAAACACTTCTGATTTGGCTGGTCGCGTTTGCGGCCATCGTCATCGCTGCGCCCAATTTGCTGACCGAGGCGCAGCGTTCCTCTCTGCCGGACTGGTTGCGCCACGACCGCATGACGCTCGGCCTCGACCTGCAGGGCGGTTCGCATATCGTTCTGAAGGTCGAGCGTTCCGATATCGTCAAGGACCGCCTGGAGCAGGCGGTCGCCAATGTGCGCAACGCGCTGCGCGGCGCCGGCATCCGCTACACCGGGCTGACCGGCAATGACCAGACCGTCACCGTCCGGATCACCGATCCGGCCCAGACACAGGCGGCGGTCGATCTCCTCAAGCCTTTGACGACGGCTGCGGGACGTTCAGGACCAGAGATCGCGCTGCAGCAGGGCGGGGAGGGGCAACTTTCGCTGCAGATTTCCGACGCCGGCATTACCGCCGACGTCGCCTCGGCCCGGACCCGGTCGCTCGATATCGTAGGCCGCCGCATCGCCGGATTCGGCTATGACAATTTCCTCGTTCGCCCCGATGGCGCCGATCGAATTGTCGTCCAGGTGCTGGGCTCGCTCGATGCGGAGCGGCTGAAAAACATCCTGAACCAGCCGGCCAAGCTTTCCTTTCATCTGATCGATGAAAGCATGTCGGGGCAGGAAGCGCTGAACGGCCGTTGGCCGGCCACATCGCAGGTGCTCTATTCGCTGGACGATCCGCCGGTACCTTATCTCGTCGACCGCACCGCCTTCGTCACCGGCAGCAACATGGTCGATATCGAGCCTGTCGTCGACCCGCAGACGCAGGATACCTCGATCACCTACCGTCTCGACGCCGAGGGCACGCAGCGGCTGGCGCAGGCGACCGGGCAGAATATCGGCAAGCACCTTGCCATCGTTTTCGATGACCAGGTAATGTCGTCACCGGTCATCGATGCGGCGATCACCGGCGGTGAGGGCCGGATTTCGGCAAACTTCTCCGAGGATGGCGTCCGCGACCTTGCCATCATGCTGCGCGGCGGCGCCTTGCCGGCGACGCTGACGAGCGTTGAGGAGCGTAGCGTCAGCCCGACATTCGGCGCCGATTCCATCTTCAGCGGCCTTATTGCCGGCCTCGTCGCCGTTGTGCTCGTCGCAGCGCTGATGATCGCGCTTTACCGTATTCTCGGCGTCATCGCCGTCGTCTCGCTCTTCTTCAACCTGATCCTCATCGTCGCGGTGCTCAGCCTTGCCGGCGCGACGCTCACCTTGCCGGGCATTGCCGGCATCGTGCTCATCGTCGGCATGGCCGTCGACTCGAACGTGCTGATCTACGAGCGCATCCGGGAAGAAGAGAAAACCACCCATTCCTTTGCGGAGGCCGTCGGCCGGGGTTTCTCGCGCGCATTCGCAACGATCGTCGACGCGAATGTCACGATCTTCATCGCCGCCATTATCCTCTTCTTCCTCGGCAGCGAAACCATCCGCGGTTTCGCGGTGACGCTGGCGGTCGGCATCCTGACGACCGTCTTCACGGCTTTCACGCTGACGCGCTCGATCGTCGGCGCCTGGCTNAGACGGCGCCATCCCCGGCATCTGCCGAAGAGTGTCCTGACCCATCTTTTCGAGCATGCCAATATTCGTTTCATGGGGATCCGCCGTTATGTCTTCACGGCCTCGGCGGTTATTTCGCTGATCGCCATGGCCGCTTTTGCCACCGTCGGTCTGCATCTCGGCATCGATTTCACCGGCGGCTCGCTGATCGAGGTAACGGCGAAGCAGGGCAATGCCGACATCGCCGATCTCAGCTCGCGTCTGAATGATCTCAATCTTGGCGATATCAGTGTCGAGCGTACCGGCGGCCCGGCGAACGCGCGGATCCGCATCGCTTCCCAGGGCGGCGGCGAGAATGCCGAACAGTCGGCGGCGACGCTGGTGCGCGGCGAGCTCCAGGAGGATTATGATTTCCGCCGAGTCGAGGTCGTCGGCCCCGCCATCTCGGGCGAATTGACGATGATGGCGACGCTCGGCGTGCTGGCAGCGCTGGCGGCGATCCTGATCTACATCTGGATCCGCTTCGAATGGCAGTTCGCAGTCGGCGCCATCGTCGCAACGCTGCACGACGTCATCATCATGCTCGGTCTTTTCGTCCTCACCGGCATCGAGTTCAATCTGACGAGCATCGCCGCGGTCCTGACCATCGTCGGTTATTCCCTGAACGACACGGTCGTGGTCTATGACCGCATGCGCGAGAATCTCAAGCGATACAAGAAGATGCCGCTGCCGATCCTGATCGATGCCTCGATCAACCAGACGCTGTCGCGCACCGTTCTGACCGCGGCGACGACGCTGCTCGCCTTGCTCGCACTCTATCTCTTCGGGGGCGACGTCATCCGCTCCTTCACCTTTACGATGCTCTTCGGCGTCGCTCTCGGCACTTTCTCTTCGATCTATATCGCCGCTCCTGTATTGATCGTCTTCCGGCTGCGGCCGGAGGCTCCCGACGGGGAAGAGAGCAACAAGACGGATGCTGGTGTAAAATCCGGCACGGTGGTTTGAAAACATGGCAAAAGGCATAGAAATCCGCGCTGCGCATTTCCCCGGGCGCGCCCCGATCGACACTTACGGCAATGGCGGTTTCCGTTTTGCCGACATGTCGCATCGCGGCTCGATCCTTTGCCTGCCTTCCGGCATTCATGGCTGGGACATGGATATGTCGAAACCGCTGTCGCCGGAAAATTTCCGCCGTGTGCTGGATGAGGCTAGTGATATCGAAGTTTTGCTCGTCGGCACCGGAACCGAGCTTCGCCGTCTGCCCGAGGAATTGAAGCTGGCGCTGAAATCGCGCGGCATCTCCTCCGATCCGATGAGCACCGGGGCTGCGGTGCGCACCTTCAATATCATGCTCTCGGAGCAGCGCGCCGTCGCCGCGGCATTGATCGCGGTCTGACGATGACGGAAGCGAATAGTACGACGAACCAGGAGATCTGCCTGGCGATGCTGCGTGACAGCGATCGCGACCGCTATCTCGCCTGTCTGCTGTCGCCGGAGGAAAAGCGCGGCGCGCTTGCAGCTCTCTATGNCTTTAATGCCGAGCTTGCCCGCGTCCGCGATCTCGTGCNCGAGCNGTTGCCTGGCGAAGTCAGGCTGCAATATTGGCACGATCTGCTGGAAGGCAGCGCACATGGCTCGACGGCGGCCAATCCCGTCGCCTCTGCACTTCTGGCCGCGATCGAAACGCACCGTCTGCCGCGCAAGACGCTGATCGACATGATCGAGGCCCGCACTTTCGATCTCTATGACGATCCGATGGAGACCCGTCTCTCGCTTGAAGGTTACGCCGGCGAGACGGCATCCGCCCTGATCCAGCTGGCAAGCCTCGTGCTTTCGCCTGAGGAGGCCGCACGATCGGCCGACGCTGCCGGCCATGCCGGCGTTGCCCAGGCCGTCGCCGGGCTATTGCTGCTGATGCCGCTGCATCGCCGCCGCGGCCAGGTCTATATTCCGCTGCAGATCCTGTCGGCAACCGGTCTCGACCGCGATACCTTCCTTGCCGGCGACGACAGGGCGCGCATCTCCGCCGCCATCGAGGCTTTTGCCGGTCTTGGTCGCGAACATCTGGCGAAGGCGAGAGCGGCAGGGCCGATTGCGGCAGCCGTGTTTCCAGCCTTCCTGCCGACGGTGCTCGCCGAACCGGTGCTCGTCAAGGCGCAAAAACGCGGCGCCTCGCTGTTCGACCATCCGCTGCAGCCGCCGCAATGGCGCCGCCAGCTGCGGATGGGGCTGGCTGCGGCACGCCGGAAAATCTGACATCGGTCAAATTCGCGCAAGTCTCGCGCGGTACAACACTTCCACCGCTACCCTTTGATCGGAGACTCGGCGTGGGCATTATCGTCTGGTGCGTTCTTTTCGCCATCGTTGTTTTCTTTGCTTTTGTGGCCACACGCATGGCCGCGCAGAACAAGGAAGATGGCCTGCATGACACGGGCCTCGCCATCATCGAGTTCGGCCGCGCCTTTCCGACCGAGGCGATCCGCCAGTTGCAGGCGACGGAAAACGGCCAGGCAATCTTCGTACGCCTGCACGATAACAAGGCGGGCTTCATGCGCAACATGTCGCGCCACTTCGCCTGCCATCTGATCGAGCCGGGCCGCGTGCGTGTCGTCGGTTCGGAAACGGGCAGGGGACTGATGGTCGACTTCCTCGATGCGCCCCATCACAATGGTGATTTTGAATTCGCTTCCGCCAAGGAGGCTTCCGAAGTGTCGCTCTGGCTGCTCGGCAATTATATTGCCGAGCCGGATAAGGACCTGCCATCCGGCAATCTGCCGGCGGCGAACAAGCAGTAGAAGCGCCGGTCAGGCGCTCTCGGCAAGCGTCAGACTCTGGCCAAGCCAGGCGGCGCAGTCTGCCAGCGCGCGGCGCGCGATCAGTTGCCGCTTCATGATCGTCTTGTCCTTGCCGCGGAAACGCTTGACGCCTTCGGGTTTTACGATCGAACCGGGTTGGAGCTCCGGAAACAGCCCGAAATTGATGTTCATCGGCTGGAACGATCGTTTACCCGGCTCCTCGTCGGTGACGATATGACCACCGGTGATATGGCCGAGCAGCGAGCCGAGCGCCGTCGTCGCCGGCGGCAGCGAGATCGCCTCGCCCTTGCGTTCGGCAGCGGCGAAACGCCCGGCCATCAGTCCGACGCTGGCGCTTTCCACATAACCCTCGCAACCGGTGATCTGACCGGCGAAACGCAGGCCAGGCCGTGATTTCAGCGTCAGCGACGGGTCGAGCAGGGTGGGGGAGTTGATGTAGGTGTTGCGGTGCAGGCCGCCGAGACGGGCAAATTCTGCATTTTGCAGACCCGGGATCATCCGGAAGATGTCCGCCTGTGCGCCATATTTCAGTTTCGTCTGAAAGCCGACCATATTGTAGAGCGTGCCGAGCGCATTGTCCTGCCGCAGCTGCACGACGGCATAGGCCTTGACCGTCGGATTATGCGCGTTCGTCAGCCCCATCGGCTTCATCGGCCCGTGGCGCAGCGTCTCGCGGCCGCGTTCGGCCATCACTTCGATCGGCAGACAGCCGTCGAAATAGGGCGTGCCTTCCCATTCCTTGAAACCGACCGTGTCGCCTGATACCAGCGCGTCGACGAAGGCATTGTACTGCGCCTCGTCCATCGGACAGTTGATGTAATCCTTGCCGGTGCCGCCGGGACCGACCTTGTCGTAGCGCGACTGATACCAGCAGATATCCATGTCGATGCTCTCGCGGTAGACGATCGGCGCGATGGCGTCGAAGAAGGCGAGCGAATCCTCGCCGGTTTCTGCCTGGATGGCGCTCGCGAGCGACGGCGCCGTCAGCGGTCCGGTGGCAACGATGGCAAGATCCCAGTCACTGGGCGGCAGGCCGGTGATCTCTTCACGCACGACGGTGATGAGCGGGTGGTCATGGACCGCCTTGGTCACCGCCTCGGAGAAGCCGTCACGATCGACGGCGAGCGCACCGCCGGCCGGTACCTGGCACCGATCGGCAGCGGCCATGA
>Ga0055526_1002943_pt1 | contig 11164 bp, 10 predicted proteins | sample AraplaCol_mMF_r2_FD_55013 | JGI IMG/M metagenome (GOLD analysis project Ga0055526, IMG submission 55013) | Arabidopsis root microbial communities from North Carolina, USA - plate scrape MF_Col_mMF_r2 | ecosystem: Host-associated > Plants > Roots > Endosphere | place: USA: North Carolina... | reverse complement strand
GAAGTCGGCCTCGATCCGCTGACCCGCTGGCGCTACCCGCACGAGTTCTCCGGCGGCCAGCGGCAGCGCATCGCGATCGCCCGCGCCATGGTGCTGAAGCCACGCTTCGTCATGCTCGACGAACCGACCTCGGCGCTCGACATGAGCGTCCAGGCGCAGGTCGTGGATCTCCTGCGCGATCTGCAGAAGAAGCACGATCTCGCCTATCTCTTCATCAGCCATGACCTGAAGGTCGTCAAAGCGCTCGCCAACGATGTCATCGTCATGCGCTTCGGCAAGGTGGTGGAGCAGGGGCCGTCGGCCGAGATCTTCAGCGCGCCGAAGGACGATTACACTAAGGCGCTGATGGCCGCCGCGTTCAACATCGAGGCAGTGCCGACGCCTGCCGTGCAGCAGTAAAGAAGACCATGTCCGCAAGACCGCCCGTTTTCGTCGATCTCAAGTTCAATGCTGAGGGCATCGCCCGCATCCTGAAAACCGCCTTTGCGGATCGCGGCAGCATCAATCTCGCCGATCCCGAGACCANGGGCAGGGATCTCAGCGCNTGCGAATACGCGCTGCTCTGGAANCCGGATGCCGATCTNTTCGANCGNGCACCGAACCTCAAGATCATCTTTTCNGGCGGCGCCGGCGTCGANAGCATCATGACGCTGCCGGGCNTNCCCNATGTGCCNATCGTCCGCTTCGTCGACCGCAGCCTGACNGTGCGGATGAGCGAATGGGTGGTCATGCAGTGCCTNATGCACCTGCGCGATCAGCGCGGCCACGACCAGCACCAGCGCGATCGCATCTGGGGCAAGATGGCGCCTCCGGAAGCGGCTGAACTCACCGTCGGCGTCATGGGCCTCGGCGTGCTCGGCCAGGACGCCGTCCGCAAGCTCAAGGTGATGGGTTTCAACGTTATCGGCTGGTCGCGCACGAAGAAGGAACTCGAGGGCGTCGAGACTTTCGATGCTGCAGGCCTCGATCTCTTCCTGTCGAAGACCGATATCCTCGTTGGCCTGCTGCCGCTGACGCCGGAGACGACGGGCTTCTACAATGCCGGCCTGTTCGGCAAGCTCCGCCAGGGCGGCGCCCTCGGCAAGCCCGTCTTCATCAATGCCGGGCGCGGCAAGAGCCAGGTTCAGGCCGATATCGTTTCGGCGATCGAGGGTGGCATTCTGGGCGGCGCCTCGCTCGACGTCTTCGAGGTGGAGCCGTTGCCGGCCAACGATCCGCTCTGGGGTCTCGACAGCGTTTTCATCACCCCCCATAACGCGGCGATCTCGGAAGAAAATGCGCTCTTCCGCCATGTCGAGCAGCAGATCGCCCGCTTCGAGAGCGGCGAGCCCCTGCAGTTCCTGGTCGATCGCACCGCCGGTTACTGACCGGCCGGGAACCTTCGCAGCCTCTTTTCGTTGTTCTTCCGTAGGCTCTGCAGCAGACCGCATCGCGGCTGCCCAGAAATCGGAAGGAGACAGGCATGGCGCATCAGATGGAAACCCGCTGGGAAAAATCCGATGGCAAGCTNCATGANGAAGAGCAGATTTCCCCGGTNAAGGCCAAGCAGGGCCGNACCGGCAAGCGTATTCTGACGGTTCTGATCGTCGCCCTCGTGCTCGCCTTCATTGTCTGGATCCCGGTGGAGATCTGGGGCAAGCGTGAGGCCAACGAGGTTGCGCCGCAGCAGCCCGGCCAGGAATTGCAGTCTGAGCAGCCGGCGCCNCCGGCAGCCCCGTCGCTGCAGAATGGCAATGGCGTACCGACCGAAACGCCGAACAATTCGNCTCCTGCTGGCAACGCCCAGCCTGCGACCCCGGCGACACCGGCAGCGCCCTCTGCGCAGTAATGGGGTATTGGGTCTAGGNGATCATCAAAGGCCCTGCCGCTTCCCGCGGCAGGGCTTTGTATTTGCNCTGGACTTTACCGTATGATTTTTCGATAAGNAGACGCACAGGACCGGCCGTCATGTGCCGCGCACCCGGCCGGTATGCATGGGGTGGAGCATGGCCAAGACCGATATTGCAAGACGCGTTTACAATCACGCCTGGAAGCTGGACCCGATCGTCCGCAGCCTGATCGATACGGACTTCTACAAGCTTCTGATGCTGCAGATGATCTGGAAGCTCTATCCCGACGTCAACGCAACCTTCACGCTGATCAACCGCACGAAGCGGGTACTCCTCGCCGAAGAGATCGACGAGGGCGAGTTGCGCGAACAGCTGGATCACGCACGCACGCTGCGTCTCTCCAAGAAGGAAATGATCTGGCTCGCCGGTAACAGCTTCTATGGCCGCGCCCAGATTTTCGAGCCTGAATTCCTCGCCTGGTTCTCGCATTTCCAGCTGCCGGAATACGAGCTCTCCAAGAAGGATGGCCAGTACGTTCTGGATTTCCACGGCTCCTGGAAGGAGACGACGATGTGGGAGATCCCGGCGTTGGCGATCATCAACGAACTGCGCTCGCGCTCGGCGATGAAGGCGCTCGGTCCCTTCACGCTCGATGTTCTCTATGCCCGTGCCAAGGCCCGGATGTGGACCAAGGTCGAGCGATTGAAGGAACTCCCGGGTCTCAGGATTTCCGACTTCGGCACGCGCCGCCGTCACAGCTTCCTGTGGCAGCGCTGGTGCGTCGAGGCGCTGAAGGAAGGCATCGGCCCGGCCTTTACCGGCACCAGCAATGTTCTGCTCGCCATGGACTCCGATCTGGAAGCCGTCGGCACCAACGCCCACGAACTGCCGATGGTCGCCGCAGCGCTCGCGCAGACCGACGACGACCTTGCCAAGGCACCCTATAAGGTTCTGCGCGATTGGAACCGCCTCTACGGCGGCAACCTGCTGATCGTTTTGCCGGATGCCTTCGGCACCACGGCTTTCCTGCGCGACGCACCGGAATGGGTGGCCGACTGGACCGGTTTCCGTCCGGACAGCGCCCCGCCGGTCGAGGGCGGTGAGAAGATCATCGAGTGGTGGAAGAAGATGGGCCGCGATCCGCGCCAGAAGCTTCTGATCTTCTCGGATGGGCTGGATGTCGACGCGATCATCGACACCTACAAGCATTTCGAGGGACGGGTCCGCATGAGCTTCGGCTGGGGAACCAACCTGACGAATGATTTTGCCGGCTGCGCACCGACCGAGATCTCCGGGCTGAACCCGATCTCCATCGTCTGCAAGGTCAGCGACGCCAATGGCCGCCCTGCAGTCAAGCTCTCAGACAATCCGCAAAAGGCTACAGGTGAGCCGGCCGAGGTCGAGCGCTATCTGAAATTCTTCGGCGCGGAAGATCGCGTCGATCAGGAAGTGTTCGTCTGATGTGATCAGGCGTGCGGCTTGCGCTTGTCTTCTTCCTCTTCACGGATCGCATCCTGGTGATACCAGCTGTCGAAAGCCGCATCGCAGATGTTGGGATCGATCGCGAGCGGATCCTTCGCGCCAAAGCGCTCGCCGGGACGGCGGAACTTGACGGGGAACTGGTAGATCTTTGCGGATTCGCCTTGAAAACTTGTCGGCATCCTATCGCCTTCCATTATCTATGCGTACCGGTCATCCGGGCAGTAATAATAACAGATTGCCCATGATTTGCGCAAATGGCTCAAAATATAGGCAATTATTGTGGGCTTCGTAAGCAGTTGATAAAATGTGTGAAAACTTCTGTGGCTCCTGCATCTTTTTCAGGCGTTTGGNCCTTTGAAAGAAAAACGCAGCCATCGCCCGCCAGTTCCCGCCTAACCCCCCGCTTTCATTGAAAGTTAACGTCCGGTCTCGCCGGCGCCCTGCCTGNGCGTTTTGACGCACCCTGAAGGGCGGATTTCGAACTGGCACGCTACGTGCTTGTTAGTGTGCATCCGCTGGTGAAACGCACCCTCAGGATTTGTGACACGCACACGTTTGAGAGACTGGCCAATGACAAAGTATAAGCTCGAGTACATCTGGCTCGATGGGTACACTCCTGTACCGAACCTGCGCGGCAAGACGCAGATCAAGGAATTCGACGCGTTTCCGACGCTCGAGCAGCTCCCGCTCTGGGGCTTCGATGGTTCGTCCACGATGCAGGCCGAAGGCCGCAGCTCTGATTGCGTCCTGAAGCCGGTCGCAGTTTATCCGGATCCGGCTCGCACAAACGGCGTTCTCGTCATGTGCGAAGTCATGATGCCCGATGGCGTTACCCCGCACGCTTCCAACAGCCGTGCGACCATTCTCGACGACGAAGATGCATGGTTCGGCTTCGAACAGGAATACTTCTTCTACGAAAACGGCCGTCCGCTCGGCTTCCCGGAGCAGGGCTACCCGGCTCCGCAGGGTCCGTATTACTGCGGCGTCGGCTCGTCCAACGTTGGCCCGGTTGCCCGCGAAATCGTCGAAGAGCATCTCGACCAGTGCCTCGCTGCCGGCATCAACCATGAAGGCATCAATGCCGAAGTGGCCAAGGGTCAGTGGGAATTCCAGATTTTCGGCAAGGGCTCCAAGAAGGCCGCCGACCAGATCTGGATGGCACGCTACCTGCTGCAGCGCCTGACTGAAAAGTACGGCATCGACATCGAATATCACTGCAAGCCGCTCGGCGACACCGACTGGAACGGCTCGGGCATGCACTGCAACTTCTCGACCAAGTACATGCGCGAAGTTGGCGGCAAGGCTTATTTCGAAGCCCTGATGGCGCAGTTCGAAAAGAACCTCGACGCTCACATCGCTGTTTACGGTCCGGACAACGACAAGCGCCTCACCGGCAAGCACGAAACGGCTCCGTGGAACAAGTTCTCCTACGGNGTTGCTGACCGTGGNGCTTCGATCCGCGTTCCGCACTCCTTCGTCAAGAACGACTACAAGGGCTACCTGGAAGATCGCCGNCCGAACTCTCAGGGCGACCCCTACCAGATCGCTTCCCAGGTTCTGAAGACGATCTCGGAAGTTCCGCTGTCGGGTTCGGCTTCGGCTGCTGCCTGAGGCTAAAAGGGTTTTCCTCCCAAGGGCGCCGGCTGCTTGCAGCCGGCGTTTTCTTTTTGATGCACCGGATTCCTTCGGCTGCGCGACGCAGCTATAATTGCGTCCATGGCTCAAAGAGCAGGCAGCGCCGATCTTCCCCTGCATGGCGGCAGGGTTCCCAAATGGCTGGGCGACCGGATGACGAAGCTTGGTGCACTCGTCACCGAAGCGATCGTGCATCACTACGGCCGCGACGAATTCCTGCGCCGTCTCGCGCACCCTTTCTGGTTCCAGTCCTTCGGCGCCGTCATGGGCATGGACTGGCATTCCTCGGGCATCACCACCAGTGTTCTCGGCGCGCTGAAGCGCGGCCTGACGCCGCTCTCGGGCGAGCTCGGCTTGCATGTCTGCGGCGGCCGCGGCGCCCAGTCGCGGCGCACCCCGGACGAGCTTGCCGCGATCGGCAACCGCGTCGGCATCGACGGCATTGCGCTGGCGCAGGCAAGCCGCCTTGTCGCCAAGGTTGATAGTGCCGCCCTCCAGGATGGCTTCGACCTCTACCTCCACGGCTTCATCGTCACCGACGACGGCAAATGGGTGGTGGTTCAGCAAGGCATGAACGGCGACAACAGGCAGGCCCGCCGCTATCACTGGCTGTCCGAGGGCCTGGAGAGCTTCGTGAACTCGCCGCATGCGGCGATCGAAGGCCGCACGCAGGGCAACATCGTCAACCTCGCCGACAGGCGTGCCGAGCGTTCCCGCGCCGGACAGCTCGATCTCCTCGCAACGCTCGGCCCCGACCGCATCGTCCGCGAAGCCGCAGCACTGGCGCTTGACACGAGAAAGCCTGCCCCGCTGCCCGACCAGATGCTCCTGCCGCACCTGATCATGCCCGCCCATCACGATGTCCGCGAAAAGGACGTCAACATGAAGCGTCTGCACGGCAATCTGGCGGCCGCGGCGGATCGTGGCCCCGAAGATTTCGAGCAGCTTCTCCTCGTCCCCGGCGTCGGCGCCCGCACCGTCCAGGCGCTCGCCATGGTCGCCGAGGTCGTCCACGGCGCGCCCTACCGCTTCTCCGACCCCGCCCGTTTCTCGATCGCCCACGGCGGCAAGGACCGCCATCCATTCCCCGTGCCGCTGAAGGTTTACGACGAAACCATCAAGGTGATGAAATCGGCGGTCCAGAAGGGCCGCCTCGGTCGCGAGGAAGAGCTTGAGGCCCTCAAGCGCCTCGACGACCAGTCCCGCCAGCTGGAGCGCTATGTCACGGGCCCCGATCTCAAGGAGATCGTTGCCGGCGAATTCAGGAATTCGCCGGAATGGGGCGGCCGCAGCGTGTTCGGCTGGGAGGGTGAGGAGCGGTAGCTATTCCGTGCCGAGCCTGCCGAACTGCCCCGGCTTGCGCTTGGCAGGTGCAGGCGCTCTGGCTCCCATCGGGTAGCGGTCGGAAGGGCGCGGGCCGTCACCCGGAATAAACGCCAGAACCAGGAGCACGGCGTAGAAGAATATCGCGATCCCTTGGATCGCAACGTCAGGAAGCGGGATCGCCACGAATTTCGGGATGAAGACGGGGGCAAGCGGCACCAGCATCACATATTGCGGCCAGCCGATGTGCCGAATTCTGCTCGATACCATGTAAAGGAGACCGATGACGGTTACGGCCGTCATCGCGATCACCGAAATGAAGTGAAGCGTTTCGAACATCGACCGGCGTGCCGCAAGGTCCGCCGCTCGGCGATCGACCGAGGCGCCGCCACCCAGAATCATGTTCATCGCGCCGGCAGCCGTAGCGGCTCGCAGTTTCTCCATGTCCTCCGGCGTCGGCTTGCGGCCGGAAGCAACGAGGTCGTTCAGAGCTTTCTCCTGCCCTGGAAACATCAGCGGCATGTTCTTGCCGTTGCCGGCCGGTCGTTTCGCACCAACCGCAGTATCGCTAACCGGCCGAGGTGCCATGAGCTCGCGTGCGGCTTGGTCATGCTGAGCCATGATGAAGCGCTCGATCGGGTCTTTGGCGAAATCGAAGCAGAACATGAGGACCAGCAGGATTGCATAGCCAATCCGTCCCAGCTTGGACTCGCCGAATATAGTCATGAAGTTGAGTTCCCCACCGTAACGCAGGGAATATGCCCTCATTGGTTGAATAAGGTGCTAATGAGCCAGCGCAAATTCTAGAAAATCTGCGGCTCGACAGGCAATCCGTCGTGCAGTGCGGCAACCGCAATGCATGGCAATGTCGGGAAAAAAGAAAAATGGCGGACAAGGTGGGATTCGAACCCACGGTACGCTTTCACGTACACACGCGTTCCAGGCGTGCGCCTTAAACCACTCGGCCACCTGTCCTGCTTTTTTGATTGGCGTCAGCGGACGCAAATCGTTGGAACGGCGCGATATATACCGATGAATTTTCGAGGATCAACCTAAATCTAACAGATTTTTGACTTCTTCGGATAAAACTCCGCCCGCGTCATGCATTGCGCTTTCCAGGACACGGACTTATCGTGGCCCTGAGGGCGGAAAATGGCGTGGCTGGCCGGGGTTTTCGGCATCGGGTGCGCCGGAGGGTTTTATGCGTTTCTTGTTGCGTTTGAGTAGTCTTGTCGCGCTTGCCGTTGCGGTGATCGCGGGGACGATCGATTCCATCCAGTCAGTTGCGGCCTCCGCCGTGGTGATGACGCCGATGGGCGATGCCTGGCAGGATGTCAGCCCCGCCTCGCTTTTGGCGCTGCAGTCCGCAACCGCTTATTATATCCACCCGCGCTTCTACGCTTTCATCTTCCAGTGGCTGATGCTGCAGCCCGCTTTCGGGGTGTTTCTGGTGCTTGCGCTGCTGCTCTGGATGGTCGGATATAAGAAGCCCCCGGTTGCAGGCCGCTTCACGGCCTGATCACCGAAAAAGCAGTTTCGTAGCGGCTTTTGCGCAGAAATCAGCCTGATTGAACTGATTTTCGGCATCCCCGGCAAATTTTTACCACCCGAAAAATTTCTCGTGAAATTTTCATTCAGCCATGCAAGGATGCGCGAAGCCAGGCCTCCGGGGGGAGGCCGGTGGTTCCGCAGACATGCCTCGCAGAAGGCTTGCGGGAGGACCCCTAACAAATAGCAACAACAGGGCTGCAACTCATGAAAAAAACCCTCCTTTCTCTCCTGGCCGTGGCCGCGATGTCCACGACGGCGCTCGCCGCTGACATCAAGCCGGCTCTCGTTTACGGCACCGGCGGAAAGTTCGATAAGTCCTTCAACGAAGCTGCCTACAATGGCGCTGAAAAGTTCAAGAAGGAAACCGGTATCGCTTATCGCGATTTCGAGCCGACCGGCGATACGCAGGGCGAGCAGGCGATCCGCAACTTCGCAAGCCGCGGCTTCAACCCGGTTGTNGCGGTCTCCTTCGCCTGGACCTCGGCGGTCGAAAAGGTTGCTGCTGAATTCCCTGACACCAAGTTCATCATCGTTGACGCCGTTGTCGACAAGCCGAATGTCCGTTCGGTCGTCTACAAGGAAGAAGAAGGCTCCTTCCTCGTTGGCGTTCTCGCCGGCATGGCCTCGAAGACCGGCAAGGTCGGCTTCGTTGGCGGCATGGACATTCCGCTGATCCGCAAGTTCGAATGCGGCTATGAGCAGGGCGCACGCTCGGTCAAGGCCGACGTTGAAGTCTTCCAGAACATGACCGGCACGACCGGTGCTGCCTGGAACGACCCGGTTCGCGGCGGNGAGCTCACCAAGAACCAGATCGACCAGGGNGCTGACGTCGTTTACGCGGCAGCTGGCGCNACCGGTCTCGGCGTTCTCCAGACGGCTGCCGACAANAAGAAGCTGTCGATCGGCGTCGACTCCAACCAGAACTACCTGCATCCGGGCTCGGTCCTGACCTCGATGGTCAAGCGCGTCGACCTCGCCGTCTACAACGCCTATTCCGACACCAAGAACGACAAGTTCACCGGTGGCGTTCAGGCTCTCGGCGTCAAGGAAGACGGCGTTGCCGCTGCGATCGACGAAAACAACAAGTCGCTGATCACGCCGGAAATGCAGGCTGCTGTCGACAAGGCAAAGGCTGACATCATCGCAGGAACCATCAAGGTTCACGACTACACGTCGGACAACGCTTGCCCGAAGTGATCCGCGATTGAGATGGGCGTATGGCGTGTTGATTTCACCGCCATACGCCCTTTTCTTATTTGGAGCCTGCTGTGACAGACACGCCCGCAATCGAACTCGTGGGCATCGATAAGAAATTCGGTGCCGTCCACGCAAACAAGGACATCAACCTTACCGTCGCCAAGGGCTCGATCCATGGCATCATCGGAGAAAACGGTGCCGGTAAGTCGACTTTGATGTCGATCATCTACGGTTTTTATCACGCCGACGCCGGCGAAATCCGCGTCAATGGCACGCCGATCTCGATCCGCGACAGCCAGACGGCGATTGCCGCCGGTATCGGCATGGTGCACCAGCACTTCATGCTGGTCGACAATTTCACGGTGCTTGAGAATATCATGCTCGGCGCCGAAGGCGGCGCTCTGCTCGCCAAGGGCGTGGCTTCTGCTCGCGCCGAGCTGAAGCGGCTGGAAAAGGAATACGGCCTCGAGGTCAATCCTGACGCGCTGATCGAGCAGCTTCCGGTCGGCTTGCAGCAGCGCGTCGAAATCCTGAAGGCCATGTATCGTGGCGCCGAGATCCTCATCCTCGATGAGCCGACCGGCGTTCTGACCCCGGCCGAAGCCGATCACCTGTTCCGCATCCTCAAGGTGCTGCGCGACCAGGGCAAGACGGTCATCCTCATCACCCACAAGCTGCGCGAGATCATGGCGATCACCGATACGGTATCGGTCATGCGCCGCGGCGAAATGGTGGCGACCCGCAAGACGGCCGAGACGACGGTCGAAGAGCTCGCCGAGCTTATGGTCGGCCGCCGCGTTCTGCTGCGCGTTCAGAAGGGTGAATCCAATCCGGGCAAGTCATCCTGTCGGTCAAGAACCTGACGGTGAAGGACAACCGCGGTGTCACCATGGTCGACAACGTCTCCTTTGATGTCCGGGGCGGTGAGATCGTCGGTATTGCCGGTGTTGCCGGTAACGGCCAGTCGGAACTGCTCGAAGCCATCGCCGGCATCCGCAAGCCGGCATCCGGCGAAATCCTGCTCGACGGCCAGCCGATCGACAAGGCCGATCCCGCGCGCCTGCGCGAACTCGGTCTCGCTCATATTCCCGAAGACCGCCATCACATGGGGCTGGTCCTGAAATTCGAGGAATATGAGAACTCGGTCCTCGGCTATCACCGCAAGCCGGCCTATAGCAAAGGCCCGCTGCTCGATCTCGATGCCATCCGTAAGGATGCCATGGAGAAGATCGAGAAATACGACATCCGCCCGCCGAACCCGCGCCTGAAGACTGCGAACTTCTCCGGTGGTAACCAGCAGAAGATCGTCGTCGCCCGTGAGATCGAGCGTGATCCGTCGGCTCTGATCATCGGTCAGCCGACCCGTGGCGTCGATATCGGCGCCATCGAATTCATTCACCGCCGGATCATCGAGATGCGCGATGCGGGCAAGGCGATCCTGCTCGTCTCCGTCGAACTCGATGAAATCCGTGCCCTTTCCGACCGTATCCTTGTCATGTTTGCTGGCCATGTCGTCGGCGAGAAGACGCCCGATGCCGGTGAACAGACCCTCGGCCTGATGATGGCCGGCATTGCCGCGTGAGGCCTGAATGAGCACTGCTTCCGTACCCCTACCGCGATGGATCAATTACGGCCTCATCCCGTTCCTGAACCTTCTCGTCGCTTTCCTCATCTCCGGCTTCGTCGTCTGGCTGATCGGCGAGAGCCCGCTTGATGCGCTCTCCCTGCTGATCGAAGGCGCCTTCGGCAGCGGCGAAGGCATCGGCTTCACGCTGTTTTACGCCACGAGCTTCATCTTCACCGGCCTCTCGGTCGCCGTCGCCATCCATGCCGGCCTGTTCAATATCGGCTCGGAAGGTCAGGCCTATCTCGGCGGTCTCGGCTGCGCGCTGGTGGCGCTGGCGCTCGACAATTACGTGCCCTGGTATGTGACGATGCCGATCGCCGTCCTCGGCGCAGGCATCTTCGGCGCCGCCTGGGCCTTCGTCCCGGCCTACCTTCAGGCCAAGCGCGGCAGCCACATCGTCATCACCACGATCATGTTCAACTATATCGGCGCGGCGCTGATGGTGTACCTGCTGGTGCACGTGCTGATCGTGCCGGGCAAGATGGCGCCGGAAACGCGCACCTTCCTCGATGGCGGCCAG
>Ga0055526_1002938_pt1 | contig 11169 bp, 7 predicted proteins | sample AraplaCol_mMF_r2_FD_55013 | JGI IMG/M metagenome (GOLD analysis project Ga0055526, IMG submission 55013) | Arabidopsis root microbial communities from North Carolina, USA - plate scrape MF_Col_mMF_r2 | ecosystem: Host-associated > Plants > Roots > Endosphere | place: USA: North Carolina... | reverse complement strand
CGCGACCGCAGCGGCAATCGTGTGTTGATCGACGACTACGGCAACGTCGTTGCCACCGAGATGCGCGCCCGCGGCTATTATCCGCCGCGACCCGGCCCGCGCGAAGTCTATAACGACCAGGGCGGCAACGACCCCTATTATTCCGACAACAATCCCTATGGCGACACGCGTTATTCCGAGCGCGGCGCCGTGACCGGCGGCGTTCCACGCGATGCCGCGATCGAACGGCAGCCGCTCGACGACCAGCCCTATCCTGATGACAACAGCATCGGCAATCCGCAGCCCGGCGACGACTACGCCTCGATCGACCCCGACCAGCAGATCCCGCCTGCCGATCAGCCGAAGGCCGCACCCGAAGAGCCCGTCATCACGCTGAAGAACAAGTCGAAGCCGGAGATCGTCGCGCTGCAGGTCTTCCTCGATCGCGCCGGCATCTCCCCCGGCGTCATCGACGGCCATATGGGCTCGAACGTCACCAAGGGCATCTATGCCTATGACCAGATGACCGGGTCGAAGCTCGATCCCAACGACACCGATGCCATTCTCGAAGAGCTGCGCTTGAACGGCGGCCTGCCCGTCGTCAGCTACACGATCACGCCGGCCGATGCCGCCGGTCCCTTCGTCGCCCAGATCCCGGAAGATTATTCGCAGAAGGCGCTGCTGCCGTCGCTTGCCTATACCTCGACCACCGAAATGCTGGCCGAGCGCTTCCATATGGATGAAGCCTTCCTCAAGGAGATGAACCCCGGCGCCGATTTCAGCGTTCCAGGCACGGTGATCAAGGTCGTCAATCCCGGCGAGCCGAAGACCGGTGAAGTCGCTCGCATCATCGCCGACAAGGGCCGCAAGCAGGTCTTCGCCTATGACGGCGCCGGCAATCTCCTCGCCGCCTATCCGGCATCGATCGGCTCCACCGACACTCCCTCTCCGTCGGGCTTGGTAAATGTCGAGCGTGTCGCCCTCAATCCCGGTTACACCTATAATCCGAAGATCAATTTCCAACAGGGCGCAAACGACAAGATCCTCAACATCCCGCCCGGCCCGAACGGCCCCGTCGGCACCGTCTGGATGGCGCTTTCCAAGCCCACCTACGGCATCCACGGCACGCCCGAGCCTTCGAAGATCGGCCGCACCCAGAGCCACGGCTGCATCCGACTGACCAACTGGGATGCCACCGAGCTGGCCAAGATGGTCAAGCCGGGCGTCACGGTCGAATTCGTCGATTGAGCCGCTTCATTTCGCTGATAGAAAAGGCCGCCGGATCGCTCCGGCGGCCTTTTCGTTTCATCACGGGGAAATCAGGCCGCCGAGCGGACCAGCGGGTTTCCCATGCGGGCGGAGGCGGTCAGCCTGACCGGCAGCTTGCGCATCATTTCCTCGGCAAAACAGGTGGCGTTTTCACGCGCCTTGTCGAGATTGCTGACGCGCGTGGGGTCGATCGTGTGCAGCGTGCCGCCACAGTCGAAGATGTCGCGGAAGGCGGAGCGTTCGATAATTGCGGTGTCCAGCACCGGCACATGCCGTTCGCTGAGTAGCGACTTGACGAGTTGCAGCGCCCGCGTCGTCACCATCGAGTTGACGCGGGTGAGCACCACCGAATGGCCGATCTTGATGCCGGCCTTCTCGTCCAGATATTGCAGCAGCTCGAGCACCTGCGCGCCGCCGCGTGCATCCATCGCACAGCCCTGGATCGGGATCAGCACATGGTCGGAAAGGCCGACGGCTGTCGCAAGCAGCGGATTGCGCGCACCCGGCAGGTCGACGATGAAATAGTCGGTATTGTGCTTGTTCTCGCTGATATGCTGCGGCAGCGAGGCGGTGGTCACGAAATCGATCACCGAAAGATTGGGAACATGACCCGATATTTCGTGCCAGCGCGAAATCCAGTGCTGCGGATCGGCGTCGAGAATGGTGACGCGATAGCCTTTGCGGGCAAGCTCGGTGGCGAGCAGGAGAACAGCGGTCGTCTTGCCGGCGCCGCCCTTGGTATTTGCGAATGTGATGACAGGCATGTTCGGTCCTCGGAAGGAGATGGTGCGAGCCGGAATCGCTCTTTTACGCACCCTCGGGAGCATCGTGCGGTTAATCCATCCTTTCTAATCATGGTTAACAAATTCCAAACACGCGCGGCGAAATTGCAGCCGGTATTTTTCACATCCCTAAAATTGGGGATGCCGCCGGAATGAAAAAAGGCCGGAAAACCAAGGTTTTCCGGCCAGTCAGTTGGTCCGCTCGTATTGTCAGAAGCAGTCCTTGAACAGAGTTTTGGTATTTTCGAGCGTCATTGCGACCGGGTTGCCGCCGGCGCTCGGATCTTCGATCGCCATGGCCGACAATTCATCGATACGATCAGGCGCGATTCCCATCGCCGACAGCGTCTCCGGCACCCCGAGTTCGGAGCGGAGCTTCAGCACATAGTCGTAAAAGCCGTCGAAACCGCCCGAAATGCCGAGATAGGCGGCGGCGCGGCCGATCTTCTCCTCGATCGCCTTGCGATTGAAGCGCAGCACTGCCGGCATCACGACTGCATTGGTCATGCCGTGATGGGTGTTGTAGACGGCGCCGATCGGGTGCGACAGCGCGTGGATGGCGCCGAGCCCCTTCTGGAAGGCAACCGCGCCCATGGCGGCCGCAGACATCATATTGGCACGGGCTTCGAGGTCTGTGCCTTCCCTATAGGCGCGCGGCAGGAACTCCTTGACGAGCCGCATGCCTTCAAGCGCGATGCCGGCCGACATCGGGTGATAGAAGGGCGAGGAATAAGCCTCCAGGCAATGGGCAAAGGCGTCCATGCCCGTGCCGGCCGTGATGATCTTCGGCATGCCGACCGTCAGTTCCGGATCGGAGATGACGACGCCAGGCAGGAACTTCGGATGGAAGATGATCTTCTTCACATGGGTTTCGGAATTGGTGATGACGCTGGCACGCCCGACTTCCGAACCGGTGCCGGCCGTTGTCGGCACCGCGACGATCGGGGCGATGCCCTCGAGGCTCGCACGCGTCCACCAGTCGCCAATATCTTCGAAGTCCCAGACCGGCCGCGTCTGACCGGCCATGAAGGCGACGCACTTGCCGAGATCGAGGCCGGAGCCGCCGCCGAAGGCGACAACACCGTCATGTCCGCCGTCCTTGAAAGCCTTGACGCCGGCGTCGAGGTTCTTCTCATTGGGGTTCGGATCGACATCGGCGAAGATCGCCCGGCCGAGACCGGCATCTTCGAGGATATCGAGCGCAGTCTTGGTGATCGCCATCGAGGCGAGGCCGCGGTCGGTGACGAGCAGTGGCTTCTTGATGCCGAGGCTCTTGCAGGCGTCGGCCAGTTCCGTGATGCGGCCCCGGCCGAGCTTGACCGATGTCGGATAGCTCCAGTTTGCGGTGATGTTGCTGCTCATGCTGTGACCTTCTTCAGATGGAAAGATTTCGGACGCGTCAGATTTTGGAAGCCGATGATCGACAGCGAGCCACCGCGGCCGGTCTCCTTGACGCCGGTCCAGCAAAGCGCCGGGTCGAGATAATCCGCGCGGTTCATGAAAACGGTGCCGGTTTCGATTGCGCGGCCAAGCCGCGCTGCCCGCTCGACATCCCTGGTCCAGAGCGAGGCCGTCAGCCCGTACTGGCTGTCGTTCATTAAAGCGAGTGCCTCCTCGTCGCCCTTCACCTTCATGATGCCGACTGCCGGACCGAAAGTCTCTTCGCGCATGAAGGCCATGGAGTGGTCGACATTGACGAGGATCTGCGGTGCGAGATAGGCGCCGCCGTCATCCTGAGGGAAAAGCTTGGNATCGACAAGCGCCTTGGCGCCCTTGGAAACCGCGTCAGNAATCTGCTCGCGCACCACCTTGGCGAAGCGCTTATTTGCCATCGGCCCGAGCGACGTATCGGGATCGAGCGGATTGCCGAGCTTGTAGTTCGACACCCAGGCAACCGATTTCTCGACGAAGGCGTCATAGAGCGATTTATGCACATAGATGCGCTCGATGCCGCAGCAGCACTGGCCGGAATTGTAGGTCGCGCCGTCCATCAGCGTATCGACGGCCGCATCAAGATCGGCGTCTTCCATGACATAACCCGGATCCTTGCCGCCGAGTTCGAGACCGAGGCCGGTGAAGGTGCCGGCGGCCGCCCGCTCCATCGACCGCCCGCCTTCGACCGATCCGGTGAAATTGACGAAATTGAAGCTGCCGGCGGCAATTAGCGCCGACGTGGTCTCATGGTCGAGAAAGACGTTCTGGAACACATCCTCGGGAACGCCGGCCTCGATGAAGGCCTGCACCAGCCGTTCGCCGACAAGAAGCGTCTGCGAGGCATGTTTCAGCACCACGGTATTGCCGGCCATCAACGCCGGCGCGATCGTGTTGATCGCCGTCATATAGGGATAGTTCCACGGCGCGACGACGAAGACGACGCCATGGGCTTCGCGCTCGATGCGGCGCTCGAAACGCTCGCTCTCCTCGACGACGAGAGGCGCCAGCGCATCCGCCGCGATGGAGGCGACATAGTTGGAGCGCTCGTTAAAGCCTTTGTATTCGCCGCCATACTTGACCGGCCGGCCCATCTGCCAGGCAAGCTCCGGGACGACGACATCAGACATCTCATTCAGCCGCGCAGCACCCTTCAGCACCAGCTGCACGCGCTCTTCGAGCGGCCGTTTCGCCCAGGCTTTCTGCGCCTTGCGGGCGCGCGCCACCACATCCTTGGCGGCATCGAGAGAAAGTGCGGCGCGTTCGGCATAGACCGACCCGTCAACCGGTGAAATGCATTGGATCATTGCCATGATCGATTTCCGTCCTCGTATTGATCAAAAATTTCGTCGAGGGCCATAGCCCCTCATCCGCCTGCCGGCACCTTCTCCCCGCTCGCGGGGAGAAGGGAATACACAGCACCGTTTTCCCCAACCGCAAACCCCGCACAGGGCACGTCCCCTCTCCCCGCAAGCGGGGGTCCGAAGGACGGGTCGAGACCAGTGGCTCGACCCCGGCAACGGTTAGCGTGAGGGGCAAGCCGCCTCTGATTGCCTATTAAGCTCTTTCGAAACCGCGCGCCACTTCCCAGTCGGTGATACGGCGATCGTATTCTTCCTGCTCCCATTCGGCAGTACGGGTGTAATGGTCGATAACGTCGTCGCCGAAGGCTTTGCGCAGCATTGCCGATTCCGTCATCTCAATCGTGGCTGCGCGCAGCGTGCGCGGGATTTCGCGGACACCCTTGCCGCCATAGGCGTCGCCGACGAAGGGGGCTTCGAGCTCCAGCTTGTTCTCGATGCCGTCAATGCCGGCCGCAAGCAGCGCGGCGAAGGCGAGATAGGGATTGAGATCGGAGCCGCCGACGCGGCACTCGATACGGATTCCCTTGGTCTCCTCGCCGCAGAGCCGATAGCCGGCGGTACGGTTGTCCTTGCTCCAGATCGCCTTGGTCGGCGCAAAGGTACCGGCCATGAAGCGCTTGTAGGAGTTGATGTAGGGCGCCAGGAAATAGGTGATCTCGCTCGCATGGGCGAGAAGCCCGGCGACGTAATTGTGCATCAGCGGCGACATGCCATATTTGCCGGTATGGTCGAAGAAAAGCGGCTTCTCCTCCAGGCTCCAGAGCGACTGGTGGATGTGCGAGGAACTGCCGGCGGCGTTGTAGTTCCACTTGGCGAGGAATGTGATGGCCTTGCCCTTCGACCAGGCGATCTCCTTGCAGCCGTTCTTGATGATCGCGTGCCGGTCGGCCATGGCGAGCGCATCGGCGTAGCGCACGTTGATCTCTTCCTGGCCGGCCGAAGCCTCGCCCTTGGAGTTCTCGACCGGGATGCCGGCGCCTTGCAGCCCGGTGCGGATCGCCCGCATCACCTCTTCCTCCTTGGTGGTCTGGAAGATGTGGTAGTCCTCGTTATAGGCGCTGGCGAGCTTGAGGTTGCGGTAGCCCGAGGCCTGTGCCGCCTCATAGGTCTGGTCGAACAGGAAAAACTCGAGTTCGGAGGCCATATAGGCCTTCATGCCCATATCTTCGAGGCGCTTCACCTGCTTCTTCAGGATCGCGCGCGGCGAGTGGGCGACCTCCTCATGCGTATGATGGTCGAGCACGTCGCAGAGCACCAGNGCGGTGCCTTCGAGCCAGGGAATGCGGCGCAGCGTCGCCAGATCCGGCTTCATGGTGTAGTCGCCGTAACCCTTCTCCCAACTCGTCGCCTTGTAGCCGGAGACCGTCTCCATCTCCATGTCCGTGGCAATCAGGTAGTTGCAGCTGTGCGTTTCCTTCCAGGCGCTCTCGATGAAATACTCCGCCTGGAACCGCTTGCCCATCAGCCGGCCCTGCATGTCCACCTGGCAGGCCAGAACCGTGTCGATGCGCCCTTCGGCAACATCCTTCCTGAGATCGTCGATCGTGTAGCTGCTCATGATTGATCCGCCTGAATTGGGATTGAGAAAATCGGGGCAACGAAATCGCATACGCTCGGCCGGACCTCCCAGCCCGATGCCTTTTCGTTGAACCGGTGATGGGGCCGCAGGATGCGGCCCCGCCATTTGAGAGGGAAGCCTCGATGCTTACTTTTCGCCGCTCTCGCCGACCGCCGCTTCGGCGGCCGCGATCTCGGCCTGACGCTTTGCCACTTCGGCGCCGATCGGCGGCCCCTTGAAGCGCCGGCTTTCGAAGCCGAACCAGACGATCCCGGTGACCACGAGGAAGCCGACGGTGATATAGAGCGCCCATTCATTCGGAGGTTGAATGCCGAGAATGAAGATCAGGATCATCGCGATGATCGTCAGCACGGCAAAGAGCTTGAAGACGCCTTCGCCGAGGTTCCACGGACCCATCTTGTCCCACTTCGATGTACCCCAGGCGAAGAGGCCGAGCGTGATCGGAATCGCGAAGGAGAAGAACAGGAAGATGACGGTGCACGAGACGACGATCGTGTAGACCGGCGTGTCGCCGATCGAAACGAGCGAAGAGCCCCAGACGAACAGGACCGATAAGATCGAGCCTGTCCAGATCGCAGCTACCGGCGTGCGGTACTGCGGGCTGACCTTCGACAATGCCTTCGATGCCGGCAGACCGCCGTCACGCGAGAAGGCGAAGATCATGCGAGAGACCGAGGTGACGGTCGCAAGACCGCACAGCCACTGGCTGACCAGGATGGCGAGGTAGAGAATGTCCTTGACGATCGGGTTGACCTGGCTGTCCATCGCCCAGAAGAACACGTTCCAGCCCTGCTTTGCCGCATCGTCCATGTTCGGCAGCATCAGGACGAAGGCGCACAGCATGATATAACCGAAAAGCGCCGACCACAGCACCGACGCGACCATGCCGCGCGGGACCGATTCAGCAGCCTTGACGGTCTCTTCCGACGTATGCGCGGAGGCGTCATAGCCGGTGATGGTGTAGATCGGCAGCAGCAGACCGAGCAGGAAGACCCAGGTACCCGAGGTGGAGGGCCAGACGTTACCGCCGACTTCGCCGGAATAGTTGGCGAAGGTGAAGAGACGGCCGAATTCATACGAGGGTGCCGCGAGAAGGCAGACGACTGCCAGCGCAATCGAGCTCGCGAAGATGAGATAGCCCGAAAAGTCGGTCAGCTTCGCTGTCAGCCCGATGCCCATGTGGTTCACGAGCGCCTGCGCACCGGTGATGATGACGAGGAAGACGATGCGTACTACCGTCGAATCCGTCAGCCCGAGATAGGTGGTGCCGAAGGAGCCCATGAAGAAATAGTAGGTGCCGACATTGATGGCGCCGAGCACGGTGACGAGCCCGAGCAGGTTGAACCATGCGGTCAGCCAGCCGGTGAAGCGGTTGCCGAGGATCGAACCCCAGTGATAGAGCCCACCGGCCGTCGGATAGGCGGAGCTGATCTGCGCCATGGCAACGGCGAAGACCAGCGAGATGAAGCACCCGACCGGCCAGCCGATGCCGATGGCCGCTCCGCCGGCACCGGAGGTCGCCTGCGCCAGCGAATTGATGCCGCCGGACAGAATGCAGATGATGGAGAATGATACGGCAAAATTCGAGAACGAGCTCATGCGTCGTTCGAGTTCCTGGGCATAGCCCATGGAATGCAGGATGTGCACATCCTGCTTCTTGTCCAGTTCGGTATAATCCGACATGACTTCCCCCTGTTCACGATCGGCCGCGGGATTGCGGGCCGGTTCAGTGCCAATTGTCCGCGGCATTTGCGCCGTACAGACGTTCGCAGTTAGACTGCTCCCTCGGGTCTTTTTATTGGGCGTCCAGGCTTTGCTGGAGCAGCCCCTTTAGATAGTCGGCCATGACCCTTTGGCCGGCATCGTTTGCGATGAGATCGTTTCGGACCTCGATCATAACATTGCGAATCCCGTTCGAAAGCCCGTGCAGGATCAGCGTGTGGGTTACGCCATCCTCGGGTCCGTAAGGCTCGTTGCGTTCCGTCCTGAAGAGCGGTGCCTCAGCGGCAGCTTTCAGCATGCCGTCGGCCAGCCGACTGTCCTTGTCGTGCAATATGCCGAGTTCGACGGCCCGCTCTCGGCCGTGATAGACCGGCGTGAAACTGTGCATCGTCACGATGATGCTGTCTTGGCCCCGCGCCCGACGGTCACGGATCAATCCACGAACGGCATCGTGAAAAGGCACGTAGAGCGCCTCGGTGCGCGCCAGCCGCTCTTCCGCGGTCAAATCCTTGTTACCGGGAATGGCATAGATCTCGCTTGTCTCGGGCATCGCCCCCGGCGAGCTGGGTGGGCGGTTGCAATCATAGATCAACCGTGAAAACCGCTGATAGATGAGCGTCGCGTCAAGGGCGTCGGATAGGATGCGGGCAACCGCAAGTGCGCCTGGATCCCAAGCAATATGGCTGGAGAGCGCTTCACGCGAAAGACCGAGATCACCGAAACGTTCAGGAAGAGTGCTGGAGGCATGCTCACAGACGAAGAGCACCGGGCTCCCGCCACGGATGCGCTCGATCCCGACGCAGTCGCCGTCCGCTTCGCTGAGGATGTTCGGTCGAGCCAGCACCAAAAGCGCCACTCCTTATCCATTAATAAATTCTTATAAGAAAAGAATTCTTCAGGTTTCGATGACTGTCAAGCATCGACTGAAAATTTCTTTTCATGACAGTAGTTGACATGGATTATGACAGCGTTGTTAACTTTGAGTGGGAAAGTGGCGCCAGACCATCCCGGGGAGCATAGTTACGTGACAGTTGCGTCGAAGACGGTTTCGGACGTCATACATTCGCATTTGGGGGTGCTGACGCGCGCCGAGAAGCAGTTGGCCGAAAGCCTTCTCGACAATTATCCGGTTTCCGGTCTCGGCAGCATCACCACGATCGCCGAGAATGCCGGCGTCTCGACGCCGACCGTCGTGCGCATGGTGCAGAAACTCGGCTTCAAGGGCTATCCGGACTTTCAGGCGCATCTGCATCAGGAGGTCGAGGCGACGATCTCGAACCCCATCGCCAAGCACGATCGCTGGGCGCAGAACGCGCCGGGCACCCATATCCTCAATCGCTTTGCCGATGCCATCATGGGCAATCTGCGCCAGACGCTGACCGATCTCGACACCGCGACTTTCGACAGCGTCGCCTCGCTGCTCTCCGACCGCAAACGCGGCCTCTATTTCGTCGGCGGCCGCATCACCGGCGCGCTTGCCGAGTATTTCTTCACCCACATGCAGGTGATCCGGCCAGCAACGACGCTGCTGTCGTCGAATTCCAGCAGCTGGCCGCAATATGTCCTCAACATGAATGCCGGCGACATCCTGATCATCTTCGACATCCGCCGCTACGAGCAGGAAATGGTGAGCCTTGCCACCGCCGCCCGCAAACGCGGCGCCGAGATCGTCGTCTTCACCGACCAGTGGGGCTCGCCCGCGGCCAAGCTCGCCAGACATACCTTCCGCGTCCGGATCGAAGCGCCATCGGCCTGGGATTCCTCCGTCGTCACCCTGTTCATCGTCGAAGCGCTGATCGAGGCCGTTCAGAATTCGACCTGGGACGAGACGAAGGAGCGCATGAAGACGCTGGAAGGCCTGTTTGAGCAGACCAGGCTTTTCCGTAAACCGGGTTAGGAGGACAAGACTAAACAGAAGAAAGACAATGACGGATTTTCACGGAAACAGACCGCGCTGTCGCAAATAGAATATTTGTCGCAAAGGCCTGATATTCAGGGTGAAATGAACGTCATCCAAACGTCATACAAGCTTCATGTAAGCTCATTAACAGCATCGCCAGACACTGAAAACCCGAAGGAGAACAACAGTGATCTCTAACATTTCTCGACTGCTGTCGCTTTCTACTGCGATGATCGTGGCTTCGACCGCGATTGCCGCCGCTGAGCCGAGCGCTGAACTCATCGCCGCCGCCAAGAAGGAAGGCACCCTGACGACCATCGCACTTCCGCACGACTGGTGCGGCTACGGCGACGTCATTGCCGGCTTCAAGGCCAAATACGGTCTTGAGGTCAACGAACTGAACCCGGATGCCGGCTCCGGCGACGAAATCGAAGCGATCAAGGCCAACAAGGGCAATACCGGCCCGCAGGCTCCTGACGTCATCGACGTCGGCCTCTCCTTTGGCCCGTCCGCTAAGAAAGACGGCCTGATCCAGCCTTATAAGGTCTCTACCTGGGATTCCATCCCGGATACCGCCAAGGACGCCGAAGGCTATTGGTATGGCGACTATTACGGCGTTCTCTCGTTCCTCGTGAACAAGGATCTCGTCAAGGAATCGCCGGCCGATTGGCCCGATCTGAAAAAGAGCGACTACGCAAACAGCGTCGCGCTGGCAGGCGACCCGCGCACGGCCAACCAGGCTGTCCAGGGCGTCTATGCCGCCGGTCTTTCCGCATCTGGCGGTGACGCAGCCAAGGCAGGTGAAGAAGGTCTGAAGTTCTTCGCCGAGCTCAACAAGAACGGCAATTTCGTGCCGGTCGTCGGCAAGGCTGCTCCCTTCGCGCAGGGCTCCACGCCGATCATCGTCGCCTGGGACTACAACGCGATGTCCTGGGGCGAAGGCCTGAAGGGCAATCCTCCGTTCGAGGTTGTCGTTCCCAAGACCGGCGTCGTTGCCGGCGTTTACGTTCAGGCGATTTCTGCCTTCGCTCCGCACCCGAACGCTGCCAAGCTCTGGATGGAATACCTCTATTCCGACGAAGGTCAGCTCGGCTGGCTGAAGGGCTATTGCCACCCGATCCGCTTCAACGATCTTGCCAAGAA
>Ga0055526_1002924_pt1 | contig 11214 bp, 10 predicted proteins | sample AraplaCol_mMF_r2_FD_55013 | JGI IMG/M metagenome (GOLD analysis project Ga0055526, IMG submission 55013) | Arabidopsis root microbial communities from North Carolina, USA - plate scrape MF_Col_mMF_r2 | ecosystem: Host-associated > Plants > Roots > Endosphere | place: USA: North Carolina... | reverse complement strand
CCTGGTCGGGCAGGTATATGCGCTGCACGAGCTTGGTCAGGGTACTTTTGCCGGAACCGGACCGGCCGACGATACCGATGACTTCACCGGGCGCCGCGTTGAAGCTGATGCCGCGCAACACCTGTGGCGCATCGGGACGGTAGCGAAAGCTCACGGCGTCGAATTCGATGGCCCCCTCTATGGTGGGCATGGCGCTTTTGTTATCGGCGATCTCGGGGCGGGTGTTGAGGATGTCACCGAGGCGCTGCATGGAGATGCCGACCTGCTGGAATTCCGTCCACAGCTGCGCCAGGCGGATGACGGGAGCCGCGACATAACCTGCCAGCATGTTGAAGGCGATAAGTTGCCCGACGGACATCTTGCCTTCGATGACCAGCTGGGCTCCAAGCCAGATGGTGGCCACGGTGACCAGCTTGCTGACCAGCGACACGCCGTTGTTGGCCAGGGTGCCGATGGTGGTGGTGCGAAAGCCGGCAGCGACGTAGGCGGCGAGCTGCTTGTCCCATTTCTGCGCCCACTGGGGCTGGACCGCCATGGACTTGACGGTGTCTATGCCACTGATGGTTTCGACCAGGAAGGCCTGGTTTTCCGCACTACGGTTGAATTTTTCATTGAGCCGTGCGCGCAGCAGAGGCGTGAACAGCATCGAGAGCAAGGCATAGCAGGGCAGTGAAACCACTACGATGAGAGTCAACCAGACGCTGTAGTAGAGCATCACCGCGAGAAAGACCACTGAGAACAGCAGGTCCAGTACCACCGTGATGGCGTTTCCGGTGAGGAAGGAACGGATGTTCTCAAGCTCGCGGATGCGGGCGACCGAATCGCCCACGCGCCTGGCCGTGAAGTAGGCCATGGGCAGGTTCAGTAGATGCCTGAAGAGGCGCGCGCCCAGCTCGACATCGATGCGGCTGGAAGTGTAGGCAAAAACGTAGCTGCGCAGGCCGGTAAGCAGGACGTCGAACACCGAAATGACCAGGAGACCTATGCATACCACATGCAGGGTGGTCAAGCCGTTGTGCACCAGCACTTTGTCCATTACCACCTGGAAGAACAAAGGCGTGACCAGCATGAAGAACTGCAGAACGAGGGAGACGAGCAGCACCTCCAGCAGGGCACGGCGGTACTTGACGACGGCGGGAATAAACCAGCTGAAGTCGAACTTGGAGAGTTCACCCGCCAGCGAGGCGCGGGAGGTGATCTGGATCAGCTCGCCGGACCAGCGGAACTCGAATTCCGGCAGGTCAATAATTTGCGGCCCCGTCGCGCTGGGGTCCTGGACCAGAACCTTGCCCTGGTCGATGCGAGCAAGGATAAAGAAGCGGCCGTCTTTCCCGATGGCGATGGCCGGCAGGGCAGCCAGTGCCAGACGCGCGCGCGACGGACGCCTTTGCGCGGCCACCAACCCGAGGCTCTTGGCCGCATTGAGGATCTCAATGATACCCAGAGCCTGGCCGTTGCGGCTGAATTCATGCCGCAGCTTTTCAGGATCGGCTGCGACGGCGTGGAATTGCGAGAGCATCACGAGGCAGGCGAGCCCGGTGTCCATGGGTGCGGATACGTACCGCTCAGTGGCTCGGTCTGAAGATCCTAAGCCTGGCTCATCGAACGGCATAACCGGTGTTGGCGCCCGCATTCTTGTCTCTCCTTTGATCTCAAGTGATCCTGGGGATGAGCATGTCCCCAAAGCATTGGCAGGTTTTTGATAAGCAACTATGAACAGGCGGCCTTTCGAACTGTTTCCAATATGAAAGTCAGATCAGGCCTTCTCACCAGTGCAGATATTTCTTTAGACTTACTGCGTTTTTCAGCATAGATCTTTCCGCGGGAAGAAAAAGCCGGATTGTCTTTAGGAAAACAATCTTTGTCGTTTAGATACGGTTAGGCACGGAGTGCGCGGTTGGTCACGCATGGGTTGCGAGGGGCGCCGTGCTCGCCGTCCTGGCAAGGCTCGATTGCCCGACGGCTCGGTTGAAGAGGATTTCGGAGAAGGGACCGCCCACAACACCGGAGCCGGGATGCCTCGACACTCTGCTTACCCGTGCGCTGCCCCGAAGCGCGTCAAACCATCAGGGACTCCTGTTGCAGCAGCGTCATGAGCTCCTCTATCGTAGGCTTTGTGACATTCATGCGGGACTTTTGGTACTTTCGGGAAAACCGCAGCCAGGTTTCGATTGAAAGCAGTTCCAGCGTTGCATAGTTCGCCCGCACGAATCCGGCCGAGGCCAGATGCTGCACCAGTTCTGAAAAAGCACTGCGCGACACGCCGCAGACCGAGGCAACGACGGATTGCTTGACTGGAATCTCCACGGAGGCCCCGTCCAGGCCTTGTGTGGGTGGGCGCGCCGAGTTGTAGTACATCGCCTCGGCAAACAAGGCCAGTCCCATCACCACTCGCAGGGCCGGACTGCCCTGCTTCACCAGAACGACACGCTCCGAGTGCTGCCGGCTGCGCCAGGCCATCAGGAGGGCGACAAAGCGGGCAAACTCTGGCTGGTCATGGAACGCCGCCATGACATCGGCAGCCGATATGCTCACCACGCGCACGGGAGTCAGGCACACATAGTCCAAGGACGAAGGATAGCGGTTGAGCAGAGGCTCTTCGCCAAACCAGGTGCGGGGGCCATAGATATTGACCTGGATGCAACCTCCCTCCTGTAGCGGCACACTGGCGCCTACCAAACCGCAGATGATGTATGTCCAGGCTTGCACCTGCCCTCCTTTGGGCCAGATAACCCGGCCCACATCGAAGTTGCTCATTTTCACGCGGGGCAGCATCTGGATCGCATAGCGTTCACTGAGGCCCAATCCCGTCAACAACTGATAGATATATGAACTAGACATAAGGAAGTCCTACAGGCTTGAAGTGCTCATACCATTGAACTTGTCGGCGCATTGCTGAGGAGTCACTCAGAGCAGGGCCTGCGCCGGCATGGGCGTCGTATCTACCCACCCGGGGCGATGGCTTTGCGAGGTGTGGAAACTGGCGGAGGGCCTCGCCGTTGTGAAAAGTCCATGGGCGGGCATGAGCGGGAACAGCTCGCACAGGTTTGCTATACGGGGCAACGTCGGCAAGGAAAGCATAGGGTCGCGCCGGCCGGTGAGAACAATGGTGTTGGCTCTGCACCCATTGACGATGGATTTGAGATGCCGCCAGTCCAGGCGCGCCGCATTGATCAATACGACGTCGGGCCAGAAGCTTTTGCTGGATTGATCGCCTTTCCATTCAATCCAATGCATGCTGTTGCGCTCCCGGCGCCCCATCTGCGCCCTGAGTGCCTGGGTTACGGCATGGTCTTCTGCGGAGAACTGGCTGAGCTCAATAAAATACATCATGGTTCTGGTTCCCTGGACAAAGCCTTTTGAGATTCACGACAGGCATCGATTGCCTGCTTGCGAAGCCGATGCCAAGCATATTCAGCTCACACAAAATCGACCGAGGCTTTGTCTGCGCGAAGACAATCTCGGGGCGTATTCGGGACTGCCGTGATGTAGTTCTCGAAAAGGCAAGCGATGGATCGCATTACCCGAATAACAATTTCGCAGCCGCGGAAAATGGTTTCTGGCGTGTTTTTCATGGATTCGTGACCTCGTGCTCTTGCTATGCACAACGTTGATGGAAGATAGCGAAACAGCCGGAGCCGTAGGCTCATAAGGAACGAAACGGGGCCTATGAGGTACGAAACGCCAGATTCGGGGAACGAACGGACCAGGACATGATCGCGCGCTCGATCTTCGTCACACGAGTGCAACGTTTCACCAAGGTGCGCGCCCGAAATTACGCAGCAGGGTCGCGGGAAATGGGTGGCGGCAAGGACAGCATGCAAGCACTTACGCTCATGCTCCAGGCTAAGGCGTAGAAGCCTCTTCCATCAAAAGAAGGAGCTCGCCCACGGAGGGCTTCTTGATGTTCATGCGGGCTTGCCGATGCTTCAAGGGAAACCGCAACCAGGCCCGGACCGAACACAGTTCCAGCGTTGCATAGTCCAGGCGCACCCACCCCGCCGAGGCCAGCTGCCGGACAACCTCCGAGAAGGCGCTGCGCGAGACACCGCATATGGAAGCCACGATCGATTGCTTGACGGGTATCTCGACAGAGACGCCTTCCGCCCCCTGCGTGGGAGGACGCGATGAGTGGTACTGCAGCGCCTCGGCGAACAAAGCCAGTCCCATGACGACTCGCAAGGCCGGACTGCCTTGTTTCATCAGCACGGCCATTTCCGCACTTCGACGACTTCGCCAAGCCATCAGCAAAGCAATATGGCGGGCGAATTCTGGTTCGCGCTGAAAAGCCGCGAGAACGTCAGCGGCCGGTATTTCCACTGTTCTCACCGGGGTAAGACACACGTACTCGAAGGATGAGGGGTAGCGATTGAGCAGCGCCTCTTCTCCAAACCAGGTACGGTTGCCATATATATCCACATGAATGCTGCCGCCTTCCTGGATGGGGACACTGGCGCCCACGAGCCCGGAAACGATGTAGGTCCAGGCGGCCACCCCGCTTCCTTTGGACCAGACGATTTCCTGCGGATCGAAACCGGTCGTCTTCACACGAGGCAGCATTTGAAGCGCGCACGATTCGCTAAGTCCCATCCCCGTCAACAGCTCAAATTTGTAGGTACTGGACATACACGGATGCAAGCTGTCTAAGCTTGGTGTTCATTCTGGAAAGGGACTTCAAAACGATCCCGGAATAGCTGCTATCTGCCGATTCCAGATGTTGAGAGGCCCGGCTTGAGAGGCACGGGAGTCGTGTTGATGTCTTCTCCGTGCCAGCGATGGAAGCCATTCACGTTTCCGGACACCATTCGCGATCCGGTCCAAGAGACATGTCTAGGGATGAATGCCAGCAGGTCGTCCAACGCATCAACCTGGGGCAAGGTCGGCAAACCCAGCAGTGGGCTGTCTCGACCTGTGATCACGACGGTGTCGGCGGGGCATTGATTGACGATGGTTTTAAGTTCATTCCAGCCCAGGCGCGCCGCATTGATCAGAGTGATGTCTGGCCATGAGTTGGCGTTGGCGCTGTGCGGCTCCCATTCAACCCAGCGAACCGCGCGGCCCATACTGCCACGCATCTGAGCTCTTAGTTCTTTGAGCTGGGCCAGATCCTCCCTCGAGAACTGGATTAGTTCGATAAGGTACAACATGACAACCCCCTTCATTAGCATCCGACTCAGTTCAAGAGACGTCCACCGCAGAAGCTATGGCGGATGCAGCTAGAAGGTTAGCCAATTGAAAGAACATTTGAGGCGAGATTGTCTGCGCAAGGACAATGCAAACACCTTTTCTCAAGGAACGGTGAATATTGTCTCGATAAGTGTTGAATTTCATCAAAATCTGACCCAGTTATGGAATGACCCCTCGAGCTGGACCACGATGCGCTAGGACTAAGCAGCCTCCTGAGCGAGTTGCAATTCAAATTCGTTGGGTGAGCGGTAGCCAAGTGCCGAGTGAAGCCGCTTGGCGTTGTAGACCTCATCGATGAAGCACGGCAACCGTGTTGCCACATCTGCGGCACGCAGGCCAAGCCGCCTGCTGGTGACCGCGCGAAATCGCAAGAGTTCGCGTGCCAAAACATGACAAGCGCGGAGCGCTGGCCCACGGCACCGCGCTCGGTACGGCGTAAAATCTGGCGCGGGCATCCGCGAGATCTCTAGACGTATAGGCTTGGCTCGCAACGCAGAAATCACCTGCTGTCAGAAGGCACGAGCCCAGCTACCAGAGGTGGGCAACCCCTAATAAGCTGAATCCTGACTAGCTTATCGCCTCCCGGAGGCGATAGTACGTTGGTTCCCTTGAATGGTACGTGCCGCCTTCAAGCTGCTACCGAGAGGCCAAGGCACGTGCCCGCATGGTGAAATTTTATGCGGCGCTATTTAACTCAGCAACGGCCCTGTTGGGCCAGGCGAGCCGCAGTGACGAGCTGCACCCGGTTGCGGGCAGCATAGCGCCGCCGCAGCTGGCGCATGTGATAGTCCACCGTATGCGCTGACAGCTTGAGCTTATACGCAATTTCTTTGTCGCTGCGGCCCTGGAGCAGCAGTTCAAGGATGTATTGCTGCCTGCTCGACATTGCTGGCATCTCGATCCGGGCTTCCGAGAGCTCAGGAGGCAAGGTCGAGCCGAGTGAAAGGTACTCATGAAGGCTCAACCCCAGAATCAGCCCTTGCCCAACCACGCTGTCGCTGTACCAATTGTCGCGGCTGGCCTTGGATTGGAGGCTGACGACGGTGTACTCGTTTCCATGGGATGGCGACCCCACCCGGAAGAGCAAGCCGCTGCCGATGCCGCAAGTGCGAAGACCTGTTGCGAACTGCTTTCGCATGGCCGCGGCCTGCTTCCCAGCGAAGGGATCGGGAGGTGCAACTTCAATGTCGCCGACGTCCCACGCCAGGGGAAGACCCGATACCGGAAGTACCAGCTGGCGAGAGTCCAGTTCGTTATATCTCTGCGAAAAATAGCGCTGCGTCCATTCGGGGTTGGCATAACTCGTGCAAAAACTCAGAGGCGAGGGGTAACCGTTCTGCAAGGACACCGCGCCGTAGGCCAGCCATTCGAAACCAATGGCGCGCAGCATGCGGCGCATAAGTTGTTCGCGCTCATCAACGCTGGATGCCTCCAGCAGTTCGGCGACCATGCCAGGGCTGCGAGCAGCGCAGGGCCGGGTCCGTTGCGGTAAGAATGCCTGCTCGTCCTGGTAAAAGCGCGGAGGCGGCAAGCTCGCGGGCTGGCCAATGATCTCGTCGTTGGACGAAATGGCGTCGAAAGTGGTGTTCGAGGCACCTGATGCGCCGCCGGCGTGCTGATGAGCGAAAAGGATCATGTTGTTGGCGCGGGGAGTTGAGATCTCACGTAGGCAGACACAGCGGCCAGGATATCTTCCATGCAGGACTGCAGCGCGGCAAAGCCTGCTGTGCGCTCCCGCGTTACCTCATCCATGTACAGGCCTCGTCGTACCTCCACCTGAAGGCTATGAAACCCTTTGCCGGGATTCCCGATCTCTGCAATCAGGGCGGCGCCTTTGTAGGGATCGTTTCGCGCCACAGTGTAGCCATGGGCGCGCACACTGGATTCAATCACGCTCACCAGCATAGACTCACAGGTGGTTCCGTCACGATCACCAAGCACGAAATCGGCCAGCGGCCGCGTCGGCACAATGCCGAGTTTCTGGTACGCATTGCTTGGCATCGAATGCAAGTTGAGGTGCCATATGGCACCGAACTCAGCGGCAGCGCGCGCTGTCGCAGCCGAAAGCGCAGCGCGGTAGGGCTTCCAGCACCGCTCAATGCGCGAACGCACCATCGCAGCAGGCAGCGGCTGGTCGTATAAAGGCAGGTCCGCGGCCACCCGGCTCCAGACCAGACCATACCCTAAGCGCGATTTCTCAGTCGGATGAAGCGCTGTCGGCCAATGGCCGGCCAAGATGGCGGGGTCCAGATCGTCCACGGCTCGATTGGCATCAATGTACGCTCGTGGAAACTGGGCGGCCAGAAGCACAGCGCCGTGCCTGGGCGCAGCCTCCCACAATGCGTCGACGTCCGTGTCCTCGGCCAGGCGCAGCTGTTTCCGGGGCACCCTTGTGACAAAGTCCGCGGGATAGTTCGTCCCACTGTGCGGTGAATCACAGATCAAAGGTAACCGGCACACGCCGGGGGGCGGCTCTGTGATGCGCACGGCATCGCAATTAACGGTGTAGGAATCCATCATAATTTGATGTTCGCCGCCTTGGCGATACGGGTGTATTTAGCAATGGCGTCCCGTATCTGCAAGGAAAATTGATCGGGCGTGTTAGCCATGGGCACTCCGGAGATATCGACGGTGCGCTGCTTAAATGTGGGGTCCTGCATGGCCTGGTGTGCACTGACCATTAGCTTGTCGATCACTGCCGCAGGCGTACCGGCAGGAGCGACCAGACCAAACCATCCCCCTTCACTCATCGCCTTGAACCCGAGCTCGGCATAGGTCGGGACCTCCGGCAGCAAGGTGGACCGTTGGGGCGATAGTACGGCCAGCGCGCGCAGCTGTCCCGACTTGATATGCGGCAGTGATGACGGGAGGTTATCGGTCATGGCGTCCACTATCCCCGCCACCGCGTCAGTTGCGGCTTGGCCCGCGCCCTTATAGGGCACGTGGGTCAGGCGAATCCCCGCCAAGCTCATAAACAGCTCAACGTTGACATGCCCGAGCGAGCCGTTACCCGGCGACGCAAAGGTGTATTTGCCGGGATTGGCCTTGGCCATTTCGATGAACTCCTTCATTGATTTGGCGGGAAGCTTCGGATTGACCACAAACACACTGGGCACTGACATCACATTGGTAATGGGCTGGAAGTCTTTCAAAGGGTCGTAAGGCAAGCTGGCGTATACGGCAGGATTCGCACCATGAGTGCTGACCGTTGCCATGCCGATGGTGTAGCCGTCGGGCTTGGCACGTGCCACCGTAGAAATGCCAATGGATCCGGCCGCGCCTGCACGGTTGTCGACCACCACCTGCTGACCCATGATCAGCGACATTTTCTCGGCTAGGAGCCGGGCCACGATGTCGGTGGACCCGCCGGGGGGAAACGGAACCACCAGCTTGACGGGCCTGTCGGGGAATGCCGCTGGAACCTGCGCATAGGTCGTCAGCGGGCCGAAGGCGAATGGCACCAATGCCGTTGTAAAAAAAAAGTTACGCCGTGTTTTCATCAGTGACTCCGTCGTTACATTAGCCATCAGCGTGGAGCGCGAACTGAGACTATTATGCGAACGACAGAGCCCACCGGCACGACAAATAAGCTGGGCACTATGCCGCCAGCTCATAGCTTTTTACCAGGTAACGCATGCGCATCCGTTCCCCTTCACTGCATGAATTACATGCTTTTTGCAGCACGGCTCGGCTCGGGAGTTTCTCCAAGGCTGCTGATGAGCTATGTGTCACGCAGGGTGCAGTAAGCCGTGCCGTGGCGAGGCTCGAGGAAGAGCTGGGCGTGCGCCTGCTGGAGCGCCACGGCCGGCTCAGCACACTGACCCAGGCGGGTCGCGCCTACCTGGAAAACGTCGCCCCCGCGTTGCAGCAGCTCGAAGCCGCCTCCGATGCAGCCGGCGCGCAGCACGGACCGCACAAGCTGCGCCTGTCGGTGCCGCCGACCCTGGCCACCAAGTGGCTCATTCCGCGGCTGCCCGACTTTCGCAGGCGCCACCCCGAAGTCGCCATTTCGTTCGCCCCCTACCGCCGCGACGATCCGCTGGACATGCCCGACATCGACTGCTGGATCCGCGTGCGACTCGGCGGCACGGTATGGCATCCGGCGGGCATCCAGTCCGACTACCTCGTGGGGCGCGAGATCGTGCCGATCTGCCGGCCCGAAGACCTGCGCGGCCCGCACGCCTTGCGCACACCGGAAGACCTGCTGCAGCGACCACTGCTCTTTCACGCCAACTACCCCGACAACTGGCGCCTGTGGTTCGACACGCAGGGCCTGCGCGACGCGAACCCCCGCCCCGCCGCCGACTTTGACCAGGTCGTGATGCTGGTGCAGGGCGTGATCTCCGGCCTCGGCCTTGCGGCGGTGCAGCGCTGCCTGATCGAAGACGAGCTCGCCGCGGGCCGCATTGCGATCCCCATCGACCGCACCGCGCTCACGCCGCGCGGCTACTACGTCTGCTCGCCGAAAGGGTCGCGCGAGACGCGGGGGATGCGGGTGTTCAGGGATTGGGTGCTGGCACAGGCGGCTGCACCAGCCCCGTTTCCCGCTGAGGCTCAGGCCTAGGTACTTGTCCCAGTGGCGCGGCCGGGCCCTTCCTTCTTCTGGCCGAGCTTAGTCAGGTCAATGAGGCCTTCGGGCATCTGCCTGTTGCCGGATGCGTCACCGGTGGCGCGGAAACGCACCGTCTCGTCCGGAATGAAGCGGCCGAACGCATCCACCTGCCGGCCCGCAAGAATGGCTTCCAGCGGAATTGTGTGCGAGCCGTCCGCACCGACCTGTACGCTGCCGCCTTCCGTGGCGTACACGTAGGCGGCGCTCTCGCTTCCGTCACGATCGAACGGCGCAGGCATGGGTTCGATCGCAGCCCACTTGGCTCCGGCCACGGTGGCGTGAACGCCGTCGGGCCCCGACAGTTCCAGCCCGCCCGCGCCGATCACGCGCCCGGGCGCGGGGCCAGCCACGAACTGCACCTTGCCGCCTTCCGGCCTGTCAGGCGCCGGGCGCTGTGCGGCGTTCTGGCGCCCGGTACGCGCCAGCTTGAGCGCTTCGCCCTCGTGGTAGTTTCGGGCCAGCTCCCCGCTGGACACTTCCAGTGGATCGAACCCGATCACGGAGCCATCCGGATTGGCCAGATGCTGCGGATCGGCTGGAAACTTGTCCACTGCATTCAAGCGGTCGGTAAGAGCGCCCGCGGAGCGTGCGGTGCGCTCATTGAGTAGCTCGCTGCCCTCGCCGGAATAGGTTCGCGTTTCCAGATCCAGTTCGAGCTTGTTGCCCGCAAACGGGTGCCGCGGCGTCACCAGGGCCAGGCGGTCGCCCACCAGGAACGGTCCCTTGACGTCGACGAAGGTCCACTCGCCCGCCGCACCACGAAGCTTCCTTACTGCAGTCACCTCCTTGGCAGCCGTAGCCATGCGCGGATGAACCGTCGCGCCGTCGGGCAGATCGATCAACAGATGCGACTGGTCCGGATCGGGCGCACGGGAATTCCGATAGATCTTGATCACTTGCCCTTCACCAAACGGATAAACGTCAGCGGAACTGCCATGGCCCAGCATGTCGCGGCCCGCCATATCGAGCATCTCCGTCCCCGTCATTGGCCGCCGCGTGCCGTCGGACTCGACTACCGTCAACCTCCGGGCCGAAAGCTGTTCTCCGTCGCTGGTCCTCAAGGTGACCGGCTCCCCGCCTTCCAGGTCGACGCGCAGACCACTGACGCGCGCCGCATTCTTGCTTGCATCCACCCCCAGGTCCGCCTCGGTGAAGATGCCGTCCAGCGTTCGGCCGGGCAGCGCCTCAGCGTAGCCCATGTGCATGCCGACGCCCTTCTCGCCCTTGCGTTTGGGGTGCGGAATGTCGGCCAGCCCCTGCTCCTGGGTGTAGTGCGCAATGCGCCGGCCGGCTGCGTCCAGTGCGGTGCGCAGCCCCATTTCGTCGACCTGGCCCACGACCGCGGCGGCCAGCTCGTCTCCGCCGGTGCGCAGCGGAATGACCGTGGCGCCGGTGGATGCTAGTGCGTCCGCGAA
>Ga0055526_1002919_pt1 | contig 11231 bp, 10 predicted proteins | sample AraplaCol_mMF_r2_FD_55013 | JGI IMG/M metagenome (GOLD analysis project Ga0055526, IMG submission 55013) | Arabidopsis root microbial communities from North Carolina, USA - plate scrape MF_Col_mMF_r2 | ecosystem: Host-associated > Plants > Roots > Endosphere | place: USA: North Carolina... | reverse complement strand
AGCGGTCTTTTGCTCCTCGGCCGCAGGACGTTTTATCCAGTGTATGCCTTAAAGCTAATTATACGTTTTCAGATCGTTGATTGCCTGTCAACCGGCGAAATCGTACATTGTTTGGAGAAGCCTCGCGTGATATTTAAGCAAGGCGTGTATTAATTGGGGATAGTCTTGGCCGATACGAGCGATTTCAAAGCACAGCCACCCGAAGGGATCGACGCGATCGGGGCCTCCAGCGAGGGTGCCTCGCTCTATCAACTGATCAGGGAAGACATCATCGAAGGGCGGCTCGCCGCCAACGAACGGCTGGTGGTCACTGATCTCGCCCGACGTCACGGCACCTCGACTAACCCCGTGCGCGAGGCTCTGCAACTGCTGCGCGGGGAGGGCTTTGTGACCCTTGTTCCCAATCGCGGAGCGCGCGTCCGGCCGATTGATCAGGATTTTGTTCGGGACATCTACGAGATCGGAGTTTTGATCGAGCCGGCACTGACACGATGGTTCGTCAGCATGGCGACCGTCGAAGACATTGCTGAACTCGAACGCATCCAGGCGCTGATTGAAGAGAACGACTTCGCCGACACGCTCAGGCACAGTGAGCTCGACACCGCCTTTCACACCGTGATGTACCAGAGGCACTATAATCGCCATGCCGCCGAGCTTTGGTGGAAGCATCGCGAAGTGCTTCGAGCCGTGAGCCGGCGTTTCAACTTCACACTCGCCCGGCGTGCGGCGATCCTTAGCGAGCATCGAGAGCTCATCGAGCACGTAAAGGCGGGCAACGCGAACGAGGCAGCCGAGCTTATTGCGCGCCATGTCGAGGGCTCCGGCCGACACATCCTCGAACACATGCGTGCGCGCAACGCCGCTCGGGCAGGATAGAAAAGATCGCCTGGAATATCGTTATCCCAACCACTTCGGATAAAGGCAGTTGAGATGAAAATCACCAGCGTGCGGCCGTGGCTGATCAAGTCCGAGGCTTCTTATTGGGGAGAGTTTCTGTTCGTCGAAGTGACGACGGATGAGGGGGTGAGCGGCTGGGGAGAGATCACCACCACGACAAGGCTTGCCAATCGCGCCCTCTGCACGATCCTGCGGCAGATCGGTGCCGCAGTGACGGGCGAGGACCCGGCGCGTATCGAGTATCTCTGGCACAAGATATTCCGCAGCTTCACCTATATGGGCAGTCGCGGGGCCGCGGTCGAATGCGTGAGCGCCATTGACATTGCTCTCTGGGACATACGAGGCAAGGTACTCGGCAAGCCGATTTACGAGCTGTTGGGCGGATCGGTACGCGATGAAATTGCGCTCTACACTCACCCCAACCAGGCCAAATTTACCAGCAAGGAGGCTGTCGTCCGCGAAATTCGCGACATCGTCGAATCCGGCCACACTGCCCTCAAGTTCGATCCCTTCCCCTACCAGGGGCGCGCCGCCGATGGCCAGCCTCGCGAACAGCGGGACGGGTACCTCGATGGCAGCATGTCCCGCAAGGACGCGCGCGAAGCCGCCGAACTCACGGCTCTGATCCGGGAAACGGCAGGCTCTGATGTCGACATTCTCATCGATGCGCATGGCCGGTTCGACGTTCCGACCGCCATTCGCCTTTGTCGAAGCCTCGAGGAGGCTGGTCAGATCGACTGGTTCGAGGAGCCCTGTCCGCCGGAGAGCCTCAATGCTCTCCGACAGGTCCGTGAGAAGGTCAGCGCCGCCATCTCGTGGGGCGAGCGCGGCCACACCAAGTGGGATTTCGTGCCGGTGCTGGAAAACAGGCTCGCTGACTACATCATGCCTGATGTGACCTGGACCGGCGGCATTACTGAACTCAAGAAGATTTCTGCCCTGTGCGAAGCCTATTACATCCCGGTCTCGCCGCATGACGCCGCAGGGCCGATCAACGTGGTTGCGGGAGCGCAGGTGATGATGACCGTTCCCAACTTCTACAAACTCGAAACGTCGGAGTGGAACCTCGGCAAATACGATCACCTCATCGACAGACCGCTCGATGTTTCGAACGGCAGCCTCAAGCTTTCGCCCAGGCCTGGTCTCGGCGTTGAAATGAACCGCGACTACCTTCAAGACCACGAGATAGAGCTGGCCTAGCAACGCTCTACGCCGCCCCAGCGAGCGTGGCGACGAGCCCCACCCACCAGAACGAGGACAAGTCATGCCAGAGGCAGATGGAGCCGACGAGGCGCTCAATCGGGTGAACATGCATTCCAAGCCGTCCGGCCTTCGCATCACCGACATGCGGGTAGCCGAAATTGTCGGCGCGCCGTTCACCTCGGTGCTGCTCAAGATTTACACAAACCAGGGCATCGTCGGGCTTGGCGAGGTGCGCGACGGTGCCAGCGCCACCTATGCCCTGATGCTGAAGAGCCGGTTGCTTGGCGAGAACCCTTGCAACATCGATCGACTGTTTCGCCGGATCAAGCAGTTCGGCGGGCACGGCCGGCAAGGCGGTGGCGTATCGGCGGTTGAAATCGCGTTGTGGGATCTGGCCGGCAAGGCCTATGGCGTCCCCATCTACCAGATGCTCGGCGGNCGGTTTCGGGAAAAAGTGCGNGTCTACTGCGATACCGACGCAACGGTGCCGAGCGGCACCGAGACCGGAAAGCGCCTCAAGCAGCGCATGGAGCTCGGCTTCACCTTCCTCAAGATGGATCTTGGGCTGATGCAGATCGCGGATGTGCCCGGTGCGGTCGTGTTTCCGGCCGGCTCACTGGAAGGCTACCGCCACAGTCCCACTCGCGGGCCGCTGAAGACCAATGACGAGCGNCNCGTCCGCAACGCTGCGTACGATTTGCATAACGTCCAGCACCCGTTTACCGGCCTNCACTTTTCCGACAAGGGCCTCGACCTGCTTGAGCAATACATCGCCGAGGTTCGGGAGGTCATCGGCATGGATGTGCCGCTNGCGATCGACCATATCGGCCATATCTCGTTGCAGAACGGNATTCGCCTNGCCAGGCGAATTGAAAAATACGTGCCAGCCTGGCTCGAGGATGTGATCCCTTGGCAATACACCGAGCAGTANCAGCGACTGCAGGAGGCCACCACGGTGCCGATCTGCACCGGCGAGGATATCTATCTCAAGGAGGGCTTCGAGCCTCTGCTCAAGAGCGGCGGCGTCTCCGTNATCCACCCGGACCTGCTCACCAGCGGGGGCATCCTCGAGACCAAGAAGATTGGCGATATGGCGCAGGACGATGGTGTCGCCATGGCCATCCATATGGCAGAAAGTCCAATCGCCGCAATGGCTGCGGCACATGTCGCGANCGCGACCGAAAATTTCATGGCGCTCGAATACCACTCCGCCGATGTCGACTGGTGGGACGATATCGTCACGGGCCTTCCCAAACCGCTGGTGAAGAACGGCTTCATCACTGTTCCGGACAAGCCGGGGCTCGGGATTGACGACGTCGTCGACGAGGTGATCTCGCGGCATCTGCAGCCGGGTGTNACCGGCATTTGGCAGCCTACGGATCACTGGGACAATGAGTATTCCTGGGANCGCACCTGGAGCTGAGGAAAAAAGGAACGAAGATGAAGATCACCGATCTNCGCTGCGCCGTNATCGGCAAGCACCCGATCGTGCGCATCGTTACGGACGAGGGCCTCTATGGCCTGGGCGAAGTCGAATTCACCAAGTCCTACCTCAAGCCCTTTGTGCTGCATTTCCGCGAGGCGCTGGTCGGCGAGGACCCGACCGACGTCGAGAGAGTCATGCTGAAGATCCGCCAACGCGGCTCTTTCAAGCCCTACGGCGCCGCGGTGAGCGCCATTGAACATGCGTTGTGGGATATTGCTGGCAAGGCCGCGGGCGTGCCCGCCTATAAACTGCTCGGCGGCAAGGTGCGGGACAAGGTGCGCGTCTACAACGGCTCGGTTCGCCAAAAACGCACGGGCGACCGGCCGGAGGATTACGCCGCTGACGTCAAGTGGATGATGGAGCAGCCGCAGAACTTCTTCATGATCAAGCAAGGGATCTCGTTCCACTCCAACATGAAGGACACCATCGAGGGTTTCCACTACGGCGTGACGCAGAAGAAGGCCGGCTATCACGGCGCCATGGATCAGGGCNTGATCAGCGAGCGCGGTTTCAATCACATGATCGACTGCGTNATCGCAATGAAGGAAGTGCTNGGCGACAAGGTCAGCCTGGCGCTCGACTGCGGCCCCGGCTGGATGCTGCCCGATGCGATCAAGTTCGCCCGCGCNGTCGAGAAGTACAATTTGATGTGGCTCGAGGACATGCTGACTGGCGACTACGTGCCATGGGTCAATCCGCAGGCCTATCGGGAGCTGACNACCTCCACNTCGACGCCAATCCACACTGGTGAGCAGATCTACCTGCGACACAATTTCAAGGAGCTGATCGAAACGCAGGCGGTACGCGTCATCGGNCCCGATCCAGCCGATGTCGGAGGCATTGCNGAGCTCAAATGGNTCGCCGAGCACGCCTACATGCACTCGATCCTGATGGCGCCGCACGGCACTGCCAACGGTCTGCTCGGCCTCGGCGCGTTGATCAATGTCTGCGCTACCTTGCCGGCAAATTACATCGCCTTCGAATATCCCACCGCCTCCGATCCCTGGTGGGAGGATCTGGTAATCGGCTTGCCGCAGCAGATCGTGAAGGACAGCATGGTGGACCTGCTGGAAGCGCCGGGGCTCGGCCTCGATATCGACGCTGAAGCGGCCAGGAGATATCTGAGGGAAGAGGATGCGGGCTTTTTCGACTGAAGCTTTCTCCTCTTGCCCGCGCAGTAGCGATATGAGCGGCGAAACCGGTCCGCGTCTTCTATATTCCCGCCTCCTCAGGGGCGGCTTCTCGAATCGTGTTCCATATACAACTGACCACTATTCCTCGAATACCTTGCCGGTTCGAGCCTCGAGCCGGTAGCGGTTGCCGGGATAGATGAGGCGGGCGGTGGAGACGACGTGCCGCCCGGACCAGGTGCGGCGGCGGATGGCCAGGCAAGGCTCGCTCTTCAGGATTGTCAGGAGCTTGCACTCCCAGGACTGCGGCATGGCCGCCTCGACGATGTGCTCGGATCCGCTCAGCGGGGCGGCAGCCGTCAGATAGGCGTTTGGGGTCAGGGAGGCAAAGTCCTGCGCCAGATAGTCGGGGGCTGCTGCCGGATTGACGAACCGGTCTTCGATCTGCACCGGCACGCCGTTTTCGCTGTGCACGATCAGGGAGTGAAAGACGGGNGCGCCGATNTCGAGCTCCAGNGCGTCGGCCGTCTCGGGAGATGCTGTCTCCTGCGCCANAANCACCACCGAGGCCTCATGCGCGTTGCCGCGCTCAGCAATCTCTTCGGCAATATTGCGCACCTCGAACAGGGCCGAATACCCCTTGCGCTCCGCGACAAAGGAGCCGACGCCCTGGATGCGAACCAGCTCGCCTTCGTTTGCGAGTTCACGCAATGCCCTGTTGGCGGTCATCTTGCTGACGCCGAGTTCGTTCACCAGTTCGTTTTCGGAAGGCACGCGATGTTTCGGAGGCCACTCGCCGCTATGGATGCGGTCGAGTATCATCTGCTTGACGCCGGCGTAGAGCGGTGCGGTATCGTTATCCCTCATCATCTCGCTTGGACGCTTCATTGCCTATTCCCTTTGCAATCGCGGAATCCGCTCGATAAGTCGACTTTCCTCTTGCATAACACAAAATATCTCATATGGTACCATATACAACCTCTCGAAAGATCGATCAACAAGNTCGGCGTCGAGCAAGCCGGCGAAGACCGGTGTCGGNCCGCAAGGTCAATCGTCACTTCAGAGGAGATAGAACCAATGAAATTCAGCGCGCTTCTTCTTTCCAGCGCCTTTGCGCTCTCGGCCTTCGTCGCGCCCGTCGNCGCCAAGGACTGGAAGACGGCCACCATTACGCTTGAGGGNGCCTATGCGCCCTGGAACATGACCAATGCCGACGGCACGCTCGGTGGCTTCGAGCCCGAACTTGCCAAGGTTNTGTGCGAACGTGCCAAGATCGACTGCAAGCTCGTCGCATCCGANTGGGATGGCATGATCCCGGCACTCAATGCCGGCAAATTCGACGTCATCATGGATGCGCTGTCGATCACCGATGACCGCAAGAAGGTCATCGGNTTCACCATCCCTTATGCTGCGACGCCGGCCGCNTTCGCGACCGCCAAGGACAGCCCGCTTGCCAATGCAGCCGGTACCGGTGCGACGATCAAGATGACGCCCGGCCAGACCGGCGTTAAGGAAGTCGATGCGCTGAAGGAGGCCTTCAAGGGCAAGACGATCGGAATTCAGGCCGCGACCGTTTACGCGAAGTTCGTTTACGACAATTTCGGCGATATCGCCGAGATCCGCGAGTACAAGACCGGCGCCGACCGCGATCTCGATCTGCAGAACGGCCGTATTGATCTTGGCTTCGACGANGCCGTGTATTTCGCCAATGCCTTCCAGTCCGCAAACGACACGCTGGCCTTTACCGGCCCCGAGATCGTTGGCCCGATCTGGGGTGAGGGCGAGGGTCTCGGCATCCGCCAGGCCGATACCGACCTTCGTGACAAGTTCAACGAAGCGATCAAGTCCGCACTCGCCGACGGTACCGTNAAGAACCTCTCGATGAAGTGGTTCAAGGTCGACGTCAGCCCGCAGAACTGATTTCCGGCAAAGGCCGGAGGTCCCGGTCTCCGGCTTCAAGGCCGGGGACCGCATGCTATTCTGACACCGCCGGGACAGCGGCGGGCGCGGGGAACATGATATGGCAACACTGGAACTGATTGGGTTCGGCTCGACCGGATGGGGGGCGCTGCTTCTGCTCGCCGCGTTGATGACGCTTGCCGTGACCGCAAGCGCGCTTGCCATCGGCGCGGTGCTCGGCGCGATAATCTCTGCTGCCAAGCTCTCCGGCAAGGCTTGGCTTGTTGCGCTCGGCAACGTCTACACGACGGTCTTTCGTGGTGTGCCGGAATTGCTGATCATCTACCTGATCTATTTCGGAGGGTCCTCCGCAGTCACCTCGATCGGCAAGGCGATGGGCTATGAGGGCTTCCTCGGGCTGCCGTCGTTTCTGGCCGGTGCGCTGGCAGTTGGGATCATCTCCGGCGCCTATCAGGCGGAAGTATTCCGCGGGGCGTACCTTGCCATTTCCAAGGGTGAATTGGAGGCGGCATCAGCGATCGGCATGCATCGCGGTCTGCGCTTTCGCCGGATCATCATTCCGCAGGTGCTGCGCTTCGCAATCCCTGGTCTCGGCAACGTCTGGCAGCTCAGCCTCAAGGATTCCGCACTGATCTCGGTGACCGGTTTGGCGGAACTGATGCGCACCAGCCAGGTCGCTGCCGGTTCGACACGACAGTATTTCCTGTTCTTCATCGTCGGCGGCATCCTCTACCTGATCCTGACAAGCCTCTCCGACCGGGTTTTCAATGGCGCAGAGCGGCGCGCCAATCGCAGCATGCCGACAGCGGCCATGGGAAAGGCGTGAGGTAACACGATGGATTTCGCTTTTCTCGCCCAAACGATGACGACCCTGCTCAAAGCCGTCCCGATGACCCTGGCTCTGTTCTCCCTCTCGGTCTTCTTCGGTGGTCTTCTGGCCCTGCTGATCGTCTGGATGCGTGTCGCCGGCAATCCGGTGCTGTCGTCGATTGCCAAGGGATACATCTTCATCTTTCGCGGCTCGCCGCTGCTGATCCAGATGTTCCTCGTCTTTTATGGCCTCGGCCAGTTCGGCTTCATCCGCTATTCCTTCCTTTGGCCGTTCCTGCGTGAACCGTTCGTTTGTGCGGTACTGTCACTGGCACTCTGCACCGCCGGCTATTCTGCCGAGATCTTCCGTGGTGGCATTCGCGCCGTCTCGCCGCGCGAGATCGAGGCCGCTCGCTCGATCGGCATGTCCGGTGCTCTTCTCGTGCGCCGCATCCTGGCGCCGATCGCATTCCGGCACGCGCTTCCGGCCTACTCCACCGAGATCGTCCTGATGATGAAATCGACGGCACTCGCAAGCCTGGTCACCGTATGGGAAGTGACCGGCGTGGCACAGCGGCTGATCTCGCAAACATACCGCACGATGGAAGTGTTCCTCTGTGCGGCGATCATCTATCTCGTTCTCAACTTCATCATCCTGCAGGCGATGTCCCTGCTTGAATATTCGCTCTCGCGACACCGCCGTGCGATCCCGCCGGCGCTGAAAGCCTGAGAGCCCTCCGGACACGATTGGAGCTTCCATGCCAGGCGTTACCCGACTTTCCGTCCGCAACATCCGCAAAAGCTTCGGCACGCACGAGGTCTTGCGTGGCATCTCCCTCGATGCCGAGGATGGCGACGTCATTTCCCTGCTCGGGGCCTCGGGTTCCGGCAAGTCCACCTTCCTGCGCTGCATCAACCTGTTGGAAACGGCAACCGACGGCGAGATCTGGGTGGATGGCGAGCAGATCCGCATGATCCACAAGGGCGGCACTAGCCGGCCGGCGAGCCAGAAGCAGGTCGACCATATCCGCTCGGAACTGGGCATGGTCTTCCAGTCCTTCAATCTGTGGTCACACATGACGATCCTGCAGAATGTAATCGAGGGACCGGTCCACGTGCTCAAGCGTCCGCGTTCCGAATGCGTCGCCGAGGCGGAGGCGCTTCTCGAAAAGGTAGGCATTGCCGACAAGCGCCACGCCTATCCAGCGCACCTGTCGGGCGGCCAGCAGCAGCGCGCAGCGATCGCCCGGGCACTCGCGATGAAACCGAAAGTCATGCTCTTCGACGAGCCGACGTCGGCGCTTGACCCGGAGCTCGTCGGCGAGGTGTTGCGTGTCATGCGCGCGCTTGCCGAGGAGGGGATGACGATGCTGGTCGTCACGCACGAGATGAGCTTTGCGCGCAATGTTTCCAATCGCGTTGTCTTCATGAAGGAAGGCCTGGTCGAGAGCAGCGGCGCACCTGACGAGATGTTCGGGGGAGGCGCGTCACCGGCCTTCCGGCAGTTCATCGGTCATTTCGGAAGCGGGCAATGACGGTCACCATCGACACGCTGGTCGGCTGGCGTGACATCGCACGCGTTGCGGCCGGCGAGACGCTTGCGCTATCACCCGCAGCCTGGGGCCGCATCGACAATGCCAGCCGGATCATTGAACGCATCGTCGAGACAGGGATACGTGCCTACGGCATCAATACAGGCGTCGGCGCGCTTTCAGATACGGTCGTCGATCGCAACTCCCAAAGCCGGCTGTCGCGCAACATCGTTCTCAGTCACGCCTGTGGCGTCGGCGAACTCCTGGCGGGCCGCGAGGTCCGGGCAATCATCGCCGCGCAAGTCGCCAATTTCGCGCATGGCCATTCCGGCGTACGGGCGGATATCATCCGCCACCTCACGGCATTTTTGGAGCACGATTGCGTGCCTGATGTCCCGTCGAGGGGCTCAGCCGGTTACCTCACGCACAATGCCCANACGGCGCTCGTCCTCATCGGGGAAGGAAACGCATCGGTGGCGGGCAGCGCATGAACGGCCGGGAGGCTCTCGATGCCATTGGTCTTGCACCACTCGTGCTCGGTGCAAAAGAGGGGTTAAGCCTCGTCAACGGAACGGCCTGTGCAACGGGTTTAGCCAGCGTCGCGCTAGCACGCGCGAACCATCTGCTCGACTGGGCCGATGCTGTGGCGGCCCTGACGCTGGAAGCTTGCGGGTGTCAGATGGCGGCCTTCGACGAGACGGTGCTAGCGCTTCGTCCGTCGCGCGGCATCGCGCATGTCGGTGCTTCCTTGAGGCGGCGCCTGGAGGGCAGTGGGCTGATCGCGGCCGCGCTCGCAAAACGCACGCAGGATGCGCTCAGCCTGCGCTCGGTCCCGCACGCCCATGGAGCAGCTCGCGATGTCTTTGACAATGCATCCGACGTTGTCGATCGCGAACTTGCCTCAGTCACCGACAATCCGGCGATCTCGGGAACACCTGAAAATCCTGTCGTCTCGTCGGAGGCCCATGCCGTGGCGCCAGCCCTCGCGCAGGCGTCCGACAGCCTGGCGATCGCCCTTGCGCAGATATCGGCCATGAGCGAGCGCCGTATGGATCGGCTCGTCAATCCGCTGATCAGCAACCTGCCGCCTTTTCTGGCGAGCGATGCCGGCAGTAATTCCGGCTTCATGATCGCGCAATATACCGCGGCCGCGCTCAGCAACGAGAACCGCAGACTGGCCGCACCCGCTTCCACCGATGGCGGCGTTACCTCCGGCCTGCAGGAGGATTTTCTCGCGCATCCAACGGCTGCGGCAAATAAGCTCCTTTCGGTCATCGACAACGCTGAATATATAGTCGCCATCGAGTTGATGGCGGCAGCCCAGGCGCATGACTTCCTGGCGTCGACAGCAAAGCGCGCCAAGGCGACGGACGCAATCCACCGTGCGGTACGTCAGGTCGTCCCGCATTACGCCGACGATCGCCCGTTGGCTGCCGACATCGAAGCGCTTCGTAGCTTTATCCGGCAAGAAGCACCGCCCGAATTGATCTGAGGAGCAGAAATGACAGCTGATTTCGACGTTGCCGTGATCGGCCTCGGCGCCATGGGAAGCGCNGCCATCTCCTTCCTTGCGGCGCGCGGCNCCAGGACGATTGGCATCGACGCCTATTTTCCTGCCCATGCGCTCAGCTCTTCGCATGGAGATAGCCGCCTGATCCGGATGGGCTACTTCGAAGATCCGTCCTATGTGCCGCTGCTGCAGCGCGCCTATAGCAACTGGCGCACTTTGGAGGCGCGGCTTCGCACGGAAATTCTGACGATCACCGGTGTTCTCCAGATCGGGGCTGAAGACAGCAAGATCGTTACGGGCACACGCGCGTCCTGCAAGATGCACGACCTGCCGCATGAGGTCCTCGACAAGATGGACGTGGCGCGTCGGTTTCCCGCCTTCCAACTGGANGANGAGGANGTTGCTGTCCTCGATCCAAAGGGGGGCTATCTCAGGCCCGAGGCGGCTGTCATGGGCTATCTCAAACTTGCAGCGCAGGATGGTGCGGTTCTTCACTTCGGCGAACGGGTAACCGCGATCGAGCCGGGCGACGGCGGGGTGACGATCCGATCGGCTGAGGGCCACTATCGTGCCAAAAAGGTGGTGGTTGCCACCGGCTCGTGGATCGCCGAACTCATTCCCGATTTGAAGGAACACGCAGTGCCGATCCGACAGGTCGTCGCCTGGTATCAGTCGCAGGACGGATTTGCGACGGAACCGCAGCGCATGCCGTGCTTCCTTCGGGACGAGGGGGCAGAGGGCTC
>Ga0055526_1002873_pt1 | contig 11347 bp, 7 predicted proteins | sample AraplaCol_mMF_r2_FD_55013 | JGI IMG/M metagenome (GOLD analysis project Ga0055526, IMG submission 55013) | Arabidopsis root microbial communities from North Carolina, USA - plate scrape MF_Col_mMF_r2 | ecosystem: Host-associated > Plants > Roots > Endosphere | place: USA: North Carolina... | reverse complement strand
GAAAGGCTGCTCCGCGTCCTGCAACAGAAGAAACCAGCGGCCCCGGTCCTTCCTTGGCCGAGCTTGCCGCAAGCACGAGGATGGCAACGTCCCGGTCTTCCTCGATCACGGCGTTGATCTGCTCGGCCGAATTGCCTTCACGGATGACGATCTCAGGCTCGATGCCTATCGTCTCGCGCACGATCTGCGCAGCCTTGGCAACTGTGGCTTCCGCCTCCTCGCGAGCTTCCGCCCGCATGATCTCCTCGACCCCAAGCCATTGCTGGAAATCGCCTTCCGGGATCACATAAAGAAGAATGAGACCGCCATTGGAATTCTTGGCGCGCCGCCCGGCATAATGGACGGCGCGTTGGCATTCGGGTGTCCCGTCTATCACCGCCATAAACTTGCGGCGATGACCTTCGAGCCGTGAGAGTCGCTTTGATACCATGGCGCGAACTCTGACACCTGTGACCGAAAATTTGCAAGCCCCCGTTTTGCACGGGGGCTCTGCATGGCGATCGACTAGTAGAGGAAGCCGATGATATCCCGAAGTTCGCGCATCGTCACGTCGGCGCGCGCCCTTGCGCGCTCGTTGCCGTCGCGCAGGATCGCATCGATGTGGCTCGTATCGTTCATCAGGCGGCGCATTTCGCCAGTTATCGGCGACAGGACCTGAACGGCGAGATCGATCAGCGCTGGCTTGAAGACGGAAAACTGCTGGCCGCCAAATTCGGCGAGCACCTGTTCTCTCGTCTTGTCGGCGAGTGCGGCATAGATCGAGACGAGGTTTTCAGCTTCGGGCCGATTTTCGAGACCTGCGATTTCGCTCGGCAATCCATCCGGATCGGTTTTGGCCTTGCGGATCTTCTTGGAGATCGCATCCTCGTCGTCCATCAGGTTGATGCGCGAAAGATCCGACGGATCGGACTTCGACATCTTCTTCGTGCCGTCCCGCAGCGACATGACGCGCGGTGCCGGTCCGCCGATCAGCGGTTCGACCATCGGGAAATAGGCATGCACCGGCTCGTCGCCGACGGCGATGTCGATCCCGTAGTTCGTCTTGCGGATATGCGAGGCGTAATCGAGGTTGAACTTCATCGCGATGTCGCGCGTCAGCTCGAGGTGCTGCTTCTGGTCCTCGCCGACAGGCACATGCGTGGCGCGGTAGACGAGAATGTCGGCAGCCATCAGGCTCGGATAGGCGTAGAGACCGAGCGAGGCTTGCTCACGGTCCTTGCCGGCCTTGTCCTTGAACTGCGTCATGCGGTTCATCCAGCCGATGCGGGCGACGCAATTGAAGATCCAGGCGAGCTCGGCGTGCTGCGGTACGGCGGACTGGTTGAAGACGATATGCTTTTCAGCGTCGATGCCGGAAGCGATGAAGGCGGCTGCGATGGAGCGCGTCTGCGACAGCATGTCCTCGTGGACGAGCTGCGCGGTCAGTGCATGCAGGTCGACGACGCAATAGATGCAATCGTTGCCGTCCTGAAGCTGCACGAAGCGGCGGATCGCGCCGAGATAATTGCCGAGATGCAGGTTGCCCGTCGGCTGAACGCCGGAGAATACGAGCTTCTTGAATTCACCCATGATGTCGTCCTCGATTAGGCTGGTGGAGGGCCCCAGGGCCAAAGGCCCATGTTGCTAACGCGGGCGCTTATGCACGGGCTCCCGGTCGCAATCAAGAGGCCTCGGGCGCGGCATGTTGAATGAGATCGAAGGTGTTGCCGTAAGGATCCGAAAAGACGGCCACAGTGCCGTAAACCTCATGGCGCGGCTCCTCCAGAAAGCGCACGCCGGCGGCACGCATCGCCGCATGATCTCGTGCGAAATCGTCGGTCCTGAGGAAAAAGCCGACGCGCCCGCCGGTCTGGTTGCCGATGGCGGCTCGTTGGCTTTCGGTGGCCGCTTGCGCGAGCAGAAAGGCCGCCCCATCTCCGCCTTTTGGCTTCACGACCACCCAGCGCTTGCCTTCCGGCTGCACTTCGTCTTGCAGGCATTCAAAGCCAAGCGCCTCACAATAGAAGGCTTTGGCGCGATCATAGTCATCGATGACGAGGGTGACGAGGAACAGGGATTGGGCCATAGGATCTCCGATTTTTGGGAATTTGTTCTCTTTTGGTGCTGCTAAACGTCCTGTTTTACGTCAAATTGATCAGAAGACTTAGCTAAAATTGAGTATAAAATTTCACAGAAAAGCTTTTTTTGAACTGAAAATCCCTCGACTGGCGTGACGGCCGCATTGAGCCGTCTGTGTAACCGATCGGAGGGACTATGCAAAACGCCAGTTTGCTCGCTGTGGCAGGCCTCTTTGCCCTACAATCAGCAACCACCGCCGTCGGTCAAGATGGCCGACGGCAGACCAACAATCTTCCAAAACACGAACTGCGCGTTGCCTATACGGTTCAGACCGTCAGCGTTCGTGCCAGCTGTTTCCCTGAGCGATTGCGAGCGGTCTTGTCGTATATCGCGGCAAAGACCGGGCGACGGCCGATGATAACCTCGGGCTTTCGCCCGCACCCCCGTCGCCATGGGTCCATGCATGGAAAATGCCTGGCGGCGGATATCCGGATCCCCGGTGTGCCGGAACGCACGATCATCGCCGCTGCGAAAAGCGCTCCCGGCATCGGTGGGATCGGCACCTATTGCAATGGCATCGTCCATGTCGATGTCGGCCCACAGCGACGATGGGTGGATTGCTGAGGCAATTCCAGCGAAGACGCGCGGCGGCTTGCGTCAGTAATTGCGTAAAGAGAGCCTTATACGTCCTTCGCGGGTGCCGGTTTGCGATTGAGATTGCGCCGTATCATGCCGAGATCCGCGCCGCCGATCAGGAAGGCGGTCGCGAAATAGATGACTATCGAAATCGCAATCAGCAGGCCAAGCGTGCTGACCTTGGTCAGAAGCGGCGCGCCCGAGGCGAGCGAAGGCGCCCAGTAATGTTTGAGATACATGATCGCAACGCCCATTACGGCAGAGGCGACGATCAGCAGCGCGGTGCGCTTGGCAAGTGCCCATTCCCATGTCAGGTGGCCGCGGCGCAGAAGCGTGGTGAAGAGCAGCACGGTGCTGATCCAGCCTGCGGTCGCTTCCGCCACTGCAATGCCGGGTGCGCCCATATAGGGAAAGAGCGTCAGCGCGGTCGCGCAGTTGGTGGCGACCGCGATTGCCGAAAACCGCATCGGCGTCTTGGTATCCTCGCGGGCATAAAAGCCCGGCTGCAGCGCCTTGATGAGCACGAAGGCCGGCAGCCCGATGCCGTAGATCGCAAGTATCGAGCCGACGATCAGGGTGTTTTGCTCATGGAACGCCCCGCGCTCATAGAGCACGCGGATGATTTCGTCCGACAGGATCCACAGCGCGAAACCGGCGGGGATGGTCAGGAACATCACGAATTCGATCGATCTGTTCTGGAGGAAGGCGGCCTCGCGTAACGCGCCGCCCTTCAGCGCGCGGGCAAGCTCGGGCAGCAGAACCACACCGACGGCGACGCCGACGACGCCGAGCGGAAGCTGGTAGATACGGTCGGCATATTGCAGGGCGGCGATGGCGCCCTCGCGCGAGGAGGCGATCGCCTGGCCGATCAGCTGGTTGATCTGCGTAATGCCGCCGGTCACGGCCGCCGGAACGGCAAGGATCAGCAGCCGCTTGACGTTGGGCGTCATCTTTGGAAAGCGGAAGCCGATGCTGATGCCGGCATGCAGCACGCCGAAATAGACGACGGCGAGCTGCAGGACGCCTGCTGCCAGCACGCCCCATGACAGATACCAGGCGGTCGCGAGCGGTTCGGCGCCGGTATAGAGCGCATAAAAGAGCGCGCCGATCATCACCACGTTGAGGAAGACAGGCGCCACCGCTGCCGCGAAGAAATGATGCAGCGAATTCAGCATGCCGCTCATCATCGCCGTCAGCGACATGCACATGAGATAGGGGAACATCACCGCCGCCATGCGGATGGTAATGTCGAACTTCTCCGGATCGTCTGCAAAGCCCGGTGCGATCACGAAGCGCACCAGCAATGGCATGCAAAGCTCCATCACGATGGTGATGAGCAGCAGCACGGAGAACAGAACGCCGAAGACTTCTTCCGAAAAGCGCTTTGCGCCATCAATGCCGTTCGCCTCGATCTCCTTGGCAAAGAGCGGCACGAAGGCCGCGTTGAAAGCGCCCTCGGCAAACAGCCGGCGAAACAGGTTCGGGAAACGGAAGGCGGCATAGAAGACGTCGGCCATCGGTCCGGTGCCGAGCGCCGCTGCCATCAGCGTTTCGCGGGCAAAACCAAAGATGCGGCTTCCGAGCGTGGCGCCGCCGACCGTGGCGAATTTCTTGACGAGGCTCATACGGGGGAACCGGCTTTCTTTTCGGCGGCAGTAGCGGCAGGGGCGATGATGCCTGACGGCATGCGTTCGCGCAGTTCGTCCTGCTCCTCGGCCATGACCGCTTTCATGCGGGCAGTGATATTGGAACGCTTGCTGTCGCCGGAGATCTTCTGGCCGACGAGATCGGTGACGTAGAAGGTATCGATGACCTTCTCACCGAAGGTGGTGATGCGCGCCGACTGGATGTCAAGCGACAGATCGGAGAGAACGGCTGTCATTTCCGACAGCAGGCCTGGTCGGTCGAGGCATTCCACCTCGATGACGGTGAATTTGTTAGACAGGCTGTTGGTGATGGTCACTGACGGTGGAATGACGAAGGCCTTACTCTTCTTCCGGTTCTTCGTGCGGGTCGCGATCACCTCGGGCAGGCGTTTGCGGCCGGAAAGCACGTCCTCGATCATGCGGCCGATGGTGCCGGCGCGTCGAAGCTCGTCCTCATCGTTCGGAAACTCCCGGCTGACATGGATCGTGTCGAGTGCCCGTCCGTCGGAGGTGGTGAAGATCTGCGCATCGACGATATTGGCCCCGGCCGCAGCGCAAGCGCCGGCAATGACGGCGAGCAGGCGAGGGTGGTCGGGGGAGAGAACGGTGATTTCAGTGATGGCATGGAAGCTGTCCGTGCGCACTGACGTCGCCAAGGCCTGCCCCGCCTTGTCTGCCTGGCGGATAAAATGCGCATGGCGGATCTGGTCTTCTAACGGCACGGAGAGCAGGTACGGCTGGTAATGCAGCTTGGTATAGGTGCGGCGGTCCTTCTGGCTCCAGTCGGAAAGCGCGGCGTAGAGCGCTTCGGCCGCGGCCTGCGCGCGCTCCTTGCGCGACACTTCCGAGAAGCCGCCGGCAAGCAGCAGTTCCGTCTCGTAATAGAGCGTGCGCAGCAGCTGGCCTTTCCAGCCGTTCCAGACACCCGGTCCGACGGCGCGGATGTCGCAGATCGTCAGGATCATCAGCATCTTCAGGCGGTCGAGAGACTGAACGCGATCAGCGAAATCGGTGATCGTCTTGCGGTCCGTCAGATCGCGCGTCTGCGCGACCATCGACATGGTCAGATGTTCCTCGATCAGCCAGACGACGATCTCGGTCTGCTTCTGTGACAGGCCAAAGCGGGCGCAGAGCTTGCGGGCGACGCGTGCACCGGCGATCGAATGGTCTTCCTGCCGGCCCTTGGCGATATCGTGCAGCAACACTGCGACATAGAGGGCCTCGCGGTCTTCGATATGCGGCATGAGCTTGTTGGCGAGAGGATGCAGTTCCTCCGCCTTGCCCTTGTCGATCTCGGAGAGAACATCGATCGCGCGGATCAGATGCTCGTCGACCGTATAGTGATGATACATATTGAACTGCATCATCGCGACGATCTTGCCGAATTCGGGAATGAAGCGGCCGAGCACGCCAGCCTCGTTCATGCGTCGCAGGATCAGCGCCGGATCGCGCTTGGACGTCAGGATCGACAGGAAAAGCCGGTTCGCCTCGTCATTCTCACGCAGGTCGTTGTTGATGAGGGCGAGCGAACGGGTCACGCGCTTCAGCGCATCGGGATGAAATTCCAGTCCGTTGATATCGGCCACATGGAACAGACGGATGATGCTGACCGGATCGCGCTTGAAGACATCGGGGTTGGCGAGTGTGATGCGGCCGCGGTCCTCCACGAACTCGACGCTGCCGGGGATCTTGCGATTGCGGTGGGTAAAGCGGCTGATGACGCCCGACAGTCCCGGGATCGATTTCGCCTGCTGGTCTTCGAGTGCCGCGCAGAGGATGCGAGTGAGATCGCCCACATCTTTAGCGACCAGGAAATAGTGCTTCATGAAGCGCTCGACGGCCGAGAGGCCGGGGCGGGAATGATAGCCGAGCGCCTCGGCGATCTCGCGCTGGATGTCGAAGGAAAGACGCTCCTCCGCTTTGCCGGTCAGGAAATGCATGTGGCAGCGCACGGCCCAGAGAAAATCGTCGGCCTTTTTGAGAAGCCGGTACTCCTGCTTCGACAGCACGCCGAGCGGCACCAGATCGGCCGGATCGCGGACGTGGTAGTAATATTTCGAAATCCAGAAGAGCGTATGCAGGTCGCGAAGGCCGCCCTTGCCTTCCTTGACGTTGGGTTCGACGAGGTAGCGCGTATCGCCGGCCTTCCGGTGGCGTTCGTCACGTTCGGCGAGTTTGGCGGCGATGAATTCCGGCCCCGTGCCGGTGACGATTTCCTTGTCGAAGCGGGCTTCCAGATCCGCCTCCAGCGACTTCAGGCCGCAAATGTAGCGCATCTCGAGAATGGCGGTGCGGATGGTCATGTCGGATTTGGAAAGCGCGATGCATTCCTCGACGGTGCGCGTCGCGTGCCCGACTTTGAAGCCCATGTCCCAGAGCATGTAGAGCATGAACTCGACGGCTTTATGCGTCTCTTCCGCCGGCTTCGGCAGGAAGAGGAAGAGCAGGTCGATATCGGAGCCTGGCGCGAGCGTGTCACGGCCATAGCCGCCGACAGCGGTCACCGCAAACTTGTCCTTCTGCTTCGGGAAAACATGCTCGATGGCGAAATTATAGAGAACGGCGATGATCTGGTCCTGCAGCCAGGAAATGCGGTGGGCGCAATCAAGTCCGCCACCTTGGGCATCGAGCAGTTCGCGTGCCTTCCTGCGCCCTTCGACGCTGGCTTTCTTCAGAACGGCAAGAAGATCGTTCCGCAGCACGTCCGGACGGTTGCGGTTGGCTTCGGCAATGGCATTACATTGCCCCTGCAGCAGTTCTACATCGAGGATTTCGGAAAAATCGATGTCGTGCGTCACCATCGGCCGGGCGGTTGTCTCTTCGGTCCGAGCCGCTTGCTCATGGCGCGCCTCTTGTTTGATCTGCATGCGCTATAGCCTCTTTGCCCGCGGATTGACACGGGTCTTCATATTCCATGAACCTTTAAATTTGGCGAAATGGTGTTGGCAAGCCGCAGGTGACGGACGCTTTGCCGCAAGCCCTCAAGCTGATGCCTGCGTCAGCAGCGTATCGAGAACCTGCCGCGTCTCGCTCATGATGCCGTTAAGCGTCGCCTTGTCACATTCGCGGTAGCCGGCATCGACGATCGCGCCGCTGAGTTCGCCGATCTTCAGGCAGGAACCGGTGATCTTCGCCATGCCGATCGGCGTGTTCCAGCCGCGCGCCTCCAGATTACCATCAGATTGCTTCATGACTTCGAGCATCGAAACGATGACGGACAGTCGCTGGGTTTCCTGAAGCAGTTTTTCCATGAACACGGGGTGCTGCTCCTATTTCATCTTCTTTTTAAGGTCGTAAAGCGCATCGAGCGCCTCGCGCGGCGTCATGTCGTCGAGGCTCATTGCCTTGAGGGCTTCTTCCACCTTGGAAGGCCCGCGCGATGTTTCCTCGCGGCGCACTGCGACCTGGAAAAGTGGCAGGTCATCGATCAGCTGGCTCGCCGGGTTCTTGCGATCGGCATCTTCGAGCCGGGTCAGCACATCGCGCGCGCGCGCCACGACAGAGGCGGGCAGACCGGCGAGCCGCGCGACCTGAATACCATAGGAGCGGTCGGCCGCACCTGGACCAACCTCGTGCAGGAAAATGACATCGCCGTCCCATTCCTTCACGCGCATCGTCGCATTCGATAGCCGGGCAAGCTTTTCAGAAAGCACGGTCAGCTCATGGAAATGCGTGGCGAAAAGCCCGCGGCAGCGATTGGCTTCATGCAGATGCTCTACAGCGGCCCAGGCGATGGAAAGGCCGTCGAAGGTTGCGGTACCGCGGCCGATCTCGTCGAGAATGACGAGGGAACGATCGGTTGCCTGGTTGAGGATCGCAGCCGTCTCGACCATTTCCACCATGAAGGTGGAACGCCCGCGCGCCAGATCGTCGGAAGCGCCGACGCGCGAAAACAGCCGGTCGACGATTCCTATATGCGCTGATGTTGCCGGCACGAAGGAACCCATCTGGGCGAGAATCGAGATCAGCGCGTTCTGCCGCAGGAAGGTGGACTTGCCGCCCATGTTCGGGCCGGTCAGCAGCCAGATCGCCCCATCCTTCCCATCGGAAACGGGCGAGAGATCGCAATTATTGGCGACGAAGGGGCCGGTGGACTGCCGCCGCAGCGCCTGCTCGACGACGGGATGGCGCCCGCCCTCGATTGCAAACATCTTCGAGCCGTCGACCAGCGGTCGGCAATAGGCTTGCTCTTCCGCAAGCAGTGCCAACCCTGCCGCGACATCGATGACGGCAAGTGCGCGCGCGCCGGCCTTGATCGCTTCGGCCTCGGCCACGGTCGCTTCCGTCATTCGGTCGAAAGCTTCGAGCTCGATCTGCAGCGCGCGGTCTGCGGCGTTGGCAATCCGGCTTTCGAGTTCGGCAAGCTCGGTCGTGGTGAAGCGCATGGCATTCGCCATTGTCTGGCGATGGATGAAGCGGGCCTTCGCCTCTGATGTATCGGTCATCGGCCCGGCATTGCCGGCGGTGACCTCGATGAAATAGCCGAGAATATTATTGTGCTTGATCTTCAGCGATTTGATGCCGGTCTCTTCGGCATATTGCAGCTGCAGGCCGGCAATGACACGGCGCGACTGGTCGCGCAGCGCTCGAACCTCGTCGAGATCGGCATTGGCGCCGTCACGCAGGAAGCCGCCGTCGCGTTTCAGGAGCGGCAATTCTTCGGCGAGGTTTTCGGCGAGGAGTGTTTCCAGTTCGGATGGAAGAGCCTGCAGCCCGATGCGCGCCTGCCCCAGTTCCTCCGGCAGCATCGCGCTTCCCAGCAGATCGGCGATTTGAGCCGCCGCACCAAGCCCCTGCCTGATAGCCCAGAGATCCCGCGGACCGCCGCGGTCGAGTGCCAGGCGGGAGAGTGCCCGCGGCATGTCCGGAACGTGTTTCAGCGCGTCGCGCAAGTCGCCGCAGAGCGACGGTTCCTGCATCAGGAAGCCGATCGAATCCAGGCGCTGGTTGACCCGGATGGGATCCGTCAGCGGTGACATCAGCCGCTCGGCAAGCAGTCGCGCCCCGCCGCCGGTGGTCGTCCGGTCGATCGCTCTGAGCAGGGCACCGTTACGATCGCCGGAGAGCGTGCGCACAAGTTCCAGATTGGCGCGTGTTGCCGGATCAATGAACAGCGTCGACGCGCCACTTTCCCGCTCGGGCCGCCCGAGCGGCGGTCGCTCGGCAATCTGTGTCTTTTCCACATACGCGATGGCTGCGGCGGCGGCCGCCAGCTCGGCGCGCGAAAAACTTCCAAAACCGTCGAGCGTCGAAACCTGGAAATAGCGCGCTATACGCGTTTCTGCAGTCGCGCTGTCGAAAAGCAGCACGGCCGGCTGCGGAACGGCAGTGCGACCGAGTATGTCGAAGACCGGCTTCAGTTCGCCGTCATAAAACATCGTATCGGGAACGATGAGTTCGCGCGGATCAATGCGCAGGATATCGGCGAGCAGTCGCGATGTTTCGGTTTCCGCCAAGCGGAAGACGCCGGTGGAAATATCGATCCAGGCAAGCGCCAGCGCCGGCTCGGAAGAACCGCGGATGCGCGACAGCGTCATCAGATAGTTCGATTCCGAAGGGGAAAGCAGCTTCTCCTCGGTGATGGTGCCCGGGGTGACAAGACGGACGACATCGCGCTTGACGACGGATTTCGAACCGCGCTTTTTGGCTTCCGCCGGATCTTCCACCTGCTCGCAGACGGCAACGCGGTAGCCGAGCCCGATCAGCTTCTGCAGGTAGTCGTCGGCCGCATGCACAGGCACGCCGCACATGGCAATGTCCTGCCCCATGTGCTGGCCACGCTTGGTGAGCGTGATGCCGAGCGCGCGCGAAGCTTCGAGCGCGTCCTCGAAGAACAGCTCGTAGAAATCGCCCATGCGATAGAAGAGCAGCGAATCCGGATTGTTCGCCTTGATCTCGATATACTGTTCCATCATCGGCGTCGCCGAGGCGCGACTTTCCTCAGTCGCGAGCTCGGCTGCCGAGAAGGCTTCGTTTCTGCTGTCTATTCGTGCGTTCACGGAGGTGCAGTTTTTCCCAAAAAAACAGGTGCCAACCCTATCCGCGCGCCGCTATAGATGACAACAGCAATTGGGAAAGAGGAAAACGTCACCCACAGACGTTTGGAGGAGGCATGTCCCAGATGGAGAAGAAAGAACGGCCGGTGACCTCTGTTACCGACAAGGAAGCGCTCGAATTTCACGCGATGGGTCGGCCAGGCAAGCTGGAGATCAACCCGACCAAGCCGATGGCGACACAGCGCGACCTCTCGCTTGCCTATTCTCCCGGCGTCGCGGTGCCCGTCAAAGCCATCGCCACCGATCCTGCCACTGCCTACGACTATACGACCCGCGGCAATATGGTCGCCGTCATCTCCAACGGAACCGCCATCCTTGGCCTCGGCAATCTCGGAGCATTGGCTTCCAAGCCGGTCATGGAAGGCAAATCGGTTCTCTTCAAGCGTTTCGCTGATGTCGATTCCATCGACCTCGAGGTAGACACCGAAAATATTGACGAATTCATCAATTGCGTGCGCTTCCTCGGCCCGTCCTTCGGCGGCATCAATCTGGAAGACATCAAGGCGCCGGACTGTTTCGTCATCGAAAGCCGCCTGCGCGAGCTGATGGATATTCCNGTATTCCATGACGATCAGCACGGCACGGCAATCATCGCNGCCGCCGGCCTCATCAATGCGCTGGAACTGACCGGGCGTGATCTCAAGACCACCAAACTCGTCTGCAACGGTGCGGGTGCTGCCGCCATCGCCTGCGTCGAGCTCATCAAGTCGATGGGCTTTGCGCCGGAAAATATCATCCTCTGTGATACCAAGGGCGTCATCTATCAGGGCCGCACCGAAGGCATGAACCAGTGGAAGTCGGCGCATGCGGCAAAGACCGATACCCGCACGCTGGAAGAAGCCATGCGGGGCGCCGATGTGGTTTTCGGCCTGTCGCAGAAGGGTGCCTTCTCCGAGGAGATGATCCGCTCCATGGCCGACCGGCCGATCATCTTCGCCATGGCCAATCCCG
>Ga0055526_1002850_pt1 | contig 11413 bp, 8 predicted proteins | sample AraplaCol_mMF_r2_FD_55013 | JGI IMG/M metagenome (GOLD analysis project Ga0055526, IMG submission 55013) | Arabidopsis root microbial communities from North Carolina, USA - plate scrape MF_Col_mMF_r2 | ecosystem: Host-associated > Plants > Roots > Endosphere | place: USA: North Carolina... | reverse complement strand
CACCGCTTCGCGGCGCAGTTCCGTCGCTCGATCTCCGGTTTCTTCCATCGCCTCCGCCTCGCGTTGCTTCGCGATGCGGCGACGCGCCGTCACCGTTCCCTCCGCATTTTTGCGCCGCCTCTCCGCCGCTTCGCGCTCCGCTTCCTCGTCCACCACCCCTTGCGCCACGTATGGGTCGTCGTCCGTAGGACGGGCCTCTACGCTGTTATGCCCACTGGCGTTTCCATCTCGGACCATCACCTTCACCCGATCGCCCGGCAGGAAGATTGCCCACACTCCAGCCGTTTCCCTCGCGTACTGCGGAATGCGCGCTTCCGCCACGTAGTGAACGCCCGGCGTCTTGCCATCCGACATCTTTTCCGCTTCCCACCGGATCATTACTTTCATCCCGGGCTTCCAGACCTCCGGAATACCGATGCAGCACATTTCTGGCCCCTCGGCACGCCCCCCCTCGTCGGCGAGCCAGATACTGGGCCCACCGCCGCGCATGCCGTTCTCCCCGGTGATGCCGAAGCGGACGATGTAGTTCGGGGTGTAGTTCAGTCCGCTCACGCCGCCCGGATTCACGACGGGCGGCAGCTCATACTGCGCGTCATTTGCCACCGGCGCGGGTGATGCGCTCATCGACCCGCCATCCGAACAGCCAGCCAACTGGAACAACGCAAGCGACACTGCCAAAGTTCCAAAACATTTCATTGATGCCCTCCTGTCGGATGCAGTCCGCTGTCGTCCGCAAGCTGGCTGCGAACCGGACATTGCCCTGTCCACTTCCTTGGCTCGTCGGCGACGAACGGGACTTGAAGGGTGTCGACCACTTCGAAATTTGCCATCTCATTCGCCTCGCCCTGCGCTACATATGAATCGACATTGCTCACCTTAAGAGTTCAAGCAGCTTGGGCGTCATGGCACCGTAGATTAGGAAGAAATAGCGAATCATCTTCCGTACTAACACTGAATCGAAGTAGCTACCAAACAGCGGTCCAAGTGCGCCGAAGAAGAACGCCGGCACGAGGAATACGGCCCCATTGATCAATACCACGTAGCCGACACCGTATATCGTGGGATCTTGTGCGCCAATTGCCGAGACAACGAGTAGCGCAACAGCACTCAGTGCTCCCGCCTTCAGGCTTTCCATCACCAACGCATTTCCCAGACGATGCGCCGTGTCCCCATCGGTTTGGCCCATTGAATTGGACTCAATTCCCTCCCGATGTAGCAACTTCCACAACGCGATACACAGACCAGAGACCCAAAATGCAGGAGCAGATGGCGCCGATAGCGAGGCATTTATAAAAATAAAGAGCACATCTTTTAGAGTGAAGATTCCATACACCCCAATGCCAAGCGCGACGAGAATGGCGCAAAACACGATGGCCAGAACGATCACTATGACAACTGCGGCTCCGCGCAGGAAGTCTTTCGTGAATAACAGGGCTGTCCTTGAGTAGATCGACTTAGGACGGAACAAGCGTAGTAGAAGTCGCTGCACCGACAACAGCAACAATGCACCCATTCCAGCGCTCATTGGAATGAGCGCCAACAGCATGGCAAGGTATTCGCCAATCTCAAGACTTGGATCGATGCGGCTCCTTGGGATCGTCGTGTTCAGCCAGAACCAAATGCTACATGCCGTTCCCAACACCGCACCGAACGTGACCGATTTCAATACAGCCTTCGCCTCAGCACTAGTCTTCATTGGGCGCTTGAGGTTAGCTATTGCGCTCACAATTCGTCCAATGTTCATCACGCGCCAGGCCTCCCACTTCGATCTTCCTTGTTGTTCAATTCATCCCCTGGACCCGTTTCGAGCCCTTCCCATACGTATCCAGGTAGCGCATCGATATGGTCACCGAGCAGGCGACCCGACCGCACTCTCGCTTCCAGGGCAGCACGAACCTCCGGATGCTGGTCAAAATCCAAACCGTATCGGTAGCTCAGTTCGCAATACCTCAGGCGACACATCGGTTCGGTGAGTCCCCAGGTGGCAACCCGCTGATACCGCGGCAGGAAATTCTCGAAACGCGTCACGTACGGGCCGCTGCCGTCGACGATGCCGCGTTCGATCAGGCTGAACAACATCTGGTCTGGCTCGCAGTGCGCAATCAAGTAGTCCAGTTGCTTCTGGTCCAGCTTGATATCCGCCGGGGCACTAAGCACAGCCGCGTATTGCGCGCCGCCATTGATTCCATTCCATCTCCGCGAGTGTCCGCGGTACTTCCATTGGTAGAGCGGTGCGGTCAGCTTCCCGGCAACCTCTGGGCCAAATATGTTCAGAAACACGGCGAGGTTGCGAGGATCGAAGTAGCGCACCAGCGACGACAGCTTGTCGCCAAGGTCGGCGACAAGAAACTGCTGGAGATGGACGGCTAGCGCATCGATGCCGGCATCACTCAGGATCAGGGAGATACACGGCATCTTCTGGTCCAGATCGTCCAGCTTTGTCATCCACGCCGAGTGGGGGTCCCCCACGCGTGCCAGGAACAGCGAAGCATCTCCCGCCGATTCCTCCGGCATTCCGGCATAGACGTTGCGGTACTCCGGAGCCTGCCGAACCAGTTGAGCGACGGCAGCAGGGAACTGCGCACCGTCGGCGAGTACATAAAGGGGCATCGTTGATGTCATGGTGTCTGTCGCGGCCTCAACGCATCAGTAGCGCCGCATTACTCTTGGCCGCCTTGAGCAGACACTCAACACAGACCGACTTTGTCTCGAACTCCACCGGCATGCTGCGGGGCACCGACTTCGCTTTTCTCGCCGCATGGATCGTGTGGCCGCCCGGGGTGTACTCGTTGATGTCACCGTTGAGCACAATGGCGCTGCCGCCACCCGCGAGGCGCAGTTCCTCCTCGGCGCTGATCTCGATTCGCTTCCCCTTCAGGGTGATCTTCAGCTTCGCCAGCAGGTTGATCGAATCCTTGAGCGCGCGAATATCGATGTCACCAGACGCGGCCATCAGCCTGATTCCGGCCTCATATACAAACACCCGCCATGCCTTGCGCACATTGGCGAAAAGGCCGCCCCCGGTTGTCATGGAGATGTGTTGGCCGGCTGTCACGGCCGCGTGCCCCCCACTGCGAATATGGGCGGAACCCGGTGTAGTCTGGATAATTCCTGTGGGGCTGGTGAGAACCAGATGAGGTGAGGTCATCTCTTTAAGGCGCCCTTCCCCCTTCATCGCATCGGCCTGCTGCGCGAGAACCTGCGACACGTCAGTGGGCTCCCCATCGTGGGCCTCGACTGTCCTGGCTGCATCGATAAGTTGATCGGCCTCGCGGGCGCCCTCCCTCAGCCCGTCCACCACGGCGCCCATGCTCAGTGCGTAGTCATCGCCGGACGGACGCTCATAGGTACTGATGAGCATGCCCAGGCTGGCGCGCAATGCCCCCCACGCGTCCGTGCGCAACTCAAAGCCCTCTCCTCGCTTGTCCGTGCGACCCGAGTTGGCCGGGATATCGACAATATGACCCAGCGCCAGCTCCGACGCCCGATAGTCGGAACCGATCTGCGCTTGCGGTTGGCCAGGCGTATCGTCCGCGATCACCTTGTTCGCGCGACCCCCGCCTTTTCCTTTGCCGTCGGCGAATTCACGACTGCGAAAGCCTGATAGTGCCTGTTGGTGAGGCAGCGCCCACGGCGGCATATTGCGCTGGTTCGGCGCGCGCCCTACGATCAGCGGGCAGTCCGGATCGCCGTTCAGGAAGGCGACAATGACTTCCTGGCCAATGCGTGGGATGTGCATGGCGCCGAACTGATCGCCAGACCAGCCATTGACGACGCGAATCCACGGGGAGGAATTTTCATCGTACTTCCCGTAGCGATCCCATTCGAATTGAATGATCACGTTGCCGTGGTCGTTGCACCAGATTTCCTGGTTCTTTGGCCCGGTCACTATCGCCCGCTGCAGGCCGGCCACGCGCGGCTTGCCGACCGTAAGTGGTGGACGGAAAACCTCGTCAGTCGGATGGCCCTCGAAGGCAACCTGGCACGCAAACTGCTGCCTGCTACCGGATTCAACGCCCACATCTTCCAGATCCAGCGTTGCGCCGGTCACGAGATACTCGCGATTCATCGCGGGGTTGTCGTGATTGCTGACCATGTAGGTGCAGCCCGCCGCAACGCCGCGCAAGGCCCCGACGCCTCGCACGCGCCGGCCAGACGCGCGGCGCTCTTCCATGCGGACTCTCGCCCGCGTGGCCCCAACAGACGGATCGGTAAAGTCGCCCGGGTATTCATAGCGATCAAGATCCGCAAATCCAGTATCGCGGGGCTGGCTGTTACTGGTGGTCAGATCTGCGCGAGGCTTTCGATGATCATAATCATTCAGCGTCACCTTTCCCGTACGCAAGCGGTTGACCGGATCGAAGCGGATCAGATGCTCCTGGTCGATCTTGAATCCGCGCGGGTAGAGGGGCAGCGTGTGATATGCCTCGCTGGTGAACTTGCGATAGGCTCCCGATTCAGAGGCCAGAATCAGCCGATGATGGCCGCCGTCATGCTCGAAGAAATAGGTAATGCCATACTCTTCTGTCAGACGCTGGATGAAGTGAGCGTCAGTCTCGCCGTGCTGCACTTCCCAGACCAGCTTCGGATAAACCGATGTGTCCAGCCGTTTCTCCACCGAGAAAGGATAATCTGCGAGGACCTCATCCAGAATCTCGATGACCGTCTTCTTCTGGAAAGACTTGAAGTCCGAGGTCCGCGTCGCGAGCCAAAGCCACGGACGCAAGGTGAAGCGATACAGCCGGTTATCGGCAACGCCACCCACATACTCGACTTCCGCTATGACTCCGGTGATCTCCCGGTGTCCGGCGCCAATCCCTCCTGGCAAACCTGTGCCCATGCCATCGAGTTCAATAGTGATGGTCATTTCGCGTCCGATCATTTCATCGGGGTCTGCTTCGGCCAGGAACTGTTCCGCAGCCGGCGAGACGGCACGCAACTCCACCTTGTAGGTAAATAGTTCGCTCAGTGCTTCATGACCTGATAGCCGTACAAACTCCAACTGCGGCTGTCCCAACAGGTCGGGAATTGCCGCACTGGAAACGCTGACGGTTCGAGGCCGGCCGCCGGCCGGACTTGCCAGATTGTTTAGCGCACTCATGAGATCAACTCCCAGTCATTGGGCAGACGTAATGCGTGGACCGGAACCAGAAATTTCTGTCCACGCTGGACATGTCGGCCCCCGCCGGTCACGCTGATGCCACCAACGGGGACACTCATGACAATCAGGCTTCCTTGTTGCCCTTGATGTCGTAGCCAGCGGTCACTGCACCGCCGCTGCCGCCCTGTGCGTTCTGCACGACGTACTCCTGCTTGACCTTGGAGAACGACAGCGCAACCGTCTCGCGCATGCGCACTTCGTCCTCGATCGATCCCTTCGGTGCAACCTTGGTCACGACCACGTCGCTCATGGTGAGCTTGAGGTATTCGAGCGGGTTTCCGCCAGCCTTTCGCACCACCAGCACCGCCTCGTTGATGTGCTTGCCAGTCAGGCAATACTTCATCAGGTTGGGCGATGCACGATCGATGAAATGCTCGAACGACAAGTCCGAAACCGTTGCCTTGCCGGCGCCACCACCGCTTCCCGCGTGCATGGTCGACTGTTGTTCGATGCTCCAATCCCAGGCCAGTACTTCGATCTCATTCTTGTGCGACGAATCCTGGGACTCGCCGTCGATGCCGTTGATCTTCAGGAAGATGTCCTGCGCCATTGCAATGCTCCTTTTCGTTCAGGTAAGTGCAGAAATACGCCGCAGAAATGCCCGCCCCGGGAAACCGCGAGGCGGCGGCGCTTGCCGGGGAACTACCGGTTTGATAGCGGGGTGAAAATGCTCAGGCTGCGTCCTTGACCGACGGCAGCCGTGCGACCAGGCGCAGCGACACGGTCAGGCCTTCCAGCTGGAAGTGCGGACGCAGGAAGAACTTGGCGTTGTAGTAGCCGGGATTGCCCTCGAGTTCCTCGACCACGACTTCAGCGGCGGCCAGCGGGCGACGCGCCTTGGTCTCCTGCGAGGAATTTGCCGGATCCGCATCGACGTAGTTCATGATCCATTCGTTCAGCCAGCGCTGCATGTCTTCGCGCTCCTTGAACGCACCGATCTTGTCGCGCACGATGCACTTGAGGTAATGCGCGAAACGTGAGCAGGCAAAGAGATACGGAAGGCGCGCAGAAAGGTTGGCGTTGGCCGTGGCGTCTGCATCGTAGTATTCGGCCGGCTTTTGCAGCGACTGGGCCCCAATGAAGGCGGCATAGTCGGTGTTCTTGCGATGCACGAGAGAGATAAAGCCATTCTTCGACAGTTCGGCTTCGCGACGATCCGATATCGCAATCTCGGTCGGACACTTCATATCCACGCCACCGTCGTCAGTCGGGAAGCTGTGGCACGGCAGGTTTTCCACGACTCCACCGCTTTCCACGCCGCGGATCAACGTACACCACCCGTACAGCTTGAACGAGCGGTTGATGTTGACCGCCATGGCATACGCGGCGTTGCTCCACACGTACTTGCGGTGATCGGCGCCGTCGGTATCTTCCTCGAAGTCAAACTCGTCGACCGGGTTGGTCTGGATGCCATATGGCAGGCGCGACAGGTAGCGCGGCATGGCCAGACCCACGTAGCGCGCGTCTTCGGAGTTCCGCAGGCTGTTCCACGGCGCGTACTCCAGATTCTGGAAGATTTTGGAGAGGTCGCGCGGATTGGCCAATTCCTGCCAGGAATCCATCTGGAGCACGGACGGCGAGGCGCCTGCGATGAACGGCGCGTGTGCCGCTGCCGAGATCTTGGCTAGCGATCCAAGCAGTTCGACGTCCGGCGGGGTGTGGTCGAAGTAATAGTCCGCGACCAGACAGCCATACGGCTCGCCGCCAAGTTGGCCGTACTCCTCTTCGTAGACACGCTTGAAAAACGGGCTCTGGTCCCAGCCAATGCCCTTGTAGCGTCGCAGCGTGCGGCGCAACTCTTCCTTGGACACATCCATCACCCGGATGCGCAGCTTGTCATCTGTCTCGGTGTTCGAAACCAGGTGATGCAGGCCACGCCACGCGGATTCCAGCTTCTGGAAGTCCGCGTGGTGCAGGATCAGGTTGATCTGCTCGGACAGCTTCCTGTCGATGGCACCGATGATGGCTTCGATACTCTTGTACGCATCGTCGCTCATCGTAAAGGTCGACGCCAGGGCCTGCTCGGCCAGCGTCTTGACGGCCAGATCGACAGCTTCGCGAGCCTGGTCGGTCTTCGGGGAAAACTCGCGATTGATGAGCAACGCAAAGTCGGAATGCTCATCCGTCGCGGCGGTCTGTTGTTTCTGTTGTTGTGCGGAAGCCATGGATTGCCCTATCGATGGTTTGGATCAGGAAAGCGCTGAATCGCTTCAGCCGCCACAGTCAGGATTGGGCTGCCCCCTCGTCGCTCTCGGCAACCTGAGGCTTCGACGCCTTGGCAAGCGCCTGTAGCAAAGCGGGGTCCTGCAGCAGCCGGTTGATCAGCGATTCGGCGCCCGACTTGCCATCCATGTAGGTTTGCAGGTTTGCAAGCTGCGTGCGGGCTTCCAGCATCTGCCTGAGCGCATCCACCTTGCCGGCGACCGCGGCCGGCGAGAAGTCCTCGATGCTCTCGAAGGTCATGTCGACCATCAGCTGGCCCTCGCCCGTCAGGGTGTTTGGCACGGCGAACGCCGCGCGCGGCTTCATCGCCTTCATGCGTTCATCGAAATTGTCGATGTCGATCTCGAGGAACTTGCGATCGGCCACCGCTGGCAGTGGCTCGGCGGGCTTGCCGGACAGGTCGGCCAGCACCCCCATCACAAATGGCAGTTCGATACGCTTTTCCGAACCGTAGACCTCGACGTCGTACTCGATCTGCACGCGTGGCGCACGATTACGAGCGATGAATTTTTGCGAACTGTTCACAACAGACATGAATCTCCTCAACGGGCTGGATGGACGTGCCGTGCGGCGTCAGGCCGCTTTGGCCTCGGAAATCTCTGGCCCGATGGCATCGGGGCCGGCAATGTATTCGGTGAGATAGGTGAGCGCGCGGGTCTTGTCGTCAGTCAAAGCGATCTCGATTGCGGCGATCTGGCGTTTTTCCGAAAGCGCGGACAGCCAGCGTCTGGCTAGTTGGGGCTGGATGACCTGTTCGATGAAGCTGATCAGTTGCCGCGCGCCGGTTTCCCCGACAGGACAGCGCTCGACGATGTGTGACACGACACCGTCGCTGTAGGTCAACCCGATGTCGTGCTGGTCGCGCATGCGCGCCACGACCCGGTCCAGGTGCAGACGAACGATCCTTCCGAGGTTCTCCGACGCGAGCGGGAAATACGGGACCACCACCAGACGCCCAAGGAATGCGGCAGGAAACACCTTGCGCAACGCCGGCATGAGGGCATCGCGCAGCGCAGCGGGCTCCGGCGCCACCGCCGGGTCTTCGCAAAATCTGGTCAGCAGGCCCGCGCCGCAATTGCTGGTGAGCAGCAGGATCGTGTTCCGGAAGTCGATGTAGCGACCTTCTCCGTCTTCCATGTACCCCTTGTCGAAGACCTGATAGAAGATTTCGTGCACATCCGGATGCGCCTTTTCTACCTCGTCGAGCAGCACCACGCTGTAGGGACGACGACGCACTGCCTCGGTCAGCACGCCTCCCTCGCCGTATCCAACGTAGCCGGGAGGCGCACCCTTGAGGGTCGAGACGGTATGGGATTCCTGGAACTCGGAAAGGTTGATGGTGATGAGATTCTGCTCGCCGCCATAGAGCGTCTCGGCCAGCGCCAGCGCCGTTTCCGTCTTTCCCACACCCGAGGGCCCCACCAGAAGAAAGACGCCAACCGGCTTATTGGGATCGGTCAACTGCGCACGTGCGGTCTGGATGCGTTCACCAAGTTGACCCAGGGCGTGATCCTGTCCGATGACCCGCCCGCCGAGCGTCTGCGGCAGGGCCATCACCGTGGCGACCTCGTCGGCAACCATGCGGTTGACAGGAATTCCAGTCCAGTCAGCCACGATCGCCGCCACCACAGCTTCATCCACTTCGGTATGAACCAGCGGTGCATCGCCTTGCGCGGCCCGCAGCGTGGCTTCGAGATCGCCCAGTACCGCGCGCTTCGAACCATTGATGTGCTCCGTTTGCGAATCTGCAATCGCGCGCCGATGCTCAAGAATGTCCGCGGCCAAGTCTCTTTGCTGCTGCCAGCACGCCTGTGACTGACCAAGTTGGACTTCGAGTTGCCGGATTGCATGATCGACCGCCGCAATACGGCGTTTGTCGGCTTTGCCGAAACTGGCCTCCCTCGCCAGAAGGCTGGCTTCCGCCTGTGCAGCCGCCAGCTCCCGACGGAAGCTCTCGACGACGGCAGGAGGAGCATGCCCAGATAGCGCTACGCGCGCGCAGGCGGTATCCAGCAGGCTGATGGCCTTATCCGGTAGCTGGCGCGACGGGATGTAGCGATGCGAAAGCTTCACCGCAGCATGCACCGCCTCGTCGCGAATCAGCACCTGATGGTGCGCTTCGAATGCCTCCACAAGACCGCGCACCATGGCGATCGCGCTGGCTTCTTCCGGTTCCATCACCTGCAGTACCTGAAAGCGTCGGGTCAGCGCCGGATCTTTCTCGACATGGCGCTTGTACTCGCTCCATGTGGTCGCCCCAATGGTGCGCAACGTGCCCCGCGCCAATGCGGGCTTGAGCAGGTTGGCCGCATCGCCGGTTCCGGCCTGGCCGCCCGCGCCAACCAGCGTATGCACCTCGTCGACGAACAGGATGACGGGCCTGGGGGATCGCAATGCCTCTTCGAGCACCCCCTTCAGGCGGGCCTCGAACTCGCCTTTCATGCTGGCGCCGGCCAGCAAGGCCCCGACGTCGAGGCTTAACAGGCGAACGTCCCTCAGGCTCGGCGGCATGTCTCCGGCGACGATGGCCTGCGCCAGTCCTTCGATCACGGCGGTCTTGCCCACCCCCGCCTCGCCGGTCAGTAGCGGGTTGTTCTGCCGACGGCGCAGCAGAATATCCGTCATGGTGCGAATTTCGTGCTCGCGACCGATCACCGGATCAAGCCGGCCGGCTCTGGCTTCCTCGGTCAGGTCGCGGCAATACTGGGTCAAGGCGCTCTTGCCAGAGCTGCCAGGCGCCATCGCACCGCTCGTCTCCCCCGGCACCGCGGGGGCGAAGCCGCTACCGTCGTATGCGGCTTCCAGGCTCTCGGGTGACTGGGCGATGATTGCCGGGATGCTGTCAACCATGTCGTCCGCCCGTACCTTGGCGAACTGGCTCGAGATGCCGAGCACCGCGCGACGCAGTTCCGGCGTCTTGAGCAGCGCCGTCAGCAGGTAAGCGCCGCGCACATGATGATCTGCAAACGCCAGCGTTGCATAGACCCACGCCCGCTCGATCGCGGATTCAAGCTGGAAGGCGAAGTCGCTGATCGAGGTCGATCCAGCAGGAAGCGCCGCCAGCGCACGTGTGACATCAGCCTCGAGCGTCGGGAAGTTGACCCCAGCGTGCCTCAGCACCCGTTGAAGATCACCATCGTGGGCCTGCAGCAGCTGGTGCAGCCAATGTACGAGTTCCACATAGGGGTTGCCACGCAGCTTGCAGAAGGCCGTCGCACTTTCGATTGCCTTGAACAGCGTGGGATTGAGTCGACCGAACAGCGCCTGACGCGAGATATCCATCCGATGCCTTTGTCAATTATCTGAATGGGCCACTGCGTATGCCCCCGAGACTGCCAAAATAGAATCTCTTTTTTTAGGCTATTTGAAAATCAACATGCACGCAATTCCCCGACCCCAATCGGAATTGCAATATTCCCAGCACACTCGAACGATAATTTCTTAATTTCTGATTTATTCTGATTTCCTAGGTCCTGCCAAGGGGCAGTTAGGCGGCAGGCAGTCAAGCCCAGAATGAAAAAAACATTACGTGGCTTTGACTTAGGCCCGAAAACATAGGACTTCCACCGAGCGCCAACGACCGAAGCTCAATAAAACCAATGCCTATCAATAGCTGAATTACTAAACAGTTGTTATTAATATTTAAATCTGAATTCAATATAAATTGATTGGATGGGTTACGCTTTGAATTGTCGAGATTTACGATTAACATCGCTTCCCTTGGAACAACCGGGACAAGAGTGAGATGAGCATGCGCGACGCGGAAGGGCCGCTTATGGGCGACAGTTTTTCAGCAACGACCTGCGCGAGCGACGGCGGTATCTCGCACATGCTCGGCCATTCGCAACCGGATGTTGAGAACACGTTTGCGTTGCTGTCGCCCATTGGCCGTACAACGTTCACCGATCCCGCCGGCAACGCGTCGGCGGCGCCAACAGACGTGCTGGAGCAACTCCGGCGCGAGGCGGAAGCGGCCTTGCGCGATCCAGACTACGTAAGCCCTCATGCGATGGCGGTCGCCGTGTCAGC
>Ga0055526_1002838_pt1 | contig 11450 bp, 9 predicted proteins | sample AraplaCol_mMF_r2_FD_55013 | JGI IMG/M metagenome (GOLD analysis project Ga0055526, IMG submission 55013) | Arabidopsis root microbial communities from North Carolina, USA - plate scrape MF_Col_mMF_r2 | ecosystem: Host-associated > Plants > Roots > Endosphere | place: USA: North Carolina... | reverse complement strand
GGTTGCCTCCGGCGGCGTGCGCTGCGCGTAGATGATGCTGGAATAGTGCGGGTCGCGCTCGACGTTGCTGGCGATCGACGCCATGGTCGACACGGCCTCCACCGGATACTCGCCCGAGGCCGATTCTGCCGACAGCATGACGGCATCGGCGCCTTCGAAGACGGCCGTCGCAACGTCGGAAACTTCGGCGCGCGTCGGAACGGGTGCGGAGATCATCGATTCCAGCATCTGCGTGGCAACAACCACCGGCTTGCCAGCGCGGCGACATGCGCGCGTCAGCTGCTTCTGCAGGCCCGGCACCGATTCCAGCGGCATTTCGACGCCGAGGTCGCCGCGCGCGACCATCAGCGCGTCCGAAAGCTCGATGATCTCATCAATGCGGTCGAGTGCCTGCGGCTTCTCGATCTTCGACATCAGGCCGACGCGGCCGCGGGCGATCTTGCGGACTTCGGCCAGGTCTTCCGGCCGCTGCACGAAGGAGAGCGCCACCCAGTCGATCTCGCCGGTGGCGAGAACGGCGTCGAGGTCAGCCCGGTCCTTGTCGGTCAGAACACCGACCGCGAGCAGCGTGTCCGGCAGGCTGACGCCCTTGCGGTCCGAAATCTTCGTTCCCGCGACGACCGTGGCCACGATGCTCTTGCCGTCGGTCTTCTCAGCGCGCAGATGCAGCTTGCCGTCGTCGATCAACAGGCGATGGCCGGGCTTGACCGCTTCGAGGATTTCCGGGTGCGGCAGGTAGACGCGTGTGTTGTCGCCGGGCACGTCCTTGTTGTCGAGCGTGAAGGTCTGACCGACCTTGAGATCCACCTTGCCTTCTGCGAACTTGCCGACGCGCAGCTTCGGGCCCTGAAGATCGGCGAGAATGCCGATCGGCCGACCACAGTGGCTTTCCACCGTGCGGATGCGCTGAACCAGCGTGCGCATCACGTCGTGGCTCGCATGGCTCATGTTGATACGGAACAGATCAGCCCCGGCCTCGTGCAGCTTCTGGATCATCTGCTCATCGGAAGACGCCGGTCCGAGCGTGGCGAGGATTTTGACTTTTCTGTTCCGCTTCATCAATTCTGGCTTTCCTGCGTGCCGGGCGTTTCGGAGAGCTGAACCATCCAGCTCCCTTGCCGCCCCGTGTCGTATTCCTTGAATCCCATGCGCTGGAAGCCGCGGGCGAAGCAGTCCTGAACGCCCGCGATCTTGAACTCGTTCTCGGCGACGCACATGTTGACGTCACCGGTCCAGCGGCCGCCGCGGGCCGCATCTTCCGCGTAGAGATAATAGTATCGTGACTCAAGCTCGCCCTCGATCAGGGTCGCGCAGGTGGTGGCCGGAACCTGCCACCAGCCCTCCGTTACCCAGCCTTCCTTGGCCCGGTAACCGATCGCCACTCCGACGAGATTTTGCGTGCCGTTGCAGACGCGAAAATCGGCGCGCGCTTCATCGGCAAAGAGAAATGAGCTTGAGGTTGCCAGGAAAAACAGGAGGATGCCTCCCAGTGTCGTCAGCCCCGGCTTCGCTTTGGAAAAAGGATTTCTGGACACGGTTTCCGATGGAACTCCGTTTTGATTTGCGTGGCACTTTCTTGCGACGGCCAGCCCCGAAAGTCAACGTAACTCTAATCGATTACAATCGGCAAATTGCGTTCAAATTGCGCTAAACAGTTGCGCGTTTCTTGCGATTGACGCGCGTGCGTGCGATCAGCGAGGACGAGGCTAGACAAGAGACTGGACCGGCATGCAACACTATTCTCCCTATGAGATTATCGAAGCCAAGCCTGCAACCGGGCTCGTTTTGCTTGCCGACCACGCGATGAACCGGTTACCGGCCGAGTACGGCAGCCTCGGCCTGCCGGCCTCGGCGTTCGAGCGACATATCGCCTATGACATCGGCGTCGAGGCACTGGTGCGGCAGCTCTCGCGAATGCTCGATGCGCCGGCCGTGCTCGGTTGCTTCTCCCGCCTGCTGATCGATCCCAATCGCGGCGAGGACGACCCGACGCTGGTCATGAAGATCTCCGACGGCGCGATCGTGCCCGGCAACCACCCAATCAGCGCAGAGGAATGGGAGAACCGGCTGAACCGGTTCCACCGCCCCTATCATCGCGCCGTTTCCGAGACGATCGGCCGAAGCGCCGAGGCGCATGGCGCGGCACCGCTGGTCATTTCGATCCACTCCTACACACCGGCCTGGAAGGGTGTGGCCCGCCCCTGGCACGCTGCCGTCCTCTGGGACAACGATCCGCGCGCCGTCCTGCCGCTGATCGCGAAACTAGAGGCGTCGGGCGATATCGTCGTCGGCAACAACGAACCCTATGACGGTGCGCTGCGCGGGGATACCATGTTCCGGCACTGCATGATGCCGGGCATTCCCCACGCCCTGATCGAGGTGCGCCAGGACCTGATCGCCGACGAGACGGGCGTTGCTGGCTGGGCCGAGCGGCTGGCGCCAATCCTTGCGGGTCTCAACGCCATGACCGAATTGCATCGCTACGAGCGCCACGCCTCCCGCACCGGCGCCTATTAGAGCTTGGGTCCGGAAGTACGCAGTAACCGAAGAGGATCAACGTCCATGACCGAACTGACCCCGGAGCAGCAGACGGCATTCGAGGCAGCCGCCTTTCGCCGTCTCGTCACCCATCTGCGCGAACGCGCCGATGTCCAGAACATCGACCTGATGAACCTCGCCGGCTTCTGCCGCAATTGTCTTTCCAACTGGTACCGAGAAGCCGCCGAAGAGGCAGGCGTTGCTCTCGCCAAGGAGGAATCGCGCGAGATCATCTACGGCATGCCCTATGAGGAATGGCGCGAGCTCCATCAAAGGGAAGCGACCGCCGAGCAGAAGGCAGCCTTCGAGATCAACAGGCCGAAGGAATAAGGGCGTTTCGGCGGCGCTTGCCACGGAATTGACCGCGTTGTTGCGCATTGACCCTTGACCTTGGCGGCCGTTTTCGGCACGTCACGGCACCCACGAAAATCAATTCCCCGTATCAAGGAGAAGACCATGTCGGATGCTCACGGCGTCGCACGCGATCAGCTTCGCGCTTTCATCGAGCGGATCGAACGCCTGGAAGAAGAAAAGAAGACCATCGCGGACGACATCAAGGACGTCTACGGCGAAGCCAAGTCCATGGGCTTCGACACCAAGATCCTGCGCAAGGTCATCTCGATCCGCAAGCAGGACCACGACGAGCGCATGGAACAGGAAGCGATCCTCGACACCTACCTCCAGGCGCTCGGCATGGTGCCGGCAGCCGCCGAAGAATAAGCAGGCTTGCAGGGCCGCCGACAGGCGGCCTCGTCCGGACAGCGATAGGGAGCAGGCTGCCCCCGACCCGACCAGAGACGACAGCACCCGAAAGCACGATACAGAATCAAAAAGCCCGCCGGTTCGGCGGGCTTTTTCGTGTCTGCTGTTCGGCCGAAGCTCAGTTCGTGCTGAACTTCTTCACTTCCATGAAGTTGACCGCATTGCCGCTGAAGCGGGCCGTGTCCACCGTGCCAGCGCCGTTCGAGAAGCCGGCGGCATAGACCGTGGTCGGTGCGGTGCGGAGCGACTTGCTGACGAAGCGCGGCGCCTTGACCGGCTTGGAAAGCGTCGCCACACGACCCGTCGTCAGCGCCCATTCGGAAATGATCTTCTGGGTCAGCTTCGGTTCGGTGCGGACCGACGAGCGGGTCGCTGCGTCGGCGTCGTTCTTCTTCGGTCGGCCGCCCTTTGCCGGCGCTTCGGCCTGCGTATCGAAGGCATCGTCGAAGACAGCCGCACGGGCGTTCGTGTTCGATTGTGGCGCATAGGCCGCCATTTCGATCGGCTGTTGCGATACCGGCTCGCGCTGGGCCGGCGTCGGAGCAGCAAGCGCCACACGGGTCGCAGCCTCGGCGGCAACGTCACGCGGCGGCTCTGTGGACGCAACCACCGGGCGCTCCGCGAAGGATGGAACCACGACCTGCGCATCGGCAACGGCGGCAAGGGCCGCGTCACCCGCAGGTCGCATCGCCGGAACCGGAACGAAACCAAGCGCCTGCACATCCGCGGAAGGATCGGCCGAAGCGACAAGCGTATTCATGTCGCGACGGTCAAGCATCTGCGGCACCGGCACCTTCATCGAGCCGAGATCGGCGAATTCGCTCGGCATTTCCGTGGTCTGCGGCAGGGCAGCAGCAAGCGCATCCTGGGCCGCGTTCTTCTGCGGCGCCACCAGCGCAACAGCTACGCCGCCATCGGCCGGCGCATCCTTGAAGGCAGGACGAACGGCCGGAACCGGTGCATTGATGTTCTGTTCGGCTGTTGCAGTGGCAGCAGCTGTCGGTTCGGCAGCAACCGAGCCGGCGACACCTGGCAGCGCTTCTTGGGCTGCGGGAGCGGAAGCTGTCTGTACCTTGGCGGGCGCAGCGCCGCCTTCATCGTCAGCGCCCGGACCGGCCGCAATCGCCGAGGGTTCTTCATCCTCGTCGCCGCCACCGCCAAAGAGCATGGCGAACAAGTTGCCGCGACGCTTGCCGCTTGCGCTATCGCCAGGACCGGTTGCGCCGCCACCGGCGACTTCGATCGCCGAGGCACCGACGCGACGTTTGTAGTCGGCGACCGCCTGGTCATAGCCCGGAAGCGGCTTGCCGTCGGACGGCAGATGCATGGTCTTGCCATCAGGGAAGAGGCGTGCGAGTTCGGCGCGGCTCATGCGCGGCCAGGCGCGAACGCCGCCAACATCCATGTGAACGAAAGGCGAGCCGGAGGTCGGGTAATAGCCGACACCACCCACCTGGAACTTCACGCCGATTTCGCGCAGCGTCTTCAGCTTCACGTCGGGAAGGTAGAAGTCCATCGCCTTGCCGAGCATGTGCTGGCTCTTCTTGGCGACGCCCTTCGAGCGCGAACGCAGCATGCCGTTGGTTGCCGGCGAACGATAGGCCGAGACGACGTGGATATAATCGCGCGAACCGCTCTTCTGGTAGACTTCCCAGACGAGGTCGAGCAGGCGCGGGTCCATCTTGGTCGGTTCGTTGCGACGCCAGTCGCGAAGGAATCGGTTGATCTCCTGCAGGCCCTTGGTGTCGTAACGGCCATTGCGCTTGAAGGTGATCTGCGCCTTTTCCTGGGTATGAATGAAATAGAGTTTCAGTGTCCGGGTCTGGCCCGCGGCCTCTACGGGAGGCGCGAAACCTGGCGTCACGAGGGAAGCCGCAATAGCAACGGATGTAAGAACCTGCGGCACCTTACGGGTAAAGGCCGCGCAGACTCTCGCTAAGGAGCCGAGCGGCTTCTTAAAACCGAACAAATTTGGCATTCAATCCCCGTCCGACGGACAACCGTGCTTCGCTGTCTCAGATGACTGTCAAATAAGGTGACAGCATGGCAAATATGCCACAGTCGTCACCGCCCCTTATAATATAGTGAACACTTCACTAACAAGGTCTAAACGGCGGTGACTGAATAGCAGGGCTAATGAATTGTGAATGCGTCGATTTTATGCCGCCTCCCTCAATGGGTTCTCGGGATCGATGCCATAATCCTTCAGCTTGCGGTAGAGAGTAGACCGGCCGATGCCGAGCTTGCGAGCCACCTGGCTCATCTGTCCGCGGTAGAATTTCAGCGCAAAACGAATCAGTTCCTCTTCCACTTCGGCGAGCTTACGGACGTCACCACCCTCGTCGACGCTGGCGATCGCGTTGTCCATCCGCGGGTCGTGCCCGGCATCGCCTTCCATCGATTTCGCCGCACTCGCGAAGTCCGGATAGACATTCGGCACCTGTTCCGCCGGCCCGCTTTCCCGTTCCGGACCGGCTTCGCCCCAGGAGAAGCCGGAGCGGTCGGAAACGACGTAGCCCGGAATCTGGGTGGCAATCTGCGGAAAATCCTTCACCGTCAGCTCGTTGCCTTCGGCAAGCACAACAGCCCGGAAGATCGCGTTTTCGAGCTGCCGGATGTTGCCCGGCCAGTCATAGGCAGTCAGCAGCGCCAAGGCGCCGCTCGAAATGGCGAGCGGTGTGTGCAGGCGCTGCTCGGCGGCAAAACGCTCGACGAAGGAACGCACCAGAACCGGGATGTCTTCCTTGCGCCGACGCAGCGCCGGGATGGTGATCGGGAAGACGTTGAGGCGGTAATAGAGGTCCTCGCGGAACCGGCCCTCGCGCACCTCGTTGATCAGGTCCTTGTTGGTGGCCGAGATCAGCCGCACATTGACCCGGTGCGGATGGCGCGCGCCGATCGTCTCGATCTCGCCCTGCTGCACGGCACGCAACAGCTTCACCTGGACTTCGAGCGGCAGGTCGCCGATCTCGTCGAGGAACAGGGTGCCGCCGTCGGCATCGACGAACTTGCCGGTGTGTTTTTCCGTCGCGCCGGTAAAGGCGCCCTTTTCGTGGCCGAAGAGAATGCTCTCGACCAGGTTATGCGGGATCGCGCCACAATTGACGGTGACGAAGGGCTTGCCGACCCGGTCGCTCGCCGACTGGATGGCGCGGGCCACCATTTCCTTGCCGACGCCGGACTCGCCTTCGAGCACGATCGGAATGTTGGACTGGGCGGCACGGCGCGCCAGGTCGATCACCCGGATCATCGCCGGGCTTGCCGAAACGATGTCCTCGAAGCCGACGGCGCCGCCGCGCGGACGGCGCGAGGTTTTGACCTTGCCGTCGCGGCTCGCCATCTTCAGCGCATTGCTGATCGCGACCGACAGCCGCTCCGGAGAGACGGGCTTCACCAGGAAGTCGAAGGCACCCGCCTGCATCGCGTGAACCACGGTTTCGATGCCGCCCTGGCCGGTCTGTACGATGACAGGCATATCGACGCCGCGCTCGGCCAGCGCTTCAAGGAAGCCGTGCCCGTTCATTTCCGGCATCAACAGGTCGAGCAGAATGACATTGATCATGCCGCCCTTGCGCTCCAGGAGCTCCAGACCGCTGCGGCCATTGTCGGCGAGATGCGCTACATGGCCGAGACGCTCGATCATGTTCGTCAACAACCGGCGCTGCACCGGATCGTCATCAATGACCAGAATATGTGATGTCACGGAAGCCTCCTGCTTTGGACACGCAGTACTATTTGGCCAACCTCATGTGCCAAATGACGTCAGGCATCTGTGCCATAAAGGGCTGAACATCATGTTTTGAGAAATGCTTGCATTTTATCCATTGCCGGCGATAGCAATGGAACCCATATCGCTTGCCTTCTTCCTGTCACGAACGAGAGAAATCCGACGATGACCTTCCGCCCCTTCGCTCCCGAGCAATCCGCTGTCCGCGCCGCCGCCGGGCAATCCCATGGCGCTACCGCGGATCTCGGCGACCTGCCCTCCTGGCGGCTCGAAGATCTCTATCCGTCGGCCGCATCGGATGCCTTTCGCAACGACCTGAAAAAGGCCGAGACCGAAGCGACCGCCTTCGAAACCAAGTGGAAGGGCAAGCTGGCCGAGGCCGCGACGAAGCGTGGTGACGACGGCATCGGCGCCGCCGTCCGGGAGTTCGAAGCGCTCGAAGATGTCATGGGCCGCATCGCTTCCTTTGCCGGCCTCACCTATTTCTCGGACACGTCCAAGCCCGAGAACGGCAAGCTTTATGGCGACGTACAGTCGAAGCTCACCGACATGTCGGCGCATTTGCTGTTCTTCTCGCTGGAGCTCAATCGGATCGATGACGCGATCCTCGACAAGGCGCTGGAAAACGATGCGCTTGCCGCGCACTACAGGCCCTGGCTGACCGACCTGCGCATGGACAAGCCCTATCAGCTCGACGACAAGCTGGAGCAGCTTTTCCTGGAAAAATCGATGACGGGTGCTGCCGCCTTCAACCGGCTGTTCGACGAGACGATGACGAGCCTCACCTTCAGCGTCGATGGCGAAGCCCTGCCGCTGGAAGTCGCCCTGAACCTGTTGCAGGATCCGGCGACAGAGGTCCGCAAGAAGGCGGCGATGGCGCTTGCCGAAACCTTCAAGGCCAATATCCGCACCTTCACGCTGATCACCAACACGTTGGCCAAGGACAAGGAAATCTCCGACCGCTGGCGCGGTTTTCAGGACATCGCCGACAGCCGCCATCTGGCGAACCGCGTCGAGCGCGAAGTTGTCGATGCGCTGGCCGAAGCCGTCAAATCCGCCTATCCGCGCCTGTCGCATCGCTACTACACGATGAAGGCAAAATGGCTCGGCATGCAGGAGATGGATTTCTGGGATCGCAATGCGCCGTTGCCGGAAACGCCGAACGCGCTGATTTCCTGGAACGAAGCCAAGGACACGGTTCTCTCCGCCTACAATGCCTTCGATCCGGAAATGGCCGCGATCGCCCGCCGCTTCTTCGACGAGAGCTGGATCGACGCGCCGGTGCGGCCGGGCAAGGCACCCGGCGCCTTCGCCCATCCGACGGTACCATCCGCGCACCCCTACGTGCTCGTCAATTACATGGGCAAGCCGCGCGACGTCATGACGCTTGCACACGAACTCGGCCACGGCGTGCACCAGGTGCTGGCCGGGGGACAGGGCGCGCTGATGGCGTCTACTCCGCTGACCCTGGCTGAAACCGCGTCCGTGTTCGGCGAGATGCTGACCTTCCGCGCGCTGCTCGACCGGACGAAGGACAAGCGCGAGCGCAAGGCCATGCTTTCCCAGAAGGTCGAGGACATGATCAACACGGTGGTGCGCCAGATCGCCTTCTATGAGTTTGAGCGCAAGGTCCACACCGCCCGCAAGGAAGGCGAACTGACGGCTGACGACATCGGCAAGCTGTGGCTGTCGGTGCAGAACGAGAGCCTCGGGCCGGCGATCCGCATCTCCGAAGGCTACGAGACCTATTGGGCCTATATCCCCCACTTCATTCACTCGCCGTTCTACGTCTACGCCTATGCCTTCGGCGACTGCCTGGTGAACTCGCTCTACGCCGTCTACCAGAACGCCGAAAAAGGCTTCCAGGAGAAGTACTTCGAACTGTTGAAGGCCGGCGGCACCAAGCACCATTCCGAGTTGCTCGCGCCCTTTGGCCTCGATGCCACCGATCCGTCGTTCTGGGCACAGGGACTGTCGATGATCGAAGGGCTCATCGACGAACTCGAGGCGCTTGATAAGGCCTGATCCGGGCACAGGTCCGGATCACGGCGCGATCGACAAGACGACTCTATGAGCGACACCGCACCCTATGTGCTGTTCCGGGACGACAGCGAAAACCGCACCACGGTTTTCGCTGAGCCTTCGCGCATCGTCACCGCGCGCACGAAAGCCGAATTCACCCGCGGCCTTGCCGAGCTCGAGCGCGCCCACAAGGCGGGCAAGTGGCTCGCCGGCTTCATGGCCTACGAGGCCGGCCACCTCTTCGAGCAGAAACTCACAAGGTTTGCCGAGGAGGGCCGCGAAACGCCGCTGATGTCCTTCGGCATCTTCGATGCGCCCGCTGAAGACCACCCTCTCGCCGAGCCGCAGCGCCGGATCGAGAACGAGCCTTTCCTCGCTGAGCCGCGCGCCGGCTGGGACTTCGGCACCTACCGCGAGCGCTTCGATCGTCTGCACCAGCATCTGCGCCAGGGTGATTGCTACCAGGCCAACCTGACGATGCCGATCCGTGCCCGCTGGTCTGGCGATCCGCGCGCCGCCTTCTGGTCGCTGATCGACCGCCAGCCGGTGAAATATGGGGCGCTGGTTGCGCTTGACGGGCCGGTCCTCCTGTCGCGTTCGCCGGAGCTCTTCTTCCGCGTTGATGCGGACGGCTGGATCGAGACGCACCCGATGAAGGGTACGGCCAAGCGCGGCGCCTCTGCGACCGAAGACGCCGAGATCATCGCGACCATGCGCGCCGACGAAAAGACCCAGGCAGAAAACCGGATGATCGTCGATCTCCTGCGCAACGACATCTCGCGTATCACCGAAGTCGGCACACTCAGCGTCCCCAAGCTCTTCGAAATCGAGACCTACCCGACCGTGCACCAGATGGTGAGCCATGTTCGGGCAAAGCTCTTGCCCGAGATCAGTATCGAGGACATCTTCGCCGCCCTGTTCCCCTGCGGCTCGATCACCGGCGCGCCGAAGATGCGGGCCATGGAAATCCTGCACGATCTGGAAGACGGACCGCGCGACGCCTATTGCGGCGCCATCGGCTTCATCGCCCCGAGCGGGATCATGCGCTTCAGCGTCGCCATCCGCACGATTTCGCTTTTCCCCAACGGCGAGGCTATCTTCAATGTCGGCGGCGGCATCGTCTTCGACAGCAACGCCCAATCCGAATATGACGAATGCCTGCTGAAGGCCCGCTTCGCCATTGGCGACGAAAAGATCGCGCTCGGCGACAAGATTGCGCTGGGCGACGACAGGGTCGCGCTGGGCGATGACGAGATCGCGCGATGACGGGCTTTTCGCTGATCGAAACGCTGCGCTACGAGCCCGAAAACGGCTTCGTCCGATCGCGCCTGCATCTGGCGCGGCTGAAGCGATCGGCGCGACGTCTCGGTTTTTCCGGAGCGGAAGGGGCAGAAGCGGCCTTGCTGGCCGCGGTGAAGAGCGGCGACGACAAGCTCGCACACCGTGTACGGCTCGAGCTTTTCCCGGACGGACGCATCGAGGTAAAGACCGCACCGTTCGTACCGTTGTCGGACGATACGATCTGGCGGGTGCGGATCGCCGCCACCCGGCTCAACTCGCGCGATCCGCTGCTGCGCTACAAGACCAGCCGCCGGGCGGCCTATGAAACGGCCCGCAGCGAATATGCAGCGAGCGAGGCTGACGAGGTTCTTCTGCTCAACGAGAAGGGCGAGGTCTGCGAAGGCACGATCACCTCGGTTTTCCTCGACGACGGTAGCGGTGTCCTGAAGACACCGCCGATCGCCTGCGGCCTGCTCGCCGGTGTGCTTCGTACCGAACTCATCTGCCAACGACGCGCGCGGGTAGCGCGCCTTTCGCCGGCGGATCTCACAAACGGAACGCTCTATGTCGGCAATTCGCTACGCGGTATGATCCGGGTGAGACTCCTGGTCTGAACCGGGAAGCGTGTAGCGTCTGACACGATCCCGCCCATCGCGCTTGGCGAGGTAGAGCGCCTGGTCGGCGCGCGCATAGAGATCGCTGACGGAATCGCCATCGCGATATTCCGCGAGCCCGACCGAACAGGTGTAGAAGAACTCCGGAATATTCTCGAGCGGCCGGGAGCTTCTGACCCTTTCGAGCAGACGGTCGAGAATGCGATTGCCTTCGCTGATGGTGGTATCAGGCAGGATGAGCATGAATTCCTCACCGCCGATCCGGCCGAAGCAATCCGAGCGACGCACGAATTCCTGCATTTGACGCGCGAAGTCGAGCAGAACCTCGTCGCCGCGCTGGTGCCCGTGGCGGTCGTTGATCGCCTTGAAATAATCGATGTCGATGATCGCGACGCAACCCCACATATGCGGATTTTCGGCACAATTGGCGATGAATTCAGTCAACCGCCCCATCGTGTAGCGACGGTTGGGCACACTGGTCAGCTCGTCGACCTGGGCCGCCCGAA